>Ga0066376_10003918_pt1 | contig 13110 bp, 9 predicted proteins | sample Knorr_S15_td_Bot_FD_77009 | JGI IMG/M metagenome (GOLD analysis project Ga0066376, IMG submission 77009) | Marine microbial communities from Southern Atlantic Ocean transect - Knorr_S15_td_Bottom_ad_5009_LV_A | ecosystem: Environmental > Aquatic > Marine > Oceanic | place: Southern Atlantic... | reverse complement strand
TACATAATCTCACCATTGATACCAGTGAACATGATCTTGATGAATTGATTAAACAGATGGGCACCGGCCTGTTTATCACCGACATGATCGGTTTTGGAGTGAATCAAATCACCGGAGACTACTCACGTGGTGCTTCTGGTTTCTGGGTTGAAAATGGTGAGTTGCAATATCCCGTCGAAGAATTCACCGTCGCTGGTAATCTCACTGAAATGTACAAACAGATTGTTCATATTGGTAATGATGTTGATCCCAGAGGGAATTTTCTTACAGGTTCAGTGTTGATTGAGAATATGACGGTTGCGGGAGAGTAGCTGTATTTGGTTTTTCAACCCACAAATATTGGTTGTTATTTTTAGATCTGATTCCGCCTCTATGGCGAGTTACTTTTTGAGGGGCGAGCATCAAAAAGTCACTTGCCGGTAAAAGGCAAAACCACTCTTGAATATACAACCGATCTAAATTTAGACTGAATCCTTCAGGAACCGATTGGAATTCGAACCATCAGAGCAGTATTATGAACCTATTCTTGCAGTCTGTTCAAAGAACTTTTGAAGAATAATATTTGTATTATGAATAGCGCACAACTAGACACAGAGAGCACAAACACCAAAGACACCCTGGACAATATTGTCGAAGAGATTGGCCGTGTCATTCTTGGCAAGGAAGAGGCTATACGTTTATCACTGGCCTGTCTCCTCGCTCGTGGCCATTTACTGATAGAAGATTTGCCCGGCGTTGGCAAGACAATATTGTCTCATGTGATCGCCAGTACCCTGGGACTAGAGTACCAACGTATTCAATTCACCAGTGATCTCTTGCCCGCAGATATTCTGGGTATTTCAATCTATGATCGAGATTCTAGCACCTTCAGTTTTCATCCTGGTCCAATCTTTAGTCAGTTAATTCTTGCTGATGAGGTTAACCGTGCAACGCCGAGGGCACAAAGCGCCCTGCTTGAAGCCATGGAAGAAAGCCAGATCACAGTTGAAGGAAAAACACGCGTCTTGCCAAAACCTTTCTTTGTCATCGCCACGCAAAATCCTTCAAGTCAGGTGGGGACATTCCCCTTACCAGAATCACAACTGGATCGATTTACCATGCGTATCAAGTTAGGCTATCCAGATAACGAAGCTGAACGAGAATTATTGAAAGGCAGCGATCGTCGACAACTGATAAAGCACATCACACCAACGATAGATTCAGAACAATTGATAGCAATGCAAGTACAGGCAGAATCCATTCATGTTGCAGAGGCATTACTGGATTATTTACAGGACTTGCTGGATTACAGCCGCAGCAGTGCTGATTATATCAATGGCCTTTCACCGCGCGCCGGTTTGGCAGTGCTTCGATGTGCCAGGGCATGGGCGCTGATGCATGGCCATCCACAGGTGCTGCCAGAAGATATACAACAGGTCTTACCTAGCATCATCAGTCACCGACTCAATAGAGTTCAGGATAATGGACAGGCAATACAGGAAGACGATGCTACTCACTTAATCAAACAAGTACCTATCCCCTGATGTCAGAAACCATTGTCCTTGAGCAATACCCTTTTTCTGCACGTCGAACAGCAGCAGAAAACAGGGAGACTAAAAGGCAACGAGTTTACATTATGCCCACACGGCATGGAGCGGTTTTCGGATTGATGTTATTTGCGATGGCCATGGGTGCTATTAATTACAATAACAGCATGGCATATATCCTGACCTTCCTCCTCAGCTCTCTATCCCTTGTCACTCTATTGCATACCTGTAAAAACCTTGCAGGCATACTAATAACCCAGGCGCCTGCCTCACCCGTTTTTGCCGGAGAACTGGCAAAATTTCCATTAATACTGGATAACCGAAATGGTCAACTTCGTCTTTCTATTGCTTTCATTAAAACAAAAAAAAAGTGGAGTCTGCTTGTGGACGTTCTGACCTCAACTGGAAATGAAATTCCAATAGCATCTTGTAATGCTGATGCGAACACATTTAATCGTGTTGATTTGCCTGTTAAAGCTAAACAACGAGGGCTGCTTCATGCTGGCCGTATCAAGGTGTTCACTACATTTCCTTTAGGCTTGTTCAAAGCCTGGTCATATATCGATATGAAACAACCCTGTCTGGTGTATCCCAAACCTGCAGGCCAAAAATATTTTCCACCCTTTAAACTAACCGAAGACATTGGCATTCAGGGAAACGCTTCAGGGACGGATGATTTTATTGGCTTTCGAAATTATCGGGCAGGTGACTCAATTAAGGATATTGCCTGGAAGGCCTATGCTCAGCATAAAGGTTTATTTGTAAAACGGTTTAGTGGTTCTGGTGCAGACAAACTCCATTTGAGCTGGGATGATGTTTCAACCCTGCCTGATGTTGAAACGTGCCTTTCACAGCTGTGTCTATGGATCATTGAAGCAGAATCACAATCCCTACAATATAGTCTCGAACTCCCCGAGGTTTTTATTGATACCGGTCATGGGGAAGAACACCAGCATCGTTGTTTGTCTGCGTTAGCTCATCACAACATTAAGATTATAAATCCAGAAAAATAATTCTACCCTGATGACTCATAAGCAAACAAAAGATAACATTCCCATCAACAGCCTCTACTGGTTAGGGGGAGGACTGGTTCTGGCTACACTTCCTCATAGCCTGAGAATTCCTTTCTGGATAATGCCGCTTTTCCTGGCGCTTTGTGTATGGAAACTCTATTTATCCTCACAAAAACAATTAAAAGAAAAAAAATTTTCTGCCACTAATATTTTAGTATTTATTCTCCTGGTAGTTGGGATTACCGGTATTTATCATCATTTTGGCACGCTTCTTGGCCGCAAAGCGGGGGTTTCTTTACTGATATTGCTGGCAGGATTTAAAATCTTTGAAATTAATCACGAACGAGATTTTTATGTCGGCTGTTTCCTTGGTTATTTTCTGGTCGTAACAAATTTTCTATTCACACAAACCATTGGCACTGCTGTTTATATGGCTTGCACGGTTTTAGTAATGACCCTAAGCCTGGTCATGTTTAATGATACTCAAGGAAATTTATCTGCCAAAGCTTCAGGTAAAATCGCTGCAACATTATTGCTGCAATCCATCCCTGTTATGCTTATTTTGTTTTTTTTATTTCCGCGAATATCCGGCCCACTCTGGGGGATGCCTGATGATGCACATTCAGGCCTGACCGGGATCGATGATGAAATGTCACCCGGCAGTATTAGTCAGCTGATCCTAAGCAACAAAGTTGCTTTTCGCGCTGACTTCAAGAATACACAACCAGAACAATCTCAACTCTATTGGCGCGGACCGGTACTCTTGCACACGGATGGGACAACATGGAGTAGAACGAAATCTGAATATCATGGTGCTACATCATTACAAACATTAACGGATCCTGTTAGCTATACCGTGACTCTGGAGCCGCATAATAAAGAATGGCTTTATGCGCTTGATATGCCCGGTCAAAATCCTGTGCTGGAGTCTAAACAAAGCTGGATGACATCTGACTTTCAATTACTGACCAGAAAACCTGTGACACGAAGAATACGCTATGACATAACTTCCTATCCAAAATACAGGATAACTGAATTATATGATGGTGAATTACAAATCGCCCTGCAACTACCACAGCAACAACATGGTAAAACAAAAGCACTGATTCATAAGTGGCAAAATGAAGGCCTGTCGAAAGACCAAATCATTAATCGCGCATTAAGATTATTTAATGAAGATGATTTTTATTACACCCTGCGTCCTCCTCTTTTGGAGAATGATCTGGTCGATGAGTTTCTTTTCGAAACAAAACAGGGTTTTTGTGAGCACTACGCCAGTGCATTCGCTGTGATGATGAGAGCAGCGGGGATTCCTGCACGTATTGTACTTGGTTATCAGGGTGGTGAATATAACCCTGTTGGAGATTACGTTATCGTTCATCAACGAAATGCACATGCGTGGACAGAAGTCTGGAGGCAAGAACAAGGTTGGACACGCATAGATCCAACTGCAGCTGTCTCACCACTGCGAATAATAGAGGGAATCGAAAGTGCACTTCCCAATCACATTTTTAATGTGCCATTGGTATTTAGTCAAAACAGTTTGACCATAAAAATATGGCAACGCCTGAGTTTCCGATGGGATGCTATTAACAATCAATGGAACCAATGGATCATCAATTATGGACCAAAACGACAGAAAGAATTTCTTGGTCAATTCGGATTACAGGACATCAACTGGAGCAGCATGATTTTTCTCATCATGGCATTTACTGCTGTGATATTTCTTTATCTGACATGCGTCCTGCTGAAGAATGTTCCTCGAAACAATGACCCTGTTAAACGATTATATAATCAATTCTGCAAAAAATTATCACGTTGTGGAATCCATCATGATGTGTACGAAGGACCAGTTGCTTTTGCCAGTCGCGCTGCATCGGAAAGAAGTGATCTGGCATCACAGATCAATAATATTACGGATATTTACGTTGCTATTAGATATGGTTCCAACGAGAATCAGATACCCGCAATGCAGGAACGAGTTCGGGCATTCAGGCCCTCAACCAATTACCATGCATGAGTAGCACCACTGAAAATAGTGTTTTTTCTAGATATTAAACTGTAACTGATGTAACCGTGCATACGCACCATTATGTTTGATCAATTCACTGTGTGTGCCAGTCTCAACAATCGCACCATTATCAATCACAATAATACGATCTGCATTTTCGATTGTTGACAATCTATGAGCAATAATCAGACATGTTCGGCCTTCTTTAACCTCTTCTATTGCCAACTGAATCTGCCTTTCCGAATGTGTATCCAGGGAAGAAGTCGCTTCATCCATAATCAGTACCGGGGCATCTTTAAGCAAGGCCCTGGCAATGGCTAATCTTTGACGCTGCCCTCCCGATAACTTCAGGCCCTTTTCTCCAATAATTGTGTCAAAACCCTGTTCAAGCTCTTCAATAAACTCCAGTGCATGCGCTGACCTGGCTGCCGCTATAATTGATGCCTCGCTACTCCCATGCAAACTACCGTAAGCGATATTATTTCTAACGGTATCGTTAAACAAAATAACTTCCTGACTAACCAGGGCTATGTTTTGGCGTAACGAATGGAGAGGGATATCCTGAATCTCCTTCCCATCCAGCAATATTTTTCCTTCTGCCCCCGCATAAAACATTGGCACCAGATTTGCTAAAGTTGATTTGCCACTACCGGAGGCACCAACCAGGGCAATGGTCTCGCCTGGTTTTATATGCATGGAAATATTATTTAATGCTTTTTGATCTTTCCCTTGGTAGCTAAAATTTACGTTACAGAATTCTATCTCCCCCTTTGCCTTGCCCAGAGTTTGTTTGCCTACATCAGGTTCAACCGGGTGATCTAGCAAGGCAAAAACACTTTCACAGGCGGCAAGTCCTCTTTGCAGATATTCATTCACTCTGGCCAGACGTTTAAGCGGAGTTAACAGCATAGCCATGGCTGCAAAAAAAGAAGTGAATTCCCCTACTCTAATTTCATTGGCTGCTGCTTTCTGAATAGCGATATAAATAATAATAGCCATCACAATAACCGTAATAAGTTGAATCGCGGGGCTACTTGCAACAGCTGCCATAGCAAACTTCATTGAATACCTGCGGTTGGCATTGGTAACTTTCTGGAACCGATTTATCTCCTGTTCTTTACCGTCATACAATTTGATTAATTTATGTCCGTTGATGCACTCGCCCAGTACCTGATTAATATCAACCATAGATTCCTGAACCTTGCGACTCATTTTTCTAAGACGCTTACGAATAACCATGAAAACGATCGTAATGAAGGGAGCGCTGACCATTGCAACCAATGTCATTTTCCAGTCTATATAAAACATCCAGCCTAAAAGGCCAACGAGAGAAAGTGAATCACGCACGATGGTCGTAATTGCGTTGGTTGACGCCTCTTTAATTTGAATGACATCATAGGTAAATTTTGACAACAGACTGCCTGAGGACTGATTATCATAGTAACTGCTGGGCAACGTCAGTATTCTGATAAACATTTCCTGCCTCAGATCCATAACCACCTTGTTCGACACCCAGACCAAGGCAACACCATTGGCATAAGTGGCAAGCCCTCTGATGGCAAATAGCACAACAAATAAAATAGGCACCCATTTCATCGTTGCTGGGTCTTTGTCAACGAAGGCCCCATCCAGCAAAGGTCTAATCAGGGCGGGAATGGCGGGATCAGAGATTGCTAAAACCAGCATACTGACAATCGAGATCAGAAAGGTGCGCCAGTAAGGCAGCACATACTGCAACAGGCGTTTGTATAAACGAGCATCATTACCAGTCGTTGACATTAATATTATTCCTGAAAGATCATAGGTCTGGATAATTTATCCATGTTGAAAGGTAGTATACCCAAACTACTTGGAAACGCGATTTAGCTTGATGTTCGACTAACAATATCGTAATAAATAGCAACGCCATAAGTGGAATATATAATAAATGTCAAAAGAACACCCGATCATTGCAGTGACTGGCTCTTCAGGTTCCGGCACCAGCAGTGTAAAAAATGCCTTCGAAATTATCTTCAGTCATGAGGGCATTACACCCGCGTTTGTCGAAGGTGACAGCTACCACCGCTATAACCGTCAGGAAATGGATGATGTCGTTAAAGCAGCTGAGCTGGAAGGCAAAAGCATTACCCACTTTGGTCCTGAAGGTAATTTATTTGATGAACTTGAATCTCTATTTAAAGGATATTCACAAAGCGGCACGGGCAAATGCAGATACTATATTCATGATGAAACTGAGGCTGCACTGCGTGGGTCGTCTCCCGGCATGCTAACAGAATGGGGTGATTTAGCAGAAAATACAGATCTACTTTTCTACGAAGGCTTACACGGTGCTGTCATCACAGACAGTGTCAATGTTCATCAGTACGTAGACTTGCTTATAGGCGTCACGCCCATCATCAATCTTGAATGGATGCAAAAGATACAGCGTGACAAGGAATACAGGGGTTACTCACCGGAAGATGCAACTGAATTAATACTCAGTCGCATGCATGACTATACGCATTACATCACACCACAGTTTTCAAGGACTGATATTAATTTCCAGCGTGTTCCCACTGTCGACACGTCAAATCCGTTTGCCGCACGTAAGGTCCCAACCAATGATGAGAGCTTTGTCGTCATCCATATTAGAAATCAGGAAAAAATAAAAGTCGATTTCCAGGATTTACTAAAAATGCTGGACGGATCATTTATGACAACACTAAACACGATTGTTGTCCCTGCGGGGAAAATGATCTTTGCCATGCAATTGATTACTGATCCCTTAATCCAGGACTTGATGAAAAATAAAGGATCCAGTTAACAAAACTGTATAATGAGCCCCTTGCACGAAGCAACTTTTTCACCATGGCTGCGTTAAAAAGAGTCTCAAAATGCTCATTTACTCTGTGTAAACTGCGCTTTTTCGACTATTTTTGCCTTGCCCCGACAAAAAATTCACATCGTGCAAAGCACTCATAATGAAATATCTAAAGTAAAGGAAACATCGCACGTGCGTACAATATTAGTTCTCAATCCCAAGGGGGGTTGTGGCAAAAGTACAATAGTAACAAATATTGCCGGTTATTTCGCAATGCGAGGCAAGAATGTTTCGCTCGCAGATTGTGATCCACAATGTTCCAGCTCTGATTGGCTGACGGTGCGTCCTGAACATCTGGCAACAATTAACCATGTGCCTATAGAGAAAGGCAAACTTCTTGTTCCCGGTAACACAGAGATACTCATACTGGATACACCTGCAGGCATTCACGACCAAAAGATGGTCAGGATTATTAATGCTGCACAAACAATGATTATTCCTGTGCTGCCTTCTCCCATAGATATGCGCGCTGCAGAAAGATTTCTCAAAGATCTAATCAAGCTAAGGAAGAAAACAATTAATAAGAAAATTAAAATTGCAACTGTCGCTAACAGAGTCAGAGAAAGAACAATAACTGCAGCAAAACTTGAAGGCTATCTGGAAAAATTAACACTACCGAACGGAGAAAGAATCCCATTTATGACATTACTTCGTGCCAGTCAAAATTATGTACATGCCGCTGAAAGAGGGATAACAATATTCGAGATGGCACCCTCCAGGACCTCCCTTGATCGCGAACAGTGGCAACCTTTATTAAAGTGGCTAAATAGTAAAAGAAGTCTGCCATAAATTTATTACCATAACATTCAACGATTTAAGAAAATTATTTTGTCTACTATTATGTCGTTCAAAATTACTATTAATTCAAGCAAGGAATCATTTCCAGCGGACAGCGAAGAAACCATCCTGGAATCAGCGCTCAAGAATGGGCATAGCTTCCCTTATGGATGCCGAAATGGTGCTTGTGGATCCTGTAAGGGCAAATTAATCGAAGGTAAGATTCATTATAAAAATGAAGTTACGGGTATTTCAGAGCAAGAAAGCAAAGAAGGTTATGCGCTCTTTTGTCAGGCCGTCCCGGAATCTGATATCATTATAGAAGCGCAGGAGATCAACCAGGTCAGCGATATTACCATTCGCAAACTGCCTTGCCATGTCACAGAGATTAAACAACTGAATCATGATGTAATTCGCCTTTTTTTAAAATTACCAAAGAGCGAACGCCTGCAATTCCTCGCTGGGCAATATATTGATTTGTTATTACGTGAAGGAAAGAAGCGATCGTTTTCACTGGCCAACGCACCACATAATGACGACTATCTGGAATTACATATCCGTCATTATGATGGTGGTTTATTTTCGGAATATGCCTTTCACGAATTAAAAGAAAACACACTATTAAGATTTGAAGGACCGCTGGGAACTTTTTTCCTCAGAGAAGACTCAGAACGACCGATTATTATGGTTGCAGGCGGAACAGGCTTCGCCCCCATCAAAGGCATCATCGAACATGCATTATATCTGGGTGACAAACGCCCGATTCATTTCTACTGGGGCGCTCGCAAAGAAGAAGACCTCTACCTCCATCAACTTGCACAAACCTGGGCTGACGAACACGAACACATCGAATATACCCCCGTACTTTCAGAACTAGAAGATGGAGACAAATGGCAGGGAAGAACCGGCTTTGTCCACAACGCCATCCTCGAAGATATCAAAGATGTGTCAGGCTACGAAGTCTACACCTGCGGCCCACCACCCATGGTCCACGCCGTACTGGATTCTTTCGTAGAACGCGGCCTCTCCGCAGAATACATCTACTCAGACTCGTTCGAATTCGCCACCAGTTAATTCGATGCGTTTCTTAATTAAAGAATGATTTCGCCTTCAACCGGCGAGTCACTGCTCCTTCGCGCCCATGCAATCTCAGTATAAGCACATCCATTTACAAAACATCTTGTTGCTCACCCCACAAGAAGTAACCAAGGTCGCTCCTGAGCATCCATGCCCCCGCGACATTCGTGCTCCCTGCACATCAAAGACGGTACGCCGATATCGGATCCCCAAATAAACACTTGGGGATACCCTCACAATTGAATAATTTCTTAAGGTCGCGCCAACATGACTTCCTGTTATGATGTCGCTCATTTAAACATCCCTGTTTAAATGACCTTAAAATCATTCGCCTGTTCGGCACGATATGAGGGAAATTAGTCCCTTCGATTTTGTGCTGTTGCATTTTACTACCCGTTAATGTCTTACTGAATTTATTTTGATGAGTAGCGAAAAAATCACAGGGATGTGATTTTTAGTCCAACGGATCATGGATGAGCCTATGGGCGACGCGTGAGTCATTAAAATAAATTCGGGAACCCGCAGGGTAAGACATGAGGGAAAGGTTTTCTTGGTACCTTCTTTATGAAAAGAAGGTACTCGCCATGGGAGCGAAACCGCTAATAAGACATAACTGGATTCCCATTCTCATGGGAATAATGAATTCTACTGGATACTGGCATGCGCCAGTATGACGAAAGTTACTCAGTAATGACGATTACTCAGATTGCGCCAGCAACTTAACCCCACCATCAGACAACCCCACCGTCGCCAATTCCAGGCCTTTCTGATATTGAACCGCCGCTGCTCCATGCTCACCCAACTCTCCCAGAACAGAAGCCAGTGTTCTATAGGCTTCTAGAAGTGGATTGATTTCAATACTCTCTTCCAGATAAGTTCTTGCCTTCCCCCAGAGTTTATTTTTAACACTCAGCCTGCCTAGCGTTAACAATAAAACTGGTTCTCTTGCATGACTGGATAAAAAACCTTCAGCAAACTTTAGCTGCCTGGCTATATCTTTACCTTCTACCAATCCGTATAAACCAAGCAAAGCAATATCCCACTGTTTTTTTAATGCCTTATGGATTAATGGTTCGCAGTCTGATGCATCAGCAAGTTTCAATTTCTCTTCTGTATAAACTTCAATCAGGTGAAATTCTGTGCGTAATTTTCTCGGGATATTTAACCAGGCATTGCTTAATTTTTCTTTATCCGCACCCATACCCACCTGTTTTAACAAACCACCATAGGCTTCCAGTTGTCTTGCCTGAATTTGCTCACGAGGTAAAATCCCTGCACGTTGGATCTTGGGTAATAATTCAAGCATTGCATCCCAATCCTTAAGCTCAACATAGGTATGCAATAACATATTTTTAACCTGATCCTGCTTTGGCTTTTGATCATGCAAGTGTGTTAATGTCGCCAGTGCCTGTTCTGTTTGCTGCTGCTTGATTTGCAGTTCTGCCTGTACCAGACCAATGGCGACTTCTTCATCTGGATCTTCTTTATAAGCCTGCATTAAATAACTATCACGTCTTTCGACTGCGCCTAATTGCTGTGCAGCTCGCGCAGCAGCCAGGTAATTAACCAAAGGTGCCTGGCTGTATGGCGCCCCCTTTGTCAGGGAAACCTCAGCTTTATTCCAGTTACCCTCAACCAGCGCCATCAAACCACGTGATAAATATTTTTCAGACAATCGTTGGTGCCTGCCTTTCTTCCAACTACCTAGTTGTCCATGCATATTCCAGAAACGACTTATCACACGCAACAGAAAATAAAACAGCAGAAATAAAATAACGATTGAAATAACGAAAAAACTGAAGCTTGTTTGTATTGTCCAGCCAGAAATTGTAATTATCATCTGTCCACCATCATGCTCAGCGTAGCTACCAACGGCTACTGCCAGCAATAATGAAATGATCATTAGGACTAGTAATCTCATTGTGCCTGGATCTCTTCTAGAATCTTATCTGCACTCACTGATTTATTTGTGCCTTCGCGAAGATAAGCCCGCAAGGTTTCTACAGAAGAACTGATGTCAGGTAAGTCAGGCTTAAGTTCAATTGCCTGCATTCGATCCAGTGTTTCCATGACATTAATTACCGCTGAATTATTAGTATCAAAATACTGACGCAGCCATGATTGTATAAGCACAATAGAGGCGCGCAGGTTTCCTGAATCTGCACGTAGTACAGACAGTCTTGCACTTTCCAGTTCAAGTCTTAGATTCTGGCTTAGGAAATATTCTTCACCAGGTAACAACAAGACCTGTTTCACTTCTCCTGCCCGTTTGATAACAACCAGACTTTTTATTTCTTGCCAGAGCAGACGAGGGATTTTTTTCCAGACTGGTTCGGCATCTAGCCCATCATCAATCTGATTTTCATCTGCCAAAGTCTCTGTATTTGCTTTTGTAATCACTTCCATATTCAGCGGAAGATCGCCAGCAAGGTCAACTAGCTCTGCCAGATAAATAGCCATACCCGCAATGTCTGCAAGATTGACAGCTCGCAACTGGTTCATGTCTGATACTAGTTGTTGCCTTACAGGCACCAGCCCAGGGTCTCCAAGATTTTTGAGCCTTAGATCTGCAGCTTCCATTGCCGCCAATGCCGATATGACATCTTCCTCCAGTAACAAACGTTGCATAGCGATAATTAACAAGTACTCAACCTCTGCAATGGCCCAGTCTTCATTACTAACCTGTCTGTCACGATATAGTGATGTCAATGCATCCGACTGTTCGCTCTGTTTTTGTTGCAGTTGCTTTATTGCATCTTGCATAGCTGATATCGCTGCAATATTTCCGCTCGTTAACCCGGCCTGAGTCTGCTCTTTTGCCTGAACATTATTTCCCAGTTCAGCCAGGTCTGTCCTGGTTTGCTGTAATTCAATCCAGAGATAATAACCACCACCTGTTAAGCCACCAATTAAAATCAGAAAAATCACAGCACAAGAACGACCACGGCATTTCTTTTTTGTGGTTTGATCTGAAGCTATTTGCTCAAGGTTATTATTACTTGGGTTTTCATCATCTGCTTGCATATCTTCTGCATTGCCAGTTTGATCTTCAGATATCAGTTTATTGTCTTCATCACTCATTCATTATCTCTCCGGCCCGATTCAATATAGCTCACTTCGAAGCAGCCCACTCCACTATTGCCTTGAGTATACCTTCATCGCTACTTTCTTCAGCAAGAATTGGTGGTATGGTAAAACCAAGAGCAACTGAAAAATCCAGTATTCGCTCAGCCATAACAACTAATTGTTTACTTAATAAAAGACTTCGCTGATCTTCATTCAACAGGGAAAATAAATTCTCCAGCCCATTATTACTGGTGACAATAACAACGTCAGGATCGTTTAATGACCAAAGTTCATCTAGCGTAGATCTATCGTATTCCGGACAATCACGATGATAAACTTCCGCATAGTCTACTTCTGCACCTCTTTTTCTCAGTTCTGTCGCCATGAATTCACGCCCACCTTCACCACGAAATATAATAATTTTCTTGCCACCAACCTCTTCGGTACCCAGTTCATCTAACTCAAGCAAGGCCTCACTACTTGCCCCGCTATTTGTAATGACCTGTGCTGATGTAGCTCGCTTGAGTGTCTCTGCTGTTGCTGCACCTATAGCGAATAAAGTCAGCTTATTTAAAGCTGACGTTTTATTGGCCAATAATTTCATTGTCCAATCAACAGCATTCCTGCTAATAAAAATTCCGATATCGTATTGAGGAATATTGTCCAGAACAGTTTTGGCGGCTTGTTGATTTCTGCTTTGTTTTATTTCTATTACTGGAAAACGTATCACCACCCCGCCCAGATTTTCGATGGCCTCACAAAGTGATTCTGCCCGCTGTT
>Ga0066376_10003917_pt1 | contig 13114 bp, 9 predicted proteins | sample Knorr_S15_td_Bot_FD_77009 | JGI IMG/M metagenome (GOLD analysis project Ga0066376, IMG submission 77009) | Marine microbial communities from Southern Atlantic Ocean transect - Knorr_S15_td_Bottom_ad_5009_LV_A | ecosystem: Environmental > Aquatic > Marine > Oceanic | place: Southern Atlantic... | reverse complement strand
CCGCGACCCGCAGGAGCTGGCCCTGGCGGCGGCAGCGCGGCTGCGTCAAAGCGGCTGCGTGGATAACGGTTTTATTAGTGCCGTGGCGAGCGCCCAGCCCCAGTGGTTGGGCAAAGGCCTATGGCTTTCAAGCCACGCCCAAGGGGTGAACCAGCCCGCACTAGGCGTGGCGACCCCCGCCGATGGCACCATCGAACACGGCGGCCATCCGGTTCATGCGCTGTTCTGCCTGGCCGCCAGCGGCGACGCCCACCGGCCGCTGCTCGAACGGTTGATGGCGGTACTAGAGAACGGCGAAAGCGACAGCTTTGTGGGCAAAAATAGCGCCCAACTGCTGGCAGCGCTGGCCGGTGAAACCGCCAGCACCCAAACCCGCCGCGTGCGCGTTCTGAACCCCCACGGCCTGCACGCCCGCCCGGCCAAACAGCTGGTACAGATCGCTCGTGCCCAGCCCATGCCCATCAACGTACGCCTGGAAGAGGGCAGCGCCACTACCGTCTCCGCCGCCAGCTTGACCAAAGTGATTGGCCTGGGTGCGCGCCGCGGCCAGTGGCTGATTTTCTCCGCCGAGGGCGAACAGGCAAATGCCGCGTTAGACGCCATTGCCGCCGCCGTCGAGAGTGGCTTGGGTGAGAAAGTCACGCCCTTCGATGGCGGTCGCGACGCGGCCCCAGCCGCTAGCACCAGTAAGCCCGCCGTCGAACCACTCGCTGCCGATACGCCCCATTCCGGCGTTGCCGCTTCGCCGGGTTTGGCGATTGCCCCGGTGTTCGTCATTCGCCCGATGCAGTTCGACTATCCTGAGCACGCCAATCAGCCCGACGACGAGATCGCCCGCCTGGAGGCAGCGCTGAAAGAAGGGGCTGCCCAGCTTCAGGCGCTGGTACATAAAGCGCCCGGCGGCGAAGTCGCCGACATTCTCTCCATGCACGAAGAGATGCTCGACGACCCCGAACTGCATCAGGCGGCGATTGACGCCATCCGTGAAGGCCGCTCGGCGGAAGCAGGCTGGTGGGAAGCCATCGACACCGCCGCCCACGCCCAAGAGATGCTGGCCGACCGGTTGCTGGCCGAACGCGCCGCCGACCTGCGCGATGTCGGCCGCCGCGTGCTCGGCGTGCTTTGCGACGTCAGCCTGCCCGAGCCACCCGACCACCCCTATATTTTGGTGATGGACGATATCGGCCCCTCCGATGTGGCCCGCCTGGATACCTCCCGCGTGCGTGGCCTGCTGACCGTGCGCGGCGGCGCCACCGCCCACAGCGCCATCTTGGCCCGTGCGCTGGGCATTCCTGCCGTCGTAGGCGCCGGTGAAGCGGTCATGGCGCTACACAACGGCAGCATGATGATTCTGGATGGCGAGCGCGGCCGCGTGACCTCGCAGCCTTCCGAGGAGCGCCTGCGCCGCGCCGAGCAGCAGCTGCTCGACCAGCAGCAGCGTGAAGCGGACGCCTGGGAGCTGCGCTTCGAGCAGGCGCAAACCCGCGACGGTCACAAGGTGGAAGTGGCTGCCAACCTCGGCAACACCGCCCACGCCGCCGATGCGGTAGAGCGCGGCGCGGAAGGGGTCGGCCTGCTGCGCACCGAGTTCCTGTTTATGGCCTACTCCAGCGCGCCGGATCTCGCCACGCAAATCGCCGAGTACCGTGAAGCCACCGATGCCCTCGACGGCCGCCCGCTCGTCGCCCGCACCCTGGACGTCGGCGGCGACAAGCCGCTGCCCTACTGGCCGGTGCCCCAGGAAGACAACCCCTTCCTCGGCCTGCGCGGTATTCGCTTAGCGCTGACCCAACCAGAAGTGTTGGAAACCCAGATTCGCGCGCTGCTGATGGCCGCCGTCGGTAAACCGCTACGCATTATGCTGCCGATGGTCAAAGACGTGGCCGAGTTCCGCGCGGCGAAGGCGATTTACGACCGCCTGCTCAACGAGATCTCCCCGCAGCAGCGCGCTACCGATGTACAGCTTGGCGTGATGATCGAAGTCCCTTCCAGCGCTCTGCTAGCACCGACGCTGGCCGCCGAGGTCGACTTCTTCTCAGTCGGTACCAACGACTTAACCCAGTACACCCTCGCGATTGATCGCGGCCACCCAGAGCTATCCGCTCAAGCCGATGGCCTGCACCCAGCGGTACTGCGGTTGATCCAAATGACCGTCGAAGCCGCCCACGCTCACGGCAAATGGGTCGGTGTTTGCGGCGAGCTGGCTTCTGATGCCATGGCCGTACCGGTTCTGGTGGGCTTAGGTGTCGATGAACTCTCCGTCAGCGCACGCCAAATCCCGCTGGTCAAAGCCCGCCTGCGCGAGTTTGATCTTGCCCAAGCCCAGGCCAGCGCCCAGTTAGCGCTGAGCAAAGCCACTAGCGATGAAGTCCGCGACGCCCTGGAGGCCAGCTGATGGCAAGAGTTGTCTGTATTACGCTCAACCCAGCGCTGGATCTCGCCTTCAACCTGGATGCGCTGACGCTGGGGCATGTCAACCGCCCCACCGGCGCGCAGCTGGAAGCCGCAGGTAAAGGTGTGAACGTCGCGCGGGTGTTGGCAAGTTTAGGTCACGAGGTGATCGTCAGCGGCTTCTTGGGCGAAGAGAACGACGCCCCGTTCAGCCTCGCCTTCCCCCGTTACGGCGTTGAAGATGCCTTTGTGCGGGTGCCGGGCAACACGCGCATCAATGCCAAACTGGCCGAGCAGAGCGGTCGGGTGACCGATATCAACAGCCCCGGCATGCCCATTGAAGCCGCCCATCTGGAGGCTTTACGCACCACGTTAAGCGGCCTGTTTGAAGGTAGCGCGCCGCCTGAGGCTGTGGTGATCGCAGGCAGCCTGCCTCCCGGCATCGACCAACCCGCGTTTGGCGAGCTGCTTGCCTTCCTGAAAGGTTTCGGGGTGCCGCTGTGGGTGGATACCAGCGGCCCGGCACTGCTCACGGCGATTGCCGCGCAGCCTGCCGCCGTAAAACCCAACGAAACCGAGCTGGCCGACTGGGCAGGAAGCGCGCTCGATACCGAACAGCAGCGCCAAGCCGCCGCCGAGCGGCTGCACGCCAGCGGCATCGAACACGCGCTGATTTCAGCGGGTGCTGAAGGCGTTTTATGGGTGAGCCAGCACGGCATTTGGCAATCCACGCCACCGACCGTCACTGCCACCAATACCGTTTGCGCGGGCGACACCTTTGTGGCGGGCATGCTGCATGGACTGCTGAGCCAGCATACACCCGTCGATACGCTTCGTTTCGCCACGGCGCTTTCTGCCGAAGCGGTACGCCATGTTGGCGTAGGCACTTCCCACGCCGATGATTTTGACTCACTCCAACAACAGACCCGGGTACGGCGTCTTGACGACACCCACACCGAGGGAGCCACGCGATGAACCTAATCCTGATTACCGCCTGCCCCAGCGGCATGGCGACCACGTTCCTGGCCGCCAAGCGCCTAGAGCAAGCCGCCATGCGGCTGGGCTGGAACGTTCATGTAGAGATGCACGGTGAGATTGCGCCACTGCAAGCCGCCAGCGCCGAGCAGATTGCTAACGCCGATTTGATCGTCGTGGCCGCCGACCACGTACCCGCTCCGGAACGTTTTGAAGGCAAGCGGCTATTCCAGGCCCCCATTGCCAGCGCCCTGCCCGACCCCAGCGCCTTCTTAAGCCAAGCTAAGCGGGAAGCACCGATTTACAGTGCCCCGGCAGCCACTGCTGCGGCCCCGGCCAGCAGTGCGGGCGGCAAAAAAATCGTTGCCGTCACCGCCTGCCCCACCGGTGTTGCCCACACCTTTATGGCCGCCGAAGCGCTGGCCGAAGCGGGTAAGGCCATGGGCCACCAGATTCGCGTGGAAACCCAAGGCTCGGTGGGCGCGCAAAACAAACTCACGGAAGCGGAAATCGCCGACGCGGACGTGGTCGTATTGGCCTGCGACATCGAAGTGGACCCGTCACGCTTTGCGGGTAAACGGGTTTATCGCACCTCTACCGGCAACGCGCTGAAAAAGCCGCGCCCGACCCTGGAGGCTGCCTTCACCGATGCCGCTGTTGAAGATGACACCAGCGCCGCCAGCAGCAGCGCCACCGCCAAAAAAGGCATGAAAGAGAAAGGCGTCTATAAACACCTGCTGACCGGTGTTTCCTTTATGCTGCCCATGGTGGTGGCGGGTGGCTTGTTAATAGCCCTCTCGTTCGTGTTCGGTATCGAAGCGTTCCAGGAAGAGGGCACCCTGGCCGCTGCGCTAATGCAGATTGGTGGCGGCACGGCCTTCGCGCTGATGATTCCCGTTCTGGCGGGCTACATCGCCTACTCCATCGCCGACCGCCCCGGTATTGCCCCCGGCATGATTGGCGGTATGCTCGCCGCCGAGATTGGCTCTGGGTTTATCGGCGGTATTCTGGCCGGTTTCCTGGCGGGCTACGTGGCCCTCGCCGTCACGCGCTACGTGAAACTGCCTTCCAGCGTTGAGTCGCTCAAACCGATTCTGATCATCCCGCTGATTGCCAGCTTGGTCACCGGCCTGACGATGATCTACGTGATTGGCGAGCCGGTGGCTGCCGTGCTGAGCGCGCTCACCAGCTTTTTGGAGTCCATGGGCTCGACCAATGCCGTGCTGCTGGGCATTCTGCTCGGCGCCATGATGTGTTTCGACCTGGGTGGCCCGGTCAACAAAGCGGCTTACACCTTTGGCGTCGGCTTGTTGGCCTCTGAAACCTACGGCCCAATGGCCGCGATCATGGCGGCAGGTATGGTGCCCGCCATTGGTATGGGCATTGCCAGCTTCGTTGCGCGTAACAAGTTCTCTGCCCCCGAGCGAGAAGCGGGTAAAGCCTCGTTCGTGCTGGGCCTGTGCTTTATCAGTGAAGGCGCGATTCCCTTCGCGGCGAAAGACCCGCTGCGCGTGATTCCCGCCTGTATCGCCGGTGGCGCGGTCACGGGTGCGCTTTCTATGCTGGTGGGTGCCAAGCTGATGGCTCCCCATGGCGGTATCTTCGTGCTGCTGATTCCTAACGCCATTACTCCCGCTCTGCTTTACCTGGGCGCGATTGTGGTGGGCTCATTGATCACCGGCCTGGGCTACGCGTTTATCAAACGTGGCGCTGCCCAAGTAGCCGTTGCCAGCTAAAAGCGGCACACTAAGGGCGAGGCAATCTCGCCCTTTTGTTTTTCAGTCAGACATTCAAGACGACCACCACCCCGCTGTTTTATTAACCATTTTTCTTACCATTTATCGCTAACTGTTGTTCTCAAGTGCGCAACATGTAGTATTTTTACATAAATAACAGCGACGCCAGGGGTCGGACACGCCCCGTTAGCGATAACGATGTAAAACAGATGTAAAAACAACAGGACCGCCCGTTATGTTTCAACTCACTCGCAGCGTTACTTGGCAGGCCCTAGAGCGCCTGCGCGATAAAACCGCCAATGACCGCATTCGTGACTACTTTACGAATGACCCGCAGCGCTTTGAAAAAATGAGCCTCCGCGTCGGCGGCCTCTTTCTAGATTACTCCAAGCATCAGGTGTCGGATGAAGTGCTGGCCAAACTGATTGAGCTAGCCGACCACTCCGCCCTGGTACAGCGCCGCGCCCAAATGTTTTCTGGCGACATTATCAACGTGACCGAGAACCGTCCGGTACTCCACACCGCGCTACGCCATCTTGGCGATGAGCCGGTGTATGTGGATGGCGAAGACGTGATGCCAGAAATCACCCGCACCCGCGAGCAGATCAAGCTGTTCTCGGAAGCGGTGCGTAGTGGCGAGTGGAAAGGCTATAACGGCCAGCGTATTAAAGACGTGGTCAATATCGGTATTGGTGGCTCGGACCTCGGCCCCAACATGGCGGTGCGTGCGCTGTTGAAGTATCGCCACCCGGAGCTGCACTTCCACTTCGTTTCCAACGTGGACGGCACCCATATTCAGAAAGTGCTGTCGCGGCTGGACCCCGCCACCACGCTGTTTATCGTCTCTACGAAAACCTTCTCCACTCAGGAAACCCTGCTCAACGCCAAGACTGCACGGCGCTGGTTCCTGGAGAACGCTGGCGAAGACGCCGACGTGGGCGCGCACTTTATTGCCGCTTCCACCAACCGCAAAGCGGCGATGGAGTTCGGTATTCGCGAAGAGAACGTGTTCGAGTTTTGGGCCTGGGTGGGCGGCCGCTACTCCATGTGGTCGTCCATCGGCTTACCGATTGCGCTCTCGATTGGCTTTGAAGGCTTTATCGAGCTGCTGGAAGGTGCCCATGAGATGGACCGGCACTTTATCGAAGCGCCTTTCGCTCAAAACATGCCGGTACTGATGGCGCTGATCGGCATCTGGTACATCAACTTTATCGGCGCGGAAACCCAGGCCATCGTGCCCTACGACCAAGCGCTGAACCAGTTACCCTCTTTCCTGCAGCAGCTGGATATGGAGTCTAACGGCAAGTCGGTGGATATTTTCGGCCACCCGGTGAACTACAAAACCGGCCCGATTGTGTGGGGCCAAACCGGCTCCAACGGCCAGCACGCCTTCTTCCAGCTGCTGCACCAGGGCACCCGCTACGTGCCCATCGATTTTATCGCCTCGCTCAAGCCGGAACCGGGCGTGGAAGACCACCACTTCGCCCTGCTGACCAACATGCTGGCCCAAGCCAACGCCTTTATGGAAGGCAGCCAAGGCGACAGCAAAGAGCTTAGCCAGCTCGACCCCTACAGCTGCCCCGGCAACCGCCCCTCCAGCACCCTACTGCTCGACGAGCTAACGCCGAAAAACCTGGGCGCGCTGATTGCGCTCTATGAGCACAAGGTGTTTGTGCAGGGCGTAATCTGGAACATCAACTCGTTCGACCAGTGGGGCGTGCAGCTAGGGAAGCGCATCGCCGGTGAAATCAGCGAACGCATCGACGCCAACGCCGCCGACTTCGACGCTTCCACCCAGGGGCTTCTGGAGTTAGTACGAGCGCACTTTCCCAGCAGCGCACGCAAAGCCGATAGCGCCGAGCCAGCAAGCAGCGATAAAAAACCGGTGCGGAAGAAGCGATAAAGCAACTATGGCTCACCAGTGCCCCTACTGCTGTGGGGGCACTTTTTTGAGCCTTGGCTTACCTAGCTTCATTTCAAAACTCGGCGGATGAGTAGCAAACATCTGCCTGCTCTTTATTTCCCTATAGGGATAAAGGCCTCTCTTTTCGATCATCCTGCGCATTATTTTCCCTATAGGGAAAGATCAGCTAGTATATCTGTTTTCATCCAGAAATTTTCCTTATCGGGAAAATGGAGCATGTATGCGTACCCTGCCAGCAACGACGGAAACGCCCCTTCACTCAATTGAATCCGCCAAGAGTCTCGGCCTGTTAATTCGACAAGCCCGCAAACGCCAACATCTGACACTAGAGACGGTGGCAGGACTATGCGGCGTCAGCATTCGTTTTTTAAGTGAACTCGAAAATGGCCGTGATACATGTGGCATAGGAAGAGTATTACGCGTGTTAGAAACACTTGGCATAGAGCTTCTCGCCCAGCCCATGGATAGTGATCTATGACCCCAGACCAGCTTATCGTTTGGCAAAACCATCAGCGAGTAGGTACCCTCTGGCGTGGTTTAGATGGCCGTCTCATGGGCTTTGAATATGACGAAGAGTGGCAAGCTAGCGGACAAGCAATTTCCAATAGCCTTCCTTTAAACCAACGAACATGGCCGCCCGAAACGCTGACCGCCCACCACTGGTTTGGCAACTTGCTGCCAGAAGAGCAGGCGCGCGCTGCTCTTATTCGCCAACTGGGCATTCCTGATCAAAATGCGCGTCAAACCTCGGCCTTTTAGGCCGAGGCAGGATAGCGCGAGGCGCGCAGCGCCTCTTAGTTGACATGCTAGATTTACCACGTTAATTTTTAGCCATGACGACCGTACACCGTGCCTACCGCTATCGGTTTTATCCCACGTCCGAGCAAGCTGACCAGCTTGCCCGGACGTTTGGCTGTGTGCGCTATGTCTACAACCACTTCCTGCGCCAGCGCACCGATGCCTGGTTCGAGCGTCAAGAGCGCATGGGCTACAACGCCACCGCCAAAGCGCTCACCACCCTCAAGAAACAGCCGGACACGGCGTTTCTGGCCGAGGTGTCCAATGTCTGCTTGCAACAGTCGCTCCGGCATCTCGACCGCGCCTTCTCAAACTTCTTCAAAGGTCAGGCGCGGTATCCCACCTTCAAGAAAAAACAGCGCAAATAGTCGGCCACGTACATGGCCAACGGTTTTCGCTGGCGCGACGGCAAGCTGTGGCTGGCTAAGCACAAAGACCCACTCGATATCCGCTGGAGCCGGTATTTTTCCGGCACACCAAGCAGTATCACGGTGAGCTGCGATACCGCTGGCCGTTACCACGTCAGCTTTTTGGTGGAAGAAGCGGTCACGCCGCTGCCCGTGACACCCAAAATGGTCGGTATCGACCTGGGACTGACGCATCGCGTCATCACCAGTGACGGCGACAAAATCCCCAACCCGCGTTTTCTCCATCGTACCGAGCGCAAACTCGCACGGGTGCAACGCAACCTGTCGCGCAAACAGAAAGGCTCGCAAAACCGCGCCAAGGCGCGGCATCGAGTGGCAAAGGTGCATGCCAAGCTGGCCGACCAACGCCGCGACGCCACCCATAAACTCTCCACGCAGCTTATTCACGAGAACCAAGTCATTGCTGCCGAGAGTTTGCCGGTCAAGAACCTGCTGAAAAACAGCTCACTGGCGAAAGCAATTAGCGACGTGGGCTGGTACCAGCTTACCCAACAACTGGCGTACAAGGCCGAGCGGTACGGGCGCGATTTCGTCCAGATCGACAAGTGGTATCCCAGCTCAAAACGCTGTTTTCACTGTGGCCATATCACCGAGAAGATGCCGCTCAATGTCCGCACTTGGGATTGCCCACACTGTGGCACCCAAGGCATCGACCGCGATGTGAACGCTGCCCGCAACATTTTGCAATCGGGCAAAGCCATTCTGGCGGGCGCTGACAAGCTCCGGCAGCATGAAAAGACGACTACCGTGGGGCTCACGGGAGGTTAAGCCTGTGGAGCTTGTGTAAGACCTGAGGTGCCATCACCAAGGGCAACGGGCTGTGAAGCAGGAACCCGGAAGGCAACAACCGGGAATCCCCTTCCTTTCCGCCGCAGGCGGCAGCTTCCTAAGAAGCTGAGGAAGGGGAGGAGGTCAAGGACGGATATTCAGCAACTGCGTAGGTCGAGAAGACGCCATGACCACACTGATGATTCAAGGCACCACCTCGGATGCGGGCAAAAGCACCGTGGTGGCGGGGCTTTGCCGAGTTCTCAAGCGCCGGGGTCTCTCGGTGGCCCCGTTCAAACCACAAAACATGGCGCTAAACAGTGCGGTGACCAGCGATGGTGGCGAGATTGGCCGCTCCACCGCGCTACAGGCCCAAGCGGCCGGCGTCCTTCCCCATAGCGATATGAACCCGGTACTGCTAAAGCCAGAAACCGACCGGGGTGCCCAGGTGATTCTGCGTGGTAAGGTGTACGGCCATATGGACGCGCTGGACTACCACGCCTTCAAACGCACCGCCCAAGAGAGCGTGATGGCAGCGTGGCAAGCGTTAGAGCAGCGCTATGATGTGATTATTGCCGAAGGCGCAGGCAGCCCGGCGGAAATCAACCTGCGCAAAGGGGATATTGCCAATATGGGCTTTGCCGAAGCCGCGGACTGCCCGGTGCTGCTGGTGGGCGATATTGACCGCGGCGGCGTGTTTGCTCAATTGGTTGGCACGCTGGCGCTACTGAGTGACAGCGAACAGGCCCGCACCAAAGGCTTTATTATCAACCGTTTTCGGGGCGATATTGCGCTGCTCGAACCAGGGCTAGAGTGGTTGGAAGCGCGCACCCAAAAGCCGGTGCTGGGCACGCTGCCGTATCTACAAGGGCTGCTGCTGGATGCCGAAGATAGCATCGGCACCGTGCAGGCGGAGAAAGAGAGCCAAACGCTCAAGGTTATCGTTCCTGCACTGCCGCGCATCAGTAACCATACCGATTTCGATCCGCTTCGCCTGCATCCGCAGGTATCGCTTAGCTTTATCGGCCCCGATCAGCCCATTCCCTGCGCTGATGTGATCGTACTTCCCGGCAGTAAAAGCACCGCTAGCGACTTAGCCTGGTTAAAGCGCCAAGGTTGGGACGCCGCGATGACTCGCCACCTGCGCTATGGCGGCAAAGTGCTGGGCATTTGCGGCGGCTTTCAAATGCTGGGGGAGTGGGTGGATGACCCCGACGGGCTAGAGGGCACGCCCGGGAAAGTCGCCGGGTTGGGTCTGTTACCGCTGACGACACGCATGGTGGCGGGCAAGCAGCTTCGCAACGTGAGCGGCATGTTGGTGGGGGAAGAAGCAAAGGTAAAGGGATACGAGATCCATAACGGCGTTAGCAAAGGCTCCGCTCTGGACAATCCGCTATTCGATCTCGGTACCCACTTGGATGGGGCCATCAGCGAGGACGGCCAAGTGATGGGCACTTACCTACACGGCCTGTTTGATCATCCAGACGCCTGCCAAGCGCTACTCACGAAGCTTGGCCTAGCCAAGGCAGGCAGCGTAGATTACAACGCCCACCGCGAACAAGCCTTGGAGCGCTTGGCCGATACGCTAGAAGCACATCTGGATATTGACGCGATCCTGGCGTTAGTCAAATCTTAACGGAGGCTATTCCGCTGCAGTGTCTTTCGATGGACGTTTCGCCATCAAGGTAATTTCTACCGAACTGCCACCGCAAATGTGGGGTGATTCAGTACAAGTGCGCGCTGGGTAGCGCCCTGGCTCAAAAAATTCGGCGTAGATGCTGTCTAGCGCATTGATCTGTTTTAGGTCAGTGAGGTGAACATCCACGCGAACCACATCCGCCAGACTGCCACCTTCTTGCTCTAGCATGCGCGCGAGTTCGCGCATCACTAGGCGGGTCTCCTCTTTAACATCGCCTCGCGCCGCTTCCCCGTTGGAAAGATCGGCCACCGTCAGGCCAGAAATAAACATATAGTGGTCGTCAACTACCATATGGCTACCCGGGAAACTGGGTTTTGGCAGGGTAGGGTCGTTGATGAACTGTGTCATGTGCTCTCCTTGGCAATGAGACTCAAATAAAGCAGCCTTGAACGTTATGACTTGCGGCTTGCAGAGTCGTTCAATTTGCCTGAATGATCAAAAAATCAGTGGCTGACGCAAATACTCTGCCAAAAAATCGATGAGTAGCCGCACCCTGATAGGTGTGTACTGGCTATATCCCGCCTTATTCATGAGACCGGCCTGAAAACGAAGATAGCGGATGGTATCCTCTTGAAAATTCAGTGTGTTCCGCCAAGAACCTGATCCAAGGGAGCCATCCGCTATGGGTGAAAGCCTATCCACCTGGACGCCCTCGTGCAACGGCTCTGTCCGTGTCGAGCTGAGCGGCCACCGCACCACCAGCGACAGCGGCGCTTTGTTGCTGCGCGAAGCCCTCGACAGTAGCGGCGTGATCGAGGCGCTCGGCGACAACCTGGTCGATGCGCGTCATCCGCTGCGCATTCGCCACTCGCTGACCAGCCAGATACGCACTCTGGTGCTGCAGCGGGCGATGGGCTGGATCGATCTCAGCGATACCGACATGCTGCGCCGTGATCCGCTCTGGCAGCTGGCCTGCAGCGATGCGCGCGGGGTGACACCACTGGCACAGGAGCGGCCGTCTCAAGCCACGTTGTCCCGGCTGCTGACCTGCCTGGGGCACAACGACAACATCGATGTCGTGCACGAAGGCCTGCTGCGGCTGGTGCTCTGGCGCCTGACCTCGCTGAAGAACGGCGAGCGCCCCAAGCAGCTGACGCTGGACATCGACGGCCTGCCGATCGAGGTCCACGGTCACCAAGGTGGCTCGGCCTACCATGGCCTTTACGGTACCCGCATCTACTCGCCGCTGGTCGCCTCGCTGGCCGAAACAGGCGACATGGTCGGTGGCCTGCTACGCGAGGGCAACGCCGGCCCGGCTGAGAATGCCGATACATGGATCCCCCATCTGGTGACGCGGCTCAACGAGAGCACTGGCGCCCAGGTTCGGGTGCGCATCGATGCCGGATTCACCGACAACGACACGCTGGAGGCGCTGGAAGAGCGCGACATCGAGTATCTGGGCCGGTTACGCAGCCACAAGGGCCTGCAAAAATTGGCGGCGCCCTACCTGAAGCGGCCCCGCGGCCGACCGCCTGAACAGCCTCGAGAATGGTGCCATGACCTTGAGTACCAAGCCGGTTCCTGGCCGGCACCACGGCGCGTCGTGCTGGTCGTGCAGGAGCGCCCCGATGACCTGCTGCTGCATGCCTTCTTCCTGGTCACCAACCTCGGCAAGTTCGACTGGCCGCCGGAGAAGGTCCTGGCGCTCTATCGCAAGCGCGGGAGCGCCGAGGCCCACATGGGCGAGGTGAAGTCGGCGCTGGATGTGCACCTGTCGTCGACGGATCGTGGTGCCTCCACGGTCCAGGATGTCATGGCCCGCAACGAGGTGAGCCTACTGCTGAGCCTCTACGCGTATCAGGTCCTGCATGGCCTGCGCTGCTTGCTGGTGCGTCAGACCCGACAGGGCTGGAGCCTGAGCCGGCTGCGCGAGCAGGTACTCAAGGTCGCAGCCACGCTGAAGCTGCACGCCCGGCGCATCACCGTTCACCTCGGCGATGCGGCTGACAAATGGTGGCCTGCCTTGCTGAAGGGGCTACCGAAACTGACCGCGCTAGGCTGACTCGTCGGCGATACCACCACCGATCCCTGCGCCAAGCAGCCCCACTTCGGCTGACGGTGACGGCTGCACGGATGAGGGCAATTCATTCCTGTAGGCTATAAGAAGAACTAAAATTTGCGCTTTTTTGCATATAACAGCGGGGTCTCATGCTGCCAACGCGGTGCCGGTGGGCTGGTGTTGGCAGCGAGGGCTGACAATCCACTCAGCCAGCGCCCTCATGAATAAGGCGGGTTTATTGTCATGCTGATTGCATCCTTTTACTGAGGTTGGGTAAGCGTTCATTCCACGACGTAGTTGACCTACTTCACGTCACGCAGAGGCCTTAATAACTCCGGCGAGACCTTGTACTGTTTGGGGCCGTCCTCGGCCAGAACAATCACACTCTTGCGGTTG
>Ga0066376_10003916_pt1 | contig 13115 bp, 9 predicted proteins | sample Knorr_S15_td_Bot_FD_77009 | JGI IMG/M metagenome (GOLD analysis project Ga0066376, IMG submission 77009) | Marine microbial communities from Southern Atlantic Ocean transect - Knorr_S15_td_Bottom_ad_5009_LV_A | ecosystem: Environmental > Aquatic > Marine > Oceanic | place: Southern Atlantic... | reverse complement strand
CAAATCGTCTTAGTACCCGGAGACCGCACAAATGCTCTAGAACTTGCATTCTTATTGACAAATACGAATCCCGAACGAGACTTATTACGAAATTTGGAAGGTAAGGAAATATATTCAGCCCGTCTTTGGGAACAATTGTCGCCCCTACAGCAACAGTCCGCACTCAGGGGTGCTCGTAATGCTTGGGATACGCAAATTACCGAAACACTTCAACAGGCTGGCGATGACATTGATCCGAATATTCGGGTTGCAACCCTTCACGCATTGATTCACCGAGATCTTGGGCAACTTGAAAGGTCTTCCGAAATTTGGGACAGATTTATAAAGAGCGTTCAGGGGACAGAAAAGTACACCACTGCTGTGATTGCCGCAGCAAATTTTTTACATCAATCGAGTCGAACGCAACAAGCAGTACAGTTACTTGAAAATGCAAGAGAATCCCAAAGCAACCTTTATGAAATTGACGCGGTACTTGGATCACTCCATTATGCAGGCGGACTCTTCGATAAGGCTGCCCAATATCTAAAAGCACCTGTAGAAGCGACAAAAAACAGTGTATTGCATTCAAGAATGATCGAATCATTGACATTGGCAGGGCGATTTGATGAGGCGGAGAAATCCCTTGAAGAATATACGACAACGAATACTGCGTATGCCAAGGCCATGCTCAAGGCATTGATAAGCAGAGTCAGAAGTGAGCAATTACTCGCCCAGGGTGATGTTGCTGGCGGTACAGCAATGCTCATTACCTATCGAAATTTATTACGCAATGCGATTTCCGCTGATGCACGAAGTCAAATCCCATACATTCGACTTTGTAGAAGTCTGTTAAATGAATATCGACTGACACAAAATAAAGCATTGCTAGATGAAGCATTGCTTGTTGCAGACGAAGCGACTGCATCTGGTAATCAAATCGAACAATTTGTTGTAGTCAGGGCTGATGTATTACAAGCGGACGGTCAATTGAATAGATCAATCGATAGATTGTCTCGATATTTAGCAGACCATCCTGACTCTAGTATCGTAAGGCAACGGCTTATCGAAGCTTATCTAGATTCTGAAAATGTAGATAGAGCACTCAACGTCGCGAAAGCTGGGGTCGAAGTTGATCCAACAGATGCGTTGTGGTATCAGCGATTGGGTGACTTGTATATCCGCGCAAATAATGACATGGGCGAAGGAGTGAAAGCATATCTTGCTGCAATTCAAAAAACCCCGACCGTGCAATTACTCATGCGAATTGATGAAATTACTCGGACAGATCAACAATTACCAAATCAAGAGTTGATTGTGATGGCGAAAGGACCATTCTCAAAACTTCATCCCATTGCTGGTGCAATCGAAGCCAAGGCGTTGCAAAACCTTGGAAGAAACCGAGACGCATTACTTGCAATGGAACGTTCATGGAGACTTTTCCAACAAGCAATCGATAAAGGATGGATTCCTCACCAAGCACTCGGCAGTTGGTTCCTTGATTTGAAAGAACTCTTCAAGGAAGATCCATCTGCGGGGGAATCATTTGTACGGGAGCTTGTCAATGGTCCTCTCTCACAACACCAACTTGTAGGGCTTGCTGGGTATTACCATGCGTTTGGTGATGACTATGTTGAACATGCAATTGAAATTTTAAATAATGCACTTGATTCAACAGAAGTACAACAGGAAGCAAGGATACAACTATTAATGATGCTCGGTGGAATTCTTGTTGATGCGAAGCGTTTTGAAGAAAGTGAATCCACGTTTCGGAAACTTGCAGATGAATCCGATTCACCACTCGTGCAAAATAATCTTGCGTATGTCATTGGCGTGTATCAAAACAGACCCGAAGAAGGGTTGATTATTGCGAAGAAAGCCGCAATGAAAGCACCACGGGAACCCTCTATCGTGGATACCGTCGCCACGATGTATCAACGACTTGGGGAATATGATCAAGCAGCAAAAGCCCTCGACTTCCTCTTACAACTCGATCCGACAAATTCAAAAGCGATGGCGAAAATCTCGCTCTTGTATTCAGACAAACTTGGTGAGCCAGAGCGAGGCCTCGTATTTGCAGAACGAGGAAGAAGCCAAAATCCACGTTCTTCCGAGGTACTCGATGCCATAGGGTGGAGTTATTACCGGATGGGGAAGAATGAGAAAGCCGAAGAATCAATCCGTCGTTCCCTTCGTCAGGGAGACACTATGGAAGCGTATCTTCATTTAGCACAGATAGTTACGGATGACGAAGAGTTTGATGAAGCGCTAGGGCACATCCGCATGGCACAAGAACTTGCCCAAGATACCTTTTCAATGAAGAGAATTCAGGCTCTGAAGGACGATATTCGCAAGAAGAAGAACGAATCTCAACGTGTTGAGTAAGAAATAACAGAATGGCAGCACCAAAAAATATAGGCACACCAAACAGGCCAATGCCCAAAGGCAGGGCAATAGACCCAATACGTGTCTTGCGTAGGTATTGGAAGGGTATCCCTATTTGGGGAATTGTTGGTGCAATTGTTGGTACAGGCGCTTTCTTCTTATTTTCTCGAATCTATCCGCTTTATACGGGTGAAATTATGTTTGAGGTTCGTCCAGGTCTGGGCGAGGCGACCGATATTGGAACGAATGAGTCGATTAATGACAAAATGATTGAGCGAGTTTCTTCGACCCAAGTCTATCTCATCAAAGAGCGATCTATTTTGACAGAAGCGATTAAAGATCGAAATATGATGCAAACAAGGTGGATTCAACAATTTGTTGATCCAACATCACGAGTACTCCTTGTTGATGATGCAGTCGACGAATTGAAAGAAGAATTAAAAACACCGATTCAACGAGGAACGAACCTATTTGGAATCAGGTGGTCAGGTCATTTTCCCGCAGACGTACCAATTGTTCTTGCTGCAATTGCGACCGCATATATTGATCGAACAAAGGAACTCGATGATGCGGGATTTCGAAGCAATGCAAAGTTGTTTGAAGATGAGGGTCGACATATTAAATTTATGTTGCAAGATCTCAACGATGACTTGCAAGCATTCATTCAAGCAAAAGGCATTACAACTCTTGATGACACGCGGTTTTCAAGCACAATGTTTGAGATACAGAGGTTAACAGAGAACTTGACAACCACAAAGCAAACACTCACTTCGTTGCAACAAAAATATCTACAAATAGCAGCGAAACTTGACGGCATATTGGAATCCACCATGGAAGACCGTCTTGAAGCAGAAAGAGACCCCATTATAATGCGTCAAGAACAAATTTTGGAACAACTTGAAGCAAGTCTACGTGCTTTTAGAGAACGACTTGATACTTCCCATCCGCAAATCAAAGATGCCGAAATTACTGTTAAGGCCACAAAGGATCAAATTGAATCAAAAATCGAAGTCATCATTCGAAGAAACCTAAATGCTCAATTGAGGGACCTTGTATCGAGTAGAGAACAACTTCAAGTTTCACTTGAACGTACAGAGGAAGATATTGCAATAAAAGATGCTGCCCTGCGAGATCTTGCAGCCAACCAATCTGTGTATGAGCATATGGAATCAACACGGAAACAATTAGAAATGCAACGTGATGAAAATCAAAGGCTCATCTCAAGTATACGTTTAATGCAGGCGCGGGCTGATGCCAGTCGAATACGCCAAGCAACTCCACCACTTGAACCTAGAGAAAAATCGTTTCCAAAAATAGAAATGATGCTTCCAGCGGGAGTATTCCTTGGTGTAGCAGCATTTATCGGAATTATATTTTTGAGAGAAATTACCGATCAAAAAATTCGTAGCGCCAGCGATATCTTTATAATTCCAGGTGCAAAAGTTGCTGGCGTACTGCCTGATATTCATGAAGACCCCTCTGGAATAGAATCACCCGAACTGGCGGTGTTACACAGCAACGAGGGAGTTTTTGCGGAATCTTGTAGACAAGCATGGGCTGGTGTGAGTCGAACTCTTCAACAATCTGCTCATCAATCCTTACTCGTCCTTTCCGCAGCGCCTGAAGCAGGTTCAACAACAATTATCGGGAACTTTGCAGCGTCTGCAGTGACCTCTGGATTAAGCGTTCTCGTTCTGGATTGTAACTTTAGGAGACCTAACCTTGGTTCAATGTTTGGTTTAGATGACACAACACCAGGCGTTGCAGATTTGCTCGCAGGTTCAGTGGAAGTTTCATCGGTTATACAACAAACTGATTCTGGTGTAGATGTAATTACCGCTGGAGTGCCAGCTAATCGCCTATTCCAGAGACTTGGTAGTGAGCGAATGAAGAGTGTTTTTGCGCAAATACGAGATGCATATGATTTAGTACTCATTGATGCTCCACCCTCAATTGTTGCTGGTGATGCGGTCCTGCTTGCGAACCTAGTCGACGCAATTATGTTGGTTGTACACAGCGATCGTGATGACCGCGGTCTTGTTGCTCGAGTATTACGAGAACTCGGTGAATCAAGAGCAGAAATACTTGGAGTGATGCTGAACGTCGCAAGGGGTACAGTTGGTGGTTACTTCCGCAAGAACTATCTCGCCATGATTTCATATTCTGAACAGGACGACGAAGAATAAAAACACATGATCACTCCTGAAGCTACCACACCGTTTATCCAGATGGGATGGTTTCCAATGCTGCTGCACTATTTGCCAGTGTTGTGTGTTTCTTTTTTCGTTGCTGTTATTTCAACACCAATCGTGAAAGTGATTGCTCGAAAATACGGAATTGTCGACCACCCCGATGAAGCGAGAAAAATGCACAAGAAGCCCGTTGCGTATCTTGGTGGTGTTGCAATCTTTGTCGCTGTAGTTTCAGGGATTATTGTGAGTTACATATTTGTAAAATCACCACCAATTTTTCAACCTTTTCCAATTGTCATTTTAATTGGTATGGTTGCAATTGCGCTGACGGGATTAGCAGACGATGTATTTGAATATTGGGATCCGTGGTGGAAGGTAGCTGGTCAACTGGTCGCCGCAGCTGCGATGGCTCAGCAGGGCGTAGGTACCCGCGTTGCGGAAGGAGTCATTCGTGGAATCGGTATTCCAGAAGATATATGTAATTACCATATTGTTGAAGCGGGGATGTTTCTTCCTGACCCAATTACCCTCACGTACATCTCGGGTGTCATCATTATCGTTATTTTTGTTTTGGGTGCATGCAACGCCGCAAATCTACTCGATGGCCTCGATGGACTGCTCTCTGGAACCGTTGCAATTACATGCATTGGTTTAATTGCGATTAGCATCATGATTGCACTAAGTATGACACAGCAAAACCTAGCAAGCATCGCAGAACACTTGTCACAAAATATGTTTCTTAATAATCGGGGGAATGGTATTACATTGATCGGAGCAAATATCGTGTTAGGACTCTCGGTATTAGGAGCCGTGTTAGGATTCTTAATCTATAACTTTAACCCAGCATCAATTTTTCTCGGCGATGCTGGAAGTTTACTATTAGGATATCTCTGTATTGTGATGGTGCTTATGCTCGGGGAGCAAGGTCAAACGTTTATCGTTGTTGCAGGTACTATTGTGTTTGCATTACCCATCTTAGACACGTTGTTAGCCATTATTCGGCGTAAACTCGCTGGCAAAGCGATGTCGGATGCCGATTCAAATCACATACACCACATCATTAAGCGTAAGTTGATCAGTGTTAAGAAAACAGTTCTATCGCTCTACGGGATTTCATCCATCTTTTGTTTCTTAGGTGTGGCTCTTGCTTGGGCACACATCACTGGTGCGATTCGTGCTTGGGTTATCTATCTCGTTGCGATTATTATCTTTGGGGGTATTAGTTTGTTGTTCCTACAAGCGGCTCGTCGACACGACACGAGAAAGCGTGTGCGTAGAGAAAACCAATCTCCTGTAGGCTGATGGTTTCGAGTATGTGGTTGCTGAAAAAATGAGCAACCACGCTGCAGTGATGTACTGTTAAAATACGGGGATGTCGAATCAAACAGTTGAATGTTCAAATAGCGATTGTGCATTGGTAGGGTCGTCCACCATCGTCTTAGTAGCAGATGCATTTCAATCCAATGGAATTGAGCATTTAAAAGCAATCGGCTGCAACGTCGAGTTCGACCCATCACTCCAAGGGGATTCGCTCAAAGACGCAATTTCCGAGAAGAATCCGGATATTCTTGTCGTCCGATCGACAAGGGTTACAGCAGAGATGATGGACGCATCAGATAGATTGAGCCTCATCATTCGGGCTGGAGCGGGTTACGACACAATCGATACAACCGAGGCTTCAAATCGAGGTATCTCGGTTGCAAATTGCCCGGGAAAAAATTCAATAGCAGTTGCTGAACTTGCTTGGGGATTAATTTTAGCGTGTGATCGTAGAATTCCAGATCAAGTCATCGAATTGCGGAAGAACTGCTGGAATAAAAAAGAATACTCAAAGGCACATGGACTGTTTGGAAGAACAATCGGAATTGTTGGTCTTGGTGGAATCGGACTTGAGGTTTTGAAGCGAGCAAAATCGTTTGGCATGAAGGTCGTTGCTTGGTCTCGAAGTTTATCAGAAGAAGAAGCCGAACTTTTAGGAATTGAGTATTGTGGAAGCCTGTATCAGTTGGCAAAATTGTCTGATGTTGTGACGGTTCATATTGCATCAACATCTTTAACAAAAAACCTCATCGATCGAGAGTTTTTAGCCTTGATGAAAGACAAGGCAATTTTCATAAATACTAGCAGGGGGTCAGTTGTTGATGAAGTTGCACTTGCAGAAGCGGTGCAATCCAAACAATTACGAGTAGGTCTTGATGTGTATGCAGATGAACCGTCAGCAACGGATAAAACTTTTAATTCTGCAATTACATCTGATTCTCAGGTGTACGGAACGCACCATGTCGGAGCATCAACTTCCCAGGCCCAAGAAGCGATTGGTTCAGAGGCAGTACGAATAATCGAAATCTACGTTGAGGAAGGAAGGGTAATGAATTGCGTGAATCAATCTGTGGAAACCTCTGGAACTGCTCTTCTTTCAATTCGGCATAAAAATTTACCCGGAGTTCTTGCTCATGTGTTTGATGAACTAAGCATTGCGGGGATTAACGTAGAAGAGATGGAAAATGTTCTGTATAAGGGTGGGTATGCTGCATGTGCTCGAATACAACTCGGTGACATTCCAACACCTGAACTCATGAATGCAATTAAAAACAACGAGAACATTTACTCGGTAACACTCACAACAAAGAACTGAACATGGCAAACTCATTATGAATACAACGACGGATCGAATTCTAAACTTTTCTGCGGGTCCAGCAACACTTCCTGAACCCGTATTACACCAAGCACAAATAGATTTATGGAATATTGCAGGCAGTGGAATCGGTATTTGCGAACACAGTCACCGAGGACCGGTCTTTGAACAAGTGATACAAGATGCAGTTACGAATTGTAGACTTGTTGGGGGAGTACCCGATGATTTTGAAATTATGTTTTTGCAAGGCGGAGCAACACTGCAATTTGCGATGCTGGCCATGAATTTTCTGGGTGAAGGTGAAACCGCGAATTATTTAGATACGGGTGTTTGGACAACCAAGGCGATAAAGGAAGCAAAAAAAATAGGGAATGTTCATCTCGCATACGATGGGTCGGCAACTCAGTTCGACCATTGTCCAAGTGATGAAGAAATCGATTTGGTACCAGACGCCGCGTATATGCATTTTTGTTCAAATAACACTATTTATGGAACTCGGTATACATCGGTGCCAAAAACAGATTCTCCAGTGATTTGTGATATGAGTTCTGATATGTTTTCCCGTTCTATTGATTGGAGTAAGTTTGACATGGTGTATGCCGGAGCCCAGAAAAATCTTGGTCCTGCGGGTACGGTGTTGGTCATTATTCAGAAGTCAATGTTGGACAAATGTGATGACAATTTGCCACTCATGTTGAATTACAACGCCATCGCTCAAAAGGGTTCAATGTTAAATACCCCACCAACATTTGGTATTTATTTAATGGGAGAAGTCTTCAAATGGATATTGTCTGAAGGTGGTTTACAAGCAATACAAGAACGAAACGAAAATAGAGCGGGTATGATTTATCATGCGCTTGATGGGTGCTCCGATTTTTACGCGACATTTGCACAAGAGGAAAGCAGGTCACGAATGAACATCCCGTTCAAGACGAAGACCCAAGAACTTGACGCTCTGTTTTTAGAAGAATCGGCAAGTCAGGGCATGTCAGGTTTGAAAGGACATCGCAATTTAGGTGGTCTTCGTGCTTCTATTTACAACGCGTTTCCTGAGGAAGGCTGTGCGAGATTTGCTGAGTTTTTGCAGACGTTTGCTGCAAATCATTAACTTAATTCGTGCACAAAAAGCCCGCTTCTCAATTTTGGTTCAAACCAAGTTGATTTTGGTGGCATAATCAAATCAGCATCCGCAACATCGAGAAGTTGGTTTATGGTGGTTGGGTACATTGAAAATGCAATTGCTGCAGTTCCATCATCAACAAGACGCTCAAGTTCATCGGTACCACGTATTCCACCTACAAAATCAAGACGTGTATCACTCCGTGGGTCTCCAATGCCAAGGATTGGAGAGAGGATTCGTTGTTGGAGTAAATCGACATCAAGCGAAGCGATTGGATTACTTGTATTGATGTCCGCGAAATCCAATTGATACCAGCCGAATTTATTCCCAAGATAGATACAGCAAGAACCGGAGTTCTTTGGGGTCGTCACCTCTGTTTTACTCAGTGTTCCCAATTCTTTGCACTTGGAGATGAACTCTTCTTGTGTATTACCATTGAGGTCAAGGACAACGCGGTTGTACGACAAGATGTGCAATTGCGATGATGGAAAAAGCACGGCAAGGAACCAATTGTATTCTTCAGAACCATCATGATTAGGGTTTGCGTTTGAAAGTTCAATGGCCGCACGTGCTGCGCTCTCGCTGCGGTGATGCCCATCCGCTATGTATGCAATATCTATGGTGGAACAGGCCTCGATGAGTTCGTCTTCGCACTCAACCCTCCAACCAGTATGCGTCACACCATCGTCAGCAACGAAATGAAACATCGGGCGTTTGTACATCTCTGCTTTGATGATTTTGTCGATATTGGGTTGTCCGCGGTACGCAAGAAATACCGGTCCCGAATTCGCATTGATGCCAAGGACGTGGTTAGTTCGGTCATCTTCCTTGACCTTGCGGGTCTTTTCATGTTTACGGATTCGATTATTCTTGTAATCATCAATATGGCAACAGGCTACGAGTCCAACTTGATGGTGTTCACCCAAGCATTGTCTATAGAGGTAAAGCGAGGGCTTCGTATCCTTCATTAATGCCCCAGAATCGAGTAAAGCTTCAAAATTCTCATTTGCTTTCTCATATACACGCTTGTCATACGGGGAGCAATCGTCTGGTAATTCAATCTCAGACCGTATCACACGCATGAAACTGTCTTCATTCCCCCGTGCTATCTCCCTTGCCTCATCGCGGTTTACGACGTCGTAGGGAAGGGTCGCAACTTTTGGCGCATCGCTCGTTGAAGGGTGAATGGCTCTAAATGGTCGGATTTGTAATGGATTAGTCATATGGGAAGTGTACTAAATTGAGAAGTTAGGAAAGGAACTCGGATTACGCATGCTTGTCAACTTTGTGCTTTTTAATTTACCTTTACTTCACTATGGCATTTTCCGAAGAGGGAGGAGCAACTCGCGTATGCCATCAGGAAGAGTATGGCAGAATCGAGTCGCAAACCCGCATCTAGGATGGAAGCGGAACCCGAGGTTCAAGATCGCCGTGATCTTGTTCAAGTCACCCAAACCCGATGGTAATCTTTAATTGCCAGTATAGGGAGCAATCGTATGAACACTCTTACTCTAACAAACACAAACTTGATTCGACGCGGATTTACACTGATAGAAATCCTGATTGTCGTTGTCATTCTTGGCATTTTGGCCGCTATAGTCGTGCCACAATTTACAAACGCCGCCGATGACGCCAACGATGCTGCAGTTCGTAGCCAATTGCAGACACTTCGTGGTCAAATTGAGCTCTACCGAGCACAAAATTCAGCAGATCCAGCTCTTCTTGTTACAGGCTGGGTCGATCTCATTGAAGGTGATTATTTGATGGGTGCTCCAAGCAACCCTCTCGCATCCTCATCAACAATAGCAGTAGCAGCAGCAAGTGGTGTTGGATGGGTCTGGCGTGCTAAAAGTGCTACAAACCCTACACTTGGTCTGTATGCAACTGCTGCTGACGGCACCGAATTTAGCGAATAAAATACACTCCCTGCCACCTCGGGCAGAACATTCCCAGCGGAACAGTTGATGGAGATCACCTGTTCCGCTGTTTCATTCATGATCCCTAGGGGTCAATGAATTGAAGTCCTATAACTCAAATTGAAAAAAGAGATGAGTTGCAATTGTGAAGTGAGGCTTTTGTTGGGGAAAGATTTGCCCGATGCAGAACAAGGAAAAAGAAGAGGACGAATGCAGATATGACTCATAAAACACGTCAATATTCAAATGCTCACCGATTAGGGTGGACGCTCATCGAACTGCTTACGACGGTGATTATCCTTGCTATTTCTGCGTTTATATTGATTCCATATGCCTCATCAGGCGACTCAGCATCAGGGCAATCGGTTGCTCGAATGGCGGTTACTGAAATCCTTGCATCGCAGATGGATGCAGTTGCAACACAAGGGTACAGACGAATTCATTTCTTTGCCGATGGGAGCGGGTGGTGCGTCGAGGAACTCGAAAGCAGTGAATTATTGAACCCATTTGATTTTGGAACAGCGAACTTCGCTCAGGATGAGGTTGAATCACAGGGTCAGGGTCAGCAATCAATCACTCGTTTCACTGAAGATAATCGTTTTCGTTCGATTACGGTTCAAAACGCACTTTTTGATGGGGCTAACTCTAATGTCACATTTGACCCAACAGGAGGCATTATTGCTTCAGATGGCTCACCGAGTACGGGTGGAAGTTTTGAGATTCATAGTGGGGAATTCCAATGGCAAATCCAACTCGCACCACTGACAGGAAAGGTAACGGTTGTAGAACTTGGGGGTGCACCTTGATTGCTCTCCCCTTCAGTAAGAAAAGCAAAGGCAAACTAGGAATCGCCATCCATGACGGTGGAGTTACCATCGGTCAGTGTGATTGGTCTCAAGGACAATATATTCACCCCGTGGTTCTACGCGTAGAAAAAAATCCACGCGAACTGACATCCTCAGATTGGCAAACTCTCATCAGCAAGGCATCGGTTGTTGGAACGGAATGTTCAATTGCCCTTCCACCTGCTTTTGCACACCATCAAGTCTTACGTTTGCCGAATATGTCTGAAAGTGAAATCAAAGAAGCAGCTGCGTGGGAAATGGCAGACAGACTGGGAGTCGATCGCTCCGCATTGCAAATGGATGCCATCCTAATCGGTTCAGGAGGAGATGTTCTTGCAATCGCAATTGAACAATCCACACTCTCTTGTCTACTCAATCCAATGTACGACGCGGGTTTGCAACCAACTTCGATTGAACCTCAATGTGTGGCCGTTGCGCGAACGATGAGTATGTTGCATCGAAGGCAAAGTGATCAAACCATTGTTCGGTCCGTATTAGATTTCGGAATGAATGATTCCGCATTCATGGTATTAGCAGGAGAATCGTTGATGTTTTATAAACATCTTGATTATTGTGGAAACGCACTCATTGAATCCATAGCCTCTCATACTGGTGTAACAATTGATCAAGCCAATCGAATGCTTGAAGAAACTCAAGCAACAAAGAAAAGTAACGATATTAGCAGAGCAGTTCGTGACGCAACTCGTGCAATTCATGAAGCAATTGCAACAGATGCCATGAAGTGTATTCGTCACTATGGAGTAACGAACCGTGGACCGCTCTCCACACAATTAATCGTTACCGGTAGCGCGGGCTGGAATATAAACCTCGCAAATGTATTATCAGGGGCATGTAACCAAAAGGTAGTGAAGGATGTTTCATCGAAACACATCCAACACCTACCAAATTCCATTCGAAGTACTAAGGGGTGGCACATTTCATTGGGTGCAAGCCTTGCACATTTAAGTACAAATAAACAGCGTCGAGGAAGCGATCAATTCGCAAGGGATGTCGCATGAATTTATTGCCAGAACAATATATTCAGAGAAGCAAAAATAAGGCACGTAGTAACCGAGTTGCAATTGCAATTATCACCACCCTGTGTGTTATTGCAGCCTTCGCTACGCACTCAAGGCTAGCGATGAACGCAGCAGTCGAAAAACTTGTCACAACGCAAACTCGTGCAAACAGCGCTCTTGAACTTGAAGTTGATGCAACTTCGCTTGAATTGAAAAAAGCGAAATTAGAATCTTTTATTCAACGATATGAAAATGTAAAAATCGTTTTTCCAATGGCTGATCTTGTCGCGACGATTTCAAACATGATTCCAAACGAGATGACTTTAGAAGAGTTGTCACTTGACATCATTCAAACTGAAACTGGCAACACAATTAGTGGTCGGTTAGCCGGCTTCGCTGAGAGTGATGAACGAATTGCGAGTTTTGTCGCAGCACTTCAACTGGAAGAACCATTCAGTGCAGTAAATATGGATTTTAGTAAATCAAGAACAATTCGAGAAAAGCGAGCACGTGGTTTTAGAATCAGTTTTCATATCGATTTAGATAAACCCTGGGCAGTTTCTAAAACATTTGCAACAGTTGGAGGTAACGAATGACCGCAACACGTGAACTTTGGATGTTATTTGGAACCTTTGTCTTATCAGTTCTATTTATTTGTTTCTTTATCGTGCCCAACTATAAAAGCACAGATCAAGCATCTATGGAGTCATCCAATTTAGAAGTAAGAATACAAAAACTTGAATTGCGACAAGCAGAGGTTGAAAAGATGCGTGTTGATTATCAAGATATTAAACGGCAAGTCAAAGGTGAATGTAAACTTGTACCATCGACACCGGACATGTCTAAAATCGTACAAGCCCTTTCTCTTGAAGTAGATGGGCAGAGGGTACTTGATCAAAGTTTCACTGCAGGGAACACCTCGATGAAACCGACCAATGAAGGTTTTTCTGTACAACCCCTGGCAGTCACGTTGCACGCTGATTTTGATTCAATATTTTCAATAATCAAAAATGTTGAATCAATGAAT
>Ga0066376_10003915_pt1 | contig 13115 bp, 12 predicted proteins | sample Knorr_S15_td_Bot_FD_77009 | JGI IMG/M metagenome (GOLD analysis project Ga0066376, IMG submission 77009) | Marine microbial communities from Southern Atlantic Ocean transect - Knorr_S15_td_Bottom_ad_5009_LV_A | ecosystem: Environmental > Aquatic > Marine > Oceanic | place: Southern Atlantic... | reverse complement strand
GTATTCATTTTCCATCGCTCAACCTGAACCAATAACTGGGTGTACGGATCCTGATGCCTTGAATTATAATTCGACCGCTGAAGTTGATGATGGCTCTTGTAAATACCTAGAACTAGAACCCGAACCCGAACCTGAGCCCGAACCCGAGCTGATAATTGGCGATTTGACAGCGCTTGCAGCAGAGGTATCTGAATTCCGTCTCAATGGGGAGAGGCGGCGGAGAATCGAGGCTGAAGCGTCCTCTTCCTTCCTGCTTGAATTGGATGTCACCAAGATTGAACGCACGATGGGCATTGGCTTGACCGATACTTTCCGTGGTGGGCAGACGGTGATTGGCATTGTAGATGGAATCAATGTGGGGGTCCGCCTTCCTAATTCCCTCAACGACACTCATAATGTTGGTCAGACCGCCGTATTGGAAGCAAGGATTATCGAGTATAGGGCAGTTACCCGCCGATATGAGTTCGAGGCTTTTGTTTGATTTGACTTTGACGATTATGGTCGGATTTCTAAGGTCCAATCAAGGCTTGCGCCAGCTCCTATTACCATCGCGCCAACCGAACAAAGTTTTGCATGACTTTGCTCGATAATCCGGCGCACCAATTTTTCAGGAACATCACCTTCAATCACATAGTGCATAGTGACACTGGTAAACCGTCGCGGCGGCTCATCTCTGCGAGTGGAATCTAATTCAACCCAAGCGTCTCTGACCACAGTCATCCTATCTTTCAATCCGATGACGACATCAATCATTGAACACGCCCCGTGTGCCAATAACACCATTTGGACCGGGTTTGGAGAATCCTCGGTATGAATCGGAACCCGAATCCCTCCTTCTGTCTCCCCTTCCAAACATTCTCCACCTTTCCATCGCACTATTCCCCGCATGATGCGCCCGAGGCGGGTGAACTGCATGAGAGTTAGCATCATGAACGGGTGGCGTCACGGCCGGCGCGAGAGAGATGAGCGCAGGCACCGCGATAACCAAGTCCAACGGGCGACTTCAGGTCCCCAATGACCCGATTGTCCACTTCATTGAGGGCGATTGTATCGGTGCTGATATCACCCCTGTCATGCAAACGGTGGTTAATGCAGCGATAGAGAAGGCGTATGGCGGCGAAAAGAGAATAGTTTGGAAGGAACTACTGGCCGGCCAAAAGGCGTATGATGAAACCGGCGAATGGCTTCCTCAACAAACCTTAGACTCAATTCGCGATGGTTTGGTCTCAATCAAGGGCCCATTGACCACCCCGGTCGGCAAAGGCATTCGTTCCCTCAACGTCGCGATGCGTAAGCGATTAGATCTCTACGCGTGCGTGCGTCCAGTGCGTTGGATTCCCGGAACCCCAAGCCCGGTGAAGGACCCGGGTGCGGTTGACATGGTGATTTTCCGAGAGAATAGCGAAGACGTCTATGCGGGTATTGAATGGGAGGCTGGCTCACCCGAGGTGAAGCGCTTACTCAAATTCTTACGTGAGGAAATGGGGGTTGATTCCATCCGATTCCCAGAGACTAGCGGCATTGGTTTGAAGCCGATAAGCCAAGAGGGCACGGCAAGGCTAGTTCGCTCAGCGATTAGACACGCTTTCAAGCATCAATTGCCAAGTGTTACTTTGGTTCACAAAGGCAATATTATGAAGTTCACAGAAGGAGGTTTTCGAGATTGGGGATATGATGTCGCCAAAGATGAATTTGATGGAGTGGTGATTGGTGATGGTCCGTGGTGTGAGATTACAGACCCAAAAAATGGCCATACTGTGCTGATTAAGGATGTGATTGCTGATGCGATGTTACAACAGGTTCTCACCCGCCCGCGTGAATATAGTATATTGGCGACGATGAACCTGAATGGAGACTATATTTCTGATGCGTTAGCGGCGCAAATTGGAGGGATTGGTATTGCGCCGGGAGCGAATATCAACTATGAGACCAGAGTGGCGATTTTTGAGGCGACTCACGGCACCGCTCCAAAATATACCGGACTTGACAAGGTAAATCCGGGCTCGATAATTCTGTCAGCAGAAATGATGCTCCGATACATGGGTTGGTACGAGGCGGCTGCACTAATCATCAAGGGGATGGAAGGTGCGATAGGTGCTAAGACTGTGACCTATGATTTTGACCGACTGATGCCCGATGCAACATTACTCAAATGTTCAGAGTTTGGTCAAGCGATTATCAACCATATGTGAGCAGTAGTCGCCTAAATTGGTGAATTCGTTTGATTGCGGCGATGTGGCTGTTTGCACCCACTTTATTTCTCTACACCGGGTGTATATTCCACCACTCCACGGTTTAATTATGGAACCGATGTATGAATTACTACATGACCGCTGTAATCTGTGGATACGCCCGGTCACCGTTCACTCCAGCAAGGAAGGGAGCTTTGGCTCGCTCACGGCCGGATGATGTTGCGGCGGCCGTAGTTAGAGGCCTGATAGAGAAACTAAAACTTGACCCAAGTGAGATCGAAGATGTATTAGTTGGATGCGCCTTTCCTGAAGGTGAACAAGGATTCAACCTCGCGCGCATGGTAACTTTCCTCGCCGATTTACCGCAAAGCGTTGGTGGGGTCACCATCAACCGATTCTGTGGCTCGTCTATGCAGGCGATTCACGATGCGGCAGGGCGGATTGCGTTGGGGGCTGGCGACGCCTTCATCTGCGGTGGAGTAGAGTCAATGACTCGGGTGCCGATGACCGGATTCAATCCATTACCAAATCCGCAATTAGCAGAAGATAAACCTGAAACACTGGTTTCGATGGGTATTACTGCCGAAAATTTGGCTGATATTTACCAAATTGACCGCAAGACGCAGGAAGAATTTGCCATAACAAGTCATAACAAAGCAGAGGCTGCTCGTAGTGACGGCTTATTCTCCGATGAGATAGTTCCAATCGCAACCGCAGACGGTTTGATTGATTGTGATGGTTGTATCCGGCCTGACACTAACGCAAGTGCACTTGCCGGCCTGAAACCGGCGTTCAAATCCGATGGCTCAGTAACCGCCGGTACCACATCACCAATGACTGACGGCGCTGCATTTGTTTTGGTTTGCTCTGAGGATTTCGCTAACAAGCACGGCCTTGCCGTTCTTGCACGCATTCGCTCCATTGCGGTGTCTGGGTGTGCGCCAGAAATTATGGGAATCGGCCCAGTAGAAGCGAGTCGGAAGGCCCTTGAAAGAGCAGGATTAACCCTTGAGGAAATTGACATTATTGAACTAAATGAAGCATTTGCAGCCCAATCGCTTGCAGTTATCGAGGAGATGGGTTTGGACCCTACGAAAGTGAATATTGAGGGGGGTGCAATTGCCCTTGGTCATCCATTGGGCGCAAGCGGTGCTCGTATCACCGGTAAGGCCGCTCAATTATTGGCAAGAAATGGCGCGAAGACCGCGTTGGTTACCATGTGCATTGGCGGCGGTCAAGGAATAGCCACCGTGCTGGAGAAGGTTGACTGAGGTGGTATTTTGGCTGTTGTTACCAAAGTAGAACACGGGACAGAATCTGAGTCCGAAGCCCCTCTTACCGACACGCGTGCGAAGGCTAGTGAAGGCATCCAAAAAGTTGCGATAATTGGTAGCGGAGTGATGGGTGCGGGGATTGCTGCACATTGCGCTAACGCCGGCTGCGACGTCATTCTTCTCGACATAGTTCCACCAGAGGATACTGGAATAAAAGACCGGGATGCCTTTGCTAAAGGTGCGCTTGAAAAAATGGCAACATCCAACCCAGAGGTGTTAATGCATCCGGATTTTGCATCACGAATTACTGTGGGTAATATCGAGGATGACTTACATTTGCTATCGGACCGAGATTGGGTGGTTGAGGTCGTACTCGAGCGGCTTGATATCAAGCGAGATGTGTATTGGAAGTTGGCTGAACACATACCTGCTAATGCAATTCTTTCGTCAAATACCTCCACTCTCCCCCGTGCCAGCCTAGTCGCAGGGATGGCTGATGAATTGGCTTCACGATTTCTTATCACTCACTTCTTCAATCCTCCTCGTTATTTGCCGTTGTTGGAGATTGTTTCTGGGCCTGAGGTTTCATCCGAAACCTTGCAGCGATTTTCAGATTTTGCTGATGTAAAACTTGGCAAGCGGGTGACTCATTGTAATGATACTCCCGGGTTTATCGGCAATCGGCTCGGCATCTATTTTGTGCAGCGCGCAATCGCTGCAACCCTTGACTATGGATTCACAGTTGAGCAGGCCGATGCTATGCTTAGCCGGCCAATCGGCTTACCAAAAACCGGAGTTTTCGGATTGATGGATTTGGTTGGAATTGACCTAGTTCCTCAGGTGATTGAAAGTATGGTAGAAAACCTACCTGCAGACGACCCGCTTCACAAGATTGCTGGACGTGGTGGTGACATCATTCAGGCGATGATTGACGATGGCTATACTGGCCGTAAGGGCAAGGGTGGATTTTACCGACTTAACACCGATGATGGCATGCGAATCAAGGAGGCAAGGTCGCTTGAAACCGGTGAATATGCAACCGCCAATCGTCGTGCAGCCTTTGCCTCGGCAAAGATGGGTAAACAGGGGTTGCGTCGCCTGCTTGAGCATCCGGATGAAGGCGCAACATTCCTGCGAGAAATTCTGTTTGATACCTTTGTTTATGCCGCTTCGCTAATCCCCGAAGTCAGCGATGATGTCTATGCGATTGATGGTGCTATGAAAGTCGGCTACAACTGGAAAAAGGGTCCTTTTGAGATGATTGATGACCTCGGCGCAGACTGGCTGATAGCACAATTTGAGGCCGAGGGTCGCAAGATTCCTGCGCTGATACAATTGGCTGGCGAAAACGGAGGCTTCCACACAGTGGTAGACGGCGAGCCGACACGATTGAGTCCAGAAGGCGAGTATTTGTTGGTTGAAAGACCGGCGCATACCTTGAGTGTTGCCGACTTGAAGCGGCGCGGTAAACCGCTGCAGAAAAACGGCAGCGCAAGCCTATGGGACGCGGGCGATGGAGTGTTGCTGGTTGAATATCATTCGAAGATGAACGCGATGGATCCGCTCAGCATGGAGATGCTGATGTCTGCCGTGCAACGGGCTGAGATTGATGGTTGGAAGGGAATTCTGATTGGTAATGACGCCTCCCATTTCTGTGCCGGCGCAAATCTTGGTCTCGCACTTTTTGCCGCTAATCTCGGTGCTTGGAAGGAAATTGAACAATTCATCGGATTGGGTCAAACCACCTATGCCACTCTGAAATACGCTAAGGTTCCAGTAGTTGCAGCCGCCACTGGCATGTGTCTTGGCGGAGGCTGCGAGGTGCTTCTCCACTGTGATGGTGTGCAGGCTCACTCTGAGTCATACATCGGATTAGTTGAGGTTGGGGTCGGGATTATCCCGGCGTGGGGCGGCTGCAAGGAGATGCTTGCCCGCTTACCAGAATTTGGCTTGTGCAAAGGCGGCCCGATGGCCCCGGTCATGGCGGTATTCGAGAACATCGGCATGGCGAAGGTTGCTAAATCTGCCCAACAGGCGAAGGAATTAGGCTATTTACGACCAAATGACCGAATCACGATGAACCGCGACCGACTGCTTGGTGATGCTAAGCAACAATTGCTAGATTTGGCTGAAGATTATACCCCACCTGAACCACATACCTATTCATTACCCGGACCAAGTGGTAGGATTGCACTTGAGATGGCGTTGGCCGATTTGGCAGCTTCTGGTAAGGCCACGCCGCACGACGTGGTAGTCGCTACTGCACTTGCAAAGGTGCTGTCGGGTGGCGATACCGATGTTGTTGATGAGTTGAGCGAAGACGCCCTGTCAAAACTTGAATTTGATGCGATTTTACAATTGTCAAGGAACGAGGCTTCTCTTGACCGGATGGAACACATGCTGCTGACGGGTAAGCCGTTGAGGAATTGAAGGAGGGATGAAAATGGTAAGATATAATCCACCAAATGATGAATACAGATTTTTGTTCAACGAAGTTTTTGATGTGCAAGAAATGATTGCTCGGCTCGGTTATGAAGATATGGACGAGGATTTCCTTGACATGATGTTGGAAGGATGGTCAGAGTTTTGTCATGATGTAGTATTGCCGACCAATCAGGTTGGTGATTCGGTCGGCGCCAAATATGAGAAAGGCGAAGTTACCATGCCGCCGGGCTTCAAGGAAGCGTGGGATGAGGCGGTTGAAGCCGGTTGGTATGCTGCGGTTTGTGAACCCGAACACGGCGGCTTGGGAATGCCGCTGTTTTTCAGAAACGCAATGGATGAATACGCCATTGCCACCAATATGGCACTATCAGTCATTCCAGCCCTCTGTCTTGGTGTCTATGATTTGGTAAACGAGCACGGTGAAGATGAACTGAAGGCACTATACGCCCCTAAAACTGCCAATGGAGAATGGTGCGGTACCATGTGCCTTACCGAGCCACACGCTGGTACTGACCTTGGAATCATTCGTAGTAAGGCAACCCCAATTCTTGCTAAAGACGGTAGTGAGTCTGGTGCCTATTCTATCACCGGCACGAAGATTTTCATTACTGCCGGTGAGCATGACCTATCTGAGAATATTGTTCACTTGGTATTGGCTAAACTTCCTGATGCGCCAGCAGGCACCCGCGGCATCTCGCTGTTTTTGGTGCCAAAGCATCTGCCCGCTGAATGGCAAAGCGGTGGAGTTGAGGGTTGCAGTGATGCGATGGCCGAGGAAGTTAACGGAGTACGCTGTAGCGGTATTGAAGAAAAAATGGGTCTGCACGGCTCACCAACCTGCGTGCTCAATTTTGACGATAGCATCGGCTGGCTAGTCGGCGAGGCCAACACCGGCATGACGTTGATGTTCGAGATGATGAATCGCGAACGGCTTGCCACCGGCATGATGGGATTGGGTCTTGGGGAAATTGCCTATCAGAATGCATTGCATTGGTGCAAGGAGCGTCGTCAAGGCCGTAATTTGACTGGAGTTAGTGACCCGCGTGAAGACGCGGACAATATTTTGGTGCACCCCGATGTTCGTCGGATGCTGTTGAAGGCGAAGGTGAACAATGAGGGGTGCCGTGCTCTTGGCACTTGGGTCGGCATGTTGCTTGACGAGTTAAAACGCGGTGAGGGCGAAGATAAGGAGCGAGCAGAATCGCTAATCGCACTACTAACTCCGATTGTCAAGGCTCATTTCACCGACCTTGGTTGTGAGACTACCAGCGAGTGTATTCAGGTAATGGGTGGAGCTGGATATTGCTCTGATTACGGCGTTGAGCAATTTTACCGCGATGTCCGAATAGCCCCTATTTGGGAAGGAACAAATGGCATTCAGGCTCTTGATTTGGTCGGGCGCAAAGTCACTTACAAGATGGGACGACATCTACGTTGGCTGATGTGGCCGTTGCTCGAATTCATTGAGGAAAATCGCGATGACCCAGAGATGGCACCGTTCACCAAACCTCTGTATCAAGGGGTGCGTGGATTGCAGCAAGTCACTCTATTGATGATGGCTGAGGGAATGGCTTCTCCCCACTTCTTGGCCGCCGGTGCAACCGATTATTGCCGATATTTCGGTAATGTTCTACTCGCCTTCATGTGGGCGAAGATGGCTAAGGTCTGCTTGGCTAAGCAGGGCGAGGAATTCTATGATGCGAAGGTTGCAAGCGCCCACTTCTTCTTTGAGCGAATTTATCCTGAAACCATTTCTCTTGCCGTTAAGATTCAGGCTGGACACAAGCGATTGATGGCATATCCGGAGGCATCATTCTGAGTGTTGCCACCGAAACCCGAGGCGCAGCCGCATATCTAGTTCCTACAGATTCATGGTCGCTTCACCGCTCAACTTGGTTTGAGATAGCCCTGGCTGTTGAGGTAGTAGCATGGCTTTTATCACCAGTCTGGCGAATGGAGCCATTGGCCTGGGTGTTGCTGGGAATCAGTGCACCAATCGCCGTTTGGTTGTTGATTAGACGGGTGGTCGTATTGGTATTTATGCGCACACCACCGCCCTGGGGTGGCAACTTGAAGGATCCGCGTTGGGCACCTTTCAGATTTGCAGGTTGGGGTGATGATACCTTGACTGCACATTTGCTTACTACCGATAATGTCAGCAAGGATTTGGTATTGTATGTGCACGGCTATGGTTCTTCTTTGGGCCGGGCTGAGGAGCGCTGTTTGCACCTGAATTCCCTCGGGTTGAATGTAGTTGGGATGAATCTACGAGGACATGGTGGTTGCCGTCATCGAGATGACTGGACTCTCCTCAAGGTGATGGCAGACTTAGAAGCACTACTGAAGGCCCTTCCCGAACATCTTGAGACGTTGCCGGATCGGGTGTGGATATACGGGCATTCAGTTGGTGGATTCCTAGCGATTCGCCTCGGAGGGATGCCTAGTGGTTGGTGGGCGAATCGCCTTTCTGGAGTAATTCTTGAATCTCCAGCGACTTCCTATCCGATGGTGATTGAGAGAACTGTTCATCCTCGTTTGCACTTCACTATGCCGTGGGTGCGCTGGATTCTGCGCCGTGAACATGAGCGACTGCATCCGGATTTGCCGGTACGATATGCGACGGCGCAGGTTCCGCATTTCGGCCTGCCAAAAGTTCCGATGTTAATTTTGCAGGCCGCTATTGACAAGACGTTGGGGCTACGCCATCACGCATTGCTCGTCCAACATTTGGATGCAAATACCACTCCATTTGAATCTCATATTATTGAAGGCCATCTCCACACCGCGACCAAGGATTCCGATGCTCGCCGTAAGTTGCTCGAGGATTGGCTTTCTCCGCAAATTGACTCAGGGTCAAGGGGGGTGCTGGTATGAGTCCAAAAAGTCGGTTTGAGCGAGTGTCGCAAGAGATACTCAATTTGAAACAGCGTCCAGATGATTCGACGATGCTGAAGTTGTATGCACTTTTCAAACAGGCTAACAAGGGAGACACAACCGGCAGTGCTCCCTTCAGCAAAGGCATGGTTGCGGTCGCAAAATGGAAGGCTTGGAAAAAGTTGCAGGGGCTTAGCGCTGAGGATGCGATGGCAGAATACTGCGAGGTCGCAGACCGATTGATGAATCAAGATGAAGATGAGACTTCAAGCATTGAATCATATCGTGGGCGAGTGGTGTTGATTACCGGAGCGAGTAGGGGAATTGGCAAGGCGATGGCAATCAGATTGGGCGAAGAAGGAGCAAAATTGGTGCTCTGTGGCCGCAGTATGGAATCCAATCCGAAGTTGCCGGGAACGCTGCCAGAAACCAAGGAGTTGGTTGAGCAGTCTGGCGGCGAAGCGATTTGTGTTGCAGTTGATGTTCGTGACGATGAAATGATTCAGAATGTCGTTAATCAGGCGGTTGAACACTTCGGTGGTATTGATGCGGTAATTTGCAACGCCGGCGCGTTATACATCGCACCTTTTGAGGATACGCCGATGAAGAGATTTGACTTGGTTCATCAGGTCAATATTCGCGGCACTTTTGCGTTGTGCCAAGCCGCACTACCCTATTTGAAGAAATCTGATAACGGTCGTATTCTGATGCTAGCACCACCGATTGCTCTTGAATCAAAGTGGTTGGTCGGAACCCTTGCCTACACTCTTTCAAAATACTCAATGTCAATGCTTGCGCTCGGACTTTCGGCCGAACTTGCGCCCGATGGAATTGCCGTGAACGCAATTTGGCCGGCGACGACCATTGATACCGCCGCGGTTCGGTACAACAAGGCTCTCGGCGGCGATGAAATGGTTCGGCGTAGCCGTAAACCGCGCGTCGTCGCTGATGCGACTTTGCACATCCTTTCGCAAGAAACGAGTGTAACCGGTCAGTTCTACACCGATGAATCGGCATTAAAAGAAGCTGGAGTCACCGACTTTGAGCAATATGCGGTGGAGCCGGGCATGCCGTTGCAACAGGATTTTTATCTCTGATTCAGGTTGCTACTTTGCCCTTTACCCTTAGGCTTTCAATTCGTTGTGAGTTGTCCGGCACCCGCACGCTGAAGTGCTCACACAGTTTCGTTGGGGCGTGGAACTATCACACGCAGCAGTATTACTGCTTCACCCATTGTTAGCACTTTGCGTGATTGCTTGGATGGTACGCCAACATCGTTGGCGACAACGAGGGATGTCGTTGAAAGGCGAAGACCGCAAGCGAGCAGTCGCTGAGCACGAGCGTCACGGCGATTTGCTTTACATTGCAATTTGGTGTCTTGTTACCTTAGGAATAACCGTCAATATTTGGCATAGGATGACTACAGAAGGTGCAAGTTTTCCCGCAGCCGCGCTACCGAATGGAGCCGGCGGACTACACGCTGGAGGTGGACTGCTTGGACTTGGATTGGTGACTGTGCTTTGGCGCAAAGGCCGCCGGACCAAGGCACTGCGCGAGGCCGGCGAGAAATTCGCGATGGAAAAGCAACGGCACGGCAGGGCCAGCGACGTCATTCTCATTTTGGCCGCAGTTCACGCCTTCCTCGGTTTCCTGTGGTTGCTATCTTTACTCACCTAATCGCCCATTCTTCCAGCCAAGCCCGTAGATTACGCTCAATATCTTCGGGGGTGAGCCCGCGTTTCTCAACCGCTGAAATTCCATCTTTAACGGTCGTTCCCGCACCAATTGCCTGAATCCTGCAGCCGCAGGCATTAGCGTGCCCTCCGCCATCAATGTCAAAGGATTGGGCTAATCTTGTCAGGTCAAAGATACCGCCATCATGGTGGAGAAAAGAGTTGGTGTAAAAAGAAGCAGATATTGGCCACCGTTCAGCATTTTCTAGGCTGCCATCCACATAGCCGTGCACGATGCAACAAGCATCAATTTCCTCACCAAAATGTGCGGTCACAAGATAGCCATTAGTTCGGACACCTTCCTGATCTAATCGGACGATTGCGAGCCGGTCAACTACTTCTGATTTGTTTGAAATTAACTCTTTCATCCGTTCGGTCTTGACCCGTTTTTCAGCAATTCTCGTGGCCACTTCGGGCAATGCTGCAACCCGCTCAGGAGATATTCCACTCAATACTGCATTGAGCAGTAATTCGCAGTATTCTGGATCGGTTTTGCTGACGGTTCGTGAAATCCAAACGATTGGGTCATCAGAAAGAAAATCATTGAGCGAAACCTTGCCTCCATCCAACGCATCCAACATCGGCAACCACGCATCAAATCCAGATAGGTCAACTTCGCTTGAAAACGCCTCAAAGGCAACTCGCGCCGCACTATCTCGTTCAGACCAATGAATTACCCCACCCTTATTTTCGTGGGTTTGCCTTATTTCAGCAGTAGGGCGATTGGTTTGATGATGGTCAATCCATAGCCCACAAGCAGCGTGGAAAGGCAGGTCTAAAACAGCAGTATCCAAGCCGATTACAGTATCTAACAGACCGGCTCGGATTTCGGCTGGATGAGACCAAATTACCTCCGCATCCGGCCATTTATTCCGAATTACCGCCGCTGACACCAGCCCATCCATATCGCCATCAGCCACGATACGCCTAATCTTTAGCGCCACCTCACCACCACCGACGTGATGCCTGCCCGAATCTCCCTCTTAGGCATGGCGCAAGCGGGATGGGTCCTAACTGCGGATTGGACGAGGGACAATCCTTTCAACAACCAAGCCAGAGTCGGGTCATGGAGACCTCGTGCGGTGTCGTGCTGGTCAATTTCGGCAGCGTTTTACTTCTGCAATATCCGCAGGGTCATTGGGGCTTCCCTAAGGGTCACTACGAGGAGAAGGACGGAGTTTACCAGCAAACCGCTCTTCGCGAATTAGAGGAGGAGACCGGCATTAATGACGTTCGGATGATTGAGGATTGGACCATGCGAACCGAGTATTCATTTTCCCGCAAGGGGCGTAAGGTGAACAAGCAGGTAATCTGGTTTATTGGTGAGACTGATATTTACGATATCAAACTCTCACATGAGCATCGGAATTATCTATGGCTTGAGTGGGACGATGCGCTTTCTCAGTTATCTTTTGAGCAGTCGCAAAAAGTTCTCACTGCCGCTCGTGAACTTTTACGCGGCCTTGGTAGAGAAGATTGATTACTTGCGCTTGCTTTTTGGCGTCCAAAGAATTTCTTCCTCACCCAAAGTAATAGTAATCCAGCGCGATAGCACGAACAACCAATCTGAAAGCCGATTAATGTACGATAATGAATCTGCAGTCACCGCACCATCACCATCGGAGTCACGAAGACGAACCGCACAGCGTTCAGCCCTCCGAGTGACCGTGCGGGCTAAGTGAAGGCTTGCAACCACAGGCGAGCCAGTAGGCAAAATGAACGACTCCAGTGGTGGTAAATGTTCCAACCACTCATCCATTTCCTCAATCAACCGGTTTGAATCATCTTCATCAATTGTAGACATTTGCGTTGGTAGGTCATCAGGATGACAGGCGAATTGCCCTCCCAAATCAAACAGGTCCTGTTGTAGAACGGCGAGTTTTGGCCCGGCAATATTCTTCACGGTGCTGACAGTTGCTCGTGAACCACCGTCGGAATGCTTTGGGTCAATCCGGTCCAATTCTGTACGAACACAACCGATGAGCGCATTGAGTTCATCCACCGTTCCTACCAACTCAATTCGTGCAGAACTTTTTGACACCATTTCCCCCGATAATAGTGAGGTTTCCCCCTTATCACCAATTCCGGTGTGTACCCGGTTAATCCGAACCATCTCTGCCCCTAATTGCGGCACGACGCATTTCAATCAAGGGACTTTCGGAGAATAAGCCAGTTCAGGAGGCTGTGACTGCCACTTTCTCGTTAATCCGATGAAATAGCAGGCTACCGAAAAGAATCCACACGCACATTTCGATTGCAAATAGCACCCAATACCATGCGCCGATGGATTGTAGAAGTGATACTGCGTCGTAAGGGGCGCCATGCAGACCCATGTAAACAGCCTGTGAAAGCAGGTTGGCGGAGAACCAGATAATTACTGCCGCCCATCCAATGCGCAACCCACGCACTTTCAGATTCTCAACTTCCATCTATACCCTCGGTTGTATTTGGACCCCGCCATATATCAATGAAAGCCATAGAACCCGAGGGACCCCACGAAATGTGTATTATTCCTCAGAATGGGAAGGGGTAACTATTTTCAGGCATTTGGAGATTTTTTTCCTCCATGATTCATCTACCATTTCTTCGCCGCCAAG
>Ga0066376_10003914_pt1 | contig 13117 bp, 11 predicted proteins | sample Knorr_S15_td_Bot_FD_77009 | JGI IMG/M metagenome (GOLD analysis project Ga0066376, IMG submission 77009) | Marine microbial communities from Southern Atlantic Ocean transect - Knorr_S15_td_Bottom_ad_5009_LV_A | ecosystem: Environmental > Aquatic > Marine > Oceanic | place: Southern Atlantic... | reverse complement strand
GAGAGCAAAGAGACCCCTCGTTTTACTCGGGGTGACAAATGTGGAGGGGGTGACGGTGCAACCGCTAGGCAAAAAAAGGGGCTTCGGTACTCGACCGAAGCCCCCCATAGTCATACCAATAGCTGACAGCTGACAGCTGATCGCTGACTGCTGAAAGCTTAAAGCTTAAAGCCCGGCGTCCTTGCGGAGGGCTTCCGCTTTGTCGGTGCGCTCCCAGGTCAGGTTGAGGCTCTCCCGGCCGAAGTGGCCGTAGGCAGCCGTAGCCTGGTAGATGGGCCGGCGCAGGTCCAGGTCCCGGATGATCGCCGCGGGACGCAGGTCGAAGTGCTTGGCCACCAGAGCGTGGATGGTGTCGCTATCGACCTTGTTGGTGTCGAAGGTCTCCACCGCAACCGATATGGGAGTCGCCACGCCGATGGCGTAGGACACCAAGATCTCGCAGCGGTCGGCTAGGCCGGCGGCCACGATATTCTTGGCGACGTAGCGGGCGGCATAGGCTGCGGACCGGTCGACCTTTGTCGGGTCCTTGCCTGAGAACGCGCCGCCGCCGTGACGGGCGATGCCGCCGTAGGTGTCGACCAGGATCTTCCGGCCGGTCAGTCCGCTGTCGCCGGCGGGGCCGCCGGTGACGAACCGTCCGCTTGGGTTCACGAGGATCTTGGTGTCGTCATCAAGCAGGCCGGCGGGCACTATCTTTTTGATGACGTGCTCGGTGATGTCTTTCTCGATCTGATCGTTGGTGGCGTCAGGGTCGTGCTGGGTGCTGATGACCACAGTGTCGACCCGGTGAGCGACGCCGTGGCGGTATTCAACAGTCACCTGGGACTTGCCGTCGGGCCGGAGGTAGGGAATGACACCCTCTTTCCGGACCAGGGCCAGTTGCTCCACGAGTTTCTGGGAAAGGCTGACGGTGAGGGGCATCAGTTCCGGGGTTTCATTGCAGGCGAACCCGACCATCATCCCCTGGTCGCCGGCGCCGGTGGCCAGCATGGCTTCTTCAGCAGCCGAGCCGCGCTGTTCCAAGGCAGTGGTAACGCCGGCGCTGATGTCCGGAGATTGCTCTTGGATGGAAACGATCACTCCGCAGCTCTTGGCGTCGATGCCGTACTCCGCATTCGTATAACCAGCTCTAGTCAAGGTGTCGCGGACGATCTTGGGCACGTCGACGTAGGAAGTGGTGGTGATCTCGCCCATGACGACGACCAGGCCGTTGGTGACGGCGGTCTCGCAGGCCACGCGGCCCATGGGGTCGTCTTTCAGGACGGCGTCCAGAACTCCGTCAGAGATCTGGTCACATAGTTTGTCGGGGTGTCCCTCGGTCACTGACTCGGAGGTCAGCAGGTACTTCGGGGACTCGTGGAATAGCATTGGCATATTTGATTCTCCTATCTCGGCCTGAGGTCATTCAGGCGCTGTTTCCCGAATTTTAGTATTGTTGGCTTAGGTGCCTTCTTGCCAGCTCTCCTGATACTTCTGTTGAGCAGCGGATAGCTTGTCGATGCTGATGCCCATGGACTCAAGTTTGAGCCGTCCGATCTCGGCGTCCATGGCTGGTGGCACTACGTGTACGCCAGGGCCCAACGCGCCCTGGTTCTTGTAGAGGTACTCGGCGGACAATGCCTGGTTGGCGAAGCTCATGTCCATGACCGCTGAGGGATGCCCCTCCGCGGCGGAAAGGTTCACCAGCCGGCCGTCGGCCAACAGGTAGATCAGTCGTCCGTCTTTCATGGTGTACTCTTCGACGAAGGGCCGCAGTTCGCGGTTGCCTGTGGACATCTCTTTCAGGGAGTCGATGTCGATCTCGTCATTGAAGTGGCCGCTGTTAGCCAAGATCGCGCCGCTGGACATGACTTCGATGTGTTCCTTCCCGATGGCGTGCAGTCCGCCGGTGACGGTGATGAACACCTCGCCTTCCTTGGATGCTTCGATCATCGGCATTACCTGGAAGCCGTCCATCACTGCTTCCAGGGCGCGGACAGGGTTGGTCTCGCAAACTATGACATTGGCTCCCATGCCCTTGGCCCGGGAGGCGACGCCGCGGCCGCACCATCCGTAGCCCGAGATGACTACCCGCCGTCCGGCCCACAGGATGTTGGTGGCCCTGGTGATGCCGTCCAGAGTGCTCTGGCCGGTGCCGTAGCGGTTGTCGAAGAAGTGCTTGGTCTCGGCGTCGTTGACGGCGATAACCGGATACTTGAGCTGTCCGTCGGCGGCCATCGCGGTCAGGCGGATGACGCCGGTGGTGGTCTCTTCGGTCCCGCCGATGATGTTGTCGATCATGTGGGGATGCTTGGTGTGAAGCAGGGTCAGCAGGTCGGCCCCGTCATCCATGGTCATCTGGGGTTCGACGGCCAAAGCCGCTTCTAGATGCTCGTAATACGTGGTGTCGTTCTCGCCTTTGATGGCGTAGGTCGGGATGCCGTATTCCTGGACCAACGCCGCGGCGACATCATCCTGGGTGCTGAGTGGGTTGCTGGCGCAGAGGACTACGTCAGCGCCGCTGTCCCGCAGGGCGATGGCCAGATTGGCCGTCTCGCTGGTCACGTGCAGGCAGGCTGACAGGCGTACGCCGGCCAGCGGCTTCTCTTTCTCGAAGCGCTCTCTGATGATCTTCATCACGGGCATTTCCCGTCCGGCCCATTCGATCTTGTTGACTCCGGCTTTCGCTAGGGACAGGTCTTTCACGTCCCCTTTGGTCTGTTGTGATGCCACCTTGTTCTCCTTAGTGTCAGGTCCCGTAATTTGGTATTCTTCGGACCCGCATTTCAATGTCTGTTCGGTATTTAAGACTAGGCGCCGCTCCCATTTATTAACGTGGGCAGCCGGACTAGAGCTATGCGTCGCTCCCATTTAACGTGGGCAGCCGGACTAGAGCTATGCGTCGCCACCGTAGGATGTTGGGTGCCCGCCGGCGATCCAGGCGGGGGTGCCGTCCTCGATGTTGTAGAGGTTCGCCGCTTCATAGCCCATGGACGCGGCCATCTCGCAGGCAAGTCCGCTTCGGACGCCAGCGGCGCAGATGAATAGAACTTTCTTGTCGGTGGGTATCTGGTCCATGTTGTCGGTCAGGTCGTCTACCGGGATGTGGATGGCGCCTGCCACGTGTCCGGTGACCCATTCGTCGTCACGCCGGACGTCGATCACGATGGTGCCTTCCGGGTCGTCAGCCAACATGGCCTGGCCCTCAGTGGAATCTACGCGGAAATACGGCTCGCCTGGGTCTTGTCTAGGCATGATTATCCTCCTGGACCTTTCCGGTCCTTAACTTAGATATCTTCCCGTTACCGGGGCAAGTTTCTTTTTTAGTTCCTCAGGAATCTGGTCTTTCTGAGTGATTATCGCGTCTCGTAACGCGGACTCACAGGGGCAATCGCGCGCTCCGCCAAGGGCGGGAATAACTTCTTTCAATAAGGCCTTGGACGTGGCCACGTTCTTCAGCAGATTGGCGATGACCATCTCCACCGTGACCGACTCAGACGTCTGGCGCCAGCAGTCGTAGTCGGTGATCCAGGCCATCGTGGCGTAGCACATCTCCGCCTCCCTGGCCAGCTTGGCCTCGGGAAGGGCGGTCATGCCGATTATGTCTGCTCCCCAGGAACGGTACATGAAAGACTCGGCCCTGGTCGAGAAGGCGGGGCCTTCCATGACCACCATGGTGCCGCCCGGGTGCACATTGATGTCTAGTTTCTGGGCCGCTTGGTGGACCACCTGGCTGGCGTGGGCGCAGAATGGGTCGGCCATCGCCACGTGCACCACGACGCCGGTGTCGAAGAAGGTGCTCTCCCTCAGTCTCGTGCGGTCGATCAACTGGCTGGGAATGACCAGGTCCAGGGGGGCGAACTCCTCTTTAAGGCTGCCCACGGCGCTCACGGATATGATCCGCTCGACGCCGATCGACTTCAGAGCGTAGATGTTGGCCCTGGCCGGTATATGGGACGGGTTGAACCGGTGGCCCTTGCCGTGCCGGGGCAGGAAGGCGACTTTCACCCCTTCCAACTCGCCGACGACGATCGAATCACTGGGCTTGCCGAAGGGCGTATCCACATCCACGGTCTCAACGCCGGACAAGCCGTCCATCTCGTAGAGACCGCTGCCGCCGATGACCGCTATCGTCGCCTTTTGTTTCGAAGCTTTCTGTGTGGTGCTCATCTGGCCGATTTCATTGCCAGGTCCAGGCTTTCGAGATAAGGCGGACGGGCGACTCCGGCCTCGGTGACGATCGCGGTCACGTATCTGGCGGGCGTCACGTCGAACCCAGGGTTCAGGGCCACGACGCCTTCCGGCGCGACCTGTATCCCGCGGAACTCGGTGACTTCACTGGGGTCACGCTCCTCTATCTCTATCTCGTCACCATTACTCAGACTCATGTCCACCGTGCTGGTCGGCGCGGCGACGTAGAACGGAATGCCGTTCTCCTTGGCCAGCACCGCCAGGGTGTAGGTGCCTATCTTATTGGCGGTGTCCCCGTTGGCGGCGATGCGGTCGGCCCCGGTGATCACGCAGCCGATGTCGCCGCGGCGCATCAACATCCCGGCTGCCGAGTCCACCACCAGGGTGGAGGGTATGCCGAGTTTCTTGAATTCCCAGGCTGTCAGCCTGGCGCCCTGCAGGAAGGGCCTGGTCTCGGTGTTGAACACCTTGAACCGCTTACCGTCTTCCCAGCCAGCTCTGATCACGCCCACAGCCGTGCCGAAGGCGGCCGTTGCCAGCGCGCCGGCGTTGCAGTGGGTTAGGACTGACCCGCCGTCGGGCATCAGCTCGATGCCGTGGCTGCCCATGCGGCGGTTGATCTCCTCGTCTTGCTTCTCGATGGATATCGCTTCTTCCAACAAACGGTCTTTTACTCTGGCTGTGTCCGTCTCCGAGTTCGCGAGGTCCAGCATCCGGTCGACGGCCCACATCAGGTTAACGGCGGTGGGCCGCGCGGCTTTTATCTCCGTGCCGGCTTCCGCCAACCGCTGCAAGAATGACGTCCTGTCCGAGATATCCAGGTCGCGGGCCGCCATGGCAACGGCATATGCCGCGGTGACTCCGATGGCCGGAGCGCCGCGTACTTGCATCGTCTTGATGGCGTTCACTGCTTCCCGGTACCCGCGCGCCTCCACGATCACTTCTTCGGAGGGTAGGCGGGTCTGGTCAAGCAGCCTCAGTGTGCCGTTGGCCCACTCGATGGGTCGAATCTCGTTCACCGGATATACTCCCAGGGGTTATGCTGGAGTTTCTATATAGGCGCAGCGCATAAAAAAAGCCTCTCTGAAAGAGAAGCTCACAGCTTTATTGAGCCCCCCTCATCTTTCGCCTGACGTTATGCGCGCCAGACGCCGGAATTAGCACCGTATCCACGCCCGCCTTAACGGACTAGGACCGGTTGCTAGGCTTCATCGGGCCGTCCCCTCTGCCGTTCTGGATAAGGGTTTCTGGGTCGCCATTCAATTATTAAGCGCTTCAGTTCAAGCGCGCCTGGAGGTCAAGCGCACCTTGGGGTTGGGTAAATGTTACTAAGGGGCCGTCTACGTGTCAAGAAGAGGCGGCCCAGAACAGCCTGTTTGCGTCCAGGCGTAAACCACGCTCAATCTCAGTTGACACGGGCTTCGGAACGACAACATAATACCCGCTACCGTATGCCATATCCATTCCCCTTGTTACGGATTCAATGACAGCACCAAAACTTCCCCTGCCCGGAGACGACCTGGGCCTGTTCACCGACCTTTACGAGTTGACCATGTCCCAGGCGTTCTTACGCCAGGGGATGTCGGCCACTGCCACCTTTAGCCTGTTCACGCGCACCTACCCGCCCAACCGCGCCTACTTCGTCTCGGCCGGACTGGAAGATGTGCTGGACTACTTATCCAATTTGAACTTCAGCGAAAGGGCCATCGACTACCTACGGGCCACCGGTATCTTCACCAATGACTTCTTGGAATTCCTGAGCGGCGTCAGGTTCACCGGAAGCGTCCGGGCCATCCCCGAAGGACGGTTGTACTTCACCGACGAACCCGCGGTTGAGATCACCGCGCCCCTGATCGAAGCGCAATTGGTTGAAACTTTTATCATCAACCAGGTCAACCTCCAGAGCATCCTGGCCACCAAGGCCGCCCGCTGCGTCTGGGCCGCCAAGGGGCGGGGCATCGCCGACTTCGCCTCCCGGCGCACCCAGGGCACCGACGCCGCTCTCAAGATGGCCCGCGCCAGCTACATCGCGGGGTTCAGTTCCACCAGCAACGTGCTGGCCGCCAGTCTCTACGGCATGCCCCCGGCCGGCACCATGGCCCACTCATTCATCTCCAGCTTTCCCTCGGAGTTGGCAGCCTTCCGGGCCTATGCTGAATCTTTCCCCGGCCGGACCATACTTCTGTTGGACACGTACGACACCATCTCGGGTACCTGGAACGCAGTACAGGTGGCCAAGGAGATGGAGACCGCCGGCGATAAGCTCGTGGCCGTGCGACTAGACTCCGGCGACTTCGACGAACTGAGCCGCCAGGTGCGGAAGATACTGGACGATTCAGGACTGGACTACGTCAAGATTTTGGCCAGCGGCGGCCTGGACGAATACGAACTGGAGACCCTTGTGAATAACGGAGCGCCCATCGATCTGTTCGGTGTCGGCACCAAGGCTGGGGTATCGGCCGACGCCCCCTGGTCGGACATGGCCTATAAGCTCGTTTGTTTCGACGGCCGGCCTGTTATGAAGCTCAGCCCCGACAAGGTCTCCTTGCCCGGCGGCAAACAGGTATTCCGCACCAAGGACGCCGACGGCATGTTCGCTAGAGACATCATCGCCCTGGAAGAAGAGCAACTGCCCGGCGGGCTGCCCCTGCTGGAAGAGGTCATGAAGGACGGGCAGCGGACCGGCCCGCCGGCCATCCTCGATGAGGTAAGAAAAAGGTTCCAGGAGGATTTTGCCTCTCTGGACGAGCGTTTCAAGGTATTGAACAACCCGCCCCGTTTTCCGGTCGCCATCAGCGGCAAACTGGAGCGTCTGACCGCCGAGGTGCGGGAAGAGGCCCTGGGCGTCAACGTTTCAGACAGTGACTAGACCCCAACCATTCCAAACTTGAGGCCCAGCTAGACAATGAAGATTGCCCTGTGCATGAAATACGTGCCCATAATCTCCCGCATCCAGTTCGACTACGAAGCCAAGACCATCATCCGCGAAGGAGTCCCCTCCGAGGTCAACCCATTTGACCTTCTGGGCCTGGTTCGGGCTGTCGAATTGAAGAACGGCCCCGAGGACGAGGTCGTGGTCATCTCCATGGGACCGCCGGGGGCTACCGAGGGGCTGACCAACTGCGTGGCCCTGGGCGCCGACCGGGCAGTGCTGATCTCCGACCGGGCCTTGGCCGGTTCCGACACCCTAGCCACATCCCGTGCGCTTTCCCTGGCCCTTAAAAAAGAACAACCCGACCTGATAATCTGCGGTCGGAACAGCGCCGACGGCGACACCGGCCAGGTTGGCCCAGAGACCGCGGAGCTGATGGGTCTGCCCCATATCAGCCACGTGCGGAAGCTCGACCTGAGCGACGACCGCAAATCAGTGATCGTGGAACGCATCACCGACGAGGGGATACAGACCCTGCAATGCGACCTGCCGGCGCTGGTCTGCGTGACCGAAGGCGTGGCGCCAGAGCTTTATCCCAACAAGGAACAGATGGAACGGGCCGAAGGTCTCCCCGCCGAGCAAGTGACCGCTGCCGATTTGTCCGACGACCTGGCCCTGTTCGGCACAGAGGGCTCGCCCACCTGGGTGGATGAGATACGTCTGGTGGAGCCCAACCGGCTGGGCGTACTGCTGGAGGACGCCACCCCCGAAGACGCAGCCAAGCAGGTGGCCGACTCCCTCCGCCAACGGCTGGCCGAACTTGCAGCAACCGACTCAGTCGGTTCAGGAAGGGGCGCCGACTCGGTGCTGCCAAGATACCCAACTAGCAGAGACAAAAGCATCTGGGTGGTGGCCGAGACCACCAGCCAGGGCCTGGCCCCCGTGACCCATGAGATGCTGGGCAAGGCTCGGGAACTTACCCAGCACACCAAGAGCGAGGTCGTGGCGGTGCTGATCGCGCCGCAGAAAGACGAGACGGTGGCGGAGTTGGCGTCCCAGGGCGCCGACCGGGTGCTGGTGTTGGACAACTCGGGGATCGGGCTCGTCTGCGGCAGGGCGGTCGGCAGTTCACTGGCTGAAGCCGTTACCAAGGAGAACCCTTACGCCATCCTCTTCGCGGCCACCGCCGATGGCCGAGACCTGGCCTCACGGCTGGCAGCCAGGCTGGGGTTGGGGCTCACCGGCGACGCTATGGACCTTGAGATTGACGCGGAAGGCCGCCTGGTCCAACTGAAACCGGCCCTGGGCGGCAACGTTATTGCCCCCATCCTGTCGAAAACCCTGCCCAACCTCGTGACCCTGCGGCCCGGTCTGCTTTCTCCTGCCGCGCCGGAACCCAGAGCGACAGCCATTGTGGAGCAACTGCCCGTCGCCGCCTACGACGGCCCGGATGTCCGGTTGCTGAAAGAGGAGCTTCAGGAGGACCAGGAAGGCCTGGCCCTGGCAAATGCTTTGGTGGTGCTGGGCGTTGGCATGGGCGTCGGGCGCGACAACCTGGCCAAGGTCCAAGAGATGGCCAGGTCTATTGGTGCAACTCTCGCCACCACCCGGGACGTGGTCCACGACGGCTGGCTGCCGCACCAGCTTCAGGTTGGCATCAGCGGCCGGACCATCGCCCCCACGGTGTACCTGTCGGTGGGCATCCGCGGAGCGTTCAACCACACGGTTGGGCTGCAGAGGGCCGGAGTGATCATCTCGATCAACCAGAACCGGCGAGCGGTGATGTTTCGTTCGTCCGACTTCGGCATCGTCGGCGCCTGGGAAGAGTTCCTGCCCCCGCTGATCGAGCAACTGCGGCCCATACTGTTGGAGTTGAGTTCAGGCTCCTAGGTGGGAGGACACACCTTGACACCTATTCCACGGCGCAGCAAAATGGCTAGAGCGTGATTTTTAAGGGTTTTGTATGTCTACAAAGCCCAGTTTTCACCCAGGTATTGGAGAGTCACAGAATGGATTTTGGTTACACAACGGAACAAGAAGACCTTCGTCAACAGGTGCGGGATTTCATCGACGGCAACGTCAGTCAGGGGCTCCTTGACGAGATGGAAGGCGGCGAGGAAGGCGGCCGTGGCCCTGAGTACCGCGAGCTGGTCGGGAAGGTCGCGGATATGGGCTGGATCGGCATAAGCTGGCCCAAAGAGTACGGCGGCCAGAGCGGCAGCCGCATCGACCAATACATAGTCGAAGAAGAATTCATGCGGCGCGGCATCAATGTTGGCGGCGCGGGCAGCGGGGCCCCGGCCATCCTTGCCGCGGGCACCGAGGAACAGAAAGAATACTTCATCCCCGGCATGATCCGCGGCGAGATAATCTTCGCCCTGGGATTCACCGAGCCCCAGGCGGGGGCCGACCTGGCTGGATTGCAGTGCCGGGCCGTGCGCGACGGCGACGATTTCGTGATCAACGGCCAGAAGATGTACACCTCGGCCGCCCATTACGCGTCCCATATCTACATGATGTGCCGCACCGACCCGGACGCTCCCCGGCACCGTGGCATCTCTATCTTCCTGGTCCCCATGGACACGCCGGGGATCACCGTACGGCCGCTTTGGACGATACAGAGCGACCCGCCGGCCCCGCTGGGCACCACCTACGGCATGGTCCGAACCAACGAGACTTTCTTCGAGAATGTGCGCATCCCCGCGTCCTGCATGCTGGGCGAGGAGAACGGCGGTTGGTACGTGGGCGCCATGGGCCTGAACCTGGACCGCGTCGGCGCCAGCCGCTACCTGATCTCGGTCCGCCGCGACGAGGACATCGTCAACTGGGTCAAGGAGAATGACTTCGGCGGCCACTCCCCGGCCGAAGACCCGGCCGTGCGCGACAAGCTGGCCGAACTCTGGACCGAGGCCCAGGTCTGTCGCCTGATGACCATGCGCAGTATGTCGCTGGTGAACAGAGGCGGCACTTTCACCTATGAGGGCTCGGCCGAGAAGGTCTGGGCGCCGGAACACGGCGTGAAGACCACCGAGGCTATCTCCCAGATTCTGGGCCCCTACGCCCAGTTGCTCAATGGTTCGCCCGAGGCTATCGAGGACGGGCTGTACGCCCACAACCTGATGGGTTCGTTCCAGTCGGGTATCAACCACGGCAGCGTCCAGATCATGCGCGACCAGATGGCCCGCCGCGGCCTAGGCCTGCCCCGCGGCTAACGGCGCAGCCGTGGCTATTACGCTGCGCGCGGACACGAAACGCCAATCAAGAGTTACGCCGATTGGGCGTCACCAACTGAACCAACAAGGAAAAAAATGGATACATTGCCCTCTGAAGAAGAACAGATGATTAAAAACGTGGCCAGGGAGCTTCTGGAAGCAGAAGTTACCACGGCCATGGTCCGCGAGATGGAACTTGACGACCTGGGCTACCCGCCCGCCCTCTGGAAGCAGATGGCGGACCAGGGTTGGCTGGGTATGGCCATCCCCGAGCAGTACGGCGGCCAAGGATTGCCCATCACCTATCTGGGGCTGATCCTGGAAGAAGCCGGCCGAGTGTTGGCGCCGGTGCCGCTGCACAGCACAATGTCTGCAGCCCTTACCATCGTCAGCGACGGCAACGACCAACAGAAACAAGACATCCTGCCCGCGGTCTCGGACGGCGGCATGGTGCTTACCTACGCGGTCCACGAGCGCGACGCCCGGCTGATTCCCGAGGCCATGCAGTTGCAGGCCACCAAAGACGGCGATGGATGGGTGCTGAACGGCACCAAGATGTTCGTCGACAACTTCATCGTGGCCCAGCGGTGTCTGGTTGCCGCCCGCACGTCTCCAGCGTCGGACGCCAATCAAGGCATCTCGCTGTTCCTGGTTGACCCCAACGGCACCGGCGTCATTCAGACAGCTCTGACCACCCTGGCCAAGGACAAACAGAGCCGGGTGGACTTCAAGGACCACCGCATCGATGGTGCGGCCTTGGTGGGCGAAGTCGACCAGGGATGGCCCATCGTCGAGGCGATGCTGGACCGCGCAACGGCTTTGCTCTGCTGCCAGATGGTCGGAGCAGCCCGGAAAGACGCCGAGATGGCCATCGAATACGCCAAGAACCGGGTGGCTTTCGGGCGGCCCATCGGCTCGTTCCAGTCGGTTCAGCACATGCTGGCCGACATGATCCTTCACGTCGACGGCGGCGGTATGCTGACCTTCGAAGCCCTGTGGAAGATGGACAATGACCTTCCCTACTCGGTGGAAGTTTCCCAGGCCAAAGCATTCTGCAACGAGAAATGCGAGTCGGTGGTGCGCACATCCCAGGTGATCCATGGCGGCATCGGCTTCATGATGGAGTTCGACCTGCACCTGTGGTTCCGCCGGGTGACATCGTGGACCATGCGTTTGGGCACAACCTACGACCACCGCAGCAGGATAGCGGCGGCCCTGCTGGATGTCCCTGGCAAGGTCCGGTTGGGGATGCCCCTGCCCACAGCGGTCTAGTTACAGACCTCGAATTCCCAGACCTGAAATAAACAAGCCGCCGTGATGATCGGCGGCTACTACTACGGAGAGTGACCAATGGCCAAAGATGTGGTATGTGGCAAAGAGATAGACGAGGAACAGGCGCGGGCCGAGTCTTCTCAGACCTCGTTCGGAGCCACCGAAGTGGACCCGGCCCAAGGCACCCGAATCTTCCACGACGGACAGTGGCTCTATTTCTGCGGATTGGACTGCCGGGGCAAGTTCCTGGCCAGCCCCGACACCTACCTCAAATAACCCAGACCAGATTGGAGAATAACAATGCCTGACGCCATCAAACTGGACCCGAAGAAGACCGCTTTCATCATCATCGACATGGTGAACGCCATCGCCAAAGGCGGCCCCGGCCCTGACTACACCCTGCCCGACAACCGCAAGGACATCGTGGCCAGCTTCCAGAAGATGATCGCCCACTGCCGCAAGGTCGGCACGCCGCTGATCTACATCACCACTCATCGTCGGGAAGACAACGCCGACGCACCCAAGACCGTTTCCGACATCGGCGGTGGCGGCGGCAATCCCATGCGCAACGGTTCCAAGGCCGTGGACATTATCGATGAACTGGCCATGCAGCCAGAGGACTTCCTGCTGGTGAAGCCCCGGTTCAGCGCCTACTTCGGCACCAATCTGGACCAGATACTGCGCCACCTTGGCACCGAGACCATACTGGTGGGCGGAATCTCCACCCAGCGTAGCGTAGAGGGCACGGCCCGCGACGCCAAGAACCGGGATACCCAATGCGTGGTGGTCAGCGACTGCTGCACCGCCGGCGAGGTCGATGTTCACGAGATGACCATCAACCACGTCCTACCGCTCCTAGTACGGGTCCGCAACACCGATGAGACCATCGCAGCGTTGAGCTGACCTGGCTAGTCCACTCAAGATAGGTCAAAACGAAGGAAGGGCGTCCCGATCAACCGGGACGCCCTTCCTTCGTTTTGACAGCAATCCCTTCCCCTTCGCAAGGGGGAAGGGACAACTTGGTTGGAGCACCCCGTTAATAAGCAAAACCGATGACCGCGCACCGTCCGTAGGGGCGGGTTTCCAACCCGCCCGGCGCCGGTCAACCAGAGTCCAATGGTTAAGGCCGGGTTCATCTACCCGGCACATACTTTGTTCTGGCAACCGACGTGGCCAAAGATAGGGCAGGTTAGAAACCTGCCCCTACGTTCCTTTGGTCGATGGTGGCTTGCATTGAGCAGCCGCCCCCACCCTAACCCTCCCCCGTTGCGACGAGAGAGGGGACAACTTGATTGGAGCACCCCGTTAATAAGCAAAACCAATGACCGCGCAACGTCCGTAGGGGCGGGTTGGAAACCCGCCCCTACGGTCAGCCAGAGTCCAATGGCTAAGGCCGGGTTCATCTACCCGGCACATACTTTGTTCTGGCAACCAACTTGGCGAAGAAATAGGGCAGGTTAGAAACCTGCCCCTACGTTCCTTTGGTCGATGGTGACTTGCATTGAGCAGCCGCCCCCACCCTAACCCTCCCCCGTTGCGACAAGGGAGGGGACAACTTGGCTCGGGCACAGCTACTGAATAGATAATTCTC
>Ga0066376_10003913_pt1 | contig 13117 bp, 9 predicted proteins | sample Knorr_S15_td_Bot_FD_77009 | JGI IMG/M metagenome (GOLD analysis project Ga0066376, IMG submission 77009) | Marine microbial communities from Southern Atlantic Ocean transect - Knorr_S15_td_Bottom_ad_5009_LV_A | ecosystem: Environmental > Aquatic > Marine > Oceanic | place: Southern Atlantic... | reverse complement strand
CCCGACCCTGCCCCTGACCGCGTCCTCGATCGGCACGACATGGTCCATGTGGCCGCCAAGCGCCTGATAATCCACGCGCCGCATGGTGAACTCGATCGGCGCCACCAGCGCCGGCGTCGGCACGTAGCCGAAGGACGCCGCCGGCATGGCGGTGACATCGACGACGAAGGTGATGCCGCCGCCGGGCCACACATAAACTGGCGCGCCGCCGCAGGTGACGCGCGTGATCGCGTCCTTGACGGAGCGGGTCAGGCGCACCGGGTTTTCGGTCACGCCGGCGCGCAGCGACCCGCCGGCTCCGGCCATGAACAACACCGAGCACAGGGCGGGCTCGCAGTTCTCGGCGATGCGCGCCACCGTGTCGCGCACCGGTGCGGGCATGTCGGCGGCTCGCGGGCGCAGGTCTTCGTCGAGCACGTACCAGGCCGCGTCCTCGCCGGTCGTCGAGACCATCAGCAGTTTGAGGCCGGGCCAGGCGGTCTCGGGATCGATCTTTTCGATGATCTCTAGCGGATCCATGACATCGGTGCCGCCCCAGCCGGCGCCGGGTTCGGCGACCTGGAAATAGCGGCCCGGCGTCGAGCGGCGTCCACGCACGCGAATGCCGGCGGGCGGCATGTCGAGGAAGCGCCCGGCCTGATGTTCGCTGAGCACCCCGGTGATGTGATCGTCGACCACCACCACTTCGTCGGCGTGGCCGAACCATTGCTTGGCGAACATGCCGATGGTGGCCGACCCGCAGCCGACCCGCATGCGGTCCTCGCGCTCGCCGTCCACCACCGGCGCCGCGCCGGCCTGGACCGTGACCGTGGCGCCGCCCTCGATCTCGACCTCGACCGGCTCGCTGTTGCACATCTCCAGGAGCGCCTGGCAGGTCGCCGTGCCTTCGCGCTTGGAGCCGCCCGTGAAATGGCGCACGCCGCCCAGCGAGAGCATCTGCGAGCCGTATTCGGCGGTGGTCACGTGGCCGACCTGTTCGCCGCCGCACCGGACCGGCGCCTGTTCCGGGCCGAGAAAGCGGTCGGTGTCGATCTTCACCTTGACCCCGCAATAGCTAAAGATTCCTTCCGAGACCACGGTCACCATGTCGACGCCGTCGGCCTGGCTGGCGACAATGAAGGGCGCCGGCTTGTAATCGGGATAGGTGGTGCCCGAGCCGATTCCGGTGACGAAAGTCTCAGCCCCCTTGACCACCGCGCCGTCCCAGGGCTCGGCGTCCCCGGCGAACGGCACCAGGCGCGCGGCCCCTTGGATCACCACCAACGGGTCGACCCGGGTCAGCGCGCCGGCGACATTGGCGTAGCGGTCGCAGGCACCGGTCTTGCCGTCGCGAATCCGGCACAGCACCGGGCAGGCGTCGCAACGCACCGTGGCGGTATCAGTCATTTGAGGCCTCCAAATCGCGGATCGCGGCGCGCACGCGGTGGGGCAGCGCGGGGACGCGGGTCAGGCGCGCGCCGGTGGCGTGGCGGATCGCGCCGAGGATGGCCGGCGCGGTGGGCACCAGGCCGGGCTCGCCGACGCCCTTGGCGCCGAAAGGGCCCAGCGGCTCCGCGTCTTCGATCAGGATCACCTCGATCGGCGGCACGTCGCCGATGGTGGGAATCAGATAGTCGTGCAAGTTCTCGGTCTGGCCGGGCAGGTATTCCTCCATCAAGGCGAATCCCAGGCCTTGGGCGATGCCGCCCTCGATCTGGCCCTCGACCAGGGTGGGATTGATGGCGCGCCCGACATCGTGCGCGGCCACGATGTGGATCGGTTTCACCGTGCCGAGTTCGATATCCACATCAACCACCGCCATCTGCGCGGCGAAGGCGTAGGTCGCGTAAGGGGTGCCCTGGCCGTCATCATCCAACGAAGTTGTAGGCGGATCGAACGTGCCCTCGCCGGTCAGCGCCGCACCGGCGAGATCGATGTCGTGGCTGGCGTCGCCGTCGATCACGCGCAGCCGCGCGCCGACCAGTTCGATGCGCGCCTCGGGCCCGGCGTTGACTTGTCTCAGGATAGTGCGGCGCAGGTCTTCCCCGGCCAATTGCGCGGCCTTGCCGGACACGAAAGTCTGGCGCGACGCCGAGGTCTTGCCGGCGTCGGCGGTAAGGTCGGTGTCCCCCGTCACCAGCCGGAAGCGGTCCAACGGCACACCCAGCGCATCGGCGCAGATCTGGGTCACAATGGTGTTGGCGCCCTGGCCGATATCGACCGCGCCGCTGTACAAGGTCAGCGCGCCGTCGGCGGCCAGCGCCACGCGCAGGGTCGACGGGTTGCTCAGGGCCGTGTTGCCGATGCCGTACCACATGCAGCCGATACCTACACCGCGCCGTGTCGCGCCGCCATTCGTCTCGTTCGCCGCGTCGAGGGCGTCGCGCCAGTGCGGCCGCAGAGCTTCCAGACAGGACACGAGCCCGACGCTGGCTTCCAGGCGTTGGCCCGTGGCGGTCGTATCGCCGGGCCTGAGCGCGTTCAACAGACGAAAATCCAACCGGTCGTGGCCCAGCGCCTCGGCCAGGTCGTCCATCAACGCCTCGTGCGCGATGGCTATTTGCGGCACGCCGAAGCCGCGGAAGGCGCCGGCGGGCGGCGCGTTGGTGAAAAAGGCGCGTCCGCGCGCGCTGACATGCGGCACCCGGTACGGCCCGCTGGCGTGAATGGGCACCCGCCCGGCCACGGTCGGTCCCCACGAGGTGTAGGCGCCGGTGTCGAAATCGGCGTCGGCCGTCACCGCCTGGAGCCGGCCATCACTGTGGCAGCCCATGCGGGCGCGGATTCGCGCGGGATGGCGCTTGGTGGTGGCGGCCATGCTTTCGGGCCGGGTGTAGACACAGGCGACGGGGCGATCCTCGAGCCACGCCGCCAGGGCCACCAGGGGCTGCACCGACAGGTCCAGCTTGCCGCCGAAGCCACCGCCGCAGGCGGTCGGCACGATACGCACCCGATCCGGCGGCAGGCGCATGACATGGGCCACTTCGTCGCGGTCCATATAAGGCGTCTGGGTCGAGACATGGACCTCGATGCGCTCGCCGACGCGCCGCGCCCAACCGGCCTCGGGCTCGATGGCGGCGTGTTCCACGAAACCGGTCTCGAAAATCCCTTCCGCGACACGCGCGCAGTCGCGCAGTGCCCCGGCCGCGTCGCCACTCACCACGCGGCCCTCGATCAACAGGTTGCCGGGCCGGTCGTCGTGGAGCCGGGGCGCACCCGCCGCCATTGCCGCGTCGAGGCCCGTGACCGGCGCCAGCGGTTCGTATTCGATGGGCAGGTCCGACTCCTCGATCGCCTCGATGGCGTCGCGCTCGCCGACCAGGGCCACAATGGCCTCGCCGCGATAGCGCGCGAGCCCGTCGGCCAGCACCGGTTGGTCCTTGATGTCGGGATAAATCCCGAAACCGTTGAACGGCACGTCGGCGGCGCTCAGCACTCTCGCCAAGCCGGGATTGGCGTCCAGCAAGGGCGTCATGTCGCCGATGGTGAACCGCGCCGAGGCATGGGGCGAACGCGCCACTCTCAGCCACAACGCGCCCGGCGGCACGCCGTCGGCGCCGAACACCTCTTCGCCGCTAAGCTTGGCCGCGCCATCGACCGTGGCCAAACGCGCGCCCACCGCCGTGCCCGCCGCCGCCGGCTCGTGTTGCGCGCCGCCCACGTCCATCACGGCGGCGACGATCTTGCGGTAGCCGGTGCAGCGGCACAGCACGCCGCCGAGCGCGTCCCGCACCGCCCTCTCGTCGGGCGCCGGGTCGCGCGCCAGCAAGTCCGTGGCCGCGATCAGCATGGCGGGGGTGCAGATGCCGCATTGCGCCGCGCCGTGGTGGTGGAAGGCGGCCTTGAGCACGCCCGCGCCGTCGAGCCCTTCGACGGTGGTCACCGCGCACCCGTCCAGGCGGCCGGCGGGAACCAGACAGGCGCAGACCTGGGCGCCGTCGAGCAGCACCGTGCAGGCGCCGCAGTCGCCGGCGTCGCACCCCACCTTGGTGCCGGTGAGGCCGAGGTCGTCGCGCAGCACCGCGCTGAGGCGCTTGAGCGGCGGCGGCGTCACTGTCACCACGCGTCCATTGACGCGGAACCGAATGGGGGCGGGCGGGTTCACGGCGCCGCGCCCAATTCCGACAGCGCGCGGCGAACCAGGGTCAATGCGGCGTCGCGGCGGTAGGCGGCGGTCGCGCGCATGTCGTCGATCGGCGACAGCTCCGCCAAATGGGCCGGTTCGACCGCGTCACCGAGCCGCGCGTCCAACGGCCGTCCCGCCAACGTGGCTTCCAGCGCGCCCAGCCGTTGCGCGACCTCGGAACAGGCGCCCACCGCGACCCGCGCGCGCGACACGGCGCCGTCCGCGCCGGCCTCGACCGCGACGGCGACCATGGCGATGGAAATCACCAGATATTCGCGCGCGCCGAGCTTGAGGAAGCGGCTGGCGGCCCGCGCGGCGCCGGGCTTCGGCACCAGCACGGCGGTCATCAACTGATCGGCGCGGCGCGCCGTGCGCCGGTTGCCGGTGATGAAATCGCGCAACGGCATCCGCGCCACCCCATCCGACGACGACAGCTCGACTTCCGCGTCGAGACACAGCAACGCCGGAACCCCATCGGCCGCCGGCGAGGCGTTGCACAGATTGCCGCACAAGGTCGCCACGTTCTGGATCTGCGCGCCGCCGATGGTGCGCGCCGCCTGCCGCAACACGTCGAACAACGGCGGCAGGTCGGCGCCCAACACGTCGGTCCACGTGGTCAGCGCGCCGAGGCGCCAATGCTCGTCGGTCTCGGTAATGCCGCGCAACTCGGCCAGGGCGGAAATATCCAGCACGTCCTCGCGCGGCGTCCGCCCGACCCGGGCGGGATAGAAATCCGTGCCGCCGGCGATCACGCACGGCGCGCCGGACTTGAGCGCGCCCAGCGCTTGCGTCACCGAAACGGGGCGCAGATAAGCGGACATGGTGTCGCCTTTCGTGGGCCGTGCCCGCGAATTATTGTTCGTACACATACGAAATGCAAGCGCCGCGGCGGGTTTCAATCCAACCGTTTGAGCAGGGTGAGAAACGTTGCCCGTTCGCGCGACGACAGCGGCTCCAGGATAGCGGCGGAGACGTCGAAGCCGTTGGGCAGCAGGCGGTCGACAAGCGCGCGGCCGCGCCGGGTCAGGGTCAGGCGGCTGCGCCGGCGGTCGTCGGGGTCGGGCCGCGCCGCGATCAGCGCGCGCTGCCTGAGGCGGCGGACCACGCCTTGGGTGGTGGCGGGGTCCATGGCGGCGAGACGGCCGAGGTGGTTCTGCGACAGCGCGCCGGCGTCGCGCAGGCGGGCCAGGGCGGCGAACTGGGTCGGCGTGATATCGGCGCCGATGCGTTGTTGGAAAATCGCCGTGGCGCGCTGATGCGCGCGGCGCAGCAAGTGCCCGACCTGGTCCTCCAGGCGATAGGACCGCCTGGCCGGTTTGCCGCGCGCGCGGTCCACGGCGGCCTACAGCGCCCAGGGATTGCCGGGCGCCGGGTCGGCGATGGTGGTGCGGTGCATGACGCGGCGATATTTGATGTCGTAGGGGCGGCCGCGGTGCAGGACGCGGCGGTTGTCCCACATCACCAGATCGCCGACGCGCCAGGAATGACTGTAACGGTTCTCCGCCACCGTCGCCCGCTCAAGCAGATCGTCGAGATAGGCGCGGCCCTCGTCCACCGGCCAGCCGACAATGCGCGACGCGTGACGGCCGATATAAAGCGCCTTGCGGCCCGTCGCCGGGTGGACGCGGACCATGGGGTGGCGTACCGGCGGCAAGGCGTCGATCTCTTCCGTCTCCATGGCATCGAGGCTGATCTTGCCTTGCGAATAGCCGTAGCTGTGTTCGGCCACCAGATCTTCCAGCTTGCGCTTCTCGGCGTCCCCCAGGGCGTCGTAGGCGGCGCGCATGTCGGCGTATTCGGTCTCGCCGCCCTCCGGCGGCACTTCCCGCGCCGAGAGGGCCGAGGCGATGGCCGGCATGACCTTGAACGAGCTATCGGTATGCCAGTATTGATTGCCGGCCAGAAACAGGGCGCGCGCGTCGCCCGCCGCGAACACCGCGCCGTCGCGGTCGATATTCGACAGGTTGGCGATCTCGGCCACGCCGCCCAGGGCATCGGAGATATTGCGTTCCAGCGGCCCGAAGCGCTTGCTGAACGCGACCTGGCGCGCGTCGTCAAGCTTCTGGCCGCGAAAGACGTGCACGGCATGGGTGTCGAAGGCATCGGAAATCGCGCCGAAGGTCGCCTCGTCGATCGGTCCGGCCAGATCGACGCCGGAAATTTCCGCGCAAAACCGAGGATGCGGCTTGGCGATCGTCAGGGCCATGATCTTTCATCCAACCGTCGTATCGGGCGGACGCCATTGTGCCAAATTCGGCGCCTGTTATCCACAAAGTCGGAAGCGGCAAGATGGCGGCGAGATTATCGAATCGCCGAAGTCGAAAAAAACCCCTCCCGTCGGTCTCTAATCGCCCCCGGAATTATTGTGTTTTACCCGGGGAGCGAGCATCTTCACGACCCGCGCGGAGGAAAATGACGTCCATGGGCATGGAAGGTCGCAAGATCCCGGCGAACGCGCCGACCTTGGAACGGCTGCTGCGGCTGACCGACCACGGTTCGGTGGTGATTTACACATGCGAGGCCACGGGCAATTTCCCGGCGACGTTCGTCAGCGAAAACGTCGGTCAACATTTTGGCCACGAAGCGCGGCAATTCACCGAGAACCCGGATTTTTGGGCCGACCACATTCATCCGGACGACAAGGATCGCGTGTTCGCGAACCTGCCGGCGTTGTTCGAGTCCGGCGTCCACCTGCATGAATACCGTTTCCGGCACAAGGACGGATCCTATCGGTGGGTGCGCGACGAATTGGTCCTGGAACGCGATTCAGACGGCAATCCGAAGTCGATCGTCGGTTATTGGCTGGATGTCACCGAACAGAGACAGGCGGAAGAGCGCTACCGCGCCATGGCCGAGGCCAATCCGATTCCCTGCGCCATTACGCGCGTTTCGGATGGCAAGATGCTTTATGCCAACGATCAGCACGTTCGGTTGTTCGGAACATCGGCGGAAGACATGACCGGCCGAACGGCGAGAGATTTATACGCCGACCCGTCGGCTCGCGAGTGGATCGTCGCGGAACTGGAAAAGACCGGGCAGGTCAGCGATGTGGAGCTGCGCATGCAAAACACCGCCGGCGAGCGGTTCTGGGTGGTCTATTCGGCGCGGCTGCTCGTGTACGACGGCGAGCCCGCGATCTTCGGCAGCGCCTACGACATCCGCGAGCGCAAACAGGCGGAAGATGCGTTGCGCGAAAGCGAACGGCGGCTCAAGGACTTCGCGGAGTCGGCCGCGGACTGGTTCTGGGAGACCGACCCCGATCATCGGTTCACGTATTTATCCGACAGCGAACTGACGATCAGGGGGAATCTGGGCAGGACGCGTTTCGAACTCCGCCTGCCCAGCGACGCCGACGACGACAAATGGGCGGCCCATCGCGCCGACCTGGATGCGCGCCGTCCCTTCAAGAACTTCGCGTTCCCGTTGACCGGCGAGGACGGATCGCCACGATATTTGCGTGTCAGCGGCGTACCGGTCCGGGCCGAGGACGGCGCGTTCCTGGGGTACCGCGGAACGGCCAGCGACATCACCCGCGAAGTCACCGCCGAGGCGCGGGCACGCAAGGCGCGGGAATATCTGGTCGACGCGATGGAAAGTTTGCCGGCCGGGGTGATCCTGTTCGATTCCGATGACCGCCTGGTTGCCGCCAACTCGCAATATGCCGAATGGTTCCCCGACATGAGCCATTTGCTGGTCCCCGGCACCCCTGTCGAGAAGCTGGTTCGCCACTGGTTGGAAAAAGGGATTTTCGCCGAGCCCGTCGGAAATCTCGAAGAGGCGGTCCGGGAACGGATGGCGAAATTCCACAAGCCCGAGGGTCCGCGTCTTCAGGCCCTGTCCGATGGCCGATGGTTCCAGTTGGTCGACCGCAAGCTTCGCGACGGCGGCACGGTGCGCGTCCGCGTCGATATCACGGACCTCAAGCGCACCCAGGGGGAATTGGCGCGCCACCGCGACCGGCTCGGGGAACTGGTCGCCGAGCGCACCCACGAGCTCACCCACGAGCTCGAGGAGCGCGCGCGCCGAGGCGACATTGCGCGAAAGCGAGGAGCGTTTCCGCCAAGTCGCCCAATCGGCGCAAGAGGCCATCGTGTCGGTCGATTCCCGCGCGCGGATCACGTTTTGGAACGCCAGCGCCCAACGGATTTTCGGTCACGATTTCGAGGAGGCGCTCGGCAAGCCGTTTTTCCGTTTGGCGCCGGAGCGGCACCGCGCCGAGCAGATCGCGCGTTTCGATAAAGTAATCTCGGGCGACCCGGCGGACCTGATCGGCAATACGGTCGAGGCGACGGGGCTGCGCAAGGACGGCGGCGAGTTTCCCATGGAGGTGTCGTTCTCCCAGTGGACCTTGGGCGGCGAGATTTTTTATACCGCGATCATTCGCGACGTCACCGAGCGCAAGCGGATCGAACAGGCCCTGATCGCCGCCAAGGAAGACGCGGAAGCGGCCAATCAGGCCAAGTCCGAATTCCTGTCGCGCATGAGCCACGAATTGCGCACGCCGATGAACGCCATCCTCGGTTTCGGGCAATTGCTGGACTCCGACCCCGGGCATCGGCTGGACGCCGTGCAACGGCCCTCGGTCGAGCACATCCTCAAGGCGGGCGAACATCTGCTGGAACTCATCAACGAAGTGCTGGACCTGGTCGGCGTGGAGTCGGGGCGGGTGGCGCTGTCGATCGAGGATGTCGAGCCCCGGTCGGTAGTCGATGACTGCCTTCCGCTGGCGGAGAGACTGGCCGAAATACGGGACATCACGCTGGTCGACCGAACGCGCGGTGTCGCGTTGCCGGCGGTCCGGGCGGATTTCACGCGCTTCAAGCAGGTCTTGTTGAACCTGTTGTCGAACGCCGTGAAATATAACCGGCCCGGCGGTTCGGTCTTCCTCGATGCCGAGCGGCGCGACGGCGGCACCCTGCGCATCAGCGTCGCCGACACGGGTCGCGGCATACCCGACGACCGCCAGCGCGATATTTTCGAGCCGTTCAGCCGAGTCAAGTCGGCCGGCGAGGAAATCGAGGGAACCGGCATCGGCCTCACCATCACCCGGCGCCTGATGGAACTGATGGACGGGCGTGTCGGGCTGCAAAGCACGGTTGGCGAGGGCAGCGTCTTTTGGGTCGATTTTCCCCTGGCGCCGCATCGCGACGGGGCGGACTTGGCCGCGCCGCCCGACGATATCCCGGCGGCCGAGATCGATTTTACGGTCGGTTCGGACGCGCGCACGGTGCTCTATGTCGAGGACAACCCGGCCAGTCTGATGTTGATGGAGCGGATCGTTCAGCGAGTCGACGGCCTGGCCTTGATCTCGGCGCATAACGCCGAACTAGCGCTCGCATTGGCCGAGGCCAGACAGCCCGATCTGATCGTGAGGGATATCAACCTGCCCGGAATAGACGGTGTCGAGGCCATGAAACGCTTGCGCGCTAATCCCAAGACCCGCGCCATCCCGGTCGTCGCGCTAAGCGCCAGCGCCATGCCGGGGGACATAAAGCGCGGTTTGGCGGCGGGATTCCGCGCCTATCTGACCAAGCCGATCAAGATCGAGGAAGTGCTGGCGGCAATCCAGGCCAACACCGGCGGATCCAAGGCGCCGTAGCGCTTAGCCACGCCCGCGCCGTTTCGGGGGCGGCGCGCCGAAGGCCTCCAGCTCGCCCTTGCGCCACGCGCCGATATAGTGCCGGCAGTGCTCGTCGCGGCCCTCCAGCAGGTCTTGCGCCAACCGGTAGGCCACCGAATCGCGGTCGGCGGCGAAGGTCTTGGCCGGCGGGCTGGCCACCGGGTCGACGATGCCGCCGTCGGCGCCCGCCGCCACGGCCATGACCAGGAACACGTCGTTAACGATGCGGCGCGCCGGAATGCCGAACGAGACGTTGCTCATGCCGCCGGTGATGTGGACCTCAGGGCCGTAGGCGGCGCGCAGGCGGCGGATGGCGTCGAGGCAATGGGTGCCGAAAACCTTGTCCACTGAAACCGGGAAGACCAGCGGATCGATGTGGATGCGGTCGAGGGCAAACCCCTTGGCCAACGCCGCGTCGACCATGCGCGAGGCGTTGACCACGCGTTCCTCGGTGCCATCGGGCATGCCGGATTCGCCGGCCGCCGTCACCACCACCTGGGCGTTGTATTGGGCCGCCATGTCGAGCGCGTCGAGGCGTTCCAGCGAGGCCGAGTTCAACATCGCCGGCGCGCCGTCGCAGGCCTTGAGCCCGGTCTCGATCACCTCGACGTTCGACGAATCCACCGACACTGGCAAGTCGCTCATGCCGCGCACCGCGCGCACCAGCCAGTCTATCGCCGCCTTCTGTTCGTCCAACTTCCAGGAAATTTCGTCCACGTTGATGTCGAGGAAAGTGGCGCCGGCGTCTTCCTGATTGCGCGCCAGTTGGCGCAGATAGGCCAGGCCCGTCTCGGCGTCGCCGCCCGACATGGCGGCGTTGACCGCGACCTGGACATGCTTGACGCGGCCTTCCTGGTAGTCCTGGGTTTGCTTGAGTGCCTCGGGAAGCACCAGCCGCGCGGGCTCCCCGTCCACGGTGGTGAAGGCGATGGCTTCTTCGTCGCCCTCGCCGACCACGCGCTTGCCGCGCCGCAGCAGCACCCGCGTGGTGTGGATATTCTCCCCGATCACGATCAGGTCCAGGTCGTCTTGGCCGTCGATCTTCATGGCGTTCCTTTCACGCGCCGTGGACGCGGCGCGCGGCGGGCCGCAAAACCGCCGGCATTGGCTTGAGTTGGCAGGCCTCGACGAAAATGTCGAAAAAGTCGGGCGTGGTTTCGAGTTCGATATGCTCGATGCTCTTGACCGCTTCTTCCAGCGCGCGCCGTTTGCGCTTCGACAGCAGAACCTCGCGCGCGCCCTGGATCGCCGCGTTGCCGACCTTGACGATGCGCTCGCGCGGCACCGGCGCCAGGAAGCCGATGTCGATGGCGTTGTCGATGTCGATGGTGTTGGCGAAACCACCGGAGAGATAAAGCCGGCTCACGTCGCCGGGATCGACGCCGAATTCACGCAGCACGATGAACTGGCCGCAATAATTGGCCGCCTTGGCCTGCGCCAGATGGCTGGCGTCCTCTTTCGAGAACGTGATGCCGCGTTCGGGAACCACGCTTATGTCGAAGCGCTTCCTGTCGTCGGTGTACACGCCCTTGGGCGTCATCAGACCGTGCCGGCGCAACTCCGCCATCAGGTCGATCAGGCCCGAGCCGCACAGGCCCTCGGCCGGCCCGTCGCCGATCGTCTTGAAAACCCATTCGCCGTCGGCGTCGCGGCGGATCGTCTCGATGGCGCCGTCTTGGCCCGGCATGCCGTATTTAACCAGGCCGCCCTCGAAAGCCGGGCCGGCCGGGCACGAAGCCGCCACCATGCGCCCGCCGCCACCCAGCACGATCTCGGTATTGGTGCCGATGTCGAGCAGCATGACGATATCGTCCGGGCACTCCGTCATGTCCACCGCCATCAGATCGGCGGCCGCGTCGCCGCCGACATGACTGCCGATCAGCGGCAGACCGTATGCACGCGCGCGTGGGTGGACGCTGAGACCCAGGTCCCGCGCGTTGTCCCGCAACGCGGTGTCGGGGCGCTGGCCGGCAAGATATTCATGCTCGACCAACGATTGGTATGGCTTCTGTCCGATTGACTGGACATCGAGCCCAAACAGGAGATCGCGCATGGTCGAATTGCCGGCCACGACGACCTCGTAAATGGCCCGGCGCGGATGACCGGCCCGCGACTGCGCGCGCAGTTCGCGGTTGATCGCCGTGACCACCGCGCGCTTCAGCTCACCCGTGCCGTCCGTGCCGTCATAGGAAATCCGGTTCATCACGTCGCTGCCGCCGAAGCGCTGCGGGTTCTCGAAGGCGCTGGTGCGCAGGCTGGCGCCGGTTTCCAGATCGATCAGGTCCATGACCACCGTTGTGGTGCCCAGATCGATGGCCAGACCGTAAATATGACCGCGGTACGGCTCGACCACTTCACCGTCGTAAAGCACGTCCGCGCCCTGGCGGGTGACCATGGGATCGTGATCGATGGCGGCCTTCGGCCGGCTCTCGGTGAGAATGCGCGGCCGGCGCCTCAGCGGCGCGAAGGCGATGTCCATATCCTCGCGTTCGATGACCGCTTGGCAGGCCAGCCGGTAATCGCCGCGCAGAAACGATTCCGCCTCGCTGGGCACGCTCAGGGCGGCCATGCCCTCGGTAATCTCGACCACGCATTCGTGGCAAGTGCCCCGGCGCCGGCACGAGGTCGGCACCTCCACCGCCAGTTCGTCGGCGTAGTCGAAAATAGTCTTGCCCGGCGTCAGCGCGCGCGCCGCGCCATCATGGGAAATGGTGCTCAATCGCCCTTGGCCCGGCGGCGTTGCGCGGACTCGCGCTTGATCTTCGCCACCTTGGTCTTGGCGCGGCGATAGGCGTCGGGGTTGGTGTCCCAGGCGCTGCGGTAATCGAACGCGCCGTCGTGGCCGCAAATAACGGCCTCTTCCTTGGGCTGTTGGTTGCGGCAACGGAATTCCGCCGTGCAGTGGTCGTGGCGGTCGCGGTAGGGACAACGGGTTTGCGACACGGTGTCGGCATGGTTCACCATGCCGGCGAAGATCTCGGTGATCCGGTCGAGGCGCTTCTGGTATTCGGCCGGGTCAATTTTCTTCACGGCCCTGCTCACGCTTGCGGGCTGACCAGTTGCTTGGCCAGCTCGACGCAGGCCAGCGCATCCTTGCCATAGCCGTCGGCGCCCATGTCGTCGGCGAATTCCTGGGTCACCGGGGCGCCGCCGACCATGATCTGCACGTCGTCGCGCACGTCGGCGTCGATAAATGCCTCGATGGTCTTGCCCATGTTGGGCATGGTGGTGGTGAGCAGCGCCGACATGCCCAGCAGCGGCGCGCGGTGTTCCTCGACCGCGTCGATGAACTCGTCCTCCGAGGTATCGACGCCGAGATCGATCACCGTGAAGCCGGAACCGCGCAGCATCATGATGCACAGGTTCTTGCCGATGTCGTGCAGGTCGCCCTT
>Ga0066376_10003911_pt1 | contig 13120 bp, 10 predicted proteins | sample Knorr_S15_td_Bot_FD_77009 | JGI IMG/M metagenome (GOLD analysis project Ga0066376, IMG submission 77009) | Marine microbial communities from Southern Atlantic Ocean transect - Knorr_S15_td_Bottom_ad_5009_LV_A | ecosystem: Environmental > Aquatic > Marine > Oceanic | place: Southern Atlantic... | reverse complement strand
TCTGGACAGGCCGATCATAACGTGACGCCCATCCTCCGTGCCTTGACGGGTTTGGAACTGCTTAAAGCCAGCATCAACAATCTGGAACGCGTGGAAATCCGAGTCCTCCAGGAGCACCAACTGTCCCAAAGTGGCCTGCAGCGCCTTACCATGTTCAATTAATTGGCTTCTCAAGTAATCGAAGTTAGGTATTTCGCTAGGGCAGGCTTCAGTTATCGAGTAAATGGTATCGGCAATTTGGATTTTCATTTTCGACTCTCCTCCTTATATATTTTTGTGCCTTCCATTACGCTTCCGAGCTGATTTGAGAGCCATTCTGGTGAAATGGGCTTTTCGTGCTGCTTCAGCCCTTCTCTCCCTTTCTCTCTCATCAAGAACACCATTGGCATCCACCTCCTCATAAAACTTAGCCATAAAACGTGAGAGGGCAGCTTTTGTGTACTCACGGGGATCTCGTTGGGCTGATAATGACAAGCCACCGAGTCTTGCTCTCATTTTCTTTTCGTTTGGTGTCATAGCTTCGTCGGGGATAGGAATAAAATGACAGGCCTGCCACTCACCAGAATCAATGTCACGACCTTGTTGCTGAATCATTTATTACGCTATGCCCCTAAGTCTCATTAGGCTGCTGCACAAATGATGCAAATGTTGCAACAGTAGAAACTAATTATGGCGAATGAACTTACATCAAATGAGCTCGCGCGACTCTATGAGCTGCACGATGCTGGTAGCACTCAAAAGGAGATAGCTAACACTATCTGCGAGCAGTTTGGCCGCCAAACGTTAGATCGGACAACAATATTCCGACGCCTCAAGTTACGCGGCACTATGGGGTTGTTAGACTCGTGGAAAGTGTGGCTAAACGAACATGAAGGTGATGCAGAAAAGGCGATTGAACAGTACGTTGCGCACAGACGTACGGAAGCTATGTACCTTGGGAATGTGCCAGATGCAATGAATCGGTGGCGATTAATGCCGCACTCGAGAAAAATGTTGATCGGAATTCGCGAGCGGGATCGTCGTTTTCTGGCGTTCGAGGTGGCATTTGCTGAGGCGATTTCCGTGGGCGATCGTAAAGGCGCACAGGACATTGCAGACGAAATTGAAGCCTGTCTACTGTCTTGGATCGGCGACTGATCGCACTAAAGTAAATTCGTTTAGCGGGGAATCGAATTACTAGACACGATCGCCCAGGCTCGAACGTTTGTGGGCTTCTAAGGCCCTCTCGCTGGCAGCACTGGCAGCGTATCGGGATAGCATCGTCCTCGAGCGCCAACCGGCTAGATGCATTAAATCGCCTTCCATATTCCCTGGAGTGGCCAGCCAATCATGAGCCCAGCTGTGCCTCAATTGATGCGGATGAACTTTGCCCAAACCCGCCTCTTTGGCACGACGCCATACCACTTGACGAATGCCCGATGTAGTCATAGCGGAACCTCGCTGGCCACCTCCGCGCCCCAACCATAAGAGTTCCGAAGCCGCGTCCCTGTGCTGTGATCTAATTCGCAGGTATCGGTCTAATGCCCTTGCGGTTCTTTTTCCAATTGATAATACACGCGGGCGGCGACCTTTGCCTAACACGTGTAGTAATCCGGCTTCCAGATCTATATCGTCAATCTTTAGGTTGGTGATTTCTGCCAACCTTGCCCCGGTGTCGATAAAAGATCGAAGCAATGCGGCGTCACGGCGCTCCTCAAATTCGTTACCCTTATCACATGTCGCCAACAACTGGACCAATTGATCTTTTTTGAGCACTTCGGGATGATTTTGAGTGATCTGGGGCGGTTTCATACGCTCCATGGGCGAACGTTGGATTTCGCCTTCCTCCAGCATCCATTTAAAGAACGCCTGGAGGCCACGGTAGCGGTTGTTGACGGTACTAGAGGCCAAGCCTCTATCCTCCAGCAGATGGACAAGAAAAGCTTCAACATGCTCCCGTTTAACACCACTGGGGAGTTTGGGCATTCCCCGGACTTCAAGGAAAGTAACGAATTGCTGTGTGGCATCCAAGTATGTCTCTTGAGTCTTGAGGGAGCGGTTCATAGCCCTGAGTGCTAGGCTAAACGACCGCAGCAAGTTGACGCCTGGCGTATAATCAACGTCGACAGATTGGCGCATTGGAGGCACCTCATTAAAGAACGAATTAGAACTTGTTCAATTATGCGCTGTAACTACTTTGTGCGTCAACCGATTATCAGTTATGGGCTATATATAGGCGTAATATTGGGCGGTTAGCTCAGCTGGTTAGAGCGCCTGCTTTACACGCAGGAGGTCACTGGTTCGAGTCCAGTACTGCCCACCACATCTATTTTCCTGCCCCCTGAACATTCGAACGCGATCAATATTCGGAGCTAGAGATTGTCGGAAGAGAACAAGCGGATTGTTAACCGCATTTACGACGAAGCAATCAGCAGCGGCCTGTACGACGTGATTAACGAGTTAGCCGCTCCCAATTTCAAGTCCCACGGCCTGCCAATGCCTGTTAATGGACCCGAAGAATTCCGAAATAGCATAGAGACCTTCCGTGCGGCGTTTCCGGACCTCTACATGCTAGTTGAGGAACAGATTGCCGACGGCGAGCGTGTCACCAATCAGGGATACATCACAGGCACCCACAGGGCAGAGTATCTGGGTGTCCCGGCTTCAGGGGAGCAAATCAAGGTCAATGTGATTTCAATCTGGCGATTTGAAGAAGGTAAATTGGCGGAGATTTGGCTCCAGTTGGATAATTTGAGCCTGATGCAACAGATCGGCGCAGTTTCAGTTTGACTCGTAGATTCGATTTCCTGTTAAGTTAGCACCCGCCCGGAAACCGCCAATTGCACGGCAATGGTCCTGGAAATGATATTAGACCGGACTAGCCCGTTTTTTGATCAGCGAGTAATAGCCCTTGGCAGGTACCTTTGTCGCAAACGGAATTTAACCCCGTATCGACCTCTGACATAAGCCTCCATGTAAATGGGTTCGCTTATTCATTGACGATTGCCCACCACTGGACCCTACTCCGAGTCCTGCGGGAGCAGCTTGATTTGACCGCCGCCAAGGTTGGTTGTGACCGGGGTGAGTGCGGGACATGCACCGTGTTGTTGGAAGGAAAATCGATTTACGCCTGCCAGATTTTAGCGGTCCAGGTCGGTGAACGGCCAGTGGTTACCGTGGAAGGTCTGGGTGAAGACGATAAACTTGACCGGATTCAGCAGGCTTTTCTTGATAATGATGGAGCTCAGTGCGGCTACTGCACCCCTGGTTTTCTGCTATCGGCCAAGGCGCTTTTGGAGGCCAACCCCCGGCCCACAGAGCTGGAAATTCGGGAGGCGTTGTCCGGTAACCTGTGCCGCTGCAATGCCTATGGCCGCATCCTCCAGTCTGTACGGGACTCCGCAGGACCTGCGCCGCGTTCAGGCCCGGTGGCCCGAACCGGTAAATAGTACGTATCGACTAGCCGACCTTATCATTTAACTCGCTGGTTCCAGAGGGAGTCCATTTACAAATGACCCTGTCGATAGTGGGAAAAAGCGCCCTCAGAAAGGACTTGCGGGAAAAAGTGACCGGCCAAGCCCGATTCTCCGCAGACTTAAAACTGCCGGACATGCTCTACGGACGCATCCTTCGTAGCCCTCATCCCCACGCCAACGTGCTCAAAGTCGACACATCCCAGGCAATCCAGCTTCCCGGTGTGTTCGCTGTGGTTACCCCATTCGACGTGCCGCAAGGCCGCATAGCCCCGGATATCGGGATACTGGACACCCGCGTCCGGTTCGTGGGCGACGAAGTTGCCGCCGTTGCTGCGACCGATGAAGACACCGCCATCAGGGCCCTGGCATTGATTCGAGTCGAGTATCAGATCTTGCCATTCGTATTGGATCCAGAGCAGGCATTGTTGCCCGATGCTGTGGCGATTCACGATGGCGGTAATTTGGCCACCGGGCAGCCTCTGTCATTGGAACGCGGGGACGTTGCCCTAGGGTTCGACGAGGCTGATTTGGTTCTGGAAGAAGAATACAGAATACCCACCCATTCAGCATCGCCCATGGAACCTAGAGCTGCCCTGGCGTCCTGGGAAAATGATTCGCTGACCATCTGGAAATCGACTCGAGGCGTCCACGTAGACCGCCAGACGATTGCCAAGGCGCTGGAGATACCCCCGGAGCGGGTACGAGTTGTGGGTCCATTTTTAGGAGGCGGATTCGGCAATAAAGACGATTCTCGCTTGGGCGCCATCACCGCCCTACTGGCTCAACGTGCGGGCAAACCGGTGCGAATCGAGTATTCAAGGGAAGAGGAATTTGTGGCTGGCCGTGTTCGCCACGCCGCAAAGGTCAAAACTCGCGTAGGTATCAAGAACGACGGAACTATAACCGCGATTCATACCGTAGCGACACTGGATACCGGAGCTTACCTGGCCTCCGGACCCGGAGTCGCACGCCGCACCGGCCAAGCAAGCTTGTATCTCTACTATTGCCCTAATGCCAAATACGAAGCGTGGGTCGCTTATACCAACCGCCCTGTGGCCGGCTCATACCGGGCTTTGGGTGCGCCTCAAGGCCACTTCGCACTGGAAACCCTGATGGACCGGGCAGCAGAGGCCGTGGGTATGGACCCGTTGCAGTTCCGTCTCAAAAACCGTGTGCGACCTGAAGGGCAGCCGGGCTCCCGGATTTCACCGCCCGACCAGATAATTGATAGCCAACCAGTGGAAGGGGGAATACCCTTCTCCAGCAACGGCCTGGAAGAGTGCCTTTTGCTGGGAGCGGAGGCTTTCGGTTGGAACAACTCGGTTTCTGCTTCCGAATCACGCACTGGCGGACATGACCCTATTCCGACCACCGGGGATTCAACTATTGATCTAAGCCAGGAATCAGCCGCATATTCTCCCGTGAAGATTGGACGTGGGATGAGCATAATGATTTACCGGGGTGGACCCGGATTCACTTCGTCGGCTGAGATTGAAGTAGACAACAAGGGACGAGTCACCTTGTCCATTGGCGTGATTGACGTTGGCGAAGGAGCCACTACGGTGTTGGCCCAGATCGCGGCTGAGGTGTTGGGTACCTCAGCGGAAGACGTGAATGTACGCTCAGCCGACACATTAGACACGCCCGATGCCCCAATCACCGCTGGTTCCACCGCCACATTCTCAACCGGCTCCGCGGTGGTGGAGGCCGCCAACCAGGTGAAGAGCCAATTGCTAGCTTTGGCTTCCACGGGGATGGAAGCACCCATCAATGAACTGGATTGCGCAAATGGCAAGGTCTTCGTCAAGGACGACCCGCGCAGATCCATGCGTCTGACCGAAGTCGCCAAGCTGATGGAAGGAGATTGTGTCTTCGCCGCTTCGACAATCCAACCCGGCAGTTCCGACTACATCGTGAACTCATTTGGCGCCCATTTTGTGGAAGTGGCAGTAGACACTGACACAGGAGCAGTCCGGGTCAACAGATACGTTGCGGCCCAAGATTCGGGCAGGATAATAAATCCCAAGATGGCGTTGAATCAGGTTGAGGGCGCCATCTCTCAAATGCTGGGCTTCGCTTTATGGGAGGAACTGGTGACCGACCCTTCTACAGGAGTCACGTTGAATGCTAGTTATCTGCAACACCGCGTTCCGACCATTGAGGACTACCCCGAGATACAGGTAATCTTCGCCGATATCGTGGACCCAGTAGGACCGTTGGGGGCCAAGGGTCTGGGCGAGGTTCCATGTCCCGGTGTGGCTCCAGCCATCGCCAACGCGATTTACGACGCTGTCGGCATTCGCCTGAACCGCCTTCCCATGAATCCCGCCAACGTGCTTCGCGCTTTGGCTGCAAGGTCCTTGGATTCAACAGGATTAGGTACAAGGTAAGATAGCGCAAAGTTAAGACAGGGCATCTGGTGTAAGCGACTGTACCCAACAACTGGGGGCATCGGGTCCATTAAGAGTAATTTTGGTTCAGGTTTGAATATTGCAGCCATTTGAACATATAAGAGCGAAAACGATAGACGAAGCGGTCAAGCTGTGCGCCGGGAGCCCCGGTCAAAATAGGTTTATCGCCGGCGGCACCGATTTTCTGACTGAGATAAAAGAAGGCGTTATTAGTCCCCAGCGCATAGTGGACTTGGGCGGGATACCGGAACTGCGGGGCATCAGGGAAACCGAGGAGGCCCTTGCAATCGGGGCCATGGCGACGATTTCGGATATCGCCAGCCATCCGGGGATTCGCCGACGATATGCGGCTTTATCCGAAGCGGCGGCTGGTCTGGCTACGCCACAGATACGTAACATAGGAACTCTGGGTGGGAACTTGAACCAACGGCCTAGGTGTTGGTTCTATCGCAACCCACTGACCGTGTGCTTAAAGAAAGGCGGCGACCAATGCTACGCCTTGTCCGGTCACAGCGACCATCTTTGCGTGATTGGCGGCGGGGGCTGCTATATCGCCCACCCTTCCGACACCGCCGTGGCGTTGGTGATGCTGGAGGCTTTGATAGAAATCGCCGGCCCCTCAGGGATGCGAATCCTGCCCATAGAGCAGTACTTCGCTGGCCCAGATATCAACGTTACTAAAGAAAACATTCTCTCGCCTGGAGAGCTGGTGACCAGGGTATATCTCCAATCTCCCGTCGACTCCGGCCCGCTCATTGAGGAATTCAGCAGCATCTACCTGAAGGGGACAGAAAGGCAGGGCGGCGACTTTGCGGTGGCCAGCGTGGCGGCGTCTTTGACCTTGGACGGCCAAACCATACGCCACATGCCGGTGGTTCTTGGTGGAGTGGCGCCGGTGCCGTTTCGAGCCAGGCGAGTGGAGGAGTATCTAAGGGGTCGGCTGCTGGCTGATGTGGACCCAGTGCATGCCGCTGGTTTGGCTCTAGCAAGCGCTTCGCCAATGGCTGGCAACAGCCACAAAGTGACCGTGGCCACTAACCTGACTAAACAAGCCATTATCCGCTTGATCAAAAACGGGGTTAGGAGCGTTTAGCGCCCCTGCCCCGTGTATATACGGTCTAACTAATCCGCCGATGTGAAGGGTATAATCGTCTAGTCTGGCACCACGGGACTGGCGACCAAGAGCTGAGTTCTCGCCTTAATCTGCTCGTCCCAACCCCTCACCCGCATGTCAATCATCAGCCCGTCCGGACCTTTATATTTACGGTTCACCTTGGTACTGCCTGGGCACTCGGTGCCATTTTCAGCCTCGAAAGCGGCTATTGACTCGTCCATGTCATCGACGTAGAAACCGATGTGGTGAACGCCGGGAACTGTGGAAGGCCCCTCTCCCAGGTTTGGGGCGTCTTCGCTTCCCACTTTTAGGATTGCAAAATAGATATAGCCGTCACTCAGCCACACGCCTTCCTCGCCGGTGTCTATAGGTTTTCGATGAAGCTCCTGTAGCCCAAAAACGTTTTTGTAAAAATCCGCTGTTTTCACAGGGTCGTCGGTGTGTAAGGCTATGTGTTTGATACGTGCCATTTTTTCTCCATAAATATTGAGCTATCCGGTTTTTACCTAGTCGGTCTGGCCGATTACCAACATATCCAGCCGGACCGCGATAACGCTGGTTCGCCTCGATTTTAGGAACACCACGGCCCTGTGTCAACAACGCCGGAACCATATCATCTTCGGTAGCGTCTCCGCGCCGATTCTTCCGGACCGGTGGTTCCTTGCTAAAGAAACAATCCAAGGCTACACTCCGGTTTCTAGCTGCTTGGCCGGGCCATGGTTATGCCCATGGCATACTGGCGACCAACACCTAACACACGCATTGGCAATTGAGGAGAGAAAATAATGGCCGTTCGTAACGTTATAGGCCAAAGCCATACCAGGATTGACGCCGAGGAGAAAGTCACCGGCCGCACCAAATATGTGGCCGACCTCCGGTTGCCGGGGATGTTGACCTGCAAGCTCCTCACCAGCACCCGCAGCCATGCGCGCATCGTGAGCATCGATGTTTCCCAAGCTCTGGAGTTGCCTGGCGTTCATGGGGTGATTACAGGCAAGGACTTTCCCGACGTTTATTTCGGGTCTGGGGCTGTTCAGGACCGGCGAATCATGGCCAGGGATGAAGTGTTTTACGTTGGCGAGCCCGTGGCTGCGGTGGCAGCCGATGACGAAATTACCGCTCTCGAAGCCTTGGCACTGATTCAGGTTGAATATGAGGACCTAGAAGTCGTGATGGACCCACTGGCGGCAATAGGACCATCTGCTCCCTTGGTTCACGAGAATGCGGTGGATTTTGAAGGGTACGCATTCTCCATGGGCGGCAACCAAGGGGCAATGCTGGAAACAGACCGTGGGGATGTGGAGCAAGCATTTCGGGATGCGGACCACGTATTTGAAGAAACCTATCGCTCTCAGGCCATCAACCAGGGATTCTTGGAGCCAATGGCCTGCGCCGCAGAGGTAGAAGCCAACGGCCGACTAACAGTTTACGCTTCCACTCAAGGCCCATACTTGGTCCGGTCTCAACTGGCCAGCGTATTGGATATTCCCCTCAGCAGCATTAAAGTTGTCGCCATGGAGATGGGTGGCGGATTCGGAGCAAAGCTACGGCTAGCCTTTGAGGCATTCCCGGCTCTCTTGGCCAAGCACACGGGCCATCCGGTAAAGCTGATTAACACCAGAGAGGAGGCTTTCACCCTAAATGGGCCTCGATTGGCTACGACGATTTACCTTAAGACGGGGGTAACCAAAGAAGGCCGCATTATCGCTCGGGAAGCCTATACCATCTTCGATATGGGCGCTTACGTGGGAGCAGGACCCAACTCCGGGGTTAGCCACGCAGTAGGTCCATACAAGGTTCCCAACCTGAAATTGCGCTCCTACGGCATATACACCAACAAGATATACGTGGGTTCGTACCGTGCTTCCGGTGTTGCCGACATGACTTTCGCGGTTGAGTCCCACACCGACTCAGTAGCCAGGCAACTGGGGATGGATCCCATGGAATTCAGAATCTTAAATGCGGTTCAGGAGGGCGACACCTCGACCACAGGCACTACTATTCCCAAGAATGGTTTGATGGAAACGCTGTTAGCGGTCAAGGAACGCATGGGACTACCCAAGAAATTGGAAGAAGGGCACGGAGTGGGAATCGCTCTGTGCGAATGGCGGAGCGGCAGCGGCCCCTCCACGGCGTCCATCAGCGTGAACGAGGACGGAACAGTCAGCTTACTCACAGGCTCCGTGGATATTGCGGGAAGCGACACATCCCTGGCTCAGATTGCCGCAGAAACCTTGGGTATCCCTCTCGGCCAAGTGGTTGTTTCCAAACGGGATACCGATATGGCGCCCTTTACCCAGCCTACCGGCGGTAGCCGCATCGTGTATAGCCAAGGCAAGGCCGTGCAGATGGCCGCCGAAGATGCCCTGAAGAAACTGTATGCGCTGGCAGCCAACCGGTTGGGCGTGCCTGCCGACGCCCTGGCAAACTCCGAGGGACGGGTATATGTCCAGGACAACCCGCCTCAAGGACTAACCCTGGGTCAATTAGGCCGCATGACTTTGACCTCACCTGATGGGCCGATAATTGGTGTGGCATCCCTGTCAAGCTTGCCCTACGCCCCGGTATATAACACCCAAGCAGCGGAGGTTAAGGTCGACAAGGAAACGGGCCACGTAAAGTTGATTCGATTCGTCCAATCTCAAGATGTGGGCATGGCCATAAACCCCATGTCCGTGGAAGGTCAACTGGAAGGCGGCGCGGTTCAGGGCATTGGCCGAGCATTGAGCGAGGAGATGCTGATAGACGATAAGACAGGCGCTGTGCGCAATCCGTCTTTGGCCTCTTATCTGATGCCCTTGGCGGTGGACATGCCGGATATTGAAACGATTCTGGTTTCGGTCCCATCGGAAGACGGGCCTTTCGGCGCCAGAGCCGTTGCCGAGTCTCCAGGATTCGGTCCACCTGCGGCCATCGCTAACGCTATTTACGATGCCATCGGCGTCCGAATCAAGGACCTTCCTTTCACACCGGAACGGGTGAAGGCGGCCTTGGCGGGCAAGGAGTTCCCGGAAGCTCTTATAGACGTCGATGCGTTACGAGAAGCCGAAGAACGCCAGTCGGGCCCAGGGAAGAATTAGCATACTCTACCTGTTGGTCTTGAAACTTATCAAGAAACTACTCCTCAATCGCCCTCGTTCCTTATGGATATCAAAGTCCGGCTTACCGGTCCCGCCGACACTCAAGATCATCCAACATGATTTAGCTGTGCCCACGAGCTTGGGAACAGGTTAAACAGCTCGACTCTCCTTCAAATTCAGGTGCATACCCCAACCTCCAACGGTGCACGCCCAGAGCAACCTATTCCAGCCTTTGTTTATATTGGCCTTGTCGGTCTTTGTATGAACCGGGCTAATTCCAGGTTCTAGGCAGAACATGAGGCCAGAACCCAGGGCCAACGGGTTCGAAATTGGACCGGAACAATCTGGTTGCGTTTGAAGTCGCGGCAGGCGTGGGAGCACAGAACGTTCCCATGAACCAAGTCAAGGACTAATCCTCAGTCAGGTCTTGCTGCCACTACAAGCGGGTCTCGCGGCTGCCCATCTTCTGGCCTATCTTTTGGCCTAATTTTCGACTGATCTCCTTGAGGAATACCTTTCAAAAATAAGGTAACCACCCAAGCGGCAATCACCATGGCTAGGCTAATCAAGAACACATCGCTTATTGCGCTGGAAAGGGCTTGGCGCAACACATCCATAAACTCGGACAACAAGCCAATCCCTTCCGGGCCAATAGACTCAAAACTTTGTTCAAGTTGAGCGCCGGCCTCAGGGCTCAGCAGAGCGTATGGATCGCCGGTAATCGTCGCTAATTTTTCCGAAGGGATTACTTGCTGCACGCTCTCGGGCACCGAGCCTGGCAATGCAGTAGCAAATCGGCTGGTCACCACCGACCCCAATATGGCCAAGCCCAATGTTCCGCCGATGGACCGGAAAAACTGCAGAGACGAAGTCGCCACGCCCAGCACCCTGCGGGGCACCGAGTTCTGCACCACCAGCGTGTATACCGGGAAAGTCATCCCCAAACCGAAGCCCATCAAGACGATGTTACCCACAGCCCGGCTAAAGCTGGTATCGGCGGACATCCCGGAGAGCAACAGCATCCCAGCCGCCATTATGCCAAGCCCGATCAAACCTTGAAGGCGATAGTGCGCTCCCAGTCGGGAAAGAGCTTGGCCAGAGATTATCGCTCCAACCACGATACCTAACATCATCGGTGTTAGAAAGCTCCCGCTGTTGGTGGCTGAAGCGCCCAGCACCCCCTGGAAATACAGAGGAATAAAAACGATTACGCCAAACATCCCGAATCCCGATAGGGAGGTAACCACGAGAGAAACGCTGACGGAAGGGTATCGAAAGACCCATAAAGGCATGATTGGATCCGCTGCTCTACTTTCGACCACAATGAAAACCAAGACCATGACGCTGCCGAAGATCATCAAGCCTAAGACTTGGCCGGATACCCAATCATATTGACCGCCACCCCAAGACAAGGCCAACAACAGCGACACCACACTTAGTACAAGTGCGACAATGCCCGCATAATCCAGGCGATGCTCCCTGGTGGCGGGAGTAATCTGCGGAAAGAAAACCACAAAGAGGGCGATTACCGCTATCCCCAGTGGAATGTTAATGTAGAATATCCAGTGCCATGAGAGTTGGTCGGTAACAAACCCACCCAGAGTCGGTCCGATTATCGAGGACAACGCAAAGACCGAACCCAACATGCCCTGATACTTACCCCGCTCCCCTGCTGGGAAAAGGTCTGCCACGGCGATGAATGCGATGGCCATCATGGTGCCGCCGCCTATTCCCTGGATGCCCCGAAAGATTATCAGTTGGGTCATGTCCTGGCTTAGCCCAGCTAGTACCGAGCCTCCCAAAAAAATCACGGTTCCGGAGATTAAGAACCCCTTGCGCCCATAGGAATCACTGAGCTTACCCACGATTGGCAAAACGGTAGTTGAGGCCAAAAGATAAGCGGTGGTGACCCAGGTGAAACGGTCAAATCCCTCCAAGTCGGCGATAATCCGGGGCATGGCGGTGGAAACTATGGTCTGGTCCAATGACGCCAGGAACAGGGCAACCATCACCCCTGCCATGGTCAATACTAATTGCTTCTTAGGCAGCGGGATAAAACCATCTTCCGGAGCATTCTGTCCGGAAAGATTTGGACCGGCGTTCTCGGGCGAATTCATTGGGTGGCTGTTGTCACGGTTTCACGGTTAACGTAAATTATTTTCAGCTCCGATATCAAATGCTATTTGTCGCAGGCTTCCGAGTGCCCTTCAGTTTCTCGATTTTAATATTGCTAGACAAAGCTTTGTCTCCATGGTTAAGATTCCCCGATAGCTCTGAACTAACATAGCGTGCCGCAGCGGTTTTAGGTAAGGAACAACACGGCTGCCATGGCTGGCCTATATATCATTGGGCAAGCCGGGTAAGACGCTCCAACGGGGAACAAGTGAGAAACAAGATTCTTCAAAATTTCGACGCTGCTGTGGCAGACATTCCTGACGGTGCCACAATCATGTTCGCCGAGTTTGGCGGGATTGGCTCACCGCAAAACCTGATCGCCGCTCTAAACCGGCAGGGTGCCACCAACCTCACCGGAATCTCCAACAATCACGGCGGGACCGACGGTCGGGTGGATGTGGGGACGTTGGTAGAGGCCGGACAAATCAAGAAAATGATTTGCGCATTCACGGCGCCAACCCATCCATCCCAAGTGACGCCCTTCGCTAGATTGTTCAACAACGGTGAAATCGAAGGGGAGTTGGTGCCTCAAGGCACCTTGGCGGAGCGGATTCGTTCCGCCGGGGCTGGTATTGGCGGCTTCTTCACCCCTACCAGTGTCCACACCGAGCTTTCAGATGGCAAGGAACACAGGGAGATTGGGGGCAGGGTTCATGTTTTGGAGTACGCTCTGCCAGCCGACTACGCCTTTATCCGCGCTTGGAAGGCCGATACATCAGGCAACCTTCAATTCCGCCTAACACAGCGAAACTTCAACCCCATCATGGCCACGGCGGCGAAGATTACTATCGTCGAAGTGGAAAACGAGATTCTTCCCGCAGGCCAATTAGACCCGGACGAAATTCACACCCCCGGGGTCTACGTGGACCGCATGGTGGCCATTCC
>Ga0066376_10003910_pt1 | contig 13127 bp, 14 predicted proteins | sample Knorr_S15_td_Bot_FD_77009 | JGI IMG/M metagenome (GOLD analysis project Ga0066376, IMG submission 77009) | Marine microbial communities from Southern Atlantic Ocean transect - Knorr_S15_td_Bottom_ad_5009_LV_A | ecosystem: Environmental > Aquatic > Marine > Oceanic | place: Southern Atlantic... | reverse complement strand
GCATAGATCGCCGCTTCCATATCGTCCGGCACTTCGCCCGAATCCCCGGAGATGGCGTCACGCATCAGCGGGGTGTCGATCGAGCCAGGGCATACGGCGAGAACTCGGATGTTCTGCCGAGCGTAGTCGAGCGACAGCTGGCGTGTCAGCGACAACACGCCGCCCTTGCTGGCCGCGTACGCCGTGACGAGCGGCGCAGACTGCTGACCCTGAACACTGGCGTTGTTCACGATCACGCCGCCGCCCCGAGCTCGCATCGCCGGTATCGCGTACTTGGCCATCAACCAGTAGCTCTTCAGGTTGACCGACATGATGGCGTCCCAGATCTCCTCGGTCGTGTCTTCGGCATTCGTGTACGAGGTGCGCGGCTGTATGCCGACGTTGTTGAAAACGAAGTCAACGCCGCCGTAGACGGCTACCGATTGCTCGACCACCCGCCGTGGGTCCGCGGTAAAGCTGAAGTCCGCCTGGACAAAGGTCGCATCCCCGCCTTCGGCCTTAATCTCGTCAACGGTCTGATGGCCGGCCTCAGGGTCTTTGTCCGCCACGATCACCCGGGCGCCCTCTTCAGCAAATACGCGCGATGCGCCGCCACCTATGCCCAGCGCACCGCCAGTCACGATTACGACCTTGCCGTCATGGATGCCCATGTATTCCTCTCCATATGTGTCTACCGGCGATTCGGGTGCGCCGGTCCGGGCGATCCCGGTGGTGAGATCCCAATTTGCGAAATCAAAGGTGCCGTGGATGATACGGCTCCCGCGAAAAATTACGGGGAATGTCTACGGGTGGAAGGTCACGGGCCCTGTACGTAGTTCCCGAAGGTGAATGAGTTGACGGCGAACTGATCGGAGTCTGACCTCACGATCAGCCTGTGCTCTCCAAACGCCTCCAGCTCTAACAGCCCGTAAAGTCGAGACTCGTTGACGCACACAAAACTTGCCCCACTCTCGTCATACATCAGATCCGGTCCGGCCCCCGCGACGAGCACAGGTCCGCCATCGAGTTCCACAGAGACGTCATACGGCGTATCGCCCCGGAACTCCACGACCATGTTGGCGCTCCTGGCAAATACGTGCGCGAAAAGATAATCCTCGAGCTCGGTCGTGGCCCGTGCGTGTGACGACGTTACCGGCGGCTCATTAGGAACGGCGTCGCGGTCAGACACCGGGGCCGATTTTTGGCGACCTTTCGTGAGCGCCGCTGTTATTCCACGGAGTTTCATCTAGCAGTCCAAGTTTCGATCAGTTGCCCTACCCACCGGCCATTCACAAGGTTGTTCCCCGACCCTGCGCACCGCCATCTTTCATCGAAATAGCTGTTGACCTGTCTGAATATGCACGGTCTGCGAAGTGTGACTGTGTGTAACTAGCCTCCCCGGCGTCGGTGCACACCAATCCATTCTTGGTTGGTTGCCCACTCCGTGGTATCTCCAGCGGCTCGTGACAGATGCCCCTGTGAGTAAAGATTCGTGAGCCTTTAGTCTCAAATATCCGGCACTCACCGGACGTTGCCCGGCTTTTTTGAATCGGCGCTTCGTCGGAAACCCATGAAAAGTGTGCGTCGTATTCATCTGCCCGGCATATCCAGCCGGCATAAGGGGCAAACGTAAGATGTTTTTAGAAGAAGGTGTGAATACGTTGAAAATCATGTCCTGGAATGTGAACGGGATTCGTGCGATCCAGAAGCGCGGTTTCCTGGACTGGGTCCAGGAGGCAAAACCAGATGTACTCGCCCTCCAGGAGACGAAGGTCAACGACGATACGCTCCCGGAGAATCTCAGGAATATACCCGGGTACGAATCCCACTTCTCCTACGCTTCGACAAGGCGCGGCTACAGCGGCGTGGCTGTCTACTCCAGGATTGAAGCCGTTTCGGCAGAAGCAAGTTTCGGCGCGACTGAATGGGACGACGAAGGTCGGCATCTGCTCATTGACTTCGGCGATTTCATCCTCGCCAATGTCTACTTCCCAAACGGCAGAGCCTCAGCGGACCGGCTCGACTACAAGATGCGTTACTACGTCGACTTCCTGAAATTTGCCGGCAGAACGATCGCAGACGGCAAGAACCTGGTCATCTGTGGCGACTACAACACCGCTCACCACGAGATAGACCTGGCGCGGCCCCGTGAGAACTCGAAGACATCAGGGTTTTTGCCGGAAGAGCGCGCCTGGATGGATAGTCTGACGGAAGCCGGGTTTGTGGATACCTTCCGGATGTTCAACGACTCGCCGGAGCAGTACTCATGGTGGAGCCAGCGTTCCGGCGCTCGCTCAAGAAACGTTGGATGGCGGCTGGACTATTTCTTTGTGAACTCAGGATTCCAAAGCAGGATCACGAGCGCCAGGATCCTCGCCGAGGTTCAAGGGTCCGATCATTGCCCTGTCGCCATAGAGATTAAGTGATTCAGCGTCGCCGGCGCTGCCACCGCGGACGTGTCGGAATCCGCTGGATATTCGATCTCGTTTTTCGATGTGATTAGCCAGAACTTACGTTCACGACTAGTCCTAAATCACCATTGAACGAACATCGGCATCACGACGTGTGTGTAGCCTGCCCGGTCCGTCGCGCGAATCACTCCGGGGCTTGAAGGCGTTGTGGTCTCAAGCGTGACTGTGCCGCTGCCGAGTACCCCGAGGACGTCCAGCAAGTAACGGCTGTCGAACGCCACCTTGGCCTCATCGCCCTCGATCTCCGCCTCAAAATCGCCCTCGTTATCTCCGAGTTCTTCCGCACGAGAAGCGACCGTTATTTTGCCCGGGGCTCCGTCCTCCCCGGGGCTGACGATCAAACGAACGATTCCGCTGCCGTCGCGCGCAAAGATCGCCGCCGCACGCGTCGCCTGCAGGAAGTCCTGCAGCTTCACGGTCGCCGTGGTGCCCGCACTCGCCGGGATCAGCTTTTCGTAGTCAGGGAATGCCCCCTGCACCAGTTGGGACACGATCTCGATATCACCGAACTTGAACAGCACCTGGCTGGCTGGCTCCGTAACTGTGATGTTGATATCGTCCGCCCTATCGCCGATGAGACGCTGAACCTCCTGCATCGTCTTTGCCGGAACGATGAAGCCCATGTCTTCTTCGACGCCCGTTGCAAGCTCAACCGTCTCGACACCGAGGCGGAAGCCGTCTGCTGCGGCCAGGGTGAGCTTGTTACCGGCGATCTCGACCTTGATGCCGGTTAACACCGGCCGGGAGTCTTCAGTAGCGGCGGCGAACGCGACACGCTCGATCGCTCCCTTAAGGACATCCGCCGGGACTACGATCGTGGTTCCGTCTTCGACCGTTGGGATCGGCGGGAACTCATCGGCGTCCGTGCCGTTTATATTGGCCTTGAAGCGTGCGCACTCGAGCGATACGCCTTTGGGGCTGTCGACCAGATCAATCTCGATCTTGTCATCCGGAAGCTGGTTGACGAACTCCGTGAGCAGTCGTGCCGGGATGGTTACCGAGCCCTCGTGATCGATCTGGGCGCCTATCCAGGTACTGATCGCGATCTCAAGGTTGGTAGCAGTTATCTTCAAACGCGACTGATCTGTCGTCAGGAGAACGTTCTGAGTGACGGGTAGCGTGGCGCGTGTCGCCACTGCACGGCCGACGACGCCGAGTCCACGTGACAGATTCTCTTGAAGACAGGTTATCCACATAGTTCTTTAAACCCCCAATATATGGGGTTGAGTATATGTGTGACCACAACGTATCGTCAATTTCGCAAGCGCACGCGCGAGTCCAGTCTGGGGCGGATATCAGAGGGGCCATATAATTGGCGTCTGGCACGCCGAAAGCATGGTGTCCGGTACCGATCCGCCGAAACCCCCAGCTAAAGTAGAGATTCTCCTATCGACGCGCAAGAGATTAAACGCATCCTGGATGCGGTAGCCATGGGCGACACGAGCGCCAGCGAGGCTTTTGAAAGCCTTGGACGCCTGCCACTTGAAAAGGCGGGAGATGCGCTCCTGGACCATCACCGCGCCGTGCGCACGGGATTTCCTGAGGTTGTGTACGGGCCCGGCAAATCTGCCTCGCAACTCGCCGAGATCACCGAGAGGCTTTACGAGCGCTCCGGGGTAATCCTGGTGACGCGGACGGACGCCGAGGGTTACGCCGCCGTGAAGTCGACCGTGCCCGATGCGCAGTTCAATGAGCTGGCCGGGATCGTGTGGGCTGATCGAAGGCCGGCTGAGACGCCCATACCGGGTGTGGCTGTGGTCACCGCAGGGACGGCCGATCTGCCTGTGGCCGAGGAGGCGTCTGAAACCGCCCGGCTTATGGGTTGCGATGTTGTTCGCATCGTGGACGTGGGTGTGGCCGGACTGCACCGTACGCTGGCATCGCTTCCAGAGTTACGCGAAGCAAAGGTTCTGATTGTGGTTGCCGGGATGGAGGGAGCGCTGCCTAGCGTGATCGGCGGCCTCGTGAAATCACCCGTAATCGCCGTTCCGACAAGTACCGGGTACGGCGCTAGCCTGGGCGGTATCGCCGCCCTGCTGGCGATGCTGAACAGTTGTGCCGCCGGAATCGCCGTTGTGAATATCGATAACGGCTTTGGCGCAGGCGTGATGGCGGCGAAGATCGTGAGAGCGATAGCTGGGCGGGACTAACGCAGATCGTTCTGTAACGATCGGGAATGCTTGTAAGCGGAGCGTCGGCACGCGCACCCCTTCGGGCGCGGCGCTGAGCCAGGAAATCGCCTCCGCCGGTTCACGGCAGAGGCGCTGTTAACTGGTTACGGGAGCGAGATCAGGTATGTAACCAGGTCTGCGATCTCGGTTTCGGACATGCTGGATCCGAAGTTGCCGGGCATGATTCCCGGGAAGTCCGGCACGAGGAAATCATTCGGCGATTTGATGGAAGTCGTGAGGTATTCCTCTGCCGATTGCCCATCGACCCGGGTCTCGGCTCTTACGCCAACACCTGACAGGCCCGGTCCTACGACCCTGTTCTCTCCGGTCGAGTGGCAGCCTGAGCAGCCCTGCGCTGAAAATAGGGCCTCGCCGTTCGTCGCATCGCCGGCCGCTGCTGCTGGCGCTTCTGGCACGGCTGTCGGGGCGACTTCCGCCGGGGCGTCCCGCACGGCTGTTGCTGCCGGCGCGTCGCCCGAGGCGGCGGCTGTAGGTTCAAATACCGGGGTCGGTACAACTTCTGCGTCGTCGCTCGTGCACGCCGCAAAGAAGATGGCGCCTACGATCAGCAGGCTTGTCAGACTCACTCGCCGGGTCGAAAACATTACTTGAGAGACTCCCCGCTTTTCACGTGTCCGTGTACCTGTCAGCGGCAAAGTTAGGTACGTGTTCGGGTCCGCATCTGGGCGGGTTACGAACGGAAACGCGCTTCAAACGGCATTGTTCCGTGATTCACGAATAAAAATCTAGCAGCCGAAACAGGCTCAGTCAAACGTGAATTGACCAGATCCAAGGGCTGTTTGTAGCCCTGAGAGATCGCCATTCCCGGATCGTTTTCCCAAAAACAGTTTTTCAGGACGCCCTCTATCGGGGGATAAAGGCGTAGGTAAATCTGGGAGTGATTGGGGGTCTTGATATGGCCGACCCAGGGCAATGGGTCGGCCATATCGGGATTCTGGGTGTTCTAGACGTTGGACCGCTTTATCTCGATCTCTTCTCCGGGGGCCAGCGCCACCCTGCGCATCTCGATGCCCAACTTCAACATCCAGTAGGTGAGGGTGGGTTTAGGCAGCTTCAACTGTTTAGCCGTCTCGGTGAAGCCCTCTTCGTTCAGCATCTCAGGTATGGCCCGTTCGAGCGGCCTGCGGATGCGCTTCTCGACGTCGAGCATCTTTTTGGTCTTCCTGACGACCATGCATTCCCTTTCCTGCGCCGCCCTGTCGATCCTTCTGTTGAAGGTGCCCCCTAGAGCGTTACTTGTGCGCTGGGCTTTATTGTACACCGTACTGAATTAGTTATGTGTTTTTTCTGTTCTTTATTTGTACTTTATATAAACCAATACCAAATTTAAAGTAATATAGATGGTTTCTTCATAGCTAGATTAGCTTGGGGTGTGAAAAGAGGAGTGCTTGGTACCGTCAAACAGCGAAAAATGGCCGCCGATATCGTTTTGACGCCTGCACTATGCAATTCAGGTGATACGTGACCCCGGTACATCTATCCGGATACGTGTATCCCGAGCCGAATGGGCGTCAAAAGAGCATTTTGAATTTCCCAGAACCACGACCGACCGGTCTCGAGATTCACGATTCCGGGTATTCAATGAAAAACTGGCCATGAACGGACAGGCCGTTACCGGCGCAGGTGGAATTCCGATTGTGTCGGCGTCATAAACAGGCCTCTCCGGCGACCGTTACGTTCAAACCATCCAAACGGACCGATTTGGGGGGAGAATGGGCGCGCATCGTAGCTTTGCTAGACTCATATCCTTGATCCCGATGGGGGATTCTGCCCAAATTTCAGCCTGGGAAGGCGTTTATGAAGACCACCACCCTCCCCTGCCCGAAACTCGACTCATCAACCAAAAGCGACCGGAGTGACCCGCCATCGATTTCATTCGCGACCTGATCGATGTCACCGAGACCTGGCTTCTCGATTTCGTCACCAACGTCTTCGACGCCATAGGGTGGCTCGGCGTCATCGGGCTGATGGCCATCGAGAGCACGGCGGTCCCCCTCCCTAGCGAGATCGTTATGCCTCTCGCCGGTTGGAAGCTCGTCGAAGAGAAAGACCTCGGCTTTGCGTTCGTGGTGCTGTTGGGGGTCGCCGGAGCAGTTGGGAGCCTGGCCGGCTCGCTTATCGAGTACTACATCGCTCGCGCCGGTGGGCGTCCCTTGATCGAGAAGTACGGGAAGTATCTCTTGATCACGAATGCCGACCTGGATCGTGCCGATCGCTGGTTCGAAACCCGTGGCGATCTGACCGTGTTCGTGGCCCGAATGATCCCGGGAGTGCGCGGATTCATCGCCATCCCCGCCGGAATCGCTCGGATGAACGTCTGGAAGTTTTCGCTCTTCACCTTCGTGGGCGCGTTACCGTGGACCTTTGGCCTGGCCCTCGGGGGATACACACTCGGGGCGAATTACGACGACATCCGGTCCGTCACCCGCCCCTTCGACGTTCCGATCATCCTGGTCATACTCGGGTTGGTCAGCTGGTTCGTCTGGCACAGGGTGCGAGAGATTCGAGCGGAGTCCCGTGAGGCGGCACTAGCAGCGCCATCGTCGAACACGGACGAGTCCGAATGAGTAAGCGAGCGACGAAGCGTATATCGGATCAAGGCACGGTACTGGCGTGCAGATCCCTTCCCATACCGATATTTGCCGTGTACGGCATAGGCGCGGCGGGTGTGACCTGGTTGATCGCCGCATGGCGGGATCGAAGGCAGACACGTCGATTGCGCGAGGAGATGCGGGCGCGTAAACGTGATGATGGGGACGGCGAATAGGGAGATGCCGTAGGAGCGGGTTGTGTGTCTCACAACCGTAGGGGCGGCGCTTGCCCCGCCCTCACTGCGCAACAATCTGCCTATCAAGTGCCAAGGCCATCGGATTGTTGAGGATATATTCCCGGGCCGCATCGAGTTCGCGCTCGGTACGAATGACCCGATCGCAAAAGCTCCGTTGCCATATGGGGCTGATGTCGCTAATCGTTCTCATGTTTATCTCTCGGGCGGAGATCGATTTGAACGTGCGCATAACCTTGCTCAAAGTTAGCGAGGGCGAGGCAAGCGCCGCCCCTACGGATTCGTTCTTGCCTAGCCAAAGTATTCCGTGGAAGTGGTCTGGCATTACAACAAAAGTGTCTAACGCAACGCCAGGACATCTTGTCGGCAGCGATTCCCAGGTAACTCGCGTTATCTGTCCTTGTACCGATTGGTTTACGACGCCGGTGGATGACACTTCTCCAAATATCGCCTTACGTCGAAAGGTGCATGCTGTCACGAAATAGGCACCGGGCGTGTCGTACGCAAACCCTTCCAGACGCGGTGCACATAGGCGAGGTTCTTTCATGTACAGAAGATCGCGTTAAGTCGTGAAATCTGGAATGGGCAGTTGGCAATATGCCCTGAGCGCAATAGTGGGCGAGGCAAGCGCCGCCCCTACGAGGGGATTGCCATCCCCATTGCCTACCCCTCGAGCATCTTCATGATGTCTTCCTGGATCTGCTCCAGGTATCGGTCGTAGGGCGTGTTTTGGTACGAGAGTGCTGCCTGGCCGTCTGCTGACTGGTACCAGTCGAAGTGTCCGGGGTTGGACTGATAGACGGCCATTGCGGGGTCTGCTTCTACCAGCTCGTAGTAGTCGTTGACGTACTTCTCGCCCGACATTCGCCAGGTCGGGCCGCCGCTTACGTTGAAGATGTTGCGTCCAGCGTTGGGCGCGGTGAGTGCTGCCGACAGTGCTGATACTGCGTCATCACGATGAACGAACTCTATCCGTTCATCCCGCGTGAACGGCCATTCTGACGGTGGTTCCTGGAATACCGGTACGGCGACGCCGGATATTCGGAGCGCAACCCAATCGAGATCTGATTCGACAACGATCTGTTCAGACTCAGCCTTAGACGCTGCGTACACATCGTCCGGATTAGTGTCTCGCTGCACGGTGATCTCGTCGCCCTGCGGTGTCGTGTCTCCATAAACGCTGACAGACGAGCTGAGCACTATGCGGGCCGATGGCGATTTGGCGAGCGCCGCCTCCACAACCACGCGCGTACCATCGATATTGACGTGGCGGGTCAACTCAGGCTTGGCCTCTGCGACCGGCGGCAGGATGGCCGCAAGATGCGCGATGGCGTCTACACCTTCGCAGGCGTTGCCCACATCGGAAGGGTTCGTCAGATCGCCCCGCGCTATTTCAACGCGTGGCTCCCCTTCCAGTCCTTCGTAATTGACCGTCGGCAGGTCGAATACTCGGACGGTATGGCCCTGTTCCAGCAGCTTGCCGACGACAAGGCGGCCCATGCTGCCGGCCCCGCCCGTTACGAGAATGGTCGACAAGGCTTAGGTGAGGACCGTGCCGGGAGCATCAGCCTTGTCGTCGATCTCCGCAGCGACCGCTTCAAGGACGGCGACTGTGGTGTTACTGGCGGCGGCGGCGAACGCTTTGGCGCCTCTATTTGCCTTTACGGCAAACGGCAGTCCGGTGAGTGACTGGAAAAAGAACTTCTCGCGGTGGACTTCCATCGCGGAGGCCGCTGTTTCTGAGCGTCCTTTGAGGTCATCGTCAAGCCCGCCGGCGGTCTCTCGAATGATGCCGATCGCTTCGTCGAGCTGATCTTGTGCCCTGGCCAACTGAATCGTTCTCCTTGATTTTTTGTATTCGGGGGATGTTTCGGTTTACTGGTCTTAATGCTCCGACACCGGCATTTCCGGCAACGGTTGAAGTCATGAAATCGGTCCGGGAACCCTACTAATAAGGAGAGGCCCAGACCTAACGCCTTCAGGGTGGCCGAAAAATCGCTCTGAGGCAAGGCCAAAAAAGAGGCGCTCCCCTCTCAGGAAACGCCCCTTCTTACAATCGACCCTATCTGAATAAAAGCCGCACGCGGTAGGCTAGTCGTCGCCTGCTGGCGTCTCGGCCTTGTCCGAATCCGTCGGGTTCATGCCGCTGTGTCCGGCTGCTTCCTCCATGCCCGGGTGCCACACACCATCGCCGTGGTACGGGGCCTCGCCGTGCGAGTGTGGGTCCACCGTCGGGCCGGCGTGGCCCTTGACGGCATCCAGATCCACCTCTGGCAGTCGGTTGAAGCCACGGGTGTCGTAGCGGTCGAACGGGAACGGCTGGAACTTCTCGAACATCTTTTGGAAGCGCTGCCGAGTCGGTCGTGTGTCGAGCGGGAATCGGAACTTCTCGGCTCCTGCCCTCTCGACGTGGATGAGCTCGTGCTCACGAGAGCCGAGTCCGTTCACCACGGCCGTGTTGATCGTGGTCTGCTCGCTCGCCCCCTCGATAGAGGAACCCGCCAGGTCGAACTTGCGATCGCCCGGTGCGTCCACACCGACCTCCTCTGCAAGAGATCCGGGGATGCCCGGCGCGTGTTGGGCGGCGTCGACACAGGCCTGATCGATGGCGACCGGGTCTGTGCTTGCGAATACGCCGAGATGCGGAACTATCGGCACGTCGGAGAAACCGGCGCAGTCACACTTCGGTGACACGTCGACTGCGACCGTTACGAAGCCACAGCGCTCGGGGCCTACGGCCGTTACGACGCCAAGAGCGCCGTCAGCGATTGCCGCGTCGGTGGCGTCAAAGTTGGCGAGGTTGGGCCGGAAGATTCCACGTGGGTTCATGATTCCCATGCAGCCCAGGCAGTTGATGCAGCGCTCCCGGTCCCACTTGAGTTCATCGTCGTCGGTGACCTCAAACAGGCTGAGCGGGCAGCAGTCTTCAAGGATGGTCCAGTCCGGGTCCTTGGCCTTGCCCTGGAAGTTCTCCGGGTGGAACTCCATCGCATCGCCTGCACCGTACTTCGGGTGGCGCCCCATGTGGACGTTGAACTTGCCACGCTTGGACTGTGCGCCGATGCCCAGGTTCTTGAGCGCTCCGCCGATGACGCCCATGCCGTGTCCCTTGAAGTGGGTCAGGGTGATCAGGACATCCGCTGCGGCGATCGCCTGCGCGACGAAGGCTTCCTTAAGGATGTAGCCGTCCGGGATATCGACCCGGTAGTCGCTGGTGCCGACGTAGCCGTCTGCGCTGATGAACGGACAGTTAAGGGTCAGGGCGTTGAAGCCGTTTCGAGATGCGGTCTCCAGAAGGTCCAGCTCCGTCGCCCGACTTCCGTAGGGGTTATAGGTCTGTGTCGTGGTGTCACAGACGAAGGGCCGGCCGCCGAGTTCCTTGATGCGGTCCGCCAGCGCCCGTGCGTACACGGGACGCAGGTACGCACTACTGTTCCACTCACCGCAGTGGACCTTGATGGCGACGACGTCGTTCTTGTTGATCAGCTTGTCGAGCCCTGCGGCATCGAATACGGTCAGCGTCTTTGCGATGAGACTCGTATCTGCGGAGTCGCTGCGGGCGTCCATGAAATAGACCTTCGAGGTCATCGCTGCCTCCTATGGAGCGGGCGTATCGCCAGAAATATCCGGTTTGTTGCTGTGCTTCAAAGCCCGACTAGCTCTCAAGGTAGTTCCGGGCCTTCGGCGTTTGCGGGGATTATACCCTCGCCCACGTATACGTGAAGCACGGGCCGATACGGGTTTCCAGCGCTTACCCGGGCATCGCAGGAGATGCCCGTACGGGGTGTACGAAGTCAGAGGACAAGGCCCGATGATAAGGAGGTGCACCATGCGAATCCGAATAGTGGACACGTACAGGCGCGTAGACGAAGGTGGCCTGCTCCCGATATCCTGTTAGAGACGTACAGGCGCCCGCGCCCTCGTAGCTCAGCGGATAGAGCAGCTGCCTTCTAAGCAGTTGGTCGGGGGTTCGACTCCCTCCGGGGGCGCCATTTTCCGTTCGATCTGGCATCACAGAGCCTCATCTATTGATGCCGGTCATGTGGTGCTGTTCAGTTCGACACTATGAAGATTGAGTGGACATCTCCCTTTCGGCGGCCGACCTCCTCGATTCCCTACCTACCCGAGAACATCCACTGTATGCCCATCCCAACCAGTAACCCTATCGTCGTCGCGCCCAGCCCTACTCCATTCAGGGACGATGATTCGGTCGATCACGCCGCTATCGAACGCAACGTTGAGAAGTGGTTGGAGACGCCGCTTTCCGGATTCGTGTTGAACTCCGAGAACGGCGAAGAGCAGTTTCTTTCCGAGGCCGAACGGCTTGAGATCGTACGTACCGTTAACGACGCCCGCGGGGGCGAGAAGTTCATCGTGGGAGGGGTCGACAGCTCTTCAATCACGGATTCGATTCGTACGGCCGAGTCGCTCGTTGAGGCCGGGGCCGAGATGATTCGCATACGGATTCCCAGGCTTACGCCAAACGTCAGCAAGTACTTTGAACAGGTCGTTCCGCGCGTACCTGCGCCGGTGGCCATCATCCACCAGATGGCGCCTGGAGCGTTCCATGGAGGGGAAGCCCCGGTCGGAGCTCCTGCCGAAGTAATCGGCGATCTTATCGATATCGACAATGTGTTTGGCTACATCGCCTCGGGTAACGTTCGATTTGAAGCCCGGGTACGTAACTTCGTGACGACGGACAAGCCGTTCTGGCTCGGTAATGGTGTGCTCTTGCTTGCGATGAGCGCTATCGGAGCGAACGGAGCCTGCCTCATGTTCGGGAATGTGGCTCCCTCCGAGTGTCATGAAATCATCTCAAGCGTTATCAAGGGCGATCTGGCCACAGCTCAGGCAGTTCAGACCCGGATTCTGGAAGCCGATCAACAGATTCTCGATCGCGGGCCCGCCGGCATCAAAGCGGCTCTCGATATTCTGGGTTACGACGGTGGAGCTCCAAGGCGACCGAACCTACCGGTCTCGGATACCGGCCGTGAAATTATCCGGGCAGCAATGCAGTCGGCAGGACTGGTTTAGCCCGGGGTAATGCCCCGTCTACAGGTACGTGGTGATCTCTTCAATCACTTCACCAAGTCTCCGGGTTGAATGATCTGGTAGGCGCCGCCGGTAGCCTCGGCGAGCATCCTTCCGATTTCCGGGTCTGCATCGTCTCGAATTTTGACGAAGAAGATCCCTATCGGGGCCTCATGGGTACACTGACCCACAATTCGACTGCAGAACACTTTCACGAACATTCCGAGGGATCTCCAAATGACTGAACATGAACACGACGAAATCACAGAGATGTGGAGAAGTGTTCTGGAGGGAGGATACAAGGACGCTGTCTCGTTCTTCCCGGGCAGTCCCAGGTGTTCGATGTGTGCCATCCCGATGGGAGGAATTGGGGGGATGATCGTGAAGCTGATACGTGGTCGATCACCATCCCCTAAAAACCCCAATATGTGCAATCTCTGAGACGAGGAGACGAGATTCTTCCCGTCGGTGGCGCGGAAATAGAGATCGCAGTCATGTTCGCGGACGTTCGTGGATCAACTGCAATGGCTGAGAAAATCGGTCCACCTGAGTTCGCAGCGCTGATGAACCGTTTTTACGGAGCGGCTACCGGCGTACTTGTGCCCCGTCACGCGGTTGTGGACAAGATGATCGGCGACGAGGTCATGGCTTTTTACGCCCCGGCACTCG
>Ga0066376_10003908_pt1 | contig 13127 bp, 11 predicted proteins | sample Knorr_S15_td_Bot_FD_77009 | JGI IMG/M metagenome (GOLD analysis project Ga0066376, IMG submission 77009) | Marine microbial communities from Southern Atlantic Ocean transect - Knorr_S15_td_Bottom_ad_5009_LV_A | ecosystem: Environmental > Aquatic > Marine > Oceanic | place: Southern Atlantic... | reverse complement strand
GTTGCTTTCCTTAATTTTAAACTCTCTTATGGGCATCTAAGTGGTCCGCTGGCATTACACCCTATTCCATTGATGCTTGGCTGCTGTTGGGCATTACCGTCGACACATTTAATAGGGCGAGGGCTTTGTTCATAACTACACCATTGTTCTCCGTCTAATCTTTGTTCGCCACATTGATCAACACAGGATCTTCCTTGTGATGAAGAAGAACATGCAGCATCCACATCACATCCAAATGTTCCTGCAGGCTTTACACCTTTGTATCCACTCGTACTCTGATAGACTTTTGGAGAGCTAAGATCTGCTTTATTCCAAAGTTTACTGTCTGGCGGACATGTAAAGTCATTTATTTCGGATGCTGCAGTTGCTCTATATGTCATAGATTGTCCGCATGCTGCTTCACCAGGGTCTTCAGGTGTCGGAGGTGGAGGTGTCGGAGACCCTCCGCTACAAGTAACACGAACGCTTGTTGGGTTTGCCGGCACCCATAAATAAGGGGGTATGTTTTTCTGGTTTTGGTCATAATCGCGACCTCCTAGATCCCACATATTGCCACTAAAGTTTTCGCGAGAAGATGATGGAAATTGTGAGTAGAAACTAGGATTATGTGATCCCCATGAACTATCTGTTAGCCAGTCATTACAATTTTCAGGCCAGCCAAACACTCCATTATTCTTAGAAGCAACACAATTACTTAGAACCTTTGGTCCTGTTATATCAAGTAAAAGTGGGCCACTGTAATTAGTATCTCTATAAATTCTTACTCTAGTTCCTGAACCTATAGCAATTCCATCGAAAGTTCCTGCTGTCGCTTGTGCAAATGCCCCATTACCACCTGCATAGCTATCTGGATAGCTCCCCTCTCCTACTAGAACTGAACCTTTAGGTCCCGCTGATGTCTGCTCTTGTCTATCAATATATTCACCAGCAGATCTTGCATGAGGGCCTACAGAGCTTACCCAGAAAAAACATTGGTTCGTAGGACATTGCGTTTGACCTGGAGGAACAGGCTGCCCTGTAGGTATACACTCAGCTGTTGATACATTACCTGCAGAGCAATTGTCATCATCAGCACTGGTTGAATTATTACCCCCTCGGCATGTCCAAGTCCAAGGGCCTGAGCCAGAAACAACAGTTGGTGTACCATTTGCGCACAAATTGGCTGCGCCTGTTGGGGCAGAAGAGACATTTGTGCCTGACGCAGGACCACATGCACCAAGAGTTTGCGGGGGGGCACAGTTTTGGGCTGAACAATTTACAGATCCATATGATCCTGACCCTGTACATTGCCATATCCAACTTGTACCAGAAGATGTAGCAGAAGATGCTCTTCCCCTTGCGCATAAAAGTGCATCATTAGAAGGTGCGGAACTGTATTCTTGGCCGTTCGCTGCTCCACATAAAGCAGCAGTTCCTGTCGCAGCTGATGCTTCTGAAGTAGACAGGAAAAAACATGTGACGGCTGTAAAAGCTATCAGGGCTATATATCTATATGTTTTCATGTTTATTTCCTAATCTTCATTTTAAAATTTTAAAAGCGTTTCCCTAAACTTGCACTCTACTCACAAACATAATGATCCCAGGTTTTATAAGCGGTCATTGAGTTTTGCGCAGGCTCTCTACATGCCGATTGGTGTATGCATGAAGAACCAGGACTACAACTTCCTGTAGGTGCTTGGTTACCAGGGCACCAGCGATTACCTGAAAGCCTATCACGACAGGATCCAAAATCTTCAACTGATGTAAAGTCTAGACGCCAGCTTCCTGTTGCAACTTGGACTGTTGCTGAGCACTGTGCAGTGGCTGTTCCATCAACACATTTCCATTTAAACTCTGAGGAGGTATCAGTGACATCCTGATATGTACCGCTAACACATCCGCTGTTATTGTTTGTCGCGGGTTGTGAATTATAACTTGAAGCATAAGCTTTGCATTCAGCGTTATATGAAACTGACTTAGTGGCTGTACAGCTATCATTAGCACCGGATCCTTGTCCGTTACATCTCCAACTAAAGCTGGAACCACTATCAGAAACATTGGTTGCTGATCCGGTTATACAGCGCCCTGCCGAGTTAACAGCCGAGGCACTGGCAAATGTACCCCCATGCGCTGCGCCACAAGTTCCATTCTCATCAGAGCCAGTGGCGGGAGGCTGGCAGGTTGGAGTGGGAGCCTTGCCAGCTGCACAATTTTGGTTGGTAGCACCCGCGCCTGTTCCAGTACATGACCAACTGAATGAGTTTGTTGCAGCAACTACAGCTGTTGGGTTTCCTGTTAAGCATCTCTGTGCAGCAGCAACAGCGGAGGCAGTTAAGAATTCATCGCCATGTGCTGATCCACAGGTCCCGTTTTCAGGGTTACCAGTCGGCCCCGGGTCACAGACGTTAAGTCTGGCCGTGCAAGTTGCATCATCTGCAGAAGATGTAAGGTCAGTACCTTGACATTTCCATGTCCAAGGGCCATTACCAGAAACTGTTGTTGGGTCTCCGGTGCTACATAATGAATTGCCGGAAGGTGCTCTTGCTACTGAGGAATTATCAGCACCGCCACATTGACCTTGAATGCTTAGATTTGCCCTACAGTCTACCGGTGGAAGAGCGCCGGACGGAAGGCTATCACATTGCCATGTCCAAGGGCCATTACCAGAAACCGAAACAACAGCGCCTCTGGAGCACAAGTTGTTTGAAGGTTGTGCTGAGAAAAATTGGTTATTGGATGACCCACAAATCCCAGGAACAGGTGTTTTTGAAGAACATTGTGCGTCACTGCCTCCGTGTATTCCTTTACATCTCCATTTAAAATCCACTGATGTATCTGCTACATCTTCGAATGTACCGCGGCTACAAAGATTTACTTCGTTATATGCATTAGTAAGTTCTGCAGGTTGTGAGGCCATATGCACGTTACTTATATCAGGTACTGGGCAAGCTCCGTCAATAGCTGGTGGTGTGACCGCATCACCTTTGCATATAGAAAAATTAGCTGGATAACAGCCATCACGTACTGAAACAAAACTTGGTGGATTTCTTAAGAAGCTTTTGTAATCTGAATAATCGCTCGGGGGACCCGATGGCACCATAAGTTTTTTACCAGGATATTTATCGCTTGAACTGGAGAATCTGGATACATGTTTTAAGCTGAATGGATCTGTAAGGCCTAATACGGGGTATTCAACAAAACTGCCGCCTCCCAAAGGAAGTGCAAACATATCATCACCCGTGTTTGTTTCGAGTGTTTCTGAACCGTCATAGTTGTGAATACAAATTCCTTTAACTGTAGTAAGACAATCTGAACTCTGATTAATAATACTCATATTTGGGGCTGTTAATGCACCTGAAGGCTTTGGAACAACAATAGTTTCGTTTATTGTTCCTTCGAAATATACAACATCTAAATTTGTCCAACATTGCCCATTTCTTACTTTTTCAGTCCAGCCACCAGTTCCGACACTCGTCGATAAGCCGGAGCATTCATAGACTAACTCCGGATTACTGCCAGTTAAATTTCTGCACGTAACGTTCGGACCTACATTACAGGCAGCAATATCAGATGTGGTTACTGCCCCGTCTAGAGTAATAGTAGAACCTTCAATAGAATATTCTGATTCACTAAATGAAATACCGGGGCTGTTGGCGGTTTTATCCGTTCTGGTCTCTGCAGCAATGGAATAAGCTGTATAGCTAAGTAAAGGAATAGCCACAAGAAGAAGCGCTATAAAAGCTTTTTTTAAGTTTTTGTTCAACAAAGCGAGACCTCGCATCCCTCATTTAATATGCACATATATAAAATATACATAAAATTTAATAAAAAAAAGTTAATGAATCAATTTATACACTTTAGGTAGTATTAATCATAGTAATAAATGGGTGACCTAACCTCGACATCCACATCCATATTGCCTTCAGAAGACTGAACATTATCTTCGGAATCAATAGTATTATCGACCATAAGTGATCCACCGTTACTATTTTCTCTATTAATACGAATATTTCCACCCTTTACTAATAATTTGTTTGCTCCGGGATCGGCGGGAGCGCCAGTAGTACCATCTATCCCTATAGAAACACCTCCCGGTTTCCTGATTGAAATATCAAGATTGCCCGATGTACTATCCCTAGTTTTCCAATGTGTGCTCTCCTCCCGCGCCACAGCATATGAAACCGTATCATCAAAATAATCCGCATCATTAATGTTGTTGAGCTTGGAATTGAAACCATCGAAATAGGTTATATCGTTATCGCAGTTTTCAGCGTCTTTAGCGGCAGAGCCTCCACAAGCAGGCCCCGCACTACCATTTGCATTTCTGCTGCCCTTGCCATCGGCACCGGGATTGATAACAACAAAAGCACTAGTTGTACTGCCGCCTCCCTCGAAATTAATCACAAGGTCTCTTTCAGTCGAATCGTATGTACCTGTAACCGCTTGATCAGCTTGAACGGCATATATGTACTTCCAGTCATAATTATTTGTAACATAGTCTTGGGACAATCCTAGCTGTTGCGTAGGCAACCCACCGCGTGAAGATATTCCCGGCCCGCCTATTCCACAGCTCTCATTTCCATATGCTGCAGTGCCCTTGGCTGCATTTAAACTTGCTGGGCAAGGGTATCTGTTATTTTCTTTAAGAAATTTTGCAATCGCGGCCAGAATAGTATCCATCTCAGCCTCCTCTGCAATCGCTTTTTCTTGCAACCTTATTTGCGTCATATACCCGAAAAGGGGCACAAGTATTAAGCTTATCATTATAATAAGGATCGAAGTCTCAATTAAGGTAAAGCCAGAGTTATTTTTCATCACGGTGATGCTCCATAGGTAAATCTTGGAGACAGTATCCTTTGGTCTATAATGACTTCGTTATCCGCATTTATGTCCGCGGCTTCTATCGTCATTTCTACATCTACGGAGCCTCCGGTCGGTGTGCCAGATCCATCATCGTCCACTCGTACATTGCCTGAAACATCGACTTTCTCGGATGGTGTATCTGTACCAATTCCGATATTACCAGGATTTCTATTAACGATATTGAGTCCGCTTAGCGAACCTGGGTTTCTTTGTGTCATCCAAAAACCAGTATCCTCTCTCGGTCTTTGGAAATATATTGTGTCATCGTAGTAATTTGCTGATGCAGTATTAAAAATATCGGTTTTTTCGCTATCTACAAATGTACGGTCATTATCACAATTTTCTGAATCGTTAGCTGTGGCACCACATGCTGGGCCCGCTCCACCGAACATTGAGGTAGCCCCCTTCCCATCCATTCCTGGATCAACAAGAACGTAAATTACCCCAGATGAGACAGGGTTTCCGACGCGATCAACAATGTTTATATTTCCGGCTCCATTATAATTGACCTCTGTTGTTTGATCTTGATCCACAACGTATTGAAGTTTCCAGCCATCATGGTTTTCAGCAAGTCTGTACGGCAAGTTAAGTGCTGCTGTGGGAACGGCTCCCCGGTATATATTATTGGCTGAATTTACACCTGTCCCGCCGCAAACTTCATCACCAAAGTTATTTGTGCCAATCGACATAGTCGCATCCGCCGGACAGGGATAGCGACCATTCTGTTTTAGAAATATTTCAAGCGCAGTTGTTATTCTTTCGTAGTTAACCGACATATCTTTTTGGTTATCAACCCTTTGTTTATACTGCATAAACCCGAAAACCGGGATCATAACCATACTGACAATCATTATGACCACCGCGGCCTCAATAAGTGTAAAGCCTTGCTGACAGCTTGTATTTGTATTTTTTACATTCATTTTCATTAAGTTGGCCTTTTGTCCTAACATGCAGAGTAACAAAACTTTTTAGCGCGCACAGCACTACGCCCCGTAACTGTACCGCTTGCGGTTATATTTTGTTTGCTTCTAACGTGCCCTTTTGTAGAAAGGTTAGTACTTTTAAAGTTCCCCTCATTGACTACCAGCTTATCGTCTTCAGATGCTTTGAGGTTAGCGCCGTCCATTCCAACTGTTTCAATCAAAACACGCCCTTTTGGATTAAACATCAAATCATCCGTGTTCGACATATTATACCAGAAATCATTTTCACTTATGGCTCCATCAAGGGAGAAATCAATATAGTCATCGTAATATTGGTTATTTTGAGCAAGCGATGTAGGCATTATCCGAAACCGCGCATTTGCAGCGCCCGGAAGTGTGTAATCACAATTTTCAATATCTTGTGCCCCCGGCAAGGAATTACAGGCAATGCCTGATACAGTGCCATTTTCATTATAAGCCCCTTTTCTATCTTCACCGACACTTAATAAAATAAAGTCCGGTGAGTTGGAAAAAGCAGCCCCTCCACTACCCCTTAAGGTAATTCTACCCGTATTTGGATTTGCAAGATCAACCGTGGCAGGGCCTGTCTGGCTAGTTGTTACAGCATAAATAATTTTGCTGCCATGCTCATCAAGAAGGTGGTCATATGTTATGCAATCTTCTTTTTGCAGTCTGTTGTTAAGGCGGCCTTGATTGTACTCTGCGGCACTGACGGTGCCATCATTATTAAGGTCTAACTCCTCTTCATAATCAGCATCACGGAACCTATCGCTTACTGATACAAGCTGATCGCGAAGTACGGCATATGTTTCAGTGTCTAGAAGGTTGGCGGCCGTGGCTTTATTACAACCCATTGCAAGCGATAAAGGCTCGACTGGCACTGCACCGATGCTGACCCTGTTCGCCACTGGGCCTGCCGTTGTTATAGCACCGGGGCAGCCACTACCGGCAGGATTGCCTTCAAAATAAAGAGCATCACCAGGAGCTGCCGATAGACTTGCGGGGCATGGGTAATATCCATAAACCCTAACATGTTCAGCAAGAGCGGCACGAATAATATCAAATCTTCGGTCATTAGGACCAAGTTGCGAGACCTGCATAATAATTGTGTACATCGGCACCATTATGAGCGCAGCTATAAAAATCATCATAGCCATTTCAACGAGTGTGAAGCCGCCTTCGATATTATTACTTTGCTTTGGAATACTTTTCTTCATATATCAAGAATTTTAAAGGGTATTTCTTAATAGACGTTTAACTGGGAATACGAATCAAAATTTACCTGCGCCACATTTTAGCCATATTTTAAGCTTGCGCAAATACGCTTATTTTACTTTTTACCAAGAGAAACTCTCTATTTTCTATAATTACGGATAAAGTTATATTTTCCTTTGCTAAAATAAGAAAACATCACCTATATTGTTCTTACACACCCTCTATTACCGTTTGTCCGGAGTTCTTATTTATTTAAGTCTCCGGACATTTTTTATGATTTTATAAAGTTTGTGAAAATAAAGAGATGGCGATCCCGGTAGGACTCGAACCTACAACCTACTGCTTAGAAGGCAGTTGCTCTATCCGGTTGAGCTACGGGACCGCAAGAGAAGAATTTCAGTGTATTAAGATTTACCAGTATTTTCCTCGGGTGGAAAGTATTTAAAATTATCTCCGTAATTACGAGGCGTTATTTTCCGCTCATGTGGCGGCATAACAGTGTAGATGAATCCCTTTTTATTGGCAAAATCGATGGCCTCATCCAAAGTGGAAAAATTTACCCTGACTTGGTTAAGTGTATCCTTAGACGACGTCCATCCCATTAAAGGCTCTGGTTGACGTGCCGTTTCTGTTTCATATTCAAGACGCCACATACCAGTCTTTGCAAGACCGGACTGCATAGTGTTCTTCGATGGCTGATATATTTTTGCGCGTAGTGTCATAATAAACGGATGTAATAAATTAAAGTGGTCGGAGTGGAGGGATTCGAACCCCCGGCCCTCTGCTCCCAAAGCAGATGCGCTACCAGGCTGCGCTACACTCCGAACTTTATTTGCCTTATGTACACAAATTCTTAGTCTCTATCAACCCTAGAATTGAGATTTGGTACGAATTTCAGAAAATTAGTTTCATCACCTATCTCAAAATTGTTTTTCTCTGATTGTCCCGCATTGACCTCAAGTACACCAGCAGCAGGTCCATTCGAGGAAATAATCGTCTCATCTAATGGCTTAGCATTTTGATGTATATAACTTATCACGCCTTGATCATCTAGAAATATAATATCCAGCGGGATATAAGTATTCCTCATCCAGAAATTACGCTCCACATATTCGCCGGGAAAAACAAAAAGCATACCGTGATCTTCATCCATTTCCTCACGGTGCATAAGACCTTTTTCCCTCTTGATATCTGTATCAGCTATTTCAATACTATACGAAGCTTTGTCTGCTATAGAGAAGCGGCTTCCCCCCTCATCCGCACATGAAGCGACCGGAAAGAGTAATATGATTACGAAGAGCGTTTTTAGAAAATTACCTGGCATCATTTTGAATCCTTGAGTTAAATTTTTATAAATGTTCAATAAATGCAGTTATTTTATTAATAGTAGCATGAGTATACACAGTGTTGTGGCCTGCGTCGCTAATAACTTCCAGCTTTTTAGGTGCGAGCGCCTTTTTATAAAGGTCTATTCCCAGATCCGGCGAAATAACCTCATCATTTGCGGCTACTATAAATAGTTTCGGAGGTTTTATATCCTCAATATACTCTAAACTGTCATACTTATCTCTCATAAGTAAATTCATAAATGGTATAAATGGATAATGCTTGCTGGCGACATTAAAAAGGGAGTTATAGGGAACAACAAAAATGACGCCTTTTGAGGCAGGTTTTTGATGAGCAAGATAAGCTGCAATTCCGCTTCCCAGTGACCGTCCGTAAATAATTATATTTTCTGGCTGTATGTTTTGCTCGAGAAGAAAATTCCAATAAGCCAGGGCATCAGCTTTTAAGTTTTTCTCTGAAGGTTGACCCGGGTTTCCAAAGTACCCCCTATATTCAGCCAGCAGCACGCCCCAGCCTTTTTCAATAAAGATGTCTACATCCGGTGCATGACGAGAAACGTCTTCGGCATTTCCATGAAAGATAAGAATGACAGGTTTACCCTGCGTTTCAGCTTGCTTATATTTTGCCCTGAGCTGTAAACCGTTATCTGTCGTTATTTTTACAATATGGACGTTATCATGGGCATTTTTGATAAGTTTTGGGGGGTGATAAATAAGTTTGGACTGCATAAAGTATAAAGCACCAATAAAGCCGACATACAATGTCACCGCTGCTATAATTGCGTCTCTCATTGTTATTCGCTGAGAGTGCTATTGTAGAGACGACTATAAAGCCCACCCTGCTCCAAGAGGCTCTCATGGCTACCTTGCTCTTTTATATTACCTCTTTCCAGGACAACAATTTTATCTGCTTCACGGATGGTAGATAGCCTGTGAGCGATTATTAGTGTTGTGCGACCCTTTTGAAGCTCTGCCAGCGTTTTCTGGATAAGTTGTTCTGATTCATTATCCAAAGCCGATGTGGCTTCATCTAAAAGTAATATAGGGGCATCTCTTAATATAGCGCGCGCGATTGCAATTCTCTGTTTCTGCCCGCCCGACAGTTTAACGCCGTTTTCACCGAGACGGGTATCATATTTTTCAGGCATGTCTTCAATGAACAGATCGGCAGCGGCGGCTTTTGCAGCAGATTTGATCTCCTCAAAAGATGCATCTTTTGTACCATATGAGATATTTGCCGTTACGCTATCATCAAAGATAGTAATATCTTGTGAGACCAAGGCTATGTTTTTACGCAGCGATGAAACAGAGTACTCCTTAATATCGATATCATTAATTTTTATGACCCCTTCTGTTACATCATAGAAACGCGGAACAAGATTTAAAATCGTTGTTTTGCCACTACCCGAGGGACCGACCAACGCAGTTGTTTTTCCCGCCTCTACGATTAGATCGATGCAATGAAGCGCCTTTTCATCAGATTGTGGTTCATAAGAAAATGAGACTTTTTTGAACTTAATTTCGGCGCTTTTGACATGTAGCTGACGCGCATCTGCGGAATCAACGATTTCTGGATCAATATCAAGCATTGCTAATATACGGTCAGCTGCGCCTAAACCGATCTGCAATGAGTTGTTAAGCTTGGCAAGTTTTTTAATAGGCTCGTAGGCAAGGATAAATGCGGCTATAAAAGATATCAACCCCCCGGGAGTCAGCTCCCCTTGTGAAATTCTGTACGCTCCAAAGCCTATTATTATACAAATGATACAGCCTACAAGCAGCTCATTGACTGGCGTTGACAAGTTACCCACACGTACAGATTTTATATTTAAGTTGCGTACGGTATTAACCGCCCTACCCGATCTTTCTTTTTCGTATTCCTCCATGCCGTAAGCCTGAACCTGGCGTATTCCCTGAAAGATACCGATAAGCGTTTCCATGAGTTTAGCGTTTTCCGACTGTATAGAATGGGAAATTCGTCTGAGTTTTTTTCCAATCTTGTTAATAAGGAAAACCGCTGCTGGAAATATTGTGAGAGCTATAAGGGCTAATTTCCAATCCTGCCAAATCATAACACCCAGTAAAAGCATCAACGTAATGAGATATTTTCCAAAACTGGTGACACTATCCGAAACAGCCGCCCTCATAACATTTACGTCGTTGGTAATCCGTGAAACCAATTGTCCGCTTGGGTGTAAATGAAAGAAAGATAGCTCTAATTTCATAAAATGGGAGAAAACATCCTTTTGAATATCAGCTACTATTGATTGGCTAATCTTGTTCATCTTAATGACATGAATATACGTCGCTACGCCACTTACAAAGAAGCATCCGAATATAAAACCTGCCATGGGCCAAACATCACTAATATTACTGGATCCGTCCTGAATGCCTATAAGTGCCTTATCAAGGACCGGCTGTAAAACCTTGGCAAAGCTTGCGACTGCAGCAGAGGCTAGAAACATAAAGAAAACCGTGATAGCCAGTTGCCCCGAATACGGTTTCAGGTAATTCGTAACAAGTCTTTTAATTAGTTTTAAATTAGACTGTTCTGTTTGAATTTGGGATTGCTGCATAGCAAGATACCTGAAAATATCACTTTCTTAAGACTTTTGGTATATTAGTAATTACGTTGGATATCAAAACCATGCAAAAAGATAAAGAAAATAAAACTTTAAATAAAGACAAACCTATACCCGGGCTGGCACTTGCACTCGGCAGTGGTGTTGCCAGAGGCTTTGCACATATCGGTGTTTTAAGGGTCTTAAAGAAAAACGGTATTATCCCGTCAATTGTAACGGGCACATCCATGGGGGCTGTTGTCGGAGCGTGTTTTCTTGCAACGAGGCTCAACGATCTGGAGGATTGGGCCCTAAGCTTGACGCGCAGAAAACTTTTTTCCTACATGGATATCAAGGTCCGTGCACCCGGTTTAATTGGCGGCAAACACCTTAAATTACTGCTAGAGGACAATTTTGGTGATTTAAAGGTTGAGGACCTTCCTTCTCCCTTTATTGCAATAGCTACAGACATGGGTACAGGGCACGAAGTCTGGCTTAGAAAAGGATTACTGGTAGATGCTCTGCAGGCATCTTTTGCTTTGCCCGGCGTCTTTCCTCCTGTGGAGAGAAATAACCGTTTTCTTATTGATGGAGCCCTGGTTAATCCCGTGCCCATTGCTCCGTGCCACGCGTTAAATGCGCGAATGACTATAGGTGTCGACCTTAATGCTGATTTTATTGGAAAGGCTCAAAGGAAAGGCTCGAGCTATCAAAGCGTAATGGGATTTGACATGTTCGGCCAAGATGGTGCATCTGAGGTAGATCAAAAAACATTAAGCAAGAACTCTTTTTCCCGGCGCATTTTTCGACGCAATGATGCGGGAACACCAAGTCTTTTTGGTGTCATGGTGTCATCATTGACCATAATACAGGACCGCCTGACCCGATCACGACTTGCCGGTGACCCGCCTGATATTCATATTAAAGCGCCTGTCGGGCATATAGGTCTTTTAGAATTTGAGCGTGCCAAAGAACTTATCGAGCTTGGAGAAGAGGCTACAGAAAGAATGATTCCCGAAATAAAAGCCGGGATCGAAGCTCTAGTTATAAATCACGACGCATAAGGCCGTTTTAATCATCTTTACTGAGTCTTTTTCTTCTTATCTGCCTACGGCGCGCTCTTTCGCCAGGCTGTAAGCGACGGCGATGCTTCCTATCAGGCAAGGCTTCACCCCATTTTACACGCTCAATAAGGTAATTTGGCCTTACATTATATTGAGCTATCAATACATTCAGTGCCATATCAACATCACGAAGGTTTTGAGCATTCCTGAATGTACCTGAGTGCAATCCTGACTTTACAAAACAGGCATCTATTTCAGACATATTGGCTCCGACCATGTCGTGCGCCATAGTGTCACCTATCATGACTGTGTGCCCCGGGTATATATCCTTACTTTGAAGGTAGTTTATACATTCCTGAAAAATTGGTTTATGCGGTTTTCCGGCAGAAAAAATCACACCACCGAAATCACGCAGCCGCCTTACAAGAAGGCCTGGTCCCATTATATAATTGGGAGAGAGAAGCCCCCTACTATCAGGTATGGCAAAAACTGTTTTAAGGCCCTTCTGTACTATTTTCTTAAGCTCAGGCTCTAATTCCTTAACTGACTTTTCCAAAATATCATGGCCTGTAACAAGGACAAACTCTGCCTCCGTAACGTCGTTTACCCTCTCGACAGGCACGCCTTCAATAAAATCGTAAACGCCGCCTTTGTGGAAACTGTAATAACGATTTCCTAAATTCTTAAAAACCTCGTTTTCTTGTTTTTCAAACCCCGAAGATATAAATTCCCCAACGGATATAATACGGTCATAGAGGCTGGGGCCTATACCCATTTTTTTGAGTAAAGCCTTGTTTTCGGTCTCTCTCATCATTGTATTGGACAAAAGGATGATGACTTTTTTACGGCTTCGAAGCTCTTTCAGACAGTCTATAACCCCGTCATAGGCTTCAACACCATTATGCAATACGCCCCACTGGTCGAAAATCATCGCCATATAGGTGTCGGATATGTCTGACAGGCCTTTACAAAATTTGGTTTTGGGCATTGTTCTCCGGTGCCTTTAATTACTCAGCTTTGATAATACTTTAGAAAGTATTGATAAAAAGTTTATCCATGTAAAGCAATGAGTAGCCCCTATTTTGCAAAAAACTTTTCTTTATACGCTTTTAGGTCACGCTTAATTTCAGGTGCAAGCATGTAAAGCCCTATAAG
>Ga0066376_10003907_pt1 | contig 13128 bp, 9 predicted proteins | sample Knorr_S15_td_Bot_FD_77009 | JGI IMG/M metagenome (GOLD analysis project Ga0066376, IMG submission 77009) | Marine microbial communities from Southern Atlantic Ocean transect - Knorr_S15_td_Bottom_ad_5009_LV_A | ecosystem: Environmental > Aquatic > Marine > Oceanic | place: Southern Atlantic... | reverse complement strand
CAGTTCGCGCATCTCTGCACGCAACACCGACATCTGTTTACGCCGATCATTGATTTCGCTCATCGTTTCTTGATAGGTCATGTTCATCTCCTAGTGTTCTTTGAGGTCAGGCAATAGTGCAACTAAAGTATCAAACTGGTTCGCCAGTATTTCGAATATTGGTTGAGCCAGACGGCGGCACTGGCGATCGGACCTGCATCAAGCCTGCATCGACTGATACGACCGGTTCGCTCCTGAGAAATCAATCCTGCTTTTACCAGCACCTGGACATGTTTTGAGATTGCCTGCATGGAAATATCAAACGGTTCGGCTATCTCTCCAACCAGCAGGTCTTCGGCATCCAACATGCTGAGGATCTCTCGTCTGACAGGATCAGAAAGTGCTCCAAACACCCGGTTCAGGTTCTCTGTCGCGGGGTCAAACTTCATCTGGGTCTCAACCATAGTTAATATTCAATCATATAGTTGAATGTCAATCAACTGGTTGATATAAACGGGGTCGTTCGCGGAAACCTTCACCATCGGTGGCAATCAGTTCATTGCTGATCTGATTCTTTTTCCTGAGCGGGGGTCAGGGTTTCGCGTCATTCGATGCCATGGGGTTCTTATAACGCTGCGAGGTTCCCAGGTGGTACACGATTTGCAGATCGGGAATCTGTTTCAACGTTTCACAAATTAGGTTCTTTGGGACGCAACTGTGGGCAGATCGAGTGGCGTAGTGGGTCCCCGGGCTTAAGACTTAACCCCAGGCCGGGTCGGCGCGGTGCGGTGGGCATTGAACGCGGGCGATGCGCATAGACCACGTCATCGCCGTAGCACCTTACCGTTAGCGTCCGTCTGCGTGTATCTGCGCCAGTACGGCCTCCACCATGAAGCACACCTGGATGTAACAATACAACGTCCCCTGGTTCGATTGGCCAGCAGACAATATCCCATTTGTCTCGTTCCGCCTGTATGTCGGGTAGCTGAGGCATTTCGCCCCCAAAGTAAGGGTGCCGCATGTCGTCGTTAACAACGGACGGAAGAAAACCGTCATAAACCGTCGTGAGATGTGAGCCGCGCACAAATTCCAGACACTCATCTTTGGATACCGGGTCGAGATTGATCCACATGGAAGCAAACTGGCGACCCTGTATTGGCCAGTAGGGCAGATCCTGGTGCCAGGGGGTCGGGCCACAATTACCACCTTCCTTGATAAAAAATTCATCCAGAAAGTACCAGATGTTTTCGGACTCAATGAGTGCGCCGATGATGTCTGCAATAGGAGATTCAAGTAGTAATTGTCTGATCTCAGGCACATTGGGGTAGTTATGCACGGATTCCAGAAACTCGCCTGGCTCGCCACGAAAGAAGCGTGCCATGGTCTCTGGCGTTAGCATCACCCGGTCATAGGCCATCTCGATCAACTGCAGCCATTCCGGATGTAGTGCCTGTTTGATAATGACAACACCTTGTTCAGAGAACGTTTGCCTGACCTCAGGGGTCACAAGGCGCCGCCAGTCGATTTCCTGGTCGGGCGTGATCTGTTGTTCACCCGGCGCTGGATGGTAATGACCGAAAGGATCAATGGTGCCCATGGCATTTTACTCGTATGCAGATTTCACATTATAGGGTCTATCAAAAATAAATGGGGACGGCATGTTCAACCGGTTATCGTGGGGAACCAGCAAGCCGAATATTAAGCTACCAGCAGAACTGGGTGTATCCTATTTCCGCCATGCTTCAAAATGAATGTCTTGGTGTCAATTAAAAGGAAGTGCCCAATGCAATTGATAACCCATGGACTGTGTGTCATCACCTTTCTACTAGTTTTGAGTTTTCAATCACTCGCCGAAGCAACCTTAAGCCTGGAGATGGCCGTACAAAATGCGCAGGCAAATGACCCATGGCTAGTGGGGAATCAACATTCCCAGGATTCGCTGGAATCTTTGAGTGTCGCCTCGGGCACGCTACCCGATCCGAAAATATCTATCGGCTTGGTCAATTTACCCACCGATACCTTCAACTTTGACCAGGAGCGCATGACTCAATTTAAAGTCGGCGTTTCACAGATGTTTCCTCGTGGCAACAGCCTTGAGCTCAGGCGCAAGCAACTCGAATTGTTGGCCAGCCAGTATCCTTTCCAGAGAGAAAATCGCAAGGCCAATGTGGTGGTGGTCGTAGCGCAATTATGGCTGGATGCTTTTAAAGCCCAGGAAAGCATTGCACTGATCGAGCAGGATCGTGCCTTGTTTGAGCAATTAGCCGACGTCGCCGAGGCCAGTTATTCCGCAGCTGTGGGTAAAACCAGGCAACAAGATATTATCCGTGCGCAACTGGAACTAACGCGCCTGGATGATCGCCTGACAGTTTTACATCAGCAGCGAGAAGTCGCCTTACAACGGCTTACTGAGTGGCGGAGTGTGTATTTTCTACCTCCAACTGACCAACCGGGCTCGTTAAACCTGGTCACTACCATGGCATCAGTGGAGATAACCCTCGACCGGGTTCTACCAGAAATACAATTACTCAACCCTGAACTCTACACCGGCGCGGCAGGAATCGAGCCACAAAAGCTGTATCAGTTTCTTGTTGGTCACGCAGTGGTACAAGGGCTGGAGCTAAGAATAGAAGCACAACGAACGGGTATCGAGCTCGCCTACCAAAAATACAAGCCAGAATGGGGCCTGAACGCCAGCTACGCGTATCGCGATGAAGACGCAATTGGCATTGATCAACAGGATCTTTTTTCTGTGGGCATCAGTTTTGATCTCCCTTTGTTTACCAGTAACAGACAGGACAAAGAATTGCAGTCGGCAATTTCTCTTACCGAAGCTGTACGAACTGAAAAATGGCTGTTATTACGCAAGCTGATGGCTTCCTTTGAGGCATCCAGGGCCCAGTTATTTAGGCTGAATCAGCGCCAGAAACTCTATCGTTCACGGCTGTTGCCTCAAATTCACGATCAGGCAGAAGCATCGCTTACCGCCTATACCAATGACGATGGTGATTTCTCTGAAGTAGTTCGTGCCCGTATTGCGGAACTCAATGCAAATATTGAAGCCTTGAGTATTGATGTCGACCGCCAAAAATTGCGCGTCCAGTTAAACTATTTCTTTATGAGTAGTGCCAATCAAATAATTGCCAGTACCCCCATTTCGGGTCTGCCGGAGAACTCCAATGACCATTAACAATGACACCACAATTGCGCTGTTAACCGGCATCATGATAGGGGCGCTGGCTACAGCGGGAGCTTATAGCCTGTTTTCTGATGGCACTGCGCCCTCATCAGCTAGTGCCGATGAGCCTTTGTATTGGGTGGCGCCTATGGACCCTAATTACCGGAGAGACAAGCCAGGAAAATCTCCGATGGGGATGGATTTAGTGCCGGTCTATGCGGAGGAACCAGCAGGTGCTGGTGCTGGTGCTGGTGCTGATGTCGGTGTAGGTAGCATCAGGATTTCACCAGAAGTGGTCAACAATCTCGGGGTGCGCACGACCATCGTTAAACGTGAAACCCTGCACACAGAAATCAAAACTGTTGGTTATGTTAGATACCCCGAAGATCAGCTGATTCACATTCACCCCCGGGTTGAGGGCTGGATTGACAAGTTGTATGTCACCGCAGCGGGCGACCCGGTGGAGAAAGGTCAGCCTCTCTATGAGCTTTATTCGCCAGCATTGGTTAACGCCCAGGAGGAACTGGTGTTGGCATTGGATCGAAATAATGAACGTCTGATTCGCGCCGCGAAAGATCGCCTGCAAGCCTTACAGATACCAGCGAAGGCGATCGATGACCTGGTACGTAATCGCAAGGTCAAACAAAATACGACCTTCTACTCACCCCAAACCGGCGTGGTGGACAATCTTAATATCCGCCAGGGCGGCTTCGTGATACCAGGCACCAGCCTGATGTCGATTGGTGTACTAGACCAGGTCTGGGTAGAGGCTGAAGTCTTTGAAAGTCAGGCAGCGGCAGTGACATCGGGTTTGCCAGTTACCATGACCCTGGATTTTCTGCCAGGCAGGCTGTGGCAAGGTAGAGTGGACTATGTTTACCCCACGTTGGATGCCAAAACCCGCACCCTCAAAATCAGAATGCGCTTTGATAATGATAATCGTGAATTGAAGCCGAATATGTTCGCTCAGATAGCCATTCATTCTAAAAGTAGTGATGACGTTCTGCTTATCCCCCGGGAGGCCATCATCAGAACTGGCTCTGTTGATCGTGCAGTCCAGGCCCTTGGAGATGGTCGTTACAAATCCGTGGAGATCAAAATTGGTCGGCGGGGAGAAAATTCTTCTGAAATTTTAGTGGGTCTTCAGGCTGGTGATCGAGTGGTTACCTCAGCGCAATTTCTCCTTGATTCTGAATCCAGTAAAACTTCTGATTTTAAACGAATGCACTATGCGCTCGATGAATCAATCAATGCGATGACTTCAGTTTGGACCAAAGCAGAGATCAACAGTGTGATGGCAGATCATCGAATGATTAACGTCAGTCACGGAGCGATACCGCTGTGGAACTGGCCCGCCATGAGCATGGATTTCATTGTTGCACCCGAAATCGACATGAGAGAACTGCAAACAGGCTCAACTCTGCAGATTGAAATTCGAAGAAACGTGGTTGGCAATTATGAAGTCGTTGACCTGCGCTCTTTAGATAACGCGATAGATAGTGCGATAGATAGCGCGATTTCTACGTCAGCCAATGTGCAGGATTCTACCAATGATTGAATCCATTATTCGCTGGTCGGTGGACAATCGTTTCTTCGTTTTACTGGCGACGTTGATTGTCACGGGGCTCGGGCTGTATTCGGTTAAAAATACTCCCATAGATGCCCTGCCGGATCTTTCGGATGTGCAGGTCATTATCAAGACCAGCTATGCCGGGCAGACACCCCAGGTGGTGGAGGATCAGGTGACCTATCCCCTGACCACCGCCATGTTGTCTGTACCGGGCGCGGTCACCGTGCGCGGTTACTCATTTTTTGGTGACTCCTACGTCTACGTCATATTCGATGAAGACACAGATCTCTATTGGGCTCGCTCACGCGTGCTGGAGTACCTGAGCCAGGCCACGGAGCTTCTCCCTGAAGGTGTAAAGCCGCAATTAGGGCCTGATGCCACGGGTGTTGGCTGGGTATATTTGTATGCACTTGTTGATAAAACAGGGCAGCACGATATCAGCCAATTGCGCAGTCTTCAGGACTGGTTCCTAAAGTTTGAACTGCAAACAGTTCCTGGCGTTTCCGAAGTGACGTCCCTCGGCGGAATGGTGAAACAGTACCAGGTCCGGGTTAACCCGGACAAGCTGCGGGGTTTTGGTATTCCTCTGTCCCTGATTGAAATCGCCATTAAGCGCGGCAATCAGGAAATCGGTGCCTCCGTGGTGGAAATGGCAGAAGCTGAATATATGGTTAGCGCCACTGGATATCTGAAGAATGCAGAGGATCTGGGCAACATTCCATTAGGGGTCAATGAAAATGGAACGCCCCTGTTACTGAAGGACGTTGCGGAAATTGGCGTGGGTCCGCAGATGCGTCGTGGCGTGGTTGATCTCAATGGCATGGGTGAGGTGGCTGGCGGTATCATCATCATGCGGTTCGGTGAAAACGCCCAGAAAACCATCAACGGTGTAAAGGAAAAACTGCAATCCTTGAAAAAGGGCTTACCTGACGGCGTTGAAGTGATCACGGTTTATGACCGAAGTGGCTTGATTGAGCGTGCTGTAGAGAACCTGGCTGTCAAACTACTGGAAGAGTTCGCTGTCGTGGCGCTGGTTTGTATCGTGTTTCTGTTTCATATCCGCTCCTCCCTGGTGATTGTCTTCAGTTTGCCGGTGGGCATCTTAGCGGCATTTTCGATCATGCACGCTCAAGGTCTGAACGCCAATATCATGTCGCTGGGGGGCATAGCGATCGCGATTGGTGCAATGGCTGATGGTGCCATTGTGATGGTAGAGAACATGCACAAACACCTGGAAAAAACACCCATTACGGATAAGAATCGTTGGGAAATTGTTGCAAATTCTGCGTCCGAGGTTGGCCCGGCCCTGTTTTTTAGCCTGCTTATTATTGCCGTTAGTTTTGTGCCTGTATTTACATTGGAGGCTCAGGAAGGGCGCATGTTCTCGCCGCTGGCGTTTACCAAAACTTATGCCATGGCAGCTTCTGCGGCACTTGCGATTACGCTTGTACCAGTGTTGATGGGTTACTTTATTCGCGGCACGATTCTGCCGGAACACAAAAATCCAATTAACCGGATGCTCACCAGGGTGTATTTGCCGGTGCTGAAAAAAGTGTTACAGCATCCTAAATCCACGTTGCTGCTTGCCTTTCTGGTTTTGCTGGTCGGCCTCTGGCCGATGAACAAAATTGGTAGTGAATTTATTCCGCCGCTTGATGAGGGCGACTTAATGTACATGCCCACAACCTACCCGGGCATCTCGATCGGCAAGGCGCGAGAATTATTGCAACAGATGGACAAGTTGATCTATACGCTGCCTGAAGTAAAGACAGTGTTAGGCAAGGTTGGCAGGGCAGATACAGCCACCGACCCGGCGCCGTTGACGATGATCGAAACCTTCATTCAGTTAAAACCCAGGGATCAATGGCGTGAGGGGGTCACCACAGAAAGTTTGATCGCAGAGCTGGATGCAAAATTAAATTTTCCTGGTGTGACCAATGCCTGGGTTATGCCGATTAAAACCCGCATCGACATGCTGGCCACGGGAATCAAGACCCCCGTCGGCATCAAAATTGCGGGCCCAGACCTGTTGCAGATTCAGGGTATCGGCCAACAGCTGGAAAACATTCTCGAGGACGTTCCAGGAACTGCCTCTGTTTATTCTGAGCGGGTGGCAGGTGGGCGCTATATCAAGGTAGATATCCAGCGAGAAAAAGCAGCGCGTTATGGCCTCAATATTGCTGATGTACAGCAGGTTGTAGCCACCGCGATCGGTGGGATGAATGTCTCAGAGACGGTTGAAGGACTTGAACGATATCCGATTAACATTCGCTATCCACAGGATTATCGCAGTTCTCCGGAACAATTAGCGCTGTTGCCGATTGTCACACCGTCTGGTCAGCGGATCTCGTTGGGAGCCGTTGCCAATATCTTTATCGAAGACGGACCGGCCGGGATCAAGAGTGAAAATGCCCGGCTCAATGGCTGGGTATTTATTGATATCGAGGGTGTTGATGTAGGCAGTTATGTCGAGCACGCACAAGTGATAGTGTCCGAGCAACTGGACTTGCCCACGGGCTACTCCATAGCCTGGTCAGGACAGTACGAATATATGTTGCGTGCCAAGGAAAAACTGACTTACGTTATACCGTTAACGCTATTCATCATTGTCATACTGCTGTATATCAATTTCCGCAATGTTATGGAGGTTGCCATCATTATGGGTACTTTGCCCCTGGCGATGGTGGGTAGTGTCTGGCTAATGTATCTGCAGGATTTCAACTTCTCGGTCGCGGTGGGGGTAGGATTCATTGCCCTTGCCGGTGTCGCCGTGGAAATTGGCGTAATAATGCTGGTCTATCTCAATCAGGGTTATCGTGCGATGTTAGAAGACTGTGACGCCAATAATTCACTGGTGACGGAGCAGGGTCTGTCGGAAGCAGTGCTGCAGGGGGCTGGTATGCGGGTGCGGCCGGTGATGATGACGGCAGGCACCATAATCTTGGGCCTGCTGCCCATCTTATACGGCACCGGTACCGGCTCGGAAGTCATGAGTCGCATCGCCGCACCAATGGTGGGTGGCATGTTCAGTGCTGTTATTTTGACTTTGCTAGTAGTTCCCGCCGTCTATTTCATGTGGCGCAGGCAAGCAGTTCGAACCTGAAGACCTCTCAGGGTTTCATCGAAGTTCTAACCTGTGAAGAGGTTTCTCGACTAAGACCATTCGGCAGGCATAATTGAAGCCAGAGCGACTTTATGAATTCAAGCAGGACGAGAGGCACGCATGCCAGATGATATCAACCGACAGTATCTAATCGCTGCACGCGATATTGGCCGCTGTTAATCGTTCGCGCGCGACTGCCTGCCACTCAACAAAAAGATAGCAAAGGGACATCAGGACGCACATTAACGCAACCGCACTGCCAGCTGTAAGGTACATCTGTGTATCAGGCGGAATACTGGAATTGACCATAAGATCAAATTGTGTGCCCACCGCTATCAGTAAGATGCTGGTAGCCGTCAGCAGGGCGACGACAACGCCAGATAGAAGTGTACCGAAAAAAATACTCAAGATCGGAATGATAGCCAGTCCGAAAACGGTCGGTGAAGCAATGCCTCCATCGAAAATGCTCATTACCGTGAAGCCAGCGGTATTTACCGACCGAGAACTGCGAAGAATCCACGGCGAGGCAAAGATACCCACTATCACAAGACTTAATACGAATGGATAAGGATGCCATGTTTGCAGTAGAAAACGACTTATTGCAAAAGGCATGAGTACGCTTCCTCCCACCAGGCTAATGGTGACAAGTATTCGTGATCGATAGTAGCTTCCCAGAGGTTCAAGCAATTCCTCCGGGATAAAGAAGTTGAGTATCCTCTCTAACAAGTGGATCTCTCCACAAAACCTCAAGAATACAATCCTTCTCTCTACAGACCTAGTGGCTGTGGACAAGGGGGTGGTTGGATTGAACAGGCGGCTTCTCGCCTGTTTAGCAGCCACCATTCACCATATGTTGGTATGATACCGGCAAGTATTTCCAGCGGAGAAAACCCATGAGCTATGACCTCGTCATCAAGAATGGCATGGTGGTAGACGGATCAGGCAGCGCCAGGTATCGCGCCGATATTGCGATTACCGACGGCAAGATTGCCAGGATTGGTCGAGTTAATGAGAAAGCCAAACAAACCATTGATGCGGAAGGTCATGTAGTTTCGCCAGGCTTTGTTGACGGTCATACCCATATGGATGCGCAGGTTTTCTGGGACCCCATCGGTTCCTGTTCCAGTTATCATGGTGTTACCAGTGTGGTGATGGGCAACTGCGGCTTTACCCTTGCCCCATGCAAGCAGGAAGATGCTGATCTGGTTTTCCGTAGTCTGGAGCGCGCCGAAGATCTATCACGTGATGCCATGCTGGCGGGTATCGACTGGACCTGGGAAACCTTCCCGGAATTTCTGGACGCAGTTGACGATCTGCCCAAAGGCATCAACTACGCTGGCTACATAGGTCACTCCGCGCTGCGTACATACACCATGGGTGAGCGGGCTTTCGAAGAAGAGGCCAGCGAAGATGAGGTGAAACACATGCAGGCGCTTGTGAAAGAAGCTATGCATGCAGGGGCTATTGGTTTTTCTACTTCACGTACATTCAACCACACCACCGCTGACGATCGACCGGTTGCTAGTCGTCTCGCCAATTGGGAAGAAGTCCGCGCAATTGTTAACGCTGTGGGCGAAACGGGTAAAGGTATTTTTGAAATTGCCGGAGAAGCACCCGGTCGCAACCCGGAACGCATTCGCGAGTATCATGAGCGCCTGCGGGATCTCGCCGTCGAATCCGGCGTCACCCAAACCTGGGGAATGTTCAGCGTAAAGGTTGCACCCGATCTCTGGCGCCCCTATTTCGACTTGTTGGATGAAACCGCAGCTGCAGGTGGCAGAATGTATGCCCAGGTGCATAGTCGCGCCCTGAACAACATTTTGTCTTTTGAAAGCGCCATGCCTTATGACAACTGGGAACTGTGGAGTGATATCCGCGCCCTGCCCCTGGACGAACAGAAAGTACGATTAAGCGACCCGGAAACGAAGGCGAAGCTCGTTGAAATCGCCAACCGTGAATACACCGGTCCGCGTATTGTCGGCGCAGAGCTGCGTCCACCCGACTGGGATTATGTGTTCCCCATGGAGGATATGATCTACGACAAGCCATCGATGGCGCAGATCGCCAGAGAAAAAGGCGTTGATCCTGTCGAGTTAATGATCGATATGGCGCTCGAACGTGATTTGAAGATGTTCTTCCGCACGCCCATCGCTAATGAAAATCAGGACCATGTCCTGGAGATGATCAAGCATCCACGCTCTGTGGTGACATTTTCTGATTCCGGCGCCCACGTATCACAGATAATGGACAGCTCATTGCAAACCCATCTGCTGAGTTACTGGGTCCGCGAGAAAGAAGCCTTGACCCTGGAAGCAGCCGTTAAACAAATCACCTATAACACCGCCACTTTATGGGGGTTACATGATCGTGGCTTGTTGCGTGTTGGCATGGCAGCCGACGTCGTGGTGTTTGACCCCGACACTATTGGGCCGAACATGCCAGAAGTCCTCAATGACTTACCGGCAGGTGCACGACGGTTGAAGCAGACTGCCAGTGGTATTTTGAATACGGTCGTCAATGGCGAGATTTTCCTGACCAACAATGAGCACAGTGGTGCTACGGCGGGTCGGTTGTTACGGAGCTAAGCTAATATTTGGGGTCGGAGTAAAGGGCCGGAATAAACCTTCAATGGGGACACCCACCAAAACTGGTTTGCAGAAACGAAAAGTGTGCGTTCCTGAATCTGACATTGATCCTATTAATAGCCTGGAAAACTAACTTCTATCGGCAGTTTTTGGTATTTTAGGGGAATGTATAGAGAGGTATGGATATGTACGATCTGATTATTCGAAATGGCACGGTGATAGATGGCAGCGGCGACAAGCGATTTAACGCGGACATTGCGATTAAAGACGGCAAGATCGCCAAGATTGGTGAGATCAGCGAATCCGCAAACCTTGAGGTTGATGCCAAAAACAAATTAGTCACTCCCGGCTGGGTCGATATCCACACCCACTATGATGGCCAGGCGACCTGGGATCCGCTACTTACACCCTCAAGCTGGCATGGCGTCACAACGGTCGTGATGGGTAACTGCGGTGTTGGCTTTGCGCCAGTGAAACCGGAGGATCGTGAATTTCTGATTGAATTGATGGAAGGTGTTGAAGATATTCCCGGCGCTGCACTGGCCGAAGGCATCGACTGGCAATGGGAAACTTTCCCGGAATACCTGGACGCACTGGAGAAGATACCACGCGCGATTGATGTCGCAGCGCAGGTTCCCCATGGCGCCATTCGCGCCTATGTGATGGGCGATCGTTGCAATAAAGACTACGCCCCCACTAAAGCCGAAGTCGATGAAATGGCGGCACTGGTCCGTGAGGGCGTACAAGCCGGTGCACTGGGTTTTTCCAGTTCCAAAACCTTGCTGCACAAAGACATCCATGGCGAGTATATGCCGGGCACCTTCTCCGGTAGCGAAGAAATGCTGGCATTAGGTCTGGGCATGAAAGGTCTGAACAACGCTGTATTCGAGCTGGTATCGGATCATCTGGGTGAAGACGAGGAATGGGCCTGGGTAACAGATTTTCAGAAACAAACCGGGCTGACCGTGACCCTGATCGCCACCACCGCGCCTGCCTACGAAAATGGCAAGATGTACAAGATTGCCGAGCAGGCAAGAAAAGAAGGCAGAGAGATCAGACCCCAGGCCGCAGGTCGACCAACCGGGGTATTGCACGGACTACAATCGAGTTTTCATGCCTTTGTCGGTCACCCCACATGGCGCAGCGACCTGGCGGAACTGGATCACGAAACGTTGTTAGAACGCATGCACGATCCCATCGTCAAAGCGAAGATCTTAAGTGAAGAGTCAGTGATCAAAGGCGGACTGATGCAGGATCTGCCAGCGTTAATGAGCCTGGTGTTCCCGCTGGGTGAGAATCCAAACTATGAACCTGATCAAGAAGACAGCGTCGCTGGCCTCGCCAAGGCCCGCGGCATTGATGTGATGGAAATGATGTATGACCTGCTGGTTGCCAATGATGGCAAGGAGCTATTTTATCAACCGCTTGGCGGGTATCAGGACTACAACCTGGATGCACAAAAATGGCTGCTGGAACATCCCAATGTCTTGTTTGGATTGAGCGACGGTGGCGCGCACTGCGGTGTCATTGCAGACGCGGGCATGCCAACGTTTATCATGATTCACTGGGGTCGAGACCGCACCAAGGGCGAGAAGATGGAATTGGAATTCATCGTCAAGTCTCTCACCTCAAATACAGCAGAAGCATACGGGATGTTTGACCGGGGCCAGATCAAGGTAGGCTTGATTGCCGATCTCAATGTGATTGATTTTGAAAAGCTTCGATTGCACCGACCCATCGCCACATTTGATTTACCAGCAGGCGGCCGACGACTGGTTCAAAAAGCCGAAGGATACGCCCTCACCATCAAGGCGGGTGAAATCATTTTTAACAATGGTGAACATACCGGTGCGCTACCTGGAAAACTTGTCAGGCGCTCCGATGAACAGAGACAGGCTAACGCTTAAGTGCCTTGTCATTTGTCTCTCAGGTTCTCAGTCTAATCAGCTGTTAACCTGGGCCTGTTCGGGCCAGATCATAGACTCAGATCATTCAATCAGAGACACCAAATTGAGGTCCGCCTGAGCGAATCTATTTTTTATGATTCGACGCCAGCGAGCAGCAATCCCTCAATATACTCTTGCGCCTTCTTCTTCTAGCATAGATTTTTTGAACCACCAAAGACATCCTTCAACCGTTAACCCTGGGAAGCGGGCTTTGACTAGGCACCACTGTTCACGAGCCTCATCCTCCTTACCCATTAAGCCTAGTCCATTGGCAAGATAAACCTGCAACCAGAAGATACCCGGGTTGTCGTTGACTGCCTGCTGCGCAAATTGTACTCCCCTGGCCCAATCACCATTTCGCATGTGCGCCATTGCGCGGAAGGGATCCAGCAGATATCTAACCCAGAGTGCATCAGGGTCCAGTTGTTCGGCTTTATCTAACGCGATGAACGATTCCTGAATCTCGCCACTGCCTGACAGGCTATAACTGTATTCCGCCCAGGATGTTGCGTTTTCAGGATTTACATCTATTGCTCGTTTTGTCAATTGTACGGCTCTCGCCGTGTCACCGCATATATCGGAGAGCGGGTAGGCAGCATCCCGCATACTCTGGAGTTGATCTGCACCCAATAACACTGATCGCCTCGCCAACCGACAGGGTGGTAAAAGGCAATACGGCGATCCAGTCTGATCGTACTTTTACCGGTCCCGGATTTTGGGCTTTCTGATTAAGGACCGCCGCAGCAGGCGTTTGCGGAGCAATGCTT
>Ga0066376_10003906_pt1 | contig 13129 bp, 10 predicted proteins | sample Knorr_S15_td_Bot_FD_77009 | JGI IMG/M metagenome (GOLD analysis project Ga0066376, IMG submission 77009) | Marine microbial communities from Southern Atlantic Ocean transect - Knorr_S15_td_Bottom_ad_5009_LV_A | ecosystem: Environmental > Aquatic > Marine > Oceanic | place: Southern Atlantic... | reverse complement strand
CGCCGGTCAGACTAATCTGCTGGCCTTGAATGCGACCATCGAAGTCGCCCGCGCCGGCGAAGCCGACCGAGGAAATCGCGTCGCAGATCGGCAACATCCAGTCGGTTACCGGTGAAACCGTGACCGCGATCGCCAACATCCGCGGCACGATCGAGAACATCAACGAGATCGCCACCGGCATTGCCTCCGCGGTCGAGGAACAGGGCGCGGCGACCGACGAAATCACCCGCAACATGCAGCAGGCGTCGGAAGGCACTGCCGAGGTGTCGCAAACCATCGTCGAGGTAACCCAGGCCGCGTCCGAAACCGGGTCCGCCGCCGGCCAGGTGAGAGATGCTGCGGGCGAACTGACCACCCACGCGGAGAATTTGGGCGAAGAGCTGAGCGGGTTCCTCAAGCAACTCGGGGTCGCTTAACGAGGCGATGCATCCTGGCGCGCGAATTCTACCGCGCGCCAGGACGCCTTTACTTCGGCGATACCGGGGAGCCGGGGTGCGTATCTCCATGGACGGCAAGGGGTGCTTCCTCGACAACATCTTTATCGAGCGCCCGTGGGCAATCTCTCAAATACGAGTGCGGCTGCCCGTACGCCTTCTCCGGCGGGCGCGATGCCAGGGCCGGTCGGTGGATCGACTTCTACAATCACCAGCGGCCTTATTCCGCCCATGGCGGGCGAACGCCTGTGCTGGTATATCGGGATGGCCTGTTGCCCTCCTGCCCGGGCTTATGCTCGAACCTCCGGTCAACAGGCTTGGCGGCGTGAAACAAAAACATGAAGCAATCGGCTGGAAAACCCAGACAGGTGTTTAAATCGCCGCTAAATCTGCCCAACGAATGGGGAGTAGCTCACTATGCGTGGAATCAGTTAAATGAAATTGTTGGTTGGAGGGCCTCTGACGATGAATAGCACCGATGGATAACGATACGCCGGTGGTGAAGGATCTGGTGCTGATTGGCGGTGGCCACAGCCATGTCTCGGTGCTGCGTAAATTCGGCATGAAGCCGGTCAAGGGCGTGCGGTTGACCGTCATCTGCCGCGATGTCCACACCCCTTATTCGGGGATGTTGCCGGGGCTGATCGCCGGCCATTACGGTTTCGACGATGCCCATATCGACCTCGGGCCGCTATCGCAATTTGCCCATGCACGATTTTATCACGACGATGTCGTCCGCCTTGATCTCGACGCCAAGCGCGTTCTGTGCGCCAACCGTCCGCCGGTGCCCTACGATCTGCTGTCGATCAATATCGGCTCCGCCCCGGTGACGCAGACCGTTGCCGGCGCGCAGGGCAATGTCGTGCCGGTCAAGCCGATCGCCAAATTCTTCGCCCATTGGGAACGCCTGCGCGACCGTGTCGTGGAACGCGGCGAATCCGTGCGGATCGGCGTTGTCGGCGGCGGTGCGGGCGGCGTCGAGTTGCTGCTTGCGGTGCAGTACCGCCTTTCCGGTCTGCTGGCCGCGCGCGGCCGGAACGCGGAACGTCTGAGCTTCCATCTGGTCACCGACATGGACAAAATCCTGCACACCCACAACCGGCGGGTCGGTGCGATATTCGAGCGTGTATTGCGTGAACGCGGCGTGCAGGTCCATACCGGGCACAAGGTCGTGCGGGTCGAGCCAGGATTGCTGATATGCGAAAATCAGGCGGCGATTGCGCTCGATGAAATCCTCTGGGTCACCTCGGCGGGGGCGGCGCCGTGGCTTGCTGAAGCCGGGCTCGATGTCGATGACGAGGGTTTCGTTACGGTCGACGACACTTTGCAATCGACCTCGCATCCCGGAATCTTCGCCGCTGGCGATATCGCCACGATGGTCAATCATCCGCGTCCGAAATCGGGGGTTTTCGCGGTCCGGCAAGGCCCGCCGCTGGCCGGTAATCTGCGCCGCCACGCCAAAGGCCAGTCGTTGCGTGCGTTTGCGCCGCAACGCAACTTCCTTGGCCTGATCAGCACCGGCGATAAATACGCCGTTGCGTCGCGCACCGACTGGGCCCGTGAAGGCCGCCTGCTATGGCGCTGGAAGGACTGGATAGACCGCCGTTTCATGCGCAAATACAACGAATTGCCAGAAATGGACAGCGACGAGAAGCCGGATATCGCGCGCGGCGTCGCCAGCCCCGAAGTTATCAAGGAAATTTCGGCGATCGCGATGCGTTGCGGCGGCTGCGGCGCCAAGGTCGGCGCGACCGTCCTGACCCGCGCGCTCAGCCAGTTGAACCCGGTCGCCCGGCCCGAAGTCCTGATCGGCCTGCATGCGCCGGACGATGCCGCCGTCGTCGATGTCGGCGCCAAACAGGTCATCGTGCATACGGTCGATTCGTTCCGCGCCATGATCGACGATCCCTATATTTTCGGCCAGATCGCGGCCAATCACAGCCTCGGCGATATCTTCGCGATGGGCGGCGAACCGACGACGGCGCTGGCCATCGCCACCGTCCCCTATGGCATCGAAGCCAAGGTCGAGGACGATCTGACCCAGATGATGCAGGGCGCGATGCTGGTGCTGAAAGACGCCAATACGGCGCTGATTGGCGGCCATACCAGCGAAGGGGCGGAATTGTCGCTGGGCTTCGCGATCAACGGGCTGGTCGACCGCGCCCAGATCATGCGCAAGGGCGGCATGCAGCCGGGCGACCGTCTGATCCTGACCAAGGCAATCGGCACCGGCACTTTGTTCGCTGCCGATATGCGCCTCAAGGCCAAGGGACGATGGATCACCGGGGCGCTCGAATCGATGCTGCAATCGAACCAGGCCGGGGCGCAATGCCTGCATGATTTCGGCGCCACCGCCTGCACCGACGTGACCGGCTTCGGCGTGCTGGGCCATCTGGTGGAGATGACCAAGCCGTCGCAAGTCGATGTCGAAATCGACCTGGGCGCAATGCCGTTGCTCGATGGCGCGCTGGAAACCGTCCAGGCCGGGATCGTCAGTTCATTGCAACCGCAAAACGTCCGCTTGCGCCGCGCCATCCGCGACCTCGACAAGGTCGGCAAGGATCCCCGCTATCCCTTGCTATTCGACCCGCAGACCGCCGGCGGCATGCTGGCCAGCGTGCCCGGCGACCGGGCCGCCGAATGTGTCGATGCGCTACGCCGGATCGGCTATGCGTGCAGCGCGGTCATCGGCACGATCAAGCCCGAAGGCAACCAGATCGAACCGGTCAGCTTGATACTTTGAGCCGCGTCAGGACTTTGCGCCAGCCGGCCGCTTCGCGCGCCGGCGTGAAATTGGGCGCAAGGGCCGCGCACCGGCGGGTCAGATCGGCGAGAAAATCCGGGTCGGTTTCGGCCCGGTGCAACAGATCGCGCAGGGCCGTTGTATCGCCGCAGGGATAATAGCCCGGATAATCCCGGCCGAGCAGGCCGATATTGCCGGGGATGTCGGAGGCGACGATCGGCACGCCGGCGACGATTGCTTCCGAGACGACATTTGCGCCGCCTTCCATGCGCGAGCTGATCACCATCAGGCGGGTCTTGACGAATTCGCGCCGCACCGCCCATCCCGGCACCTCGCCACGCCAGACATAACGCGGGTTGCGCGCCATTTCGGCTTTCGCCGCGCCGGCCCAGTCCGCGTCATGCGCCTTGCCAAGATGAATCACCCGCAGCCGCGAAGTGTCCGGCAGGCCGCTGGCGGCAAGGGCCGCGCGCAAGGGGTCTTTTTCTTCGCGCAGATGACCCAGCACGCAGATATCGAAAAACCGCCTGGACGGCGCGCGCGGGCGCGGCAGCGGCGCCGCCGATTGCGGAACCACCGTCAGTTTGGCGGCGAACCGCGCCGGAATCGCTTCGGCCACCAGGCCGTGCAGGCAGACCAGTTGGTCGGCCAGCGCCATCGAGCGCTGCGTTACCGCGCGGTGGCTTTGCTGAAAGCGATAGATGTCGGTACCGGTCAGCGCGACGACCAGCGGTCGGTCCGGGTAGCGGCCGCGGAACCGGATGACCGAACTGGCGCTGCGCCAGGCATGCAGCGCCACCATCATGCCGGCGGATTTTCCGTCGTATTCTTCCGCCACACGCACGCGATGACCCAGGGCGCGCAGGATTCCCGCCCAGCGGTCGGCGGTCGTCCGGTTGCCGGATTTGGAGCGCCTGCCAGCCGGGGTTATAAGATCGATCTTCATGCAAGACCTGCAAGGCGAGGAAAATGACCCAGCCGGTGGCGACCGAAATTTTGCGCGACAACATGCGCGACGCCCGCGCCCGGACCCTGGAACTGGTCGCGGGTCTGGATGCCGAACAGCTTATCGGGCCCAAGCTGGCCACGGTCAATCCGCTGCAATGGGAAATCGGCCATGTTGCGTGGTTCTACGAATATTTCATCCTGCGGCGCATTTACGGCCGCGACGGATTGCTGGCCGATGGCGACACGATATACGATTCGATCGCCATCGCCCACGATACGCGCTGGGATCTGCCGCTGCTTGGCATCGCCGATACGCTTGCCTACATGGCCGCCGTGCAGGACGCCTTGCTGGAACGGCTGGAAGACGGCATGGCGGGCGTGCAGGACAGCTATCTGTATCAATTCACGACCTTCCATGAAGACATGCATACCGAAGCCTATACCTATACCCGGCAGTGCCTCGGCTATCGCGAACCGGTCTTCGCGCTGGCGTCGAGCGACCCTGAAGACGGCAGCGCCGGCCCCTTGCCAGGCGATGCCGCGATCCCCGGCGGCACCTTCATGTTCGGCAACCCGAAGGACGCGCCGTTCGTGTTCGACAACGAAAAATGGGCGCACCCGGTAACCATTGCGCCGTTTCGAATGGCGCGTGCGCCCGTGACCAACGCCGAATTCGCCGAATTCGTCGATGCGGGCGGCTACCGGACGGCCGAATTCTGGGACGATGAGGGCTGGCGCTGGCGATGCAGTGCCGGGGCGGCGCATCCGGTCTACTGGCTGCGCGATGGGCCGGCGAATTGGGGGATGCGCCGCTTCGACCAGACCATCGACTTGCCGCCGCACCAGCCGGTTATTCATGTCAATTGGTATGAATCCAGCGCCTGGTGCCGCTGGGCCGGGCGGCGGCTGCCAAGCGAAGCCGAGTGGGAATTCGCCGCCACCGGCGGCGGGGCGGCGCAAAAACGCGCCTGTCCGTGGGGCGACGATGCGCCCGGTCCGGGCCGCGCCAATCTGGACGGTCGCGCGCTTGGCTGCATCGACGTGGCGGCGCGCGCGGCGGGCGACAGCCGTCATGGCTGCCGGCAGATGATCGGCAATGTATGGGAATGGACGCAGTCCACGTTCGAGCCCTTCGCCGGGTTCGCGCCGGACGATTACAAGGAATATTCCACAACCCTGTTCGGGGTCACCAAGGTGCTGCGTGGCGGCGCCTGGCCGACACGGGGCCGAATGGTCGATTCGACATACCGCAATTATTTCGGCCCGGACCGCCGCGACGTTTTGGCCGGGTTTCGAACCTGCGCGATCTAAAAGACAACCTATCCAACACCAGCTTAAACGAGTAATCATGGCCAGTCAATCAATCCACCGGAGTACAACATGAAATCCGAGACGATTCTGCGACGCATCGCAAAATCGCTGGATAGGCGCGCGCCGGGGCGGAGCGGGCCGAAATATCTTTCGTTGCGCGATGCAATTCTGGCGGCGATCGAGTCGGGCGACTGGGCGCCGGGCCAAAAGCTGCCGCCGGAAACCGCCTTTGCGCAGGAAATGCCAGTCAGTCTCGGCACCGTTCAAAGAGCGCTGCAAACGCTCGCCGTTGACGGGGTCGTCGATCGGCGCCATCGCGACGGCACCTATGTCACCGAGCTTCCGATCCTGGACGAGATATCGATCCTGCGGTTTGTCGGTAAGGATAGCGGGAGCCTGCTGCCGGTCTACACCAAGGTGCTCGACATTGCGCGCACGCGCGAGAACGGCCCCTGGTCGCGGCTCATGCCGGCGGAAGACTCCTTCGTGCGCATCACGCGGCTCATCAACGTCAATCTGGAATTCAAGGTGTATAACCGGGTTTACCTGCCGGCCGGCCGGTTCGACGGCCTGCTGAAATGGTCCACCCAAGAATTGGACGGCGTCGGGATATTTCACATTCTCAGCACGCAGTTCAATGCGCCGCTGCTGCGCACCGCCCAGCTGTTGCAGGTTCTGGCGCTTCCCGCGCCAATTTGCGCGGCGATCGGCGTTCCGGCTGGCACGGTCGGTGCGAAATGGGATGTCGAAGCCTATTCCTATCGGGGCCTGCCCATCGCCCATCATCAAAACTATCTGCCGCCGAACGATAGCCGGCTCGAAATCCGTGAACGATAGCGGCCAGGAGATTCATACCCTATGCGTGAAAAGGAATCGCCGCTCGGCGCGTTCCGCGTTCTCGACCTGACCCAGGTGCTATCGGGACCGCATTGCACCCAGATGCTTGCCGATCTGGGCGCCGATGTCGTGAAGGTGGAGCGGCCCGGTAAGGGCGATGATCTGCGTCACACCCTTGCCTACGCCGGCCGCGCCGGACATCAGGATTATTTCAACGCCAATAACCGCTCCAAGCGGAGCATCGCGCTCGATCTGAAGGATGGCGATGACCGCAAGATCGCCCAGTCGCTGGCCGGCGCCGCCGATATCGTCGTCGAGAACTTTGCGCCGGGCACGGCGGGCCGGCTGGGTATGGGGTGGGACGATCTGCGGGCGATCAATCCCAAGCTGGTCTATTGCTCGATCTCCGGCTTCGGGCAGAGCGGGCCGCACCGCGACCGGCCGGCGCTCGACCCGGTCATCCAGGCCATAACCGGGGTGATGAGCGTGACCGGTGAAGCCGACGGCGCACCGGTGCAGATCGGCACGCCATTGGCCGATGTCATGGCCGGCGTTTACGCCGCCTACGCCATCCTGGGCGCGCTGCATGGTGTGCGCAGCAGCGGAATTGGCCGCTATATCGACCTCAGCATGCAGGATTCGATGCTGGCTGCGCTGGGGCCGCGGATGGGCGAAATCCTGCAATCCGGCGCCTTGCCGGTGCGGGTTGCGAACGAAAACCCGTTGCGCGTTCCGGCCAATAATTACACCACCCTGGATGGCCGGCTGATCGCCATCATCTGCCTGAGCGACCATTCCTGGCCGCCGATCTGCCGCGCGCTGGAATGCGAGGAACTGATCGACGATGCGCGGTTTGCCGACATGACCCGCCGGGTCACCAACCGCAAGGCATTGAACGCCATCGTCGCCGGCATCGTTGCCGGCCGGACCGCGGATACCTGGCGGCCGCGCCTGGAGGCGGAGCGCGTCCCCTACGCCATGGTCAATGATTACGCACAAGCTTTGGACGATGCGCAGGTTGTCCATCGCGGGCTGATCCGCGAACTCGATCACCCCGAATCCGGTGCGATCCGCGTCATCGGGCCACCCTGGACGATGACCGGCCCGCAGGCCGAACCGACGCCGCCGCCGCTGCTCGGCGAACACGGCGCCGACGTGCTGGCCGAATGGCTGGACCGTAAATAGCGCCGGGGTTCAGTCACTGTTCTCGCCGCTATCCTTGGCCGCGGGGTTGCCGGGCAGGGCCGCAAGGATGCCGGCGATCCCATCGATGAAGCGCTTGAAGTCGAACCCATCGTCGCGCACCGCGCGCGGCGCTGCCGGGCGCGCGGCAACCGGCGCGCCGGACGGCGGCTGGCTGGCCAGGGCGGTTTGCATGAAATCCCGCCACAGGGCTGCGGGAAGCTGGCCACCGGTAAGCCGCTTGGTCGGCGCGTCATTGTCGTTGCCGAGCCAGACCCCGGCGATAAGGTCGGCGCTATAGCCGATGAACCACGCATCGCGGTAGTTCTGGCTGGTTCCGGTCTTCCCCGCCACGTCGCGGCCGTCAATCCGCGCGCCGCGCCCGGTCCCGTTGGCCACCGCGCCGCGCAGCATCGCGGTCATGCGCGCGGCGTCGCCAGGCTTGATGACCTGGCCGACACCGGATTTGTCGCGGCGAAAGAGGATGTTTCCAGCCCGGGTGCGCACCTCCACGATGCCATGGGGAATGACGCCCTGGCCGCCATTGGCGAACGGCACATAGGCCGATGTCAGTTCGATCAGGGATACTTCCGACGCCCCCAGCGACAATGAAGGATGCGGCCCGATGGGCGAGGTGATGCCGAGCCGCCGTGCCGCGCCGACCACTTTTTCGCGGCCGATTGTGGCGTAAAGCCGCACCGCCACCGTATTGATCGACTGGGCCAGCGCATCGCGCAGCGTAATGTCGCCCTGGAAGGTCTTGGAGAAATTCCGCGGCTGCCAGCCATCGACCGTGACGGCGGCGTCCGACATCATGTCACCGGGTTCGAAACCGGCCTCCAGCGCCGCCAGATAGACGAACGGCTTGAACGCGGAGCCGGGCTGACGGCGCGCCTGGACGGCGCGGTTGAACTGGCTGACGGCATAGGACCGGCCGCCGACCATGGCGCGCACGGCGCCATAGTGGTCGAGCGCAATCATTGCCCCCTGGCCGACTCGGCGCGCCTTGGCGTGCCGGGCCAGAATTCGGGTCAGCGCGGTTTGCGCCGCGCGCTGCAAGTTTGGTTCCAGGGTGGTCAGCACGATCAGATCGCCGGTTCGGCCACCGACCAGGCTGGGCAAACGTTCTTGAACCCAATCGACGAAATATTGCGAGCCGCGGGCGCCGGACCGGTGCGACAGGTGGGCTGGCGCGCGCTTCGCCGCCGCCGCCTGGCGCGCGGTCAGAAATCGGGCAGCGACCATGTTTTGCAGCACCTGGGCGGCGCGCGCGCGCGAACGCGCAAGGTTGTTGGTCGGCGCATAGCGCGATGGCGCCTTCAATAATCCGGCCAGCATCGCCGCTTCGGCCAGATTGACGTGGCGCGCCGATTTGCCGAAATAGCGCTGCGCCGCTGCCTCTACGCCATAGGCGCCAGCGCCCATATAAATCCGGTTCAGATACAGCGTGAGGATATCGTCCTTGCTTAATCGCGCTTCCAGCCACAGCGCCAGCAGCAATTCCCGCGCCTTGCGCAGCATCGTGCGTTCCGGCGTCAGGAACAGGTTCTTGGCCAGTTGCTGGGTAATGGTGCTGCCGCCCTGGACCACGCGTCCGGCGCTGAAATTGGCCGCCATGGCGCGCAAAAACCCGATCAGATCCATGCCGAAATGCTGGTAGAACCGCCGGTCCTCGGTGGCGATGACCGCGCGCGGCAGGGCGGGCGGCATCTGAGCGACATTGATCAGCGCGCCGCTGAACGCGCCGTTTTGCGCCAGTACGCCGCCATCGGCGGCCAGCACGGTCAAGCCGGGACTGTCGGGCGCCCGCCACAGATCGGCGGTGTTGGGCATTTCCGGCGCCAGGACGAGAAACAACCCGGCCCAGACGACCCCCAGGGTGATGAACAATGTGGCCAGCAGGTTCGCAAGGCGCCGCGTCAGCGAGCGCCGCTTGCCTTGATTGATTTTGGAATTCTGCTTACGCGCCATAGCTTGGTATCATACCAAAGCGCGCTGATTTCCTCTAAGCTCGATTGCCAGCAAGGAGCGTTAATTATGACCAAGACCGAATCCAGGCCGAGCCAGCGGGCGCGCGCCGACCGGTTCCGCGCACTGCATAAGGGGCCAGGGCCCTTCGTAATCGCCAATCCGTGGGATGCGGGCTCGGCGCGGGTTCTGGCCGGGCTGGGCTTCAAGGCGCTCGCCACCTCCAGCGGCGGCTTCGCCGGCACGATGGGGCGGCGCGACGGCGCGGTGACACGGGCGGAAGCGCTGGCCCATGCGCGCGCGGTATGCGACGCCGTCGATCTGCCGGTCTCCGCCGATCTTGAGGGTGGCTTCGGCCACAAACCCGCCGATATCGCGGAAACCGTAAGGCTGGCGGCGCGGACCGGGCTGGTCGGCTGTTCGATCGAAGATTTCACCGGCGATGCGAAAAAGCCCTTCTACGATATCGAAGCGGCGGTCGAGCGGATCGCGGCCGCGGCCGAAGTCGCGGCGTCGTTCGGCTTCGACTTCACCTTGACCGCGCGAAGCGAATGTTTCCTGCGCGGCCACCCGGACCTCGATGAGGTCATCGCCCGCCTGCTCGCATATGAAGCCGCCGGGGCCGACGTGCTGATGGCGCCGGGCCTGCCCGATCTGGCGGCGGTCAAGGCGGTCTGCGATGCGCTGTCCAAACCGTTCAACTTCATGGCCGGGATGCCGGGAAAATCGTTCAGCGTCGCGCAACTCGCCGATGCCGGCGTGCGGCGCATCAGCCTGGCGACATCGCTGTACCGCGCCGCGATGAGCGGGCTTGTCGCCGCCGCCAGGGAGGCAAGGGAAAGCGGCACCTTCGGCTATGTCGAGACCTCGATACCCGGTCCCGAACTGGCTGGTTATATGCGCGATTAGGCGGCGCGCCATGACCTCCGCGCCGCAACTGGCCAAAGCGTTCGATCTGCGCACTATCGATGCAGCCTTCCTCGACAACCCCTATCCGACCTATGCGGCGTTGCGGCAATTCGACCCGGTGCATCGCAGCCCCGACGGGTCCTATTTCCTGACCCGCTACGACGATGTCATGGCGGTGTATCGAAGCCGGGCCTTCAGTTCGGACAAAAAGGCCGAGTTCAAGCCCAAATACGGCGATAGCCCCCTCTATACCCATCACACGACCAGCCTGGTCTTCAACGACCCGCCGCTGCATACCCGGGTGCGCAAGCTTCTGGCGCCGGCCTTCACGCCGCGCGCGTTGGGCGTGCTGGAACCCCGGTTCGCCGCCCTGGTCGATGGGCTGCTGGATGCGGCGGAAGCGCGCGGAAAGATGGATCTGATCGAAGATTTCGCCGCCGCCTTGCCGGTCGAGATTATCGGCGATCTGCTTGGCGTGCCGCGCGCCGACCGGGGGCCGTTGCGCGGCTGGTCGCTGGCGATCCTGGGCGCGCTGGAGCCGGTCCTCACGCCGGAAGTCGAACGACGCGGCAACCAGGCCGTGGCCGATTTTTCCAGCTATCTTGGCGATTTGATCGGGGAGCGCCGCCGCCATCCGCGCGACGACGACGTGCTGAGCGCGCTGATCACGGGCGCCGTCGATGGCGTACCGTTGAGCGAAAACGAACTGATCCAGAACTGTATTTTCCTGCTCAATGCCGGCCACGAAACCACCTCGAACTTAATCGGCAACGGGGTCGCCGCATTGCTGGACCATCCAGCGGAGCGGGCGATATTGCGCGACAACCCGGACTTGATCGAAACCGCGGTCGAGGAGTTTCTGCGTTTCGAGAGTTCCAACCAGCTTGGCAACCGCCGCGCCACCCAGGACGTAGAAATCGGCGGCAAGACGCTGCAATCGGGCAGTTTCATCACCCTGTGCATCGGCGCCGCCAACCGCGACCCGGCCCAGTTTTGCGACCCGGATCGGCTCGACATCGCCCGGACCCCGAACCGGCATCTGGCTTTTGGCGCCGGCGCGCATGCCTGCGCCGGGATAACTTTGGCGCGCATGGAAGGGCGGATCGCGATCGGGCGCCTGCTGCGCCGCTTCCCGAATTTGCGCCGCGACGGAACCCCGCAACGCGGCGGCCGCGCCCGCTTCCGGGGCTATCTTTCGTATCCGCTGGCGTTGGAATGAGGGCGGCGGCGTGCGTCGTTTGCCATGACGCAGCCAAATTTATCCGCGTTCAAATCGTTGCCAGACCGTGCCCGACATCCAACCCAGAACGCACCAGAAGACAGCGGCGGTCACGATTGACGCGGCGGCAAAATGCCCGGCGAGTTCAGGGGGAACTGGCCCTCCGATACGTTCGGGTTGTGGGGCGCCGAAAATGTGTGGCGCCGCTATCAAAACGATTCCCGCGACAATCCAGGCGATGCCGGGCCGAAATACCAGCAGCCACAAACCTGACATTGTCGCCACAACGCACAAAATCCACCACGCCTGACGGCCACTGAGTTCGGCCGCCATTGCCCCTGGCACTTCCGGCGGCAGACCAAGCGCCGGTGCAAGAATGAATATGGCGAAACCGGCCAGACCCCAAAGAATGCCAATTCTGCCATTCACGGGTTGGCCCCCGAGCGCCAGACACGCCACCAAAATCAGTGCAAATCCGGTGCCTGCAAGCACATTGGCCAGTGTGGTATAGAACGTACGCTCCATTCCATCCGCCGGCGCCCACGCTTCTGCCTCGGTATCGTGTTGTCCAGCGCCACCGACCAGAATGATTTGAGAAGGCGCGTGCGCTTGGCTCTGCTTGTTGGCGTCGGCGCTTCCATTCCCTTCAAATTCTTCTGCATGGAGAATGATCGGCGTTGTCGTGAACTCTTGAAGGATGGATATCCCGATGCCGGTGATAAATCCGGATATCAAGGCCGTGATTAGAATTCGGCGAAGCATCGCTCGTTCCTCCAGACTTAGTGGCAAGGAAATGTGAAAGCATGCCGGGTGTCATGGGCGGCATTGTGAACGATGTCGGGGTGCGCGAAACCGGCCCCGAGGACGAGGAATGCACCAAGTAAGATTGCCAGCGTGGCCGGCAGAAACAACCTGCTGGATACATCGATCGGGTTCGTAGGGCTATTCGTGTGCTGATTCATCGAGAAGTTCCCTTCAAATCGCTTGGAAAATCACCGGCCTGGCGAGATTTTCAGCCAGGGTTAAAAACCAATCGTATAGGTTGCGATGGCGCCCAACGTCCGCGTTTTCACATTCGCTTCCTCGGCGATTTTCCAGCCGACATCGAAGGTCAGGCCGAAATCGAACGTGTAGCCAACGGAGACCTGGAACTGACGGTCGTTTTCATCGACCGCCTTGTCGGTATTCCGCCGTGTCCAGGCCACGGCAAGATTGAAGCCGTTCCATTCAACCTGTCCGGCCAGTGTCAGGAAATCACGGTCTTCGCCGGCAACGCCGCCGGCATTTATTTGGGTCACATATTCGATCATTGGCGAGATTATGACCGCGCGGCCGGGTGCAAAGTTCGTGTGAATTGCGAGCGCCACCGAATTTTCATCGGCGGTGTCGCCTTGCCCTCCGGCCTGATGCATATACGCCATGTGGTAGGCGAGTTTGCCCAGCCCGGAAACCTTGCCGCCGTCGATTGCCAGACTGAACCGCCCCGGGATTGCCGGAGGCTCCAACTCTTGAGAGGATGGAGCTATGACAAAGAAAACATCGGCAAGATATTCACCTGAAGTGCGCGCGCGTGCCGTT
>Ga0066376_10003905_pt1 | contig 13133 bp, 10 predicted proteins | sample Knorr_S15_td_Bot_FD_77009 | JGI IMG/M metagenome (GOLD analysis project Ga0066376, IMG submission 77009) | Marine microbial communities from Southern Atlantic Ocean transect - Knorr_S15_td_Bottom_ad_5009_LV_A | ecosystem: Environmental > Aquatic > Marine > Oceanic | place: Southern Atlantic... | reverse complement strand
CTTTAATCATTGCGCCAAGCTCTACATGCTTGCCAGGTTTGGCTCTTTGCCCGTTGTACTGGACTTTTCCCGACTGCACCATGTCTCTTGCTATTGCGCGGGTCTTAAAGAACCTTGCAGCCCTCACCCTATAAACAACGATTTTTGTATCCTTTACACTGAGTGAGTGAGTGGGAAATCAAACCAAACCCAATAAATTCGACCCATAATCCAAAACTAACTACCCAAAACAGACATACAATTATTTAAATACAAAATCTTTACTAGTTAATTTGTTGCCATGAACAATATTATACCTACAAATTTAAGAATCTCTTGCCTTTATTTTTAGCAATTCTCGACGCTGTTTCTTATCCGGCTTTGTATCAGGGTGAGGACTATGGAAGGCGCTTAGTTTGCGAGCCTCTTGATTTGTTAGCCTCTGTCTGACACTTGGATCTGTTTCACGATAAAGTTGCTGTGCCATATCTGCCTTACGTCTTTGATCGCTTAGTTTACAGACAACAACTTCTTTCATGTCATAGCCTTGCTTGAAGGTAACAACCGCACCGATTTCAACTATTTTTCCCGGTTTACATTTGTGACCATTATAATTGACTTTACCCGCCTGAATTGCTGTCTTGGCAATTGATCGCGTGCGATAGAAGCGTGAGGCCCACATCCACTTATCTAATCTAACAACAACATCTGTCAAATCATTCATTTTAAAAGTCTTAATCCAATAAATCTGCAATCCTTATTGTAAATCACTCGGAAAAGCACAGTCAAAACGCCATTCCATATAAACATCAACAATTATTTGCACACCTTGCTTTTGTGCTTTATCCGCGTTCTGCGGCGTTATTCAATCATCCAAGATTTTTAAATTGGGGAGCGTGAAAGCTCAGTGGGTAGCTCGTTCCAGAGGAGCTACGCAGACATCGTGCTTCAATGGTTTTGTAAGGTGGTGGTGAGCGCTGATTTTTAGCTTCTGAGCGACGCAGCCCATCCAGGGCTGCTGTTCAATTATCGGGACATCTGAACTTACCGTTATGCTCTAGAAATACCCGCACCTTATCCTTAATTGTCATATTACCCAGCATCTGATTTACTTTTTTGGGCTATTTGCATTCTGAGGTTGGAAAGTATGTATTCGGTCCTACTGTGCAAAAACGTCAGTTGGTTGGAATAGGTTAATTTTGACTCTGAGTGCCGTAACTAGACTGTCAAATAATTCTGGTCGATTGACTCCTCTTACCTTATTCCGGTCTATCAGGATTTTATTGTGTGATGGACCGTTATCACACCAAAGCCGCCATTCACTGGACAACATTCATCAGGCAACTTCAGACAAGAAGCAGACAGTCGAGCATATATTTCTGAGATTTTGCTGAAAGTGTCACAATTTCTCCACCGAAAAAATATGTTTATTGGCAGGTACGTATTCATCGAGCTTTGTCTATGGATAACAAATAGTTGTTCTCACTTAATATTTTCGATGACTTTGCATTCCATGTTTTCGCAATATTTTCTCGCTATTACCACGTCCTTTTTAATCTGTCCAAGTAAGTGCTCTAAACTATCGTAAATAGCACTTTCTAATTCGGACTTTTTTAAGACGGCCACTGTATAAGCGGAATATTCGGTTATGAAACCTGAAGTAACTCGGCCACGTAGCGTTAGGACTGTTTCGGTAATTTCTGCTCGAACACTCACTTCGAAATTACTGTTTCCTCTGATATCAAGTGTCTCCACAACTCGAACTTTAGGGGATAATGTAAAATACCCTCCTAATTGACCTTTTTCACTTTTTTTATAACCAAGGGAACGAAGTTCCGAATCAATCATGCTTAGAACATTTTTATATGCTCTACCTTTTTCTGGATAGAACCGAAAAAGTCGGTCAACTTCGTCAGCATTTTTATACGAGTCACTCATTATTGAGTTGCTACCAGTCCAATAGTAGAGGTCAAAAACCCCGATTTGGCTCACACTATAGAATTTGCTTGTTGCCAAAACTTCGTTTTTCATTCCACAAAGACTATCTAGTGAACATGCAGCTTGAACAGAGTTGGTAGCGATAAATAAAAGTGTAGCGATAATTTTTTTCATTTGTTGTACTTCTATTACTTTTCGATTACTACCCGCAGTACCGTTACTGCCAGCATTCTGCATTCAGTAGATATGACTATGATGCATATTCTCCTGATTTTTTAATAGAAACGATTATAGTCATCTTCAAAACTGGCTAAACAAGCTAATTGATCTAAGACAGATTTGCCTACCAATAAAAGCTCTTTGGTTCTATGAGGGTCATCCCAGCCATCAGCGCCATGCTTTCCGCCATGAAAAAGGTTATTTCTTATCGTTTTTAAAAGTCTAACGACTTTACATAGTTCAGTGTTGCAATCCTCAAGCCCTACACTTTTCCATTGCAAAGCACAATTTGGTCCGACCTTTTGCCGCTTTGGGTTCAGCTCTAAAAGTCTTCTAGTTTGTTCGGTGTGATGGAATTTTTGGCTATTTTGGTCGACAAACTTATCCCATCCGGGCTCTGCGTTCTCACCATTGTCATCACGCTTGAGAAAGTTATTCTCTTTAAGAGAGAATTCAAACCTAGAGAACCAATAAAAGAAGTCAAAAGCTAAATTCTTCAGGTCCGATTTAATGTCTTCCTTACGCATTAACTTTCCTTTAAATAGAGCGACCTTTCAGGTGTGAGTATTATAGGAGGCGCACATAATACAAAAGCCAAAGAATCAATTCTTTTTAATTATTCTATCATAACAATCTTTTCAAGATGTGAGACAACTTAAAGAGTAAATGTATGCAAGCTTTGGTTATATGACCGTAATGTAAATACACTATAACAAGGTCAGCTTTACGTACCAAGCTATCGTTCCATCTCAAAAAATCGAACGTCCGCAATTGGCACTTAGCCGTCGTACAAAGTCACCAATTTTGACTAAAGCGACCGGCAGCTATCTTAAACAAGCGGTTATAGCAATCGTTGCCATACTAGCGACTGCGCTCATTGAGACCTACCAACTTTTGCGCAAAACAGCATAGTTACCAGATACCATTCAATAACTAAATCCAACCTCAGAATGCAAATAGCCCTTTTTTGCAAACCATCACACAGTTACCATCATCTGATTTTCCTCCAAGGCTCTTGGCGAATAGGTGTTCTACGCTTTGTTTTGACTTAGCAACTTTGCTTTTACAAAAGAAGCATTTGTCGGCCTGCAACATTGATAATCGTTGTAGCTGAGACATTGTGAAAATTCCTCAAATCCGCATCTATTTACCATAATGTATGTAATGGGAATATGCGATTTTGGGTTCGCCTAAATTTGATAGTAAACCGCTCATTTCTATCAGTTTAGTGAGTCAATTAAGCGACTTTGGGGTGACTTTTATGTTGGTCAATCTCACCACTTTTTGGTTTTAAGTATTTCAACGTGAATTGAGTCAAAAGCTCGCATAAATAAGACATTCGTAGATTCGCGTTACTTATGTTTTGTGTGACACTGATGAGGTCGGCTTCACTACCAACGATATGAATTTCAGCCTCGGCTCTGGTGATCGCCGTATACAGCCACGCTCTATCTACGATTTTCCCCTTTTGTAGCGCGATAATGATTCTAGGGAACTGCGAGCCTTGCGCTTTGTGTAGGGTTATTGCATAACCCAACTCCATGCAATCGAGCACGGATTGGGTGACCTCAACTTTATCTCCCGTATCCAGCGTCACTTCACCATAACTTTCACCTGATGATTCAACGCTGGTTAGTGTTCCAAGAGAGCCGTTTTGAATCCCTTTGTCATAGTGGTTTTGCGTAAATAGAATGGCATCATTTAATCTGAGGTTTTGAAAAAAACACTCACCGTGCAATGCAAACTCAAGTCTATCTCCATGTGGGTTAACGACTTCTTGAGTGAGTTCGTTGATTTCAGCAACAAGTGCTTTGGTTGGAGCCATGACACGACTGTTTTGGGGTGATTGTTGATACAAGTCGCAACAGACTTGAGCAATGTCGTTCTTTGCCGTTTCGTGGAAGTGAATAGCGCCTGTACTTAGCTTAGCAGGCACGATCCCTTGATTAATGAGTTTTGAGTATTCAGGAATGCCGGTGGAGCCGTCTTGGCGTTTGACGATGTCTAGCTTTGTATTGGCAACAACGTTCGAACGCACGACATCAGCAAGCACTTTGCCACATCCAATAGGGGGTAACTGGTCTGGGTCGCCCGTAAAGATAATACGAACCGATGGGTGGATATGGTTGACCAAGCGATACATGGTTGGCAAGTCAATCATACTCGCTTCATCTATTACCAGAAGGTGCTTTTGTTGGTCTGTAGTTGGCTCTATAGGCTCTTCACGCAATAACTTAGCGATGGTTGAGGTGATAAAACCAATGGATTCATGCAAGCGCATAGCCGCTCTACCACTGAGCGCTACTGCATGTATCTCGAACCCCATTTGATGATAGGCGCGAAGTGCGGTTCTTAGTACCGTCGTTTTACCCGTTCCTGCACCTCCGGTAATTGAACTTAATGCGTTATCAAGACAGGTGACTACTGCTTCAACCTGCTTCTTGGTTAGCTCATATGGCAATTCACCAACAGCTTCAAGGTAGGCTGCATTCGCGGATTCATCATAAAGGTCATTTTGACAAGCTAAGGTCGTCAGCCGTTTGGCAACGACGTTTTCCATCAACAACTGTGCCGTTGGATGGTAGGTGCCAGTCTCAGGGTTTAGGATGTATTGTGCTTTGTCGTGGCCTGCTTTGAACGCTTCGGTGACCAGTTCCTTATCTTTGAGTAATTTGGTTAGGTAGGGACGCAAAGTGGCCTGTGTTGTATAGGTATGGCCTTTCTCAATCTCTCTGCGAATAGCCGTTTCTAGTGCGGCGCTGAGCCTCTTGTGGTCATAATCTGTGACCTCAAGTTTTAATTGTGGCGAATTCGCAACAATTAGATTATCAACATCACTGAACGACACGCCAAAACCAATTAGTAGATACGGGTTTTGCTTAATAGCTTCAATGGAAGATTCCCCGTGATGTTTTAGCAAGCGCTGCTGCACGCTGGCTGGAATTTTGAGTTGGGTCATCCAGTTGCAGTAAGCCAGATTCTTATATTTGGCGTAACCGTGAAATAGCGCATCGATAGAATCTTCACTCAGAACGCTTCCAAGCTGCTCTCTTGACTCTGGCGTATCTTTTCCAACCGTTGAATGGAAGTCTTTGCCCAGAAGCTTCCAGAGCGCTCTGGCTTTACTTTCACCGATGCCTTTAAAGTCTTTTTCTTTTGCGATGAACCGAATAAGTTGCTCCCCTGCCTCTGGCAAACTGCATTCGATATATTCTGGTGACTCGTAGGTGTGCTGTTGCATCACAAAATCACCTTCCTCCACCTCGGTTACCACACGCGTCCCTTCAACTGACCAGTGTTGACCTACAGCGGGTTGGACTGGGATGGAATCAGGGTTTACCTTGATGGTGACGTAATACTTGCCGCTGTTGGTCTTATATGAGTTTTTTGCCAGTGGTACACCGCTAAATATCACCATCTTGGTCGAGCTGTACGGTATGCTGGTGACGCGCATTTGGTCTTGATTTAATTGTGCGACAGCTTGTTGCACAATTGGAACTTGAGCATTCATCGTGGCATGAGTCCCATTTCAGATAAGGTTTCATTCAGCTCACCAAATCGCTCTAGCTTACTTTCTAACTCTTTAACCTTGGCTTTTAGCTCAATGTTTTCAGCCTCTAGCGCTGATACCCGTTTAGAATCAAGCAACTTCCGATTTGCCGTGTTGTCGTATTGTTTTGGTTTGTCGGCATTGCTCTTGGCAGATTCGGTCAGGGGTGGAAGTACCCCTTTTTCACGCAGTTTGTCTTCTAGCGTCTTGAGCGCCTTTCTAAGTGCAGGATTTTGGTTAAGGGCTGACTTACCACACCCCACACCTTTTGCTATTTCAGCACGGTTTAGCTGCCCCCTGAAGATAATTTGCTTAAAGCTTTCTTCCGTCTGGGTGGCTCGCCACACTTCAAAGGCTTCAAGGTTCTGCTGCGCCTTTTGTTGACCGTTTTTGCTCATATTTACACCAATTTTAGATTACGCTTTACATCTAACGGTAGGCGCTGCAATGTCAGCTCCAACACTTCATCTGTCGTGGTTTTTGAGATCAGCTTATCCCTCGCTTTCAATTCCCTGACTTTGCATATCAATTCATCTTTTGTCTTCCCTTTCTCACCCGAATAACGACTAGCCAGTCTGCTCTCTTTACTTTTGAGCAGCATGTCATTTTTCTCAGCCAGCTCCTTTTGTAGTGCGCTGGCATAATTGACGGAGTGGAAAATCGCCTGCATCTTCACGCCTACAACTCTTGCGACCTCTGACTTTGAAATCTCATACGTGGACTTCTTAATAAAGTCAGTTTTTTTACTGTGTTGTCGGATATACCTGAGCTTTTGTTGATAGAGGCTTTGAATGGCCTCATACGCGGCACCAGAGCTGTTTGCATCAGATACCCAGTTCGGTAGTACTGGTTGCTCTGTTGACGCTTCCAGCGCGTCCTCATCGAGAAATTCATCAAAATAATCACTCATGCTGCTTGTCCTCGCTGTGCGTCTGCTATCAATAGCGTTTCTTTTAGATGTGTAATGAACTTATCGTATTTCGGATTGTTGCTGTTATGGCGTAGCTCTTCGACACGTTTTAATGCCAATGTTACCGTGTGATAGTGAGGCTCTTTGATGAACCAGGGCAGTTCAGGGTTGCGACACGCTGCCACATCCTGTTTGGTGTAGATGACAATCCCATTGAAGTTACCTGCTGCGATGTCGGCATTTAAACACCCCAAACATAATCGCGGTTGCGCATTTTGACGCTGCGGCTCACCATTGACACTGCATTTGGCGTTTTGTTGTGTCCCGTCCCGAAGCATACAGGTTACCCACGGGTTTGATTTCAACGCTAATACCCGTTTTACCGTGGCCTGCGCCAGCTTTTCTTTTCGCTCTTCATCCGAATAAACGTGTGTTATCCCTACTGCTTTTGACAAGAATCGGTCAACCCCGCCTGCATACTCTCGATGTTCATCTTCAATGCTGTCCATGTGCACTCTGACAACCGAATTAATGACGTGGCGGGTCGCTATTTGTTGGATAACGCGGTATTCCTTATCTCGCAGATACGCCATGAAAAAACGCTCATCCAGATGTTTAAAATGCGCTCTGATGAACCGCCCGACATCGCCTCGATAACGGCGAAGCACCGCTTCTGCAAAGATATGCCGAAATGCATGGGCAGTAGCATAAACAGCCTCACCTAAAAACTCACCTCGAACAAAACGCACACCTGCTTTATCCAGCTCCACCTCACCGCTTTGAAGCTTGGTTTTGGTTTCTTCGCTTAAGTGCGTGTCAAACAGTGCTGCGATATCGCCAGGCGCAGTCCCTCCAAGATACTCTCTCAATCGAACGCCGAATGCTTTATCGTTGTTTTTTTCTTGTGCCAACAACACCCTCGGCAGGGCCTCGTTAAGCGCTTTTTTCATCTTTATCAGTGCTCGCATGGGCGCCTCGTCGAATCGGTAATTCGATTCAAGCGTTTGCAGCGATGTTTTTTCAGTCTCGGTCAGCAATGACTTTCCTTTTAGACCCTGCCACGCCTCGATATCGTTGAATATCGAATAATGATTAACAAAATCCGCCCAGCAGGTGGGTATAGCTTTTTGGTTCTCTCCTTCGGAATCTTCTTTTTGTTTTGCTGTTGTTGCCTGATATATCGCTGGGTCAGCCATATCTGCTAAATTCAGATGCGCTAGTTGCGCTGCCAATATGTAACAACCGAGCGTAATTTCTCTTGGTAGCGGGGTATTGCCACTGGTCTTTGGTACTTTCCAGCGTACATGGAATCGCCAAGGCGTATACTGGTTATCCAGCGGGTCTGGGTTAATCTCAATATTGATATTCGACAAGCTAAACCCATACTCACTGGCGCGCCATCCTGTTAATCCAACAAACCCGGTAACCCCCGCATCCTCAATCATGGATGTCATTTTGTTAAAATATTCCATACCATTTAATGGATGCTCATCTATTGGTGTAGGCAAGGAGCCTGCCAATGATTTAAGAAACGCTCTCATGCCTTTAGTATCAGTAGGCATTTCTGTTTTTAGCTCGGATAGGATGTCAGCGGTTATCGATTCAAACTCAGGCAGTGTCACCGATAAGACTGCATCTTCATCAGGTAATGCTGTTTTATAAAGCGTGGCTTGATATTCCTCCCAAATGGCTTCTTTGGATTTGCCATGCTCACCAAACACATCGACAAATAACAGCGCTCGAACAAACTCCTGCGCATCATAGCGCTCTGGCAAATGACAGTGCTTTGCAATACGGTTGATGGTGTCGAGCTTAAAGGCATTGACGATGCGCTCTGCCGTGATATATACCTCAGAAAACATCTGGTGCACAAACGATTCAATTGCAACCAGCTTTTTCTCAGCAACACTTCGGTTACCAAAAGACTCCCGGATCGCTTCAATGGAATGCCCACAAATCACTTTACCTAAAATTAAACTCGTTGATTTCTTTTGAAATTTCAGATCTTCATCGTGTTGTTGCGTGTCAAATAACGCCTTACAGGTATGTCGGATTGCACTGATATAGGCGCAGTGTTTCTCGAAAAGATGCAGGCAATGGTCGATATAATGCTTACCAACATCTAATCCTAAATAATTAAAGCTCCCACCTTTTACATACTCTCGCCGCGTCATACCCATGAAGGATAAACACGCCTCATTCAGTGCTAATATTGCTTTCTTCTCAGAGATATCACCCACAAGACCTGCTACACCATAACGATTCAATATTTGCTTGAGCTTTTTAAGTGTCAGCGGTTCGAATCTGTTTGTATAGGCTGGCGCAGACAGGCGTTTTTTTATCCCATCGTTGGTAACATTCTGCGTAAGGCAAAGACCATAAAACCCTTCCAAATTCAGTGCATCGAGCTGGTCTATTTGCTCAGCGTGCAGGTAATGAAAAAGCATTGCGAGCTTGTCGATGATTTGATAATAAGGCCGTGGTTGCACCTTTACACCAGATGCCACCTCCAGCCATATGAGTTTGGCAAATTCAACGAGGCTCAGGGGAATATGCTGCGCATCAAACCTGACCGTGACCATCTCAACAAACTGCACAAACGGTTGTTCAAATAACGTAAAATCAATGGTAATAGTCTGCGCAGGATGCTGAAATCGCCAGATATTGTCAGTAAGCGTCGCGTTATCCAGCGGGGATAACTGGGCGAGCTTATCCTGCATTAGTCTCGATAGAGAGGTATTAACTAATAATTGCGAGGCGCGGGTGGCAATAGGCATATCAGTCTCCTATGAAAGCTGGGCAGTAAAGTGAGGTGGCAATTGAGAACGGTACTTGTCGTACATGGCTTGGCCTTTTTCAAGACTCGTTTTCGAGAAGGCTTTATTATTCAATCGGCTCGTTTTAGAGGTTTTTTTGTTGCTAAGCAGGCTCGCTATCCATTCAGCGGTAGGCAGCGCGGTGAAGAATAAAAACTCCGGCGCACAGTCTCGCAGTAAGGCATGTTTTTCCTCAAGCTGCGCTAAAAAGTGTTTAAATTTCAGCACGGTTTCAGGGCTATCTTGAACGTATATCGTATCAGGCAAATCGCCCTTGATTTGTGCGCCAGTAGTGGTCAGCCCCAATGCATCTACGCGACCACTGGTTTGCTCAGTCACCACTTTCAGGCACGCCAGCACATCATCGGCTCTGGTTTTAATATGTTCGACTGCTTTGGTGAACTCACTTTCAAAAAACTGCTTATCGCTTTCACTTGCAGTAAAAACATTGACGTATAAATCCCGCATCACTGCTCGGGTGACCCGCCCACAATTATTTTGCCACTCCTGATTCATCTCCACCAGATATCGCTCTCGCTCCGTGTCATTGGTGTGACTTCTTGGGTTGATAAGGCTTGTCGGGTCAAAGGTATCCGAGCCTGCATACACTGAGCTGGTTTTGATATGCGCAAAGCCAAAGAACCTTTCAGGCAAAGCCGTTTCACAGGGTATTTTGGCTTTTTTGGCGACTGGTGCCGTTACCCCATGACACAGCATAGTATACATCGCCTTAGGAAAAACGGGGGCCACCCGATGGGTCTGATGTTTCTCTTTCAGCACTTGCGACAGTTCGGTATCTTTAAAGGCCAGAAATAATAATCCAGTCAGATTAGAAGGGCCGCAATCAGTAGTCTTAATCACTGGTGTTAGCGGCTCATCCTGCACCGCCAGTGCGGTCACATCCTGAATATAGCGAAGCACTGCTTTGCCAATATCATCTTTGGTTTTTAGGGTCTCGACTTGGTGAATGTTGTACTTAGCTCGGCCTTTAAAATAATCACTCTCGATATGGGTGATAGCGCCATTAACACGCCTGACAAATTTAAAATCACGTAAGGTAAGCTTAGAGATATCACTCCCTTGCACCGTCTGATAAGCCATGAGATAGCTAAATAACAACGACTCTACCTTTGAGACAGGCACTACGGCATTATCACAAGAAGATTGAGCAGATAACGCAAGCTGCCTTAAGAAATCAACATCAAACAGTCCCACGTGTTGTTTTGAGGTAAAAAATCCGCTTGAGGCTTTATTAGATGTCGCGGTTATTGGTTGGTTGGCTAGGAGCTTTTTAACTATTTCCTGCCGGAATTGCGGTCTCGCCTCTGCAAAGACCAGCAATTCCAGCGCATTTTTTAAATCAGGGACATCCCCCATCAGCGGCACCAGCTTTTCTCGAAGGCGATTGATTATTTCTGCTTTTGCGGCGCTGATGAAGCTATTCTTCTGCCTCCCCTCTGGTATGGCAATCTCGGCTAATGCCGGAATATCCGCAGGCGTTACGCCCGCCAACCGAAACCCTTCAATGAGCGCACCTTTGCAGCCTTGAAAATACAGAAAAGCCGTTTCGATAGTAATGCGAAACGAGTTCATCAAGGCTTTAGGTGAGCCTAACCGCGAATATAACTCGTGACCAATACCAATATCATCCCGACGCAGCCAGGTATGCTGTGAAAGCCATTGATTGAGGTTAACTGCATCTGCTTTTTCACGCGGTGCGATAGAGGTATTTAACAGGGAGTTTAGATATCCGCGTTCGTAATCGGTGAGGGTTTTGTTAAACGCAGCAAAGCCAAGCGCGTCTTCTATCATTAATTTGACTCTATCAAGCCCCGTGGATTGGGTTTTTACGCCATCTTCACTGACGCGCCACACCTCAAAATCTTTCAGCCAAGTAGCACGGTTTTTATCAGTCAGTTCTATGCCATCCAGATAGCGCCAGACGTGCTTGCAATAAAGCAGAGTCTCTTTTCTTTTTTCTGGAAACTCATCCGTCATGAGATACCGATAGGCTGCTGCATTGAATACGCCAAACATTAACTGACTTATACGGCAGTGCTCTGGTTCTAAGAAGATAGTGAATGCGGCGTTCCGCATTCCACCGACGCCTCTTGGTATATGTAAAACCGTGGCGTTAGGATTATAAGGAAGCGGTGTGACATCCAGATTTGCTTGAAGCTCCTTCGCTATTAGCGCTTGTTCATCCAATAACGCTTGTTGCAATTGCTTGTCAGTGAGTGCTTTTTCAGGAGATGTATCGATAATATCAGGCATAATGCACTCCCGTAAGAAACGCTTCTTTGATATGGCAGCTTCGGATATACCCTTTGGTGGTCTCAGGTGCTTTATTGTCTTTGGCGTTATGCCCCATCAACTTTGCCACAAGCAGGTAGACTGGCGATGTAGAAGTCACGCTATCGATTTTTACCCGATATTCTTTGCAGGCATCATAAAACTTATCCGTGCCAAAGCTATGTCGTAAGATGTGACCTGTGTGATCGTCTTCCAGCATCTGCCCTTCGTCTGGTAATGCGCCACTTCTTTGCAATTCCAGTACTTTCTTTTTTGCTCTTGTAAATGCTCTTGTTGCTGCATTTTTAGCAATCGGTGTACCGTCATCGCTGTAGCTGGCATTTAGCAGCAGGGTATTTTCAGTAGATTCAGGACGCTCAGACTCATAATAGGTTTTGTATCGTTCCAGCAAGCTTCGGTGGATATAAAGCCGTCTAGATTCGCCGCCACCTGAATTGCGAGGCGCTTTGGTATAGCGGCCTTGAAGAAAAAACTCAAACTCCATTTGCTCTGGATGTTGCTCCACCTGCAAAAACAAAGATTTAAAACCAAGGTGCTTTTTGTTACCCACCATAAAGTCATCAAGCAGCAATCCTTGATTTTCTTTACTGCGAAGCCCTAACTCACCGCCACCGCGAAGTAACAGCTCATCACGTAAGCTATCGGTATTACGATACAAAATGGAGCGCAAGTCAGGAGTAAGGTACTTTACTGCGGTACGGCGCTTTGTATTTTTCTTCACTACTGACTTTAATCTTGGTTTTACACGGATATCTTTGGCATTGGTAAAACCTGTCATTGCCAGGTAATTGTAATAATCCCTAAGCGCCATCAAATACTGCTCTACTGTATGTTCACCAGCCCCTAGCTCTTCAATGATGACCGTGTTGATGTAGTGATTTAATAGCTCTTCCGGAATATTGTGATGTCTATGAATACTAACTTGGCTATTGCTTTGACTGTATTGAATTAACCAGTTGAAGAAGTGCTCTAACTTATTGTGAAGTATGGTTATCGTGACATCGGATATTTCTTCTTCCTGATAAGTTGTGGAGGCGAACTTACCTTCTCCGTCAGCAATCACTCGCTTCCAAACGACACCTGTTCGACTAATGGCTTTACTGAACAGTGTTGGAAGGAGCAATAAAGAAAGGTCTTCTGCCATAAAGATATTGCATTGATGATATTCAGATTTTTGAGAGGTAACAAACTGCATACAGATATCCCATTTGCGATACCTGCATAGTAATAATAACGAGCCGTGCCTGTCAATACAAATTTAACATACAAACACAGCTACATATTTCATAGCCACTTGTCCAGCCTGACATTTTGTGTTGTATTGTTGCTATCCGATTGGCTCATGTAATATTTTCGTAATGGTGTGGCTTTAGTGTTGTGACCCTCACCTTTACTAGGCTATTATGGG
>Ga0066376_10003904_pt1 | contig 13134 bp, 11 predicted proteins | sample Knorr_S15_td_Bot_FD_77009 | JGI IMG/M metagenome (GOLD analysis project Ga0066376, IMG submission 77009) | Marine microbial communities from Southern Atlantic Ocean transect - Knorr_S15_td_Bottom_ad_5009_LV_A | ecosystem: Environmental > Aquatic > Marine > Oceanic | place: Southern Atlantic... | reverse complement strand
GTCTACGTAGTCCACCATCTCAAGATCGTCAGTTCGTCCTTCGCCACGGTCGCCCACCATACCTAGGTCAATCTCCCGGTTCCTGATGCGTTGGATGATAGGCCGGGTGTTGGAAATCACCAACTCCACCCGTATCCCTGGGTGCAATCTGCGAAACTGCCGCACAGCCAATGGTAGGATAGATTCTCCGGGTGTGGTGCTCGCTCCAAGAGTAAGGTGGCCCGTTTCCAGGTCTTGCATCTCTTGCACCGCGGCCACCATCTTGTTGGACAGGGCGAATATCTGCTGGGAATAGGCGAAGACTACCTCGCCTTCTTGAGTTATCCCCAACCTCCTGGGTCTCCGGTGGAAGAGGGTGACGCCCAAGGATTTTTCCAGTTCTTGGACCTGTATAGACACCGCTGGCTGGGTAATTTCCAGAACTTCGGCAGCCCGGGAGAAGCTTAGGTGTATGGCAACGGCGTGGAAAACGTAAAGCTGATGGAAGTTGAGTTGGTTGGGGACCAATTCTCCGGGCCGCGGAGGCTCGGTATTCGCCCCTCGTTGAGCCCCCACGTCTGGCACTGAGGATTAGCTCAGACCGGGAATTACTTGACCTGAATCGAGGCCGAACCGGTCGCCCAGACCAAGCAGCCGGGCCAGGTTTCGAGTAGTCACTGCCGCCACCTCTTCCACCGATATTCCTTTAAGCTCAGCCAGTTGTTGGGCCACCGCTTGGGTGTGGTGAGGCTCCGTCCAGTTCGAGCGGTATTTCTTGAACGGTTGAGGCGCGGCATCGGTCTCAAGGACTATGTTTTCCAAGGGGATTGCCTTGGCGGTGTCCTGCAATTCGGTCAGCCGCATCAAAGGCCGGGCAAGAGAGATGTAAAACCCGCAGTCGATAGCCTCTCTAGCGGTGGCTTCGTCGCCTTGGAAGTAGTGCATGGCCCCACCCACATCCCCGGCATTCTCTCCCCGCAGTATCTGGAATACATCGGAGTGTGAATCCCTGGAGTGGAAGATGATGGGCAGCTTTAAAGCCAAGGCCAAGCGTATCTGTTCGCGGAACACCTGAAACTGAATCTCGTGGTCAGGCGAGGTGGGCAAGAAATCCAAGCCGACTTCGCTGATGCACACAACCTTTGGGCTATCTTTGGCCAAGCTTTCCAGGCGATCGTAGATTTCGCTGTCTATAGTGTGGTGGGCTTCCATGGGGTGGATGCCCACGCCAGCGTAAAGGGGTTCAAATTCTTGGGCCATGCTGATGCAATCAGCACTGGATTCCACTGTGGTTCCGGCGCATATGATAAACCGGACACCTGCGTCATTCGCTCTGGTCAGAATCTCTGGAATCTCAGCGCGGGGGTACTGGTCCAGATGACTATGGCAGTCGCCCAGCAAAAATTCGCTACTTAACGTGTGTGTGTCAGACGGGCCTGTGTTAGACGTGCTTGTGTGAGAACCGTTCTCCATAAGGCGAATGTTACACTATCGCCTGTCTTTGACGTCAACCAGTCTCAATCAGCCTTGCTACGAAAATCGTTGACAGGCTCGGAAGTGAGTGCTAGCATAATTGTTGACCTAATGAGTCAACAATCTATTTTATCCACCGCGATATTGTGCGCTTTGTGTCATGTTGGGCCAGAGCAGACACCCCGGAACCGTTTTTAAACGTTGTCTGAGGGATTGGCAGTGCTTGGCCGAGCGTTCGTATAATCCATTACGCAGGAGAGTCAATGGCTTCATCAGTGACCCCCGCAAAGGTAATATCTAGGACGTCCAATGATTTGGATACCGAGTATAAATGGGGATTTACAATCGACATCGAGTCGGACGTGATTCCCAAGGGCCTCAGCGAAGATGTGGTGCGCCTTATATCCAGTAAGAAGGGCGAGCCGGAATGGATGTTGGAGTGGCGGCTGAAAGCCTACCGCCATTGGATTAAGCAAGATTCCCGGGAGCCCAAATGGGCCAACATCAAGCACCCGCCCATAGACTATCAAGACATCATCTATTATTCCGACCCTCGCTCCAAGAAGGACGGCCCCAAGAGCCTGGACGAAGTGGACCCGGAAGTGTTAGAGGCCTTCGAGAAGCTGGGGATTCCCTTGGCTGAGCGAGAGCGTCTGGCCGGTGTTGCTGTGGATGCAGTGCTGGACAGCGTTTCCGTGGCCACCACCTACCAGGATATGCTGGAGAAGCAGGGCATAATATTTTGTCCCATAAGCGAGGCCATAAAAACCCATCCGGAACTGGTCAAGAAGTACCTGGGTTCTGTGGTTCCCTACGCCGATAATTTTTATGCAGGACTAAATGCGGCGGTCTTCAGTGACGGCTCATTTGCCTACATACCTCCGGGCGTGCGCTGCCCAATCGAGTTAATGACCTATTTCCGCATCAACCAAGCCGACTCAGGCCAATTTGAACGGACCCTGATAATCGCAGATAAAGGCAGCTACGTCAGCTACCTGGAAGGCTGCACCGCTCCGGCCAGGAAGAACAACCAACTGCATGCCGCAGTGGTGGAACTGATCGCCCTAGACGATGCCGAAATCAAGTATTCCACACTCCAGAACTGGTTCCCCGGCGACAAGGACGGGAACGGCGGCGTTTATAACTTTGTGACCAAACGTGGCATTTGCAAGGGCCGCAACTCTAAAATATCGTGGACCCAGGTGGAAACCGGCTCTGCCATCACCTGGAAGTACCCTAGTGTCATTCTAAAAGGCGACAACTCAGTGGGTGAGTTCTACTCGGTGGCCTTGGTTAACAATTATCAGCAGGCGGACACCGGAACCAAGATGATTCACCAAGGTAAAAATACCAAGAGCACCATCGTTGCCAAAGGCATATCCGCCGGCAAAGGCAATTCCACCTACCGGGGCTTGGTGAAAATCAACGCCGGAGCCGATAACGCTAAGAATTTCACCCAATGCGATTCTTTGCTCATTGGCGACCAGTGTGGTGCCCACACGGTGCCTTACATAGAAGTGAAAAACCCGTCGGCCCAAGTGGAGCACGAGGCTTCTACCTCCAAGGTGAGCGACGACCAGCTTTTCTACTGTCAGCAGCGGGGCATCTCGGTAGAGGACGCCCACTATATGATTATCAACGGCTTCTGCCGGGATATCTTTCAAGAGTTGCCCTTCGAGTTCGCAATGGAAGCTGGCCAGTTGCTTAAGGTCAGCCTGGAAGGGGCGGTCGGCTAGATGAGCAGCTCCGCTGGTAACAAGCAAAAACCTCTACTAGAAATCCGTGGACTCTGCGTATCCGCCGACGAATTGGAAATCCTTAAGGGAGTGGACCTCACCGTTAACGCGGGGGAAGTCCACGCCATCATGGGCCCCAACGGGTCGGGCAAGAGCACCCTAGTCAGTGTGTTGGCAGGCAAACCAGATTACACCGTCACCGCTGGCGAAGTGCTTTACCAAGGGCAAGACTTACTGTCACTAGAGCCAGAAATTCGGGCTCGCATGGGCGTGTTCTTGGCCTTCCAATACCCCTTGGAGCTTCCTGGGGTCCGCGCTTGGCAGTTCCTCAAGGCGGCAGTAGACGCCCTGCGACAGCACCGCGGTGAGGAAGACATGAGCGCCCGGGATTTCGACCGGATGCTTCGTGAGAAAGTTAAACTGGTGGAAATCGATCCGGACCTAGTTAAACGAGCGGTGAATGAAGGCTTCTCCGGCGGCGAAAAGAAGCGTAATGAGATACTTCAAATGGCTATGTTGGAGCCGAAGCTGGCCTTGCTCGACGAGACCGACTCGGGCTTGGATATCGACGCTCTGAGGATTGTCTCCGAAGGCGTGAACCGGCTTAAAACCCCATCCAACGCCACAGTCTTGGTCACCCACTACCAGCGAATCCTGGAATACATCACCCCTGACTATGTTCATGTCCTGCTTGACGGACGGATTGTCCAATCAGGCGGTGCCAGCCTGGCCACAGAACTGGAGTCCAAGGGTTACGAATGGCTCCGGGAAGCTGTGGAAGCGACCAGCTAGGCGGAACATTCCCAACTTATCACAGCACTCCAGGAACAAAATCGATAGCCGTAACGATTGATTGCGGCTAAACCTTCAGGCCTTTACTTCAGGCTGAGATTTCGGGCTTACAATTAATGACTTCAACCGCAACAAGATTCGACAACTACAATTCAGATTTTCAAGCTGTACGGGAACGTAGGGCTGCGGACGGCCCGGCCTGGCTAACCGAACTTGGCGACCAGGCTTGGACCAAGTTCTCCGAGTTGGGTTTCCCCACGGCCAGAAGAGGCAATGAGCGCTGGAAGTACACCAATGTGGCGCCCATAGCCAAAGCCGATTTCGGTCTGGGCGGACTTTTGACTTCCGAGAGTGGTCAGCCGGCACTCGGGCTTGCTCCAAGAAAAGAAGATTGGATAAATCTGGTTTTTGTCGATGGCCGCTTTTCCATTGCTCTGTCCAATCTAAACGACAGCAAGGTCGCAATCAACGGCGTTACTGTTAACAACCTTGCCGATGCTATTACATCCAGCAGCGTTCACGTGGAACAATATTTGGCAAAGAACGCCGGTTTCCAAGATGACGGTTTTGCCGCCCTGAACACAGCATTCCTGGGCGACGGAGCGTTCGTCCATGTTCCCGACGGATGCGTATTAGAATCGCCGGTCAACCTGATTTACCTAACCTCGGCCTCGCCTCAGAGTACCGTCAACTATCCCCGGACGCTAATCATCATGGGGAAGGGCGCTCAAGCCACGGTTATCGAGTCATATATCGGCGCTGACGGGGGTGAGTCCGGCCAGGAAAGTTTCACCAACGCAGTGACGGAGATTGCTCTAAACGAAGGAGCCAATTTAGATCACTACCGCCTCATAGCTGAGTCGGATCATGCCTTCCATGTCGGTACCAGCCGGGTAAACTTAGGTCAGGACAGCGTGTTCTCATCAGCGTCTTTTGCTACCGGCACGACCTTGGCTAGAAACGATTTCGAAGTGCATCTGAACGGCACCGGCGCTTCTTGTACTTTGAACGGTCTTTATCTGACCACCGAAGGGCAGCACATGGACAACTTGATAAGTATCGACCATGCCATGCCCTACACCACCAGCCAACTGACCTATAAGGGCATCCTGGATGGCAAATCCAAAGCCGTCTTCGGTGGCGAGGTTCTAGTCCGTAAAGACGCTCAAAAGGTCAGCGCTCATCAATCGGACAAGAATCTACTGCTCTCTGCTCAGGCCGAGGTGGATAGCAAGCCAAGCCTGCTTATATACGCGGACGACGTTCAGTGCGGCCACGGAGCCACTGCGGGCCACGTTGATAAAGACTCCCTCTTTTACCTGCGAAGCCGTGGGCTGGATCCCGACACTGCCAGCCGCATGTTGGTCCATGCCTTCGCCAGGGATATCATCGAGACAGTAAAAAACGAGCATCTAAAGCAGTATTTAGACGATTTGTTCTTGGAAGCGATTCCTCAATCTGGCCTTCAAATCGGGGGCGCGGCAGGACCGGTATCAACACTTCGTCCCATACGGGTGACTCTCTTATGGATTTTGACGTTGCCAAGGTGAAAGAGGATTTTCCAATCCTCAATCAGACGGTGAACGGTCATCCTCTGGTCTATCTGGATAATGCCGCCACCAGCCAAAAGCCCCAATCGGTCATAGATGCCTTGGTGGGGTACTACTCGTCGGACAACTCCAACGTGCACCGCGGCGTTCACACCCTTAGCCAACGAGCCACCGACCACTACGAGGAAGCCCGGAGCAAGATTCGCCGTTTCATCAACGCCGACGATGACCGGGAGATTATCTACGTCCGTGGCACCACCGAAGGCATAAATTTGGTGGCTCAGACCTACGGCAGAGAGAACATCCAGGAAGGCGATGAGATAATCATCTCCACAATGGAGCACCACTCGAATATCGTTCCCTGGCAGATGCTCTGTCAAGAGAGGGGCGCAATCCTTAAAGTGGCGCCCATAGACGATTCCGGGGAATTGCTTCTTGACGAATATGAGGCGTTGATCACCAGCCGCACCAAACTGGTATCCATGGTTCATGTATCCAACGCCTTGGGCTCTATCATCCCAGCCAAGAGGGTGGTTGAGATAGCCCACGCCCACGGAGTGCCGGTGCTGTTGGACGGTGCTCAAGCGGTTGCGCATGCCAAGGTGGACGTGCAGGACTTGGATTGCGACTTCTACGTTTTCTCGGGCCACAAGCTTTATGGGCCCACCGGAATTGGAATTCTCTACGGAAAAGCCGACCTGTTGGAGGCCATGCCTCCCTATCAGGGTGGCGGCGAGATGATTCGCTCAGTCACCTTTGAGAAGACTTTATACAATGTCCTGCCTCACAAATTTGAGGCAGGAACGCCCAACATTGCCGGAAGCATCGGCTTGGGTGCGGCTGTGGACTACGTTGATGCCTTGGGGATGGAGCGCATCGGGGCCTACGAGAGCGGGTTATTGGAATATGGGACCGAACTGCTTTCCCGAATCAGTAGCCTTAAAATAATCGGCACCGCCCAAGAGAAATCGGGAATATTGTCTTTCGTGATGGACGGCATTCACCCCCACGACATAGGCACCATACTTGACGCCGAGGGTATCGCGATACGTACCGGGCATCATTGCGCCCAGCCGCTGATGGACCGCTTCGGGATCCCGGCTACCGCTAGGGCTTCCTTGGCCTTTTACAACACCAAAGAAGACCTGGATGCTCTGGCGAAAGCAATCGACCGCGTCATTGAGGTGTTCAGCTAGTGGCTGGCTTAAACGATCTTTACCAGGAGATACTCCTAGAGCACAACAGCAAGCCCCACAACTTCCGCAGCATGGAAGACGCGACTCAGTCTGCCGAGGGCTTTAATCCCCTGTGCGGGGACATGATAACCGTGTTTCTACAAGTGGCCGACGGCGTAATCAACGACGTGTCGTTTCAAGGTTCGGGCTGCGCCATCTCCAGAGCATCAGCATCTATGATGACTCAAAGCGTGAAAGGCAAATCAACCAGTGAAGCCGAGGAAACATTTGAGGCTTTCCGGTTGATGATGACCGACCTAGACGCCGAATTGGACTACGATACCCTCGGCGACTTGGAATCTCTCTCAGGCGTGGTGGAATTCCCTACACGCATCAAATGCGCCGTGTTGGCTTGGCACACTCTCCGTGCCGCCATGGATGGCCAGGACGACGCAGTTACCACAGAGTAGGTCCTATCTGGCATCATCCTCGAAGCGTTACCGGATTCACCACTTTTACTTTGTATCACCCGCTCTGTGCGCCAACTACCCGTCTCACCGGCGGAGGCCAGTGCCCACAAACTCGCGTAGTCGGGATGATTACTGGATTCCGGCCTTCGCCGGAATGACGAATATGTTAGTGGTGCGCCTAACAGACCCGGCCCATCTGTTGTGCTACGCTATTTGTTGCCAATCGAACTTCAGCAGACTAGATAAAAAAGACAACTAATGCCTCAATCCCCCGATGTTCCCCTCGACGGCCTGTACGGAGACTTGATCCTCGAGCATTTTCGGAGCCCCCGGAATCGGGGAATCCTGGCTGAGGCCGACCTTGAATCCGAGGAATTCAACCCGTTTTGCGGTGACCGTATCATCTTGCAGCTTAAATTCGACGATGCCGGCACTGTGGTCGAAGTAGGCGTTCAATCAGAAGGCTGTTCCATCATTCAGGCAACGGCGTCTTTGATGTCGGAGGCGATGAAGGGGCAGAAACTGGAAGACTTGGATGCCTTGGCGTTGGCCTTCCGTGACACGATGTATGGGAGAGACGAAGGGGAGAAATCTTCAGTTGATTTGGGGCCGCTAAAATCTCTGACGGTGGTCAGGCAGTTCCCAGTACGCATAAAATGCGCCCTGCTCCCGTGGGTTGCCCTCGAAGAGGGCATCAAAAAATACCGTTCCAGTAATTCCCATGCCCAGTCTGGCTGAAATAGCCCCACTACAGAATCACCGGTCCAGCCAGACTCGAGACCAGTAATGATATTCGGATAGTGCCGTGTTGGGGTAGAAACCGCGCACCTGCGGGTCGAACACCCATCGCGATGCGCCGGTCACGGGGCTGAATAGATAGGCTTGGTCCAGCACTCGGCGCTGAATCTCCTTTAGCAGTTCTTCCCGCTTAATAGGGTCAAACTCTGATGCCTGCATCTCAATCATAGCGTCCAATTCCCGGTCTTGATGGCCGGAAATGTTCCACCGCCCTTGACTATGGAGCAGGGCAGTCAAGAAGCTATTGGTCGTGGATGTCGGCGGCAGCACTCCCAGCGCAATCTGATAGTCCCGTTGATTCAAGACCACGTCGCTGAACTGGGCGGGATCGAGACGCCGTATGGTGGGGTTAAACCCGACCTGCTTTAGGTCGTCGGTCAAGCGTTGCTCAAGGCCCACGTAAACATCACCGAAAGACTCAGTCCGTACGGAAATCTCGATGTCCAGGTTGCCGGCCACCTCGGCCAGCGCATCCCTGGCCATGCCGGGGTCGGCGAAATACAGGCCACGCATCTCTTCGCGGCTCAACAACGATGTTGGGCTGCGGACGGGTATGCCCAAGCTCACAAATCCCTGACCGGACCAGACGGTGTCCACATAGTTCCAAGGGTCGATTGCCCGCCAAATCGCCCGCCGCACGGCAACGTCGGCTAATTGTTGCGACTGGACGTTGAAGCTCAAGGCGACACCGGTGCCGGACTGACGAGATAATACAGAGCCGACTTCAGTTCCTGAATCTCGCAGTTGCCTCCACTCGCTGGGAGGAAGAATAGCCATATCTACGATGCCGCTTTGGAAAGCAGCCAGCCGCTCAAGGCCTGGGGAATCGGTGTTTCCGATGGGCTTTATCGGCCTGATTGCCAGTTCATCAAGGAGAGGTAGTCCGTCTTCAAAGTAGTTCGGGTTACGGTGCAAGAATGTGCCGGCCGAGGCTTCGGATTCCACCCAGATCCAAGGGCCCGTCCCGACCACCGGGCTTTCCCGAAGGTCTCCAAACTGATCCACAACCTCTCGGGCAACGATTTTGCTATGGCCGTCGGCCAAAGACAGCAAGGCGTCGGCGTCTGCCACCGCTAATTCAATCCTAAGACTATGAGGACCCAAGGCCTCAATTTCGCCGAAAGACGCTAATAACCCGGAGCTGGCCCACCCTGGAGTGCGCATACGGTTGTAGCTATAAACAAGATCGTCGGCCACCAAAGCGCGGCCATTTACCGGAGCGATGTTTTGCCACCTGACATCCTCCCTTAGTTGGAACTCAAATGCCAGGTCGGAAGTCAATTCCCAGCTTAAACACAGGTCGCATTCCAATAACAGGTTGGGTTGTTCATTGCCCGGGCCGGGCTGAAGCCTGAGCAACCGGCTATACGCCAACCCAGGCCCCAATGAGGCCAATGTTTCTTGCACGGTTTGGTGCACGTCCCGGTGGGGAACGTCGGCGAATCCTGCCACGGTCAAAGAACCGCCCTGTTCGCCTAAATTCTTGGCCAAAGGCACCGGAACCGGAGTGGGTGTGGGCGTTGGGACTTTTGTGGCAGAGGGGATAGTGGTCGGAGTTGGTGCCAGCGTTGCCATCAAGGTGGGTTGCTCTGGTCCAGATTGTTCAGGCGAACTGACTTGGGAACCAGAGCTGGAACCATCGGAGGCACAAGCCATGATAAGAATAGCCAATCCCGCAATAATGATTAATCTGGCTTTGCCTGGGGTATTCATCCCGTCTCTCCCATCCACCCATAGCCGGTGCCCGACACGCCGATAGACACTGGAATATTAGAAACCATTATAGGTAAAACGGCTCCGGTCGCCCTAGGGCATCCAAAGCGCGATACAAGCAAAAAGCCACCGGTCAGGTGGCAAGTTCACTGGCTGCCGTGAACTGAGATTGTTGGAAAAAGCGGACCGGGAAGCCGATGGGAAGCCAATGGAAAGCCGACTAAGCGGATTTGGCGCCGGAGCGGGCCAAACCCTTTATATAAGAGATGTGGCCCTGATGCTGGTAGAATTCGCCAACGATTTGCCGGAATATCTGGCCCACGGACATCTCAGGCCGCCTTTCCCGGGGAACCATTTCAAAGTCTTCGGCGTTGAGGCTTCTCAGATACTCCAGGGTCGCCGCCCGCAAGGATTCGCCATACGCTAATAGCTCCTTCAGGTCCAGCGTTGGGAAATTGGCGACTTGCTCCGGGGTATGCTCAAAACCGTTGTCTCTCGTGGGCAGCCCAAATTTTTCGTTCCAGCCGTCTCTCTCCCAAATCTCAGCCTCTTTCTTGATGAAGAACTGAATCCACATATCTTCCACGCGGAACATATGCCAGAGCAGCCAGTTGATGTTATTGGCCTCGGGCCCGGCTCGAAAAACCAACTCTTGGTGGGTCAGGTCGTGGACGGCATCCATCAGAAACTCATGCTCTTTGGCGAATGAGTCTTCAATAAACTGAGTCAGGGTCATTTGAGTACTCCTAACTTTTCCCGTGAGGGAAAGGGGCTATAACGTTCCTATCTTACAACACACATTGGCGACAATTGGGCTGCCAAATCTGGAAAGTGAGAAAGAATCTCTACCGGTCCGGTAGTCACGCTTCTATGCTAAACTGCTGTTGTCGCTCCGATGCCTAATACACAGCCGATTTACATTTTATTTCAGGCAACATCGGCGATGGAATCACTCAAACAATTCATGGTATTAACCGTAATCAATCAAAAGGGACACCGTTCATGGCTTCTAAACTGATAACACCGGAAGTGCTGGCCCTCATCGGCCAGGAAACACCGCCAGAGCGTAACCGCTTCGCCATAAGCGACGAGATGGCCTACGACCTGGCCGACGCCACCGAAGACCCCAACCCCCTCTATGTTGACGCAGACTACGCCAAGAGGAGCCGTTTTGGCGGGCTACTCTGCCCGCCCTTGGCCACTTGGAAGGATATTGCTCCTCCCATCGGCTTTTTTGGCGCAGGTCAGGAATCTCACTTTGAAGTCCCACTGCCATTCAACAGCTATGGCCTAAACGGCGGCAGCGATTGGCAATTCTTGCGGCCCGCATACGTTGGCGCATGGGTGACCCGCAAGTTCCGCATCCGGGATATCTTTGAGAAACAGGGCCGCTCGGGGCCTCTGGTATTCGTGATACGCCAGGAAACCCTGACCGACCAAGACAATCAAGAAATCAGCATTGCCGACCGGGTCAGCATCCACCGCACATTACCGGGAGAGGACGAACTGGGCAAGGGCAACGCCTCTGCAGCCGCCTTGGAAACAACACTGCAAGAAGTAGTTGTTTCGCCGCCATCATCCGATGTGGTGCTGCCCAAGCCCCAGTCCCAAGAGTCCCAGCAGCGCTATTTCGAGGACGTGACAGAAGGAGACGAGCTTCCTTCGGTGGTGAAGGGACCCATCACCACCACCCACTTGGTGCGTTGGGCCGCCGCTAACGGCAACTACGCTCGTATTCACTGGGACCTTCCCTTCGCTCAGCTACGCCAAGGCCTTAGCAACGTGGTGGTCAACGGCTCGCTGAAGAACCAGTACATCGGGGAGCTGCTGGTCAGGTTCGCCGGGGAGGAAGGCTGGTTCAAACGCTATCAGGTGCAACACCGGGGCATGGATTATCCCGGTGACGTACTGACAGCCTACGGCGCCGTTACCGGCAAGCGAGAGGTGGAGGGCTTTGGCTACGTGGATTGCCAGGTCGGGTTGCGCAATAACCGTGGTGAAATGACAGTCTCCGGCCAAGCAACGGTTGTTCTTCCCAAGCGAGGCCAGAGCCTGCCATTGGTTTGGGAATACGAAGAGTGACCACCGGGATTTTAGAAGGTATCCGAGTTCTTGATCTGAGCAGTCACGTGTCCGGCCCGTTTTGCGCCAAACTGCTGGCAGATTACGGCGCCGAAGTTATAAAAGTTGAAGCGCCGGATTCAGGTGACGTTTCCAGGCGGTCCGGTCCCTTTGTTGGGGACGACCCTCATCCCGACAAGAGCGTTCAGTTCCTTTACCTAAACTCCAACAAGCGGGGCATCACTCTGGACCTGGCTTCCGGCTCCGGCAGGGCGATTCTTGACTTGTTGCTCGGAGATGTTGACGTGCTGGTGGAGAACTTCTCGCCCACGGAATCGGAGAACCTGGGTCTGGACTACCCCACATTGGCACAAGTGAACCCCGCCTTGGTTGTCACTTCTATCACCCCCTTTGGCCTATCGGGACCATACAGAGACTTTTCTGCCACCGACATTATCACCTGTGCCATGAGCGGGTTGATGTACCACTCCGGAGATTCGGACCGGGAACCACTGCGAAACGCATTGGACCAGTCCTTCTACGTATCCGGAGCAAATGCCGCCGCAGCCACTCTGGCGGCCCTCTTCCAGCGCATGGCCACCGGTGAAGGTCAGCAGGTGGAGGTTTCCATCGTGGAGTGCCTTGCGTCCCACTTGGTTCAGGCTGTGCCTTATTACACCTACATGGGGGCCATTAAAGGCCGACGTCCTGTCCGCGGTTCGGGATTCGAGGAATTGATGCCTGCCAAGGACGGCTACGTGGTGCCATCGGTCCAAGGCTCTCAACCCTGGCCGGTAGTCGCCGAACTCATTGGCTTGGAGGAACTCAAGGACGAGCGGTTCGCCACCGGCGCTGGCCGGATTGAGCACGGCGAGGAATTGAAGCAATTGCTGATTAAAGGCCTGGCCCAGTGGGATCGCAAACCACTCTTCGAAGAATCGGGGGAGCGGCGGCTCGTCTTTGGGATGGCTCAAGACGCCGGAGACTTGTTGGAGTGCCAGCACCTGCGTGAGCGGGGATTCTTTGCGGAATTGGACCACCCGATCGCTGGCAAAGCCCGATATCCCGGCATGGGACCCAAGTTGTCGGCCATGGACTTTGAATTTCGTTATCCTGCTCCTCTGTTGGGCCAGCACAACACCGAGATTTACTGCGGAGAGTTGGGATATGCGCAAGCAGACTTGGTCAATTTACGCTCGTCAGGAGTAATCTAGCGAAATTCCGTAAAAATCATACCCCCACTCTAACTCTCCCCCGTAAAGGGGGAGAGGACAGGTTCCCGCTCCGCACAGGAAAGAAGATTGGCCTATTTCCAAGTACGCGAATAAGTCCCTTCCCCCTTTACGGGGGAAGGTAAGGATGGGGGTGAAATGGTTGAAATCCATTT
>Ga0066376_10003900_pt1 | contig 13146 bp, 11 predicted proteins | sample Knorr_S15_td_Bot_FD_77009 | JGI IMG/M metagenome (GOLD analysis project Ga0066376, IMG submission 77009) | Marine microbial communities from Southern Atlantic Ocean transect - Knorr_S15_td_Bottom_ad_5009_LV_A | ecosystem: Environmental > Aquatic > Marine > Oceanic | place: Southern Atlantic... | reverse complement strand
GCCCCACCCGAACGCCACCGACCAACTCGAGGTCAGGCAGCGAGTAGACATACACGCTACTGTTCAGACTGCTGTTGGCGACCAGGTAGCGGTTGTCCGGCGTGACGCCGATGCCATGGGCGGTGTTGCCGCCATGACCCGGCGTCTGCTGGTCAGTCGGGACACTCGGATACTCGATCCGTCGGACCTCACGGCGGGTCTCAAAGTCGACCACGCCGAATCCGTTGTAGTTGGAGAGCTGCGCGTAGATATGTCGGGTCGATCCATCCGCGTTCGTGTCGAACGTCATCGGGCGGATGCCGAGGTCGAAGTAGGTGGTCCAGACCGGCATGTCCGTCGCGGTGTCCACGACCGTGATGTTGCGCGCGCCGATCATACCCGCGACCGCATACTTGCCGTCCGGTGTGACATAGGTGTTGTGGACGCCACCGTGGACGGAGATCGTGGCCGAGATCTCGTTTGTCCGCGCGTCGATGACCTGCAGCGCACCCGGAGACTGGGCGATCGCCACATACACCTTGCGGCCGTCCGGTGTGATGTCGATGTTGTTCGGTCGTCCCACCAGCTCGATCTTCTTGGTCACCGTCAGCGACGCCACATCCACGACATCCACTGTGTTGGATGACTCGTTGGCGACATAGATCGTGCGGCCGTCGGGCGACGGGGCGGCGCCGTGGGCGCGCTCGATCCCGGTGACCTCACCGACGACGGTGTTGGTCACCGGGTCGATGAGGTGTACGTTGTCGCCGGCGCTGTTGGTCTGGACGATCCGGACGGTGCCTTGCGCGGCCGCCACCGCCGGCAGCGCCAGAAGGGCCAACGCCGACACGGCTCCTACGAAATTCTGTGTCATCGCCATCGTTCATGCTCCTGTCTTGGCACGTCCTACGGACCGGCTTGTCCCAGCACCCAGGCTTCCAGCGCCTGGAACCACGGGTCGTCCTGCGACGCGAACTGCCGCCCGCCATTGTGAAACTCGTCCCCACCCGCATCCGGCTCCAACGGGTGCATCAGCAGCCGACTGCCGCTGGGGTCGCCCGGCGTCACCAGTCGCGAGACCGCCTCGAAGTTGAGTCGAGACTGCTCGTCGCTCCAACTGTCGGCACCCGCCGGCAGTTCTTCGAGGAACCCGATTCGGCCGCCTTCCGAGTGGCAGACGACGCACCGCGTAAAGCCGGCCTTCTTCGCCACGAAGATCGGCTCGACGTTCGTCTTGTAATAGTCGAAGTCCAGGGTGGGCTGCGGGAGCAGCAAGCTCAACACCAGGAGAAACATCGCAGGCCTCCCTCGTTGGTGCGCCGGCATCCCCGGGCAGTTCGTCGCGCCGGGAGATCAGCGCCAGCATCGGTCTCGATGAGTCGAAGAATACCACCGAATCGCGGCTCAGTGCCGGTCGGCCGGACGGGCTAGCTGGTTGACTGGGCCGCGGCGGTGCCCCGCTGGTATTTGCGCTTCTCGCGTGACGCGCGGGCGAGGAACTTCGCGTAGGGTACGACCTGTTTGATCGCCGCGACGTTCATCTGGCAGGGGCTCAGACAGGTCGGACACTCGTCGTTCTTGATGTGATCGCGGTGCGCCTGGCTTTCGGCGCTGAAGTAGATCTCGCCGGGGTCCGTGTCCCGTACGTTGCCGACCACCTCGCTGTTCTCACAGAAGAACATCCCGCCGTCCGGGTTCAGCATGATCCCCTGCGTTTGGAACGGACAGGGCGCCAGCCGGTGGTAGCCGTTGGCGATCATGTCGGCGTAGTGCATGTAGATGTAGTTTTGGCCGTCGAGCAGCGGATCGATCCGGACCCGGTCCAGGAAGAACTGCCGCATCTGCTCCTCTTCTTCACCGACCGGCTTGCAGGTCTCGGCGAGGTCGCTGTTGCCGAGCATCGGCTCCGTGAAGCGGACCATGTTGAACACGATGTCCAGATTCTCGCCTCGCGCCCACTCGAGAATGTTGTCCGCGTCGTCGAGGTTCTGCGAAAAGATCGTCGTCGAGATACCGAAGTTGAAGGGATAGTCCTTCTGCAGCGCCTGCATGGCGCGGATGGTCTGGTTCGCCTTGTCGAAGCCGTGCGGGACATGCCGCACGTCGTTGTGCATCTGCCCAACGCCGTCGATCGACACCCGGAAGCTGAAGATGACGTCGCGCTCGGCGCACAGCTTGACGATGTCGGTCAACATCGGGATGGCGCGCTGCGGGGTCAGGCCGGTGGTATTCAGCCCGAACTTGCGCAGCCGCGGCAGCTTGTCGAGCATGATGCGGCAGATATCCACCAGATCGTTCCGAGTGGTGGGCTCGCCGCCCGAGACGTTCGCGTTCTCGATGTAGTGCCAGAACGGCGAGCTGAACGCGCGCTCGATCTCGTCGAGCGACATGTCCGACTTGCGGTCTCCCCGCTTCCAGTTGCTGCACATCTCGCAGCGCGCGTCGCAGACGAAGGTGCAGTGATAGATGAGGACCGTGGGGTGGATCGCCTTGAACTTCGCGATGGCCGCGTTGACCAGATCACGAGGTGCGCTGGCGGCGGCGCGGGCGAGATACTTGGCGGCGTAGACCTGTGCCATTAAACCCTTAATTTACTATCGTTTCGACCGGGCGTAAAGCCACGCTCCCGGGAGGTTGCCGGCGAGGCCGGTGAGTATGATCAGCGTTGTGAGCGCGAAGGAGAGATCGTTCGGCACACCCTGCGGTCTGAGCAGCCACATGATCACGCCCTGCGGAAGCCCGACACCGGCCACCGACACCGGTAGCAGCAGCATCAGCAGGCCGACCGGCATGACCACCAGATAGTACCCGAGCGTCACGTCGATCCCGAGTCCGAGACCGAGGAGGTACGCCTGCAGCACTCGCAGGAGCTGGACCGCGACTGAAAGCGCGAAGACGCCGGCCAAGGTTGCGCGGCGATTCCGGTAGCGCGACAAGGCGTCGGCCAACCCGACCAGCGCCAGCGCGACCCGCGTGTCCTGCCACGACGACGGCAACAGTCGCCGAACCAGCCGGTCCGCCCAGAACACGCCGGCGCCCGCGACCACGACGAGACCGGCCGCGGTCCAGACCGCCCCGAGTGGCAGCGCGTCGTCGGCCGAGCCCCAGAGCAGGGCGCCAATCACCGCCAGCACCGCGAGTGAGAGAATGCCAAACAACCGGTCGATGGCGACGGACGCGACCGCCTCGCTGGTATCGTCGGTCCGGCGTGACAGCGTATATGCCCGCGCGGCGTCGCCGCCGACGCTGGCGGGGAGCGCGCTGCCGATGAAGGAACTGACGAGAAAGATCCACGCCACCGATTTGACCGCGACTCGATGCCCGCTCCCGCGGAGCACCAACAGCCATCGGCCGATCATCACGCTCCGGTCCACCGCCACCAGCCCCAGTACCGCCAGAAGCAGGAGCAGGTCTACCTGTGCGACCGCGGCCCAGGCGGCGGCCGCATCGATACCGGATATGAGATACGCCAGAATGGCCGCGCTGATCGCGCCGCGCAGCCAGACCGAGCGCCAGACGGGTGAGTTCACGACGACGTTGGCTTGCGTGCCACGAAGGTGAGGGTTTCGAACAGGTTCTTGCGAATGCGGAACAGCAGGTCTTCGGTACGAGTGTAGCGACTCAGGGCGTCGAGGCCGGGCACGTTGACGAGCAGGGCACCGGCGGCCAGCAGATCGCGTGGGAGCCCGGTGGCGACGCCGATACTGCGGACGACGCGCTCTACCTCGAACCCGCCGTCGTACAGGAGCTGCCTGACGCGACGCTCCGTGGTCACGAAATTGTGTGTGTAGTCGACGTCCCAGAAGAACGTGCGTTCCTTCAGGTAGTCGGGCACGACGATGAAACAGACACCGCCCGGGCGCAATGCGCGGAGTGACTCAGACACGAACTCCCGAGCGGCATCGATACCGGACATGTGCTCCAGCACCTGGTCTGCATAGACGACGTCGCAACTCGCGTCGTCAGCCACGAACGGCGGGGCCCAGGCCTTGGTCACGTCGAGTCCCTTCGACCGCAAGGCATCGACGAGTGTCTGGCTCGCCTCGAGGGCGCGATACCGCCAGCCTGCCGCTACCGCGCCGGCCGCGAGTGAACCGGTGCCCGGTCCGATCTCCAGCATGTCTCCCGGTGGCGTGGACGCGGTCTCAAGGAGCGCAAGTCGTGACCGTTCGATGCGACGCCGCCTGGCTTTGCCAAACGAGGTGAGCCGCCGCTCGGAAAACCAGCGGTAGAAGGTGTCAGCCACGCCGACAGACTCTACTGCATATCCCGTCCACATGACTACGGAGGGGGTTCGACATCACGGACGCGGGTAGATCCAGCGTCCGACGTCCCCGGTGACGGTGCCGTTGGTCACCCTCAGCGTCGGGCGGACCGTGGCGGTGGTCGTGTTGTTGATCGGGCTGGTCGGCGTCGGGGTGCCGATGACGACCGACGGTTGCGGTGTGCTGAAGCTGGCGGTGGCCAGCGGGAGAGCGGTCCGGAAACCGGCGGTGCCGCGCATGGGTCAGTGTCCCGTGTCGGTGGTGCGCCATACAAGTCGCGAGACGCCTGGACCTCGCCGTGTCAGGCGGACCACCGGTGGCGACCTACTGTACGGTGACGGTCTGGTTGGCGGTGACCCCGGTCACGATGCGAACGGTGCCGTCGAGGAAGGTGACGATGATGGTGACCGCGGTGATGGACCCGAGCCCGAAGTGCAGGGTGGGGTCGTCCTGGGCGACGTAACCGTTGTTGCTGCGGGCCTCTCGCATCCCGATCATGCTCGCGCCCACCATCCCGTCCGGATAGATGGCGACCTTGGCGCCGAAGGCGCCCAACTGGCCCTGGGGCGAGACCAGGATCACCTTCAGCCAGTTCGCCCCGCTGACGTTGTTACGCACCAGCCAGTTGCTGCTTCGCTTGGCGCCGATCGCGAAGTCGAGGTCGCCGTCGGCGTCGATGTCGGCGAAGGCGATCGCCCGCGGGTCGTTGATGCCGGCGACGGGTACCGCCGGTCCCTGGGTGAAGGTGCCGGCGCCGTCGTTCAGATAGGAGACGTCGTCGCCCGCGAACACCAGGTCGAGGTCCTGGTCGTTGTCCAGGTCGGCGAAGCCGCCCATGAATCCTTCGATGCTGGTGAAGTCCTGGATCCGCGTGAACGTACCGCCGTTGTTCCGGAACAGGTACCCGACCCGCTCGTCGCTCGCGTCGAGGTCGACCAGCAGCATGTCCTGGTCGCCGTCGGTGTCGATGTCGGCCATCGTGACACCGCTCGCCGCATCCCGGTCGATGCCGAGAGCGGCGGCGGTCACCTGGGTGAAGGTGCCGCCGTCGTTTCGCAGCACCACGAGCCTGCCGGTCCGGTTGCCGGCGATCAGGTCGATGTCGCCGTCGCCGTCGTAGTCGGTGTCGGTGACCCCCTGGCCGGCCAGCGCGTCCTGCGCCGCGCCGGACGTGATCGCGGTGAACTGGAAGTTGCCGTCGTTGCGATACAGCTCGTTGCGCTCGCCGCCAGGATCATCGTCACCCAGGAAGCCGGAGACGGAGAAGATGTCGAGGTCGCCGTCCCGGTCCATGTCGAATGTCACCAGGCCGCGGGTGCCCTCGGCGCGCGCCGCCATGCTGGCTGGGGTGGCGTCGCTGAAGAACCCCTGGCCGTCGTTCCGAAAGATGTTGTTCGGCGCACCGAACTCTCCGGTGGCGCCGTTGGGCAGGTCGTAATCGCCGTCGTTGTCCAGGTCGGCGAACGCCGCCCCGTGGGAGCCGACGTCGAAGTCATCGACGCCTCGCGCCGCAGCCAGCTCGGTGAACGTGCCCGCGCCGTTGTTTACGAAGAACAGCTCCGGCTGCGGGACGTCGAAGTTCATCGTGATGTAGAGGTCGGGGCTGCCGTTGCCCTCGGTGTCGGCGAACATCACGCCGTGACCGCCCAGCACCGACGGTGCGATCCCGGAGGTCGTCGACACGTCGGTGAACGACAGCGGGGCGCTGGGCGGCGCCGGCGGTGCGGGGGGGGGCGGTGTGACGAAGCTGAAGGTGGCCGACCAGGGTCCCACCGCGCCCTCGAGCTCGGCTCGAGCCCGCCACCAGTAGGTCGTGGAGAAGTCGAGTGACGCGGTGACCCCAAACTGGGTCTGGCCGTCGCCCTGCGTGACGACGCCGAGGTCGACGAGCGTCATGCGGGCCGCGTCATACACCTCGAAGCGGTGTGCGAAGACGTCGCTGACATAGGTGCCCTCGGCGTTCTGAATCATTAGGCTCGGATTGCGGTCCGTCAGAGTGCCGCCGTTGCTGGGGCTCAGCGGGACGGGGGCGCCCGCCTTCAGGCTCTGACTGGCGGCCGGTATTGGGAGCAGGAAGAGACAGACCGCCCCGAACGCGAGAGGACGTCGAAAGATGGTGTGAGGCACGGTGACTCGCCGGGTGTGTGGGAACGGAGACGGGCTCCGATGCGAGCGCCGGCGGACGACGAGCCGTCCGCCGGCGCTCCTACCTGCGCTCTAGACTACTCACGGACGGGGGAAGATCCAGCGGCCGATGGTGCCCTGGTCCGCCGTGACCTCGGTCTGGTCGATCCAGGTGGGGGACTGGTTTCCGCCCGGGCAGACGGCGCCGATGATGTCGATCAGATACACCTCGGTTCTGCCCTGAGCGTCGCCGGCGTCCCAGAAGTAGTCGATCACGTCGATCGAGGGCTCGTTGCAGTGGCCCCGCTTGCAGTTGTAACCCCACCGGGTATCTTCCAACCGCAGTAGTCGCACCGCCTCGTCCATGAACTCCCAGGTGCCGCCCTCTTCGATGCAGGAGTCGCCGAGCGCCTGCGGGTTCAAGTCGGCCAATTCCTGTATGAGTTGCTCCCGGTTCGGGAGCGGCAGCATCTGCCCCGGCGGCGGATCCGGAGCCCGGCCTCCGGCGACCACGTTGAACATGGAGGTGGCCGACCAGTCGCTCGTGACCGGGCCGTTGGAGGCGCGAGCCCGCCACGAGAACTGGCCGAGCCCCAGAGGATCTTCGAACATGCCGGTGGTGGTGCCGCCGCCGCCCATGTTGGCTTTGAACCTCGCCCCGCCGACCGCAGTCGCGCCATCGTTGATCTCATACTCGATCTCGACCGCACCGGCGTTCGCCGACACCTCCCCGTTCGTCACGATCAGCTCGGGCCTCGTCGCGGTCACGTCAGCGCCGTCGGCCGGCGAGAGCGGCGTCGGCGCGCCCACCGTCACCAGCGTCGGTGTCCGGAATGTCGCCGCATCGGACCAGGGACCGTTCTCGTCCCCGATTTGCGCCCGTGAGCGCCACATGAAGTCGCCCGCCTGCTCGAGGTCCACGTTGACTGTATAGCTGGTGGTCGTGGGGGTCTGGGTGGTGGTGTTGGCATGGACCAGCACCATGCCGCCATTGGCCTGCGTCTGGTAGATCTCGAAACGAAACGTGAGGTCGGCGCTTGGGACGTAGAGCGGCTTGGCGTTGGCAATCACCAGGGTCGGCGCCAAGTCTGTGATCTCCACGTTGCTGATCGGCGACTGTAGCTGTGGAGCCGGCACCTTCAGCGTGAGGTTGACGCCGGGATCTAGCGCGAAGAGCACGTCGCCCCGTACAGCACCGCCGGCGGCGCTGGGAGCGGCTGGGTTCGAATTGCCGCCACAGCTCGAGATGAGGGCGACGAACGCAAGCGCGGCGAGCCCGTAGGCGCCAAGAATGTTGGTCTGGTTCTTCACCATGACAGCGCGAATCCTCCACGTTATGTCGTCGAAAACAACGGCCCCGATCGAGCGTCTCAGCCAACCAGGGATGACGACAACCTCGAATGATAGCAGACGGATCGGCCTTCGAGTCCGGCGGTATCGGGCGTGCACGGCTGTGTTACCATCCGTGGTCGGTTGGCCTGCCGACGTCAGCGGGCGGGTGGATCGAACGACGTCTCGAATCGAGGTGGGCAGTCAGATGCAGCGAACCGGCAGAACGATGAGAGCAGGAATCGCGATGGCGTGCGGCGTGGTCGCCATGGGGATTGCGACCGCACCCGTGGCCGAGGCGCAGGTCCTACCGTGGGAAGATACCGGCTACGTGCACATCAATTATGGGTACCAGTCCGGCGCCCGGGCCTTTGCGGAGAGCCTATCCGAGACCGTCTACGGAGAGACGGCGACCTATGGAGCGAGCCACGCCAGTGGCGGTGGCAGTGGGCTGGATATCGGAGGTGGGGTTCGGGTGTGGGGCAACCTGGCCGCCGGTGTCACGATCACGTCGTTTTCGAATCCGAGCGCGGCTACCGTGTCGGGTACCGTGCCCCATCCCCTGTTCTTTAACCGTCCGCGGACCGTCGCGGTGGATCTGACCGGCTTCGAATACAAAGAGCTGGGCGTCCATCTCCAGGCCGTGTGGGTGATGCCGCTGTCCGAGCAGCTCACTGTTTCTGTGGGCGGCGGACCGTCGTTCTTCAGCGTCGACCAGGACTTGCTCGCGGGCGTGACCGTCGGCCAGGAGACCGCGCCATTCCACGCCGTATCGATCGGCGCGTCAAGCACCGCGGCGAGTGAATCGGCCGTCGGCGGCAATGCCGGGGTCGATGTCACCTACATGTTCACCGAGCAGCTTGGGGGTGGGGCGTTCGTCCGCTGGACCGGCGGATCGCTCGATCTACCGACGTCGGGCGGCATACAGTCGATCGACGTGGGCGGCGTGCAGTCGGGGGCCGGCCTCCGCGTGAAATTCTAGGTTTCCGGGCGAGGCGTCCGCATGGCGGCGTTGCTTCGTCGGTCACATGCCGCCTGCATGCTCCCTCCTCGCGCCTTGCCACACGAACGCGGCTTCTCTTAGACGGGGCTGCCAGACCGAGTGCTTGCCCGATGGTTCTACCGCGGGTAGATCCAGCGTCCGACGGTGCCCTCGTCCGCCGTGGCCTGGGTCTGGTCGATCCAGGCGGGGGACTGGTTTCCGCCCGGACAGACCGCGCTGATGATGTCGATCAAGTAGACGTCGGTGCTCTGCTGGCCGTCGCCGATGCCCCAGAAGTAGTCGACCACGTCGATGGACGGGTCGTTGCAGTCGCCCCGCTTGCAGTTGTAGCCCCACCGCGTGTCCCGGGCGCGGAGCGCCGCCACCGCGAGGTCCATGAACTCCCAGCTGCCACCCTCCTCGATACAGGAGTTGGCGATCGCGCCGGGGTTCGCGGCGGCGATCGAGTTGATCAGCGCCGCCTCGTTCGGCAGCGGCAGCTGACCGCCCGGAGGCGGATCCGGGGTGCGGGGGCCGCCCGGTCCCGGCCCTGGCGGCGCCGGCGACGGTCCCGGGGGTGCGGCCGCGGCCGTCAGGAACGTCGCGGTGGCGGACCAGGAACTGGTCAGCGTGCCGTTGGTGCCGCGGACCTGCCAGTAATACTGGGTTCCGGCGGTCAGGTCGACCGTCACGAGGCCGCTGGACGTGCCCGAGCCGGATCGCGTGATCGAGAACGTGCTCTCCGGGCTGGTGAACGCGGGGCTGTTATCCACCTGAAATTGATACGTGACCGTGCCAGCCGTGCCGGTGACTTCACCATTGGCGACGACCAGCGTCGGCTTCAGCGTTGGTGCGATCGTGCCGTTGATCGGTGAGGTCGGCGTTGGCACACCGATCAGGACCGGCGGCGGAGGCGTGGTGAAGCTCGCGGTGGGGGTCCAGGGGCCGATGATCTCGCCGTTGCGCGCTTGAGCCGACACCCGTGCTCGCCAGAAAAACGTCTGGTCATGCGGTAGGGCGCCGGGGGAGGCGGACGTCCTGCCTCCGCTAGACGCCGCGTTGGAGACGGCAGTGGCCGTCGAGGCCGCCTGGGCCACCGTCAGCACCGCGGCCAGCGTCGTGAAGCTCGGGTCTGTCGCTAGCTCGAATCGATACATGATCGACTCGGCCGGACCTGCGATCTCCGGGTTGACGATCTCGAGCGTCACGATGTTGGATGGCGTGGTGTCGCCGTTGCCAGGTGAGCCTACCGCCGGCATGCCGATCACGACCGGGGTGAAGACTTCGAACGACGCGGTGGCCGAGTACTCGCCGGTGTTGGCGCCGTCCAGCGCTCGGACACGCCAGTAGTAGGTGCGGTCCGGGTCGAGGGAGGATGGCAGCTGAATGATCACCTGACCGAATTCGTTCGGTTCTACGCCGGCGATCTCGACCACGATCTGGGTGAACGCGGCGTCGGTGGCCACCTGTACTTCGTAGGTGAACGGGCGCACGCTGTTCGAGTCGGCGCTGGCGAAGATCAGCGTCAGGGGCTGCTCGGTGGTGGCGATGAGCAACGCATTGGTTGGCCCCACCGCGGCTGGTGTGGTGATCGTCACCCCGGCCAGCGGTCCCGCAATGCTGGGGCTCAACGGGTTGGAGCTACGTTCGGCGTCGCATCCGGCCACGGCTATCGACATCGCCAGACAGCAGGCGAGCGTATGCGCCGCCCGGAGATGCGCACGGGTGAGGGTCGTTCCCAGCATCGCTATCATTTATTAGTATCTCGGTCGATTGGGGCTCGCCCTCCAGTCTCGCGACCACTGGGGGCGTACCGGTCAGGGTTTCGCCCAGATTGGAAGCAAGCGCGATGCCGTCCCTGGAACAGGTCGGCGCCACCTTCGTCGGCCGTTCGCTACTGCCTCAGCGGGCGGGACCACGCGGACTGGACAGGGCTTCGAGGCTGGCCGTAACTCCCTTTATTTCAGTAACAAAGGGGAATTCCGGCGTTGACCACTCGCAGGTGCCGCCGGTATACATCTGGCCGAACAGGGTGCTGCGTCGCCGCTGACTGGTCGGATCGGGTCCGTGTCCGGGACGACACGCAGGAACGCCCGTCGGCTAGGTCTGAGCCCCCACCCACGAAAAGTGAATACCGCCCCCCGAATTTTGATGCTCGCTCCGGAGCCGTTTTTCGAGCCCCGGGGGACCCCGTTCAGCGAGTACCATCGGATCAAGGCACTCGTCGAGCTTGGCTACCAGATCGATCTGGTGACCTATCCATTGGGACAGGACGTCGATCTGCCGAATCTGCGCATCTACCGGTGCCTGCGGCCCCCATTCGTCACCCGGGTGGCGATCGGCCCCTCGTTCCTGAAAGTGCTGCTCGATCTGCTCCTCGCCGTCACCGCCATCCGACTCGCGAGACCTGGTCGTTACGCGGCGATTCACTCCCACGAGGAGGCCGGCGCGCTCGGGGTCTGGCTGGCGCGGCGACTCGGAATTCCGCACCTGTACGACATGCACTCGAGTCTGCCGCAGCAGTTGGCGAACTTCAGCTACTCCCGGTCACGGCTCATTCGGCGGTTCTTCGAGCGATCAGAACAGGCGATGATCGACGGGTCCCGCGTGGTCATCACCATCTGCCCGGCGTTGCAAGACACGGTCGCCGCGACCGGTGCCGGCGAGCGCGCGATTCTGATCGAGAATGTCATGGGCGGTGACGTCGACTCGGCGACGGAGCCGATTCCGGTGCGAGCGCGGTGGGGTATCGGGACATCAGCGCCTCTCGTGTTGTACACCGGTACCTTCGAGCCGTATCAGGGACTCGACCTGCTGTTTGCCGCCGCGGCCCGGTTGGCCGGGACGCATCCCGAGGCCCGAGTGCTGGTGGTGGGCGGCGACCCCGACCAGGTCGCCGTCGCGAAAGCGGCGGCCGAGCGAGCGGGCGTGCCGCTCGTGTTCACCGGGCGTCGGCCCGCGCACGAGATTCCGGCGTTTGTCGAGGCCTGCGACGTGTTGGCGTCACCCCGTATCGCCGGAACCAACACCCCGCTCAAGATCTACTCGTATCTGCGCTCTGGCCGGCCGATTGTGGCGACCGATCTGCGCACGCACACGCAGGTGCTGGAGCCGGGGACGGCGGTGCTTGTGGCCCCCGAGCCCGAGGCGTTCGCGGCGGCCCTGGGGCGGCTGCTCGATGAGCCAGGCGAGCGTGACCGAATCGCCGCCGCCGCCGCCGCCCTCGCCGCGCGCAAGTACAGCCGAGCCACCTATCTCTCACGCACGCGTGAGGCGTACGCGCGGTTGCTCGGCCCCGCCGCCGCCGCCGGGGCGCCGACCCTCAGCGAGGTCCGGAGCGACGTGACTGGAAACGTGGCGTGAGGGTGCTGGTCACCGGGGCCACCGGGTTCACCGGAGGGTGGTTGGCGCGTCACCTCGTCCAGACCGGCGACGAGGTCCGCGCACTCGTCCGGCCCGGGAGTTGCGACGGTGAACCCGCGGCCCGGTTGGCCCAGGTCGGGATCGAGCTGGCGAGCGGAGATCTCCGAGACGCGGCATCGCTGGAGACAGCCTGCCAGGGGGTCGAGGTCGTCTATCACATCGCCGCCAGCTATCGTACGGCGGGCCAGCCGGCGTCGTCCTACCGTGAGGTCAATATCGAGGGGACCCGTCGGCTGCTCGAGGCCGCCACGGGGCGCGGTGTCCGGCGATTCGTGCATTGCAGTACCGGGGGCGTGCATGGGCACATCGAGCGTCCCCCAGCCACGGAGGACGCTCCGCTCGCTCCGGGGGACATCTATCAGGACACCAAGCTGGAAGGGGAACGGGTGGCGCGTTCGGCCGGAGAGGCCGGGGGGATCGACGTGGTGGTGGCGCGACCGATCGGTATCTACGGTCCCGGCGATACCCGGTTCTTGAAGCTGTTTCGTCTGGCTGGCGGCCGCGTGATGCTGGGGGCCGGAACGGTCTTCTATCATCTGACGTTCGTCGAGGATCTGGTCGAGGGGTTCCGCTTGTGCGGGATGGTACCGGCGGCGGCTGGGCGGACGTATCTGCTGGCAGGACGCCGATACACCACGTTGAGGGAGCTGGTCGCGCTCGTCGCCTCGGAGCTCGGCACGCGTCCCCCGCGTCTGACTATCCCGGTGTGGCCGGTCTGGCTCGCCGGCGCGCTGTGTGAGTTGGCCTGCGTTCCACTTCGGGTCGAGCCACCGCTGTATCGGCGTCGCGTCGAGTTCTTCACGAAGAGCCGCGCGTTCGATGCGTCCCGGGCTGGCCGAGAACTGGGGTTCGCGCCCCGGGTCGACCTGGCAGAGGGGATTCATCGCACCGCCGTCTGGTACCGCGAACAGGGGATGCTGTAAGGGGCGTTTTTCAGCGTGCACACTGAACCGAGCGCGATGCGAAAGCTCAACGTCGTCCAGATCTGTGACCACCTCGGGTGGACCGGGTCCCGTATGCACGGGGTCAAGCGACTGTTCGCGT
>Ga0066376_10003893_pt1 | contig 13168 bp, 12 predicted proteins | sample Knorr_S15_td_Bot_FD_77009 | JGI IMG/M metagenome (GOLD analysis project Ga0066376, IMG submission 77009) | Marine microbial communities from Southern Atlantic Ocean transect - Knorr_S15_td_Bottom_ad_5009_LV_A | ecosystem: Environmental > Aquatic > Marine > Oceanic | place: Southern Atlantic... | reverse complement strand
GTCGGCCCGCGGGCCGCGACGGGCCGGTCCGGCCGCCGCCAGCAGCCCGACGACGATCATGAAGACGGCGGTCATCGGCACGACCCCGGGGATACTCGCGTGGCGCATGTCCTCGATCGCCGTGGACAGGAAGCGGTTGAGCGGGACCGCCAAGAGGATGCCGACCGCCGCGCCGGCCCCGACCTGACCGAGCGCTCGCCGGAAGATACCGGCTAGCAACCGTCGTGGTTGGGCCCCCAGCGCCGACCGAATGCCGATCTCACGTGTGCGCTGGTTGACCGTGAAGGACATCAACGCGTAGAGACCGGCGGCCGACAGGAGCAGCACGCTCACGACCACCGCACCAAGCAAGACCGTCACGAAGCTGTTACTGAGCTGGATGCGACGGTACACCTCGTCCAACGACACGATCTCGCTCACCCGTAGCGCAGGGTCCAGCGCGAAGGCGGTTTCCCGCAGACCCTCCGCCGTAGCCTCCGCCGTCGGTCTGGTTCGCAGGGCGAGGGTGACCTGTGGTGTCTCTCCGGGGGTCAGGGGGTGATAGATCCGGCGCCGGTCGACGTTGGCCGGGAGGTCGTCCACGACACCAACGATCTCGTACCGGAGCCTGGGCTCCGCCGCCGGTCGGGGGCCTCTCGCCTGATAGCGGATCACGCGCCCGAGCGGGTTGCCGGCGCCTGCGAGGTCCTGCGCCATTGTACGGTTGACGATGACCGCGTTCCGCCCCGCCTCGAAATCGCTCGGGCCGAATCGGCGGCCGCTCAGGAGCGAGACGTCGAACGCGGAAAAGAACTGCTCGTCGACTCGGTTGAACACCACTTGAAGTCGAGAGAGGCCGGGCCCGCGCGTCAGCAGGGCCCGGCGCTCATGCGCGCCCTGGTTGGCGATGTCGAGACGCTCCAGCTCAGCGACATCCAGGGCGCGTTAACGCTAGCCGGGGTGGACATGGTCGGTATTCCGTTCCCGCCACGCAACGAAACGCTTCTCTTCTACCAGAGTCTGGAAACCGAGTATCGCGACACCTTGCAACGTGACCGGGTCAACCAGGGATTTGTGGACGCGGAGGGTTCGGCCGTCTGGTTCCCCGAGTGGCTCCGGTATGTCCTCAACGCCTGCAGCGCCGAGCAGGCGACCACGCGGGTCCTGATACAAATCCGGGGGGGAGGGGATCCAGCCGGTGTGCGCAGAAGTGGCGGCCGGCGTAACCGCGTTCCCGCCGCGAAACCAGTCGCTCGACTTCCTGCAGGCGCTGGATACCTTCTACCGCGACGAGCTGAAACGCGGCATCGAGCTGAGCTACGTCGACCTGGAAGGCAAGGCGGTGTGGCTGTCCGAGTATCTGCGGCTCCGGATCGAGGGGGCGAGCGGCGTCAGTGCGCGCGCCCAGGTGTTCCTGCAGATCAGGGACGCCGCGGGAATCCCGGGCGATGGAACGCAGCCGGTGGACGCCTGCGCGGTCGTGAGGCAACTCGGACAGACACCGGGCATCATCGACGGCCAGGTGTGTTCGGAGATGGGATCCGCCGTGGTCGAGCTCGATCTGCTCGACGCTGCCGGTGAACCCGCGGGGCTCTGCACCGGCACCGTCATCGCCCCGACCGCAGTGCTGACCGCCGCTCACTGTCTGGCCGGTGACATAGCCGGGGCCCGTGTCCGCACTGCGGTGGGGACGATCGACGCCGCGTCGATTCACCCGATCCCGAGCTACCGTGAAGAAGAGCCACGGTCGCTCGACGTGGGGGTCATCATCACCACCGAGAACTTGCCGCTGCCCAGCTTCCCGATTCTCACCAGTCGTTCGGCGACGGCGGGGGAGGCAGGCGTGATCGCTGGTTACGGGGTCGACCGAAGTGGTCGTGACGGCGTACTTCAGGCGGGCACGGTGACGGTGGACCGCATCGACTCCGACTTCATCTACACCATCTTCGAGGGCGTCGGAAGCAACACGTGCAGCGGCGATTCCGGTGGACCGCTGTTCGTGCAGGAAGCGGGGACCTGGGTGATCGCCGAGGTCACGTCGGGTGGCGACACGGCCGACTGTCTATCGGGGTCCAACGACTTCGCCAACCTGCGCCACGCGGAGATCATGGGCCACGTCCTCGGACTCGTGCCTGCTGCGGAACAACGCTAACGCCGGGGCGAGAGCCATCGTGTCGTGGACACTCGACCAATTGGGCCGAGCGGCACGCTATGAGGCGGAAACGACGCGCCTGTGCCCAGGGGACTGTCTAATGCGTCCTATGTTCGCCGCCGATCCAGTGCTCGCACTGCCGCCAGGCGGACCCGTTCATCCACGACCCTTGGATTGATGGCGCGCGGCTCCCTCTGGTACGAGCCGCCCACGCCCGTGGATCCGAGCTGATCACAGATCGAAGGCACACCTCTCACCCCCGAGGAGGCTATTGCGGGGCATCTGTCTCGACCCCGGCGAAGATGCCCGCGAGTCGTAGCGCCAGTGCGGGTAGGCTGTCGTCGAAGAAGCGACGCGGAGGGTGGCCCGCGGAAAGGGTGACGTTGGTGGTCACCGCGACGACGATGCCGTGCTCGGGCAGGGTCAGGAGCGAGGTGAAACCACCAACCGAGGGTCCACTGTGCCCGAATACCGTCATCTTCACCTCGGGACCGAGGGGGGCGGACGGGACAAACCATCCGAGGCCGTACTCTGTCGATTCGCCGGACTCAAGCTCGAGCGGGGTTTGCAGCAGGTCGAGCGTCTCGGGCCGGAGCAGGCGTCCGTCGAGCGACGCGAGGCCGAAGCGGACGACGTCGGACGGCGTCGACAGCAGTGCGCCCGCTCCCTGGAGGCACGAGGTGTCGCCGTCGGCGGCGTCTTCGACGCCGCTACCGCCGCCAAATGGCCAGTAGAAGTGTGTGCGCTGGGCCGCGGGCCGGAGGACGTCGTCGAACACCGTATCCCGCATCTTTGACGGGTCGTAGACCTCACGCTGCATGAAATCGAGAAACGGCTCGCCCGCGACCGCCTCGACGACGGCGCCGACCAGCGTCCAACCATAGCTCGAGTACTGATACCGGGTTCCGGGCGCGAAGCGCAAGGGATCGTCAGCGAAGAGCTCCAGCCCGTCTAGCACGCTCTCGCAGTGGTTGCGCATATACAGGAGCTCTTCGTCGAACGGGGGGTGGCGCACGCCGGCGACGTGACCCATCAGCTGGCGCGTTGTGACGGACCACTCCTTGTCGGGGAAGCTGGGCACGTAGTCGCGCACCGGCGCGTCGAGATCGAGCAGACCCCGCTCGTGGAGCAACCCTACGGCCGTGGCGGTCATCGGCATTGCCACGCCGTCGCCGCGGAACAAGGTCTTCGGCGTTACCGGGCGCTGTGCGTCGATATCCGCCCAGCCGAAACCCTCGGCCCAGACGATGTCACCGGCCATGCCCACCGCGAGCGACAGGCCGGGGAGGTTCTCCTCGACCATCAAGGCGCGGACGACCGGGCGAGCCCGCTCGACGGCGTCGGCGTGCTCGGCTACGGGGGGCTCGTCGATCTCGGAGCGCACCGCCGACGAGTCGTCGCCGTGTATATCGGGGTAACAGGCACTCCACGGGTCGACTGCCCCGCATATCTGATCGCAGGCGGCGAGCAGCGGCGTGGCCAGCAGGAGGATCGCGGCTGGCGAGAATTGAAGCAGGCCGCCGACACGACTCGTTGTGTCATTCATACATGTAACTTTGCAATACAAAGTAACATGTCGTCAAGCACAATCTTGACCCGCAGATGTCCGCCGGCCTCGTACGTAATCCGATGGCCCGTCGCGGTGGCCACCACTCCGTAGAGCCCGACGGCAGTCAGCAGTAGCGAGAAGCCGGCGAACACTCCGACCATCAGCGCGTAGAACCGGGGGCATGGCGTTGGACGCGCTCGCGGGCTGGTCGAGCGACGCGACCGCGCCGAGCGGAAGTCCAGCATCCACCTCGAGGACCACTTGCTCGATTGGTCCGGCCATCTGCAGCGGATCGCCTTCGACCCGCACCAGATCCATGAAGACGTCGTGTCCAAGATGGAAGACCTTGCTCTCCAGGCTTCCATCGTCGGTCACCCATTCCAGGAACTCAATCGGGGACCGGAGACGCGACAGGCGCGACAAGCTGATACACGCCTCGCGCCGGTGTGGTCGCGTAGCCGTCGGTTACCAGCGCCCGGTTGCCGAGCCCGGCCTCGGGGCGAGACAGCCCGGTCACGCGAGCCAGTTCGCCGGGAATCGTCAGCCCGGCTCCCGTCAGAAAGCGTCGGGCGATTTCACGGACCGCGTTGTCGCGGCGGACCCGCCGGGTGAGCGGTGTAGGAAACCGCCCGATACCCAGCGTCCAGATGTAGGTGAACCTCGGTTGATAGACGACCTCACTCGGGACGACAAGCATCGCGGCCTGCAGCTCGTCCAGGGCTCGGGTAAACGTTCGCCGATCGGTCACCCCCGATTCGGTCCGCAGATCCGCCGTGCCCATTTCCCACTCATGGCGCAGGACGCGCAAGATCAGGCGGGCGTCCTGGCTCAGACGCTGCGTCTCCTCCGACTTGCGGATGCCCCACACCGCATGAAAGTAGGGGATCATGCGCGGCGCGAGGAACATCGCCTTGCCTCGCGACAGCTTGGCGTAGTACGTCTTGCCGCGCCGCACGAGCTGGTCCTTCAACTGCCAGGTGAGCGACGCCTCCGGGTCTTTCTGGACATTGCGTGGCATCACGGCATCACGGCGTCCACACACCGCAACATAGAGCGATGGACCGGGACGGCGTGCGTCAGTGAGGCAGGCGGCGAACCCGTTGCGCTCAACGAACTGTTCCGCGTCGAGGGGGGTCTCGACCTGGAGGCTCCCTTCCCGCTGCCAGTGTTCGTCGCGGTACTCTTCGATGTCCGGTGGAATGTGCGGACGAGGTCTCATGCGGCTGGGCTCAGGCGTGAGGCGTGTCAGTCAGCGTCCACGCAGGCGACGTTCGCCGAGTCGTCATGCGACCTCCACGATTGAATCGTAGGATACCGCGCCCGCGCCGTTGTTCCGCAACTCCCAGGGGACGCGCGCCACGCCCCGTCCGCGCGATATGATTGCCGGCATATCGGAGGCACCATGAGCAGATTCGCGCCAATTCTCGTCGCCGCCACCCTCGCACTGTTCCTGCCTGGAGACGCGACCGCGCAGATCGCGGAATTCGATCTGGACGTTGTCGAGTCGCCCGCTCTCGAGGGACGGCACTTCGGCGAGGCCGGTCAATACGAGCTGTTGCGAGGCATCGTCACCGGGGCGGTGGACCCGAACGACCCGCGGAACCAAGACATCGTCAATCTTGACCGCGCAGCTCGGAATGACGCCGGGCGGGTGGAGTATCGCACCACCGTCGAAATCTACCGACCGATCGACATGACGCGGTGGAACCGGGGAATTTACCACACGGTGTCGAACCGCGGCCGATCCGGCCCGGCCGAGGTCGCGCTCCTCGAGCGGGGCTTCGCGTTCGTGCAGGTGGGATGGCAGGGAGATCTCACCCCCACCGACTCGAACATCGTCGCCTACCTGCCCGTCGCGACACAGGCAGACGGTGCGCCGATCGTCGGTCCGGCGCTCGAGGAGTTTATTTTCGACGACGCCGAACGCGTGTCGCATCGAACCCTGACCTATCCGGCCGCCTCGCTCGATTCGCGTGGCGGGATGTTTTCGGTCAGAGCGAGTCAAGGCGCGCGCCGCGAGACCCCGACCGATCTCGACTGGACCTTTGTGAGCCCGACGGAGGTCGAGATTGCGCGGCCGACCGGATTCGATGCCGGTGCGATCTACGAGTTCATCTATGAGGCCAAGGATCCGATCGTGATGGGCCTCGGCTTCGCCGCGATGCGCGACGCCATCTCATTCCTGCGCTACGAAGACGCGGCTGGCACCGGTCGCTCGAATCCACTCGCCACCGGAGGCCTGCCCCGCACGGCGATCTCCCTCGGCGTGTCGCAGAGTGGTCGAATGTTGCGGGACTTTCTGTATCAGGGCTTCAACGAAGACATGGCTGGCCGAATTGTCTTCGATGGCATGCACCCGAACATCGCGGGATCACGCAAGAGCTTCACGAACTATCAGTTCTCTCAGCCGGGTCGCTGGCAGAAGCAACACGAGGATCACAACTACCCCGGCGACCAGTTCCCCTTTACCTACGCTACGTTGACGGACCCGATCAGCGGCCGCACGGATGGGCTGCTCGAGCGGTGCCGCGTGTCGGACACCTGTCCGAAGATCATCCACAGCGACGGCGAGGCGGAACTCTGGCAGGCGCGGGCGTCCCTGGTCGTGACCGACTCGCGTGGCCAGCACATCGAACAGCCGGACAACGTGCGGGTGTACCTGATTGCCGGTACCCGACACGGCGGTGGCGGCGGCGTGCATGCGACCACGCCGACTCAGGGCATCTGTCAAAACCTGAACAATCCCCTCGCGCTGAGTCAAACCCGCGCGGCCCTGAGCGTCGCGTTACAGGACTGGGTAGCCCACGGCGTCGAGCCGCCGCCAAGTCGGTTCCCGACGGTCGCGAACGGCGGTCTTGTCACCGCCACCAACGTCAGCTTTCCCGATATTCCGGGCGTGACGTATTCGGGGTCGTACAACCCGCTGTCGCTGGCGGATCATCGCTCGATACCACCAATGCAGGGCGACCCCTACACCGTGCTCGTGGCACGAACCGATACCGACGGCAACATGACCGACGGGGTGCGGCACCCCAATCTCGCGGCGCCGATCGGCACCCATACTGGATGGAACCTGAGGCGTGAGGGCTTCGCCGCCGGCCAGCAGTGTGGAGGCGCGGGGTCGTACATCCCGTTCGCCGCCACGCGCAGCGCGCGCGAGTCGGCTGGCGACCCGCGGGCGTCGGTCGAGGAACGGTATCCCAACCACGCCGACTATGTGCGCGCGATCTCTGACGCGGCTGACGCATTGGTACGCGACCGGCTGTTGCTCCAGAGCGACGCGGACGAGATTGTCGCGCTGGCGCGAGGCAGCCGCGGCAAGACGAACTAGTGCCCGTGGCCGACGCCGCCTCTGTTTCGGATCGCGGGCCTCAGCAGTACGACCACTTCGCCGACATCTACGGCGTGTGGACCGAGACCGCCTCGTCGACGCGTGCCAATCTGCCGTTCTACGTCGATGCCTACCTGGCCGCCCAGGGACCCGTCGTGGAGTTGGGCGTGGGTGACGGGCGTATCGCGGTTCGGGCGGCGACGCGTGGCTGCCGGGTGATCGGCGTCGACGCATCCACCGCCATGTTGGACCTGTGCCGGGCGCGCGCAACACGGGCCGGTGTCGCCGATCGTGTGGACCTGCGACGAGCCGACTTTCGCGACTTCACGCTGCGGGAGCCAGCCGATCTCATTGCGCTCCCGTACCACAGCATCGGGCACCTGACCACCGTCGACGACAAACGTCGTGCGCTCCAACAGGTATTCGCGCAGCTTCGACCGGGAGGACGGTTCATCTTCGACGATTTCCTCATGACCCCCGCGCTCCTCACGCACATGCGGCACGTGCAGCTGCGAGCGATGTATCCGTCGTCGTCATCATCCCCGACCCCGTCGCCGGGCGCATCGACCTCACGGTCACCGGAACAGGACACCCTGTTGTGGGTCACCTCTTTGGTGGACGAATCGTCCCAATCGTTCACGGTCGTCACCTGGGAGGATCGGCTGCAGGCCGACGGGCGTCTCGACACCCGACGCTATCGACGCCTGCATCTGAGCTGGCTGCTCCCGGCCCAGGCGCGACAGCTTCTGGCCGATACGGGATTCGAGGTTGAGGCCTGCTACGGCGACTTTCAGCGCACACCATTCGCCGACACCACCGCCGTGGAGCAGGTCTGGGTCGCGCGCAAGCCCACTTCAGACAGCGCCGAGGCAAGGACCACGACGTGACAATCGGGACCACCGGGCTCAAGAATCTGCGGGTCGACTGCGTGGTTGGCGTCTACGACCACGAGCGCGCGGCACCCCAGCCGGTGCTGTTCGACATCGAGCTGGACTACGACTTCGCGGCCGCGGCCGACTCGGACGCCATCGGCGCCGCAGTGGACTATGACCGCGCCGCCGCCGCGGTGACCGCGCTGGTCCAGGAGCGCCAGTTCGCGCTGCTGGAGAGCATGGCGGAAGCGGTCGCGGCACACTTGCTGGACGAGATGCCACCGGTACAGACCGTGCGTCTGGAAATCAGAAAGCCGCAGGCGGTGCCGTCCGCCGCCTGTTCGTTCGTGCGAGTGGAGCGCACACGCGTATGAGCGTGTCCGGCGGCGCCCCGGTGGCGGTGGTGACCGGCGGCGCCCAGCGACTCGGCCGCCATCTGTGCACGACCCTCGCGGCACGCGGCTTCGACGTGGTGGTGCTGTATCGCACCGCGGAGGCGGACGCGCGGTCGCTCACGGCGGAGATCACGACCCGCGGTCGCCACGCCCGAGCGCTCCCGGTGGATGTCGCCGTCGAGGCGACCGTGGCGTCGGTGTTCCAAGATATCCGAGCCGCTGAAGGCCGGGTCGATCTCCTGATCAACAACGTCGGCAACTACAACCCGCAGCATGTGACACGCCTCAACCCGAGCGTGTGGGATGCGACCCTCGCCGCCAATCTGTCAGGCGCCTTCTACTGCTGCTATCACGCGCTTCCGCTCATGTCGGACGGTGGCAACATCATCAATGTCGGCATGGCCGGGTTGGAGGGCATTCGCGCCAACGTCCACGGCACCGACTACTACGTCAGCAAGACCGGTCTGCTCGTGTTGACCCGCGCGCTGGCGGCGGCGCACGCCGACCGTCGGATCCGCGTGAACATGGTGTCGCCGGGACAACTCGACAACTCCGTCGATCTCCCGCCACCGGACAAGATCGGCGGGTCCGTTCCGCTGGGCCGGGCCGGTCATCTCGACGACGTCACCCAGGCCGTCGAATATCTGCTCGATGCCAGTTACGTCACCGGCGTCAACATCGACATCTCGGGCGGCTACCGCTTGTAGCGTTCTCGAAGTGGGTCTCAGCGGACAGTCCCTGGCAACCTCCGCGACGTCCCTGCGTCCACTCTGGGATCGGGCCGCCGAGTGGGAGTGCCGTCTCCGCATGGTGGCGGAAGCTCGGCAGTTCCTGTATCTATCGACCTACTACCTGGAGTACGACGCGTACGGCACCGAGATGCTGACCGCCTTGCTTCACGCGCAACAGCGTGGGGTCGCGGTCCACCTCCTCATCGACGGTTTCGGCCAGACGCTCGGCGGGGTCTTGATGACCGATGACATCAGGACCGCGCTTGCCGCCCGACTCGCCGAACTCCGCCGGGCTGGGGCGACGGTCGAGTTCTACGCGCCGCGACACTATCTGCAGCGCCAACTGGGCGGCGGCCAGCACGTCAAGATTCAGGTCTCCGAGGCGGGTGAGGCCCTGTTCGGGAGCAGCAACATCACCGCCTCGAGTTTCGAGCGCTGGCACGAATACTCCGTCGCGGTGCGCGGACCGATCGTGCCCACGCTGTTGGCCAGCTACGGCGAGATTGGCGGCACAGTGGACGACGCCCACCTGCGGTACCTGGAGGAGAACCCAGCCGATCAGCCGGCGGACATCGCGCGCGACGTCGACCTGGAATACTGGTTCTGCAACCCCAACCTGCACCAGAGCCGGCGAGGGCCACTGTGGTGGCGCGGACGGAATGTGGTGACCGACCGCCTGGTGGACTTGGTGGACAGCGCCCGCGAGCGACTCCAGATCACCGCGTTCTACTTCAAGCCGATTCCGGTGCTCATGGACGCGGTGCTCCGAGCCGCCCGCCGAGGGGTGTGGGTGGAGGTGTACCATTCGCATCGGGAGGCGCTCGACGCCACCGATCTGGCGTGGATAGCGGCGGCGGCGAGCTACGACCGGCTGCTGGCCTCGGGCGTCCGCGTGTATGAGCACCGCCACGGAGAGCACTCGAAGATCGTGCTCGTGGATGCTGGCCCGGTCGTCTTCGGCAGCTACAACTTCGAGGACGCCGCGCACGACCGGTTGGCGGAGGCGATGCTGGCCACACCCGACCCGGGTGCCGTGGCCCACGCGTCATCGATTTTCGACGAGCTGCGTGAGGACCCGAACAACACTCCGGTCACGCACGAGTTTCGAGGCCGGCTCTCCCGATCGCTGCGGTGGCGACTGGCGCTGATGGGCCGTTTCAAGCGATGGATGTAGTCGAGAGGACACCGGCGTGACGCCCGAGGACCTGCGGTTCACGGAAATCGAGCACAAGTTCCTGGTCGACGACCAGTTCGACCTGGCCGTCTTCGACACGACCTTGCGCGACCTGGGCCCTGAGAAGACCACATCAATACAGGTTCGCGACCGCTACTACCTGACCGCGGGCGGGCAAGCCGGAGGATTTCTCATCCGGCATCGTTTCGACCCCGAGTTGCACCACCTGACGCTGAAGGCCGTGGGACCGGACACCGAGGCGCGCTCAGAGATCAACCTCGACCTCGGCCACCACGCCGGCGACCAGCAGGCCGCGGTCGACGCGTTTCTCGACCGGCTTGGGGTTGAGTGGCGCGGCACGCTCCAGAAGGACCTGCGCGTGTGGCAATTCACGGACATCGAAGTGGTCCACTACTGCGCCACGACCGAGACCCGGGCCGTCCGATGTGTGGAATTCGAAGCGACCCACAAACCCTCGCTGACCGACGCGCTCGACGTCCTGCACCGGTATGAGCGTGAGACCGGGTTTGACGAGGGGGATCGGTCACGCCTGTCACTTCCGCAACTGCTCTTTCCGGAAATCGCGGTGGCGTTCGGGGACTAGCGCTAGCGGCCTGCAACCGGGTCGCGTCAGGGCAGCTTGAAGACGAACAGCGTGTTGCCGCGACCTGGCTGCTGGATCTCCGGCGTGAGTCCGCGGAAATTGATGCCGCCACCGGCCGCAATGGCGACGTACTGCACGCCGTCGTGCATGTAGGAGACCGGAAACCCACCCGCGCTCGAGTTGAGAATCTGCTCCCACAGGATGTCGCCGCTGCGGGCGTCGAAGGCGCGGAACCGCCGGGCGTCATCGGTCACGAACACCAGACCGCCGCCGGTGGTCAGCACCGAACCACCCATGCCGGCCCGCTGCCGATACACCCAGAGCGGTTGGCCGGTGGCCAGGTCCATGGCCGTGAACTGACCAATTTCGCCGTTGATGTCCGGGGCCGGTGCCTGCGCGATCCGGGCCGACCCGTGGTGGGCGCCAGGCCGGTCACGGAACTCGTTGAGCGTCAGATCCATGCAGACGTTGTTCGTCGGCGCGTACAGCGCGTTCGTTCCAGGATGGTAGGCGGTCGCCTGCCAGTTGATACCACCCAAGGCGCTCGGGCAGACGAACACGGGCTTTCCCACCTCCGGGAACTTCAACGATGGGTTGAGAATGACCCGGCGGCTCTCGGCGTCGATGTCCACCACGACGTTCTGAAAGTTGGTGGGCTCGGCCCACAGGAACGCCCCGGTCGCGGCGTCCAGGGCCCAGACGATCCCGGTCTTGCCCGGGATGCCAGTCACGATCTTGCGGCGCCCGCCCGGCGTGATCGAGCTGTTCCTCCACTGAACCGCGGGATTCGGCGATACCTCTGTCTCGACCACCAACCGAGCGTAGGGATGGTCGAGATCCCACTCGTCGTTCGGAATGTGCTGGAAGTACCACACGATCTCACCGGTATCGGCATTCAGAGCGAGCGTCGAGTTGGTATAGAGAACGTCGCCGTCCCCAGTGCCGCGCTGGACGGAGCCCCACGGAATCGGCACCCCCACTCCGGTATAGATCAGGTTCAACTCCGGGTCGTAGCTCGGTGAGTTCCACGCGGAGCCGCCACGACGGTCCTCGTCCGGGACGTCACCCCAGCTGTCGTAGCCAAACTCGCCTCGGCCAGGGATCGTGTAGGTGCGCCACGCCTCCTCACCCGTGTCGACGTCGTGGGCCGACACCCAGCAGCGGGTGTTGAGGTGATAGCAGCCCGACATGCCAGCGACGACGCGCCCTTTGATCACCATCGGGCCGCCGGAGTAGTGCTGGCCGATGGTCCAGTCGCCGACCTCCACGTCCCACGCGACGTCGCCCGTACGCGCATCCAGGGCGACCAGATGGGCGTCGTGAGTCGCGATAAACAACTTGTCTTGATAGAGGGCACCGTTGCGGTTCGCACACGACAACCTCGCCGCGTGGTCGACGCGCTCGCGGCGATACTGCCAAATGCGGGACCCGTCACGCACGTCGAGCGCCTCGACGAAGTCGCACGCCTGCACCAGGAACATCATCCCGTCGTGCACCAGCGGTGTCGTTTCCTGAAGACCTTCGCCCATCGTCCAGGCCCAGGCGAGACGCAGGGTGCCGACATTGGATGTGTCGATCTGGTCGAGTGGGCTGTAGCCCCAGTGGCCGTAGGTCCGCCGCCACATGGGCCAGTCACCGGGCGCCGGATCGACGAGCATCTCGTCGGTCACTGGCGTGTAGTTGTCGGCGACCGACTGCGCCGACACGACAGACCCGGCGACCACGACGAGGCACAAGACACCAATCACCCACCGGCACGCTATTCGCATTGCTCTCTCCCTGGACCAGCGCCCACCCGAAGACCGTCGGAACGATGGCGCCATTCTACGGCAGATCGGCCGCCGATGCGCAGGACGGGAACCGCCCCCAGCTATCCGCGAAGGACAGTCGTCCGCAGCGCAGGCGCGACCGGACAACACCTATGGCATACCCATTGAGTTCTGGAGTAACCTATGGGTATCACATATGACTAAGACGTCCTCGAAGACAGATGTATGGCAAGGCACGTTGGCGCTGATGATCCTCAAGACGCTCGAGGCGCTCGGACCGCTGCACGGCTACGGGGTCGCCCGTCGCATCGAACAGACCAGTGGCGACCTGCTGGCGATCAACTACGGCACGCTCTACCCCCAACTGATAAAGCTCGAGCAGGAGGGCTACCTCGCGGGTGAGTGGGGCGTCTCAGAGAACGGCCGCAAAGCCAAATTCTACCGACTCACGCGGACCGGTCGTACTCAACTCGCGTCGGCCACTCAGGACTGGGAACAAGCCGGGGCGATCATGGCCAAGTTCCTGGCGCCAGAGGAGGCGGGATGAGGTGGGCAACGGCGGGCAGGACGTGGACGAGGCGACGGCTCAACATGGGCCGTGCGCGACGACAG
>Ga0066376_10003892_pt1 | contig 13168 bp, 10 predicted proteins | sample Knorr_S15_td_Bot_FD_77009 | JGI IMG/M metagenome (GOLD analysis project Ga0066376, IMG submission 77009) | Marine microbial communities from Southern Atlantic Ocean transect - Knorr_S15_td_Bottom_ad_5009_LV_A | ecosystem: Environmental > Aquatic > Marine > Oceanic | place: Southern Atlantic... | reverse complement strand
GAAGTGGCTGGGTACCGTGCGCCCTGTTTTTCCATTACCGATTGGTCTATCGATATTCTCGCTGAAGAGGGATACACCTATGACTCTTCCTCGTTCCCGACGGTTGCACATGATCGCTACGGGAGACTGACTGGGATGAAGAGGGGTGTTGTTGTGCAAGAAATTAGAGATGGCTTCCACGAGGTGTGCGTCTCGTGCCTGAATGTTCTAGGAAAATCACTCCCTTGGGCTGGTGGCGGATATTTTCGTATATTGCCCTATTCTATCTTTAAAGCGGGCGTACGACGGATTTTGGGGAATAACCAACCATATGTGTTCTATATTCACCCATGGGAAATCGATGCCGGCCAACCAAGAGTCAAGGGTCGTGGAAGACAATATGCATTCCGTCACTATGTGAACCTCGACAAATGTGCGAACCGCTGGGCACGCCTACTCGGTGATTTTGATTGGGTGCCAGTTGGCGAGTTGCTGCACCATCAATTACAAACAACAACAGACGAATCATAGGGTTCTTATTTTCGTACCACTTCCGCGGGTGGCTGATGCCACTGTGCGGACTCGTGCTTGCCCTTGTTCATATACCAAGTTGCGGTTCGTTCAATACCCTGCCGCACACTTGCTTTTGCTGTAAATCCTGCATCGATAATTTTTTGGGCTTCAAATTTTGTTTGTTCAACAAAAAGTTTCTTAATTCTTGGTGTAGACACTGGAAGGTTCTTCCCAGTCAAAGCAATGACAATGTCAAATGGAATTGCACCAAGGAGCAAGATCCACAATGGAATTCGAAGCCGAGGAATTTTTATGCCAAGCGATTTGTAACAAGTCTCTGCAATTTCAACACTCGTCAAGTCTGGCTTGTCGATGTAGTTGAAAATTTCAAAAGCGGAAAGATCGTTCTTGTCCATAAGGAAGATCGTTGCATCCGCAATGTTTTCAATGTACGACAAACTTTTGATATTCGTTGAACCGCTCGCAAAAAAGAACCTTCCTTTGTCAATTTGTCGTAATAAGGAGTACATGTTGGCAAAATTGTTTGTGCCGTACGTCACAGTTGGCCTGATGACCAAGCACCTTCTGTTATCACCTTGCTGAACCCATGCTTCAAGAACTTTCTCTCCAGCAAGTTTTGATTTTCCATAAAACGATTCGGGTTGAGGCGAGGTCTCTTCATGTAAAGGCGGAGTTGCATTTCCGTAGACGGCGACCGTTGAATAGAAAATGATCCGCCGCACACCGAGTTCATCCATGACTCCAGTCATCACTCGGAGTCCATCCTCGTTGACGTCATAATATGTTTGCTCCTCGATCCCAAAGTCATGATGCGCTGCAGCCATATGGAGAATCTCATCACACCCATCAAAAGCTTCCCGAACTGCGGCTTCGTCTCGAATATCACCCTGAACAAATCGATCGTGTGGAATATCTGATGAAGGTTCGATCAAGTCAAGAATAATGACCTCGTCACCACGTTCCTTAAGTTGATGGCAAAAATGGGCTCCGATAAAACCGGAGCCGCCAGTAATTACGATTCTCTTCTGTGTGCTCATGAAATACTGTCCGTTCCTCAATGACGGCTTTACGGTTCCCTAACTTGAATCATAACTGAATATTCACGATTTTCTGCCAAAGAACCAATACAGTTCGGGCATCTTCATCACATAACTGCCAACGAAAAAGACAATGGTCCCAGTTGCGACGCACGCAGCAAGACAATACACCGAATCTACCCACACTCCGTTTTCCAACCACATTGTCTTCATGACAACGCCCACGAGTGCACCCATGACCAATGTGAGTGCCGATGTCACTCCCCACGATCGAAGCACATTCCCATCAACTGGTGTGGCGATGTGTCGCCGAATGAGCACCATCAGAATGCTCACTTGCAAGACAGCACATATAGAGGTGGACCATGCCAACGCGGAAGTTCCAAGTGGTGTCCAAATCAGCGTGATGTTGAGAATGAAATTCAAGAAGACAACCAAAATGGCTATTTTCACCGGTGTCATTACATCATCTTTGGCATAAAACGCTTTTGTTAGAACATGAATCATCGAGTACGCCCACACGGCTGGGGCATATCCAAGCAAAATAGAACCTACGATAAGTGCGTCGTCACTCGTAAAGTTTCCTCCTTGGAAGATGGCTGCTGCGAGTGGATCTCGAACAAGAATGAGGCCCGCGCTCGCTGGCAATCCAACAAAAACGACCAACCGTAACCCTCGATGGATCGTTGCAGCAAAACTCGCGGCATCTTTGGCTTGCTTGGCAAGGAGTGGATAGATTGCAGTTGCCACTGCAATTCCAAATACGCCCAACGGGAATTGATACAGCCGTTGTGCCCAACTGAGCGATCCCATTGCACCTTCTGGAAGTGGGTATTCCAATCCGAAGAACGAGGCACCAAACACTGTCGGCCAACTCGCGATCAATCCATCAAGCAGCGTGTTGATTTGCAACGTACCCAACGCAAGAATCATTGGGATTGTCCTACGCATCATCTTCTTCATTTCATCTCTTGCGCCAGATGTGTTATTTGTATACCAACCGATACGCCGTAGAGCATGCAACGACCACATGATTTGAATAACGCCTGCAACAACAACTGCAACGCCGATCATCATCAGGTGGTGGAGTGAATTATCGAATACTTGCGAGAATCCGTATAAAGCACCAATCATCAAACCATTCAAAATAATCGGCGCTGCTGCAGGTGGACCAAATCGATCATGCACATGGAGCATCGCAGCAAAAATCGCAACGGTACAAACCAGTGGCATGTACGGAAGCATGACCATGAGGAGTTGCAAAGATTGACTTGGCGTCGTTTGCTGTGAAAGGATGAGCCATAACACCAACTCGCCAACGATCACGATTCCGCCGAGCAGCAAAAACAACTTCGAAATGGTCAGTGTTGCAAGCGCTTTGGCCAATTGAGGATCTTTCTCCTGCAATGTTGAGTAGCTTGGAAGAAACGCTGCAGACAGCGCTCCTTCGCCAAAGAGCCGGCGGAATAAGTTTGGTATTTGGAATGCAAAGTAAAAAGCAGAAGCAAACACGCCTGTTCCAAAAATCCTAGAAATTGCACCATCCCGAACAAGCCCAGTAATCCGACTCACAAGTGTAAGTAACCAGTTAGTCCTCGTATTTCTCTCCAGGTTGTCAGAGGTTTTCATACGTTTTGACTCTCGATTTGCAGCTGAATCGCGCGATTCCATGCAATTTTGCAACCAATGACGACACAAGCCAACACGGCTACCCATGGATCAAAAAATGTATGTGAGATAGAAAACCCAACCATCGGTGCTATGACAATCGTCCCGTAGATGGTCGTAGCCATATTTTTTCTCAGTTGAATGATCTCCGATTCGATACTTCCAATCTTTACAAAACAATACAACACACTGATGGTTGCAATCGTGATTCCAACGAACATCACAAGTCCGTTGAATTGTTGCTCAAATGCCAAGGAAAAAACAAACCACAAGAATACACAAGTTGCAATTGCAGAAAAAGCAGCAACCACACCAAGAAAATACCAATGCTGAGCACGAGCAAGCACTAATTCGACTGAGTCGAGGAGTTTTGACATTCCTGGAGTGTGCAGTGATCCCATCCACGCAATTGCACAACCGATTCCTAATTGACCTGCGATCAGATCGTGCCAACTGAATTCTCGACCAATCGGAAGAGCGTGTTGAGTTGTCTCATCAATCACTGCCCATACAGCGATCGTACTCCATGCCAACCACTTGTTTTGCATCCACCCACAACACATGAAAAGAAATGCAAGTATTCCAAAACAAATCATGTGCAATAATTTGTCTGGAGATTCAACAACAGGCTGATCGGAGATTTCGCCTTGGGGCAAGTGGGTTGCGATTGTTACTAGCGTTAGCCAAACAAAGAAAGCGATTCGCCAATGATGTTGCGATCGATCACGAGACTTCATTAATCGCTGGCTCGCTCGTCATCTTGAGTTCCACCTCTGCTGTGGATTGGTTTGCTGGATCTGCAGCAAGAATACTCTCAACAAGTTTTCGGTAATCATTCGCTCCGGCACACCTTGGTTCATAATCAAAGATGGTCTGACCGAAACTTGGCGCTTCAGCCAACTTCACATTTCTGCGAATTGGAGGATCAAGAATTGAGCAGTTCCGCCAAGGGACGTCTTGGTCTCTGGATGCTTCGAAGAATTCTTGAAGATCTGAAACAACCTCCCTTGCCAAATTCGTATGCTTTTCATGCATGCACAACACAACCCCAGTCACCCGAAGGTCTGGATTCAAGCCCCCAACGAGGATCGACACTGTTTCAAATAATCTGCTTACGCCTTGCAAAGCAAGGAAATGCGTCTGCATTGGAACAATCAATTCCTTCGATGCTGCCAACGCGTTGATCGTCAAGAGCCCCAAACTGGGCGGACAATCGATCATGATGTAGTCATACTTCTCGATGACTGGTTGTAGTTTTCTGGACAGCAAATCATGCCTGCCAACGTGCGTTGCTAATTCGGATTCCGCCGCTGCAAGATCCACTTCGCTCGTCACAATGTCGATTCGCTTTCGTGCTTTCACGACCGTTTGCTCAAGAGTCACCGATGCATCCATCAACAAGTCATAGACGGACGTTGCTGTCTCTTCCACACCAAAATGCAACCCTAGATGTGTCTGCGGGTCAAGATCGATCACCAAAACCTTTTTCCCTTTGTCCGCAAGCCCGGCGGCGACGTTGACCGTCGTCGTTGTTTTTCCAACGCCACCTTTTTGGTTGAGAAAAGAGATGATTCGAGCTTTACTCACACCCCAAGTATACATTGCGGGTCTAGGGCTAGGGAGTGAGGCTTCCCCACATCCACCGCATTGCGGCGGATTCAGATCCGATGATGTCTCGTAAGTAGTGCGCCAAAAGACGATTTCCTCTTTGCAATGTTTCGGGATCGACCGGCTGCATTGGTCTATCGTCTTGCAACAAACGAAGAAGTTCAATTGTCTCTTTTCGAACACGAACTCGATCAATTTCACCCGTGTCCTCAACAACCCCGCCAACCCTTGAGCAAAATGCAACGACAGGGACTTTTTCGCTATTGGTTGTTAGCGTTGGCTGGTATCCAGTTTCAACCAACAGCGCCCATTGAAATCGAAGAATCGGCCAATCCAATTCGTGACCATCTTCCATCCTGTCTAATGCTTCCTTCAGAGCAGTAAATATGTGCGTGTGCGGATCTTGATCTGTGATCATCCGCCCCACCAGATCAACCATGTAAATTGCTCCTCGGTTCACTTCAAGGGAATTTCTTGCACTCCTCCACACATGTTCTAATTGCCACTCCGTCAATGTTGCGAGATCGCTGGTTTGTTTTAATCGTGCAACAATGTGTCCCATAGTCAGGGGATCGAACCCACCCGAGAAACTGCCGGTGTCGCGACGCGACCCCTTGGCAAGGCCGCGAATAATTCCACTGTCCTTTGTCAACAAACTGACTGTTTGGCTGGTTTCTGAAAAATCCCAGCAGCGTAGACAAATGGCTGTGTCGTGAAGAATCGCCATGGGATCAACTCGTTGTTGTTGCCGTGAGCAGTGGTGTCCAAGGAAACTCTTCTGCAACTTCGGCGAGGTTCTTGATCGTCAATGACTCGATGTGCTTGAGTTCTTCTTCCAAGGAAATGTACTCATTACTGGTGATCAGCATACTGCCCAATCGTTGCATTCTGCCAGATGGACGCTCTGCCCCGATCGCTGCACCTGTTCCTGCTTTTGCTACAACTCGATCTAAATCACCCTTGGTTAATGATGATACGACCCCTTCCATTTCATTTCGCATGATCTCAGCAACTTGCCCAGCGTTCTCTTTGTCACACACCGCCCACGCCAATTGTTCACCATACTTGTCGCTTGCATCTGCACTCGCAGATGCTGCTTCTGCAAGGCCAGCATCAACCAGCGCCCAATGCAAGCGGGAGCCATCGCCACCGCCAAGAATTGAGCCAAGTGCTGCTGCTGCGTATTTTCTGTCGTCTTGAAATGACGGGCTAGGCATCACCATCATCAAATAGTGCTGGTGTAGATCTTCAATCGTCTGTTTGAATTCGCCACCATGTCGCTCAAATGGAGTGTACTCGCGATCAGCACCGGTGCCCTTCCAAGAACCACAGTGCGTGGTAATGCGATCAACCATCGCTTCAAAGTCCAGTTTCCCCGCCATTGCAACGATGATGTTGTCGGCGCCGTACCGCTGAGTAAAATATTCCATCAAAGAATCGCGTTGCATGTCTTGTACAGTTTGGTTCGTTCCAAGCACGCGATGTCCCAGCGGATGATCTCCGTAATAATGCTGCATTGCATTTTCGTACAACACCCAGAATGGTTGATCGTCATACATTGCAATTTCTTCGAGGATCACTTTTTTCTCGTTATCAAAATCCTCTTGTCGCAATGATGGTTTCAGTATTTCCGCGAGCGTGTCCTGGAGTTCGCCGAGCACTTCGGGTAACCCTGCCCCCCAGTATGCTGTCATCTCCCCAGATGTGAATGCATTGTGCTCTGCACCGATTGAATCAAATGCAAGATCCACTTCTTCTGCTGACAGTTTTGTCGTTCCCTTGAACACCATATGTTCAAGAAAGTGACTCATTCCCATCAACGGTGTTGGCTCGTCTCTTGATCCAGTCTTTACAAAAAATCCGATTGCTGCAGTCACTGCTGAGTCTGCATGTTCTGCAACAATCCGTAAACCGTTGTCGAGCGTTGTATCTGAGAATGTGAACGTCAATTGTGAATCATTCTGTCTTCAGTGCCCAGTGCTGATTCGTGAATCGATTCAGCCATCGTTGGATGGGCGTGCATCGTTGAAACAATGTCTTCAACAGTCGCTTCAAGCCGAATTGCAAGACCGATTTCTGCGATCAACTCGCTTGCGTCTTGACCGATAATGTGCGCGCCTAGAATTTCACCATACGGTTTGCTTGCAAGAAGTTTTACCATCCCTTCAGTCGCCCCGACTGCGATCGCCTTCCCGTGAGATTTCAAAGAGTACACGCCCTTGATGTATTCAACACCATCTTCTACAAGTTGTTGTTCAGTCTTGCCAATTGAGGCAATTTGTGGGTTTGTATACGTGCAACTTGGAATTGAGTTGTAATCAACACCGAGGGTGTGATGTGAATTCATTCGCTCGATGCACGTCACGGCTTCTTCAGAAGCAACATGCGCAAGCAGAGGTGGACCTATGATGTCGCCTACCGCATAAATGCCAGAAACACTCGTTTGGTATGTGGGCTCGGTTGCAGTTTTTGCATCTGTCAAAATAAACCCATGTTCTAATTCAATGTTCAACGAATCTGCAAAGAGGCCGTCGCATCGAGGGGCTACACCAATCGCAACGAGCACCTTTTCACCGGAAATGCTCTCTTCCTTTGATTCATCACCAACATCTGTGAAGGTAACTGTCGCCCCATTGTCATTCACCTCAATTGCTTTTACTGCTTTTGAAGTTTGTATGTTCATTCCTTGCTTTTTGAAAGAGCGAAGTGCAAGTTTGCTGACTTCTTCGTCTTCAAGTGGAACAATTCGGTCAAGCATCTCAATAATTGTCACTTCAGTTCCAAAGGCGTTATAGATGTAAGCGAATTCCATCCCAATTGCACCTGAACCAATAATGATCAGAGATTCGGGTCTTGTTTCAAGCGTCATGGCGTGTGAAGAATCAAGAATCGTTTCACCGTCACATTTCGCAAAGGGCAACTCGCGTGGTTTTGCACCAGTTGCGATCAGAATTCGATCTGCAGTAATCGTTTCAACGACATCTGTGCCATCTCCATCGTAGTAAGATCCAGATGGGGTCCGAACTTCTACACTGCAAGGTGTAACACCATTATTCCCAGTGAGAATGTGTGCATGACCCTGTATATGCTCGATACCATTTTTCTTAAACAAGAATCCAACGCCACCGTTGAGTTGTTCGGTGATTTTGCGACTGCGACCAATAAATGCGCCCCAGTCAACGGTGACTGAATCGACATTGATGCCCCACTCTTTGCCATGATTCACTGCTTCGTCATACAACTCCGCACCGTGAAGCAGGGCTTTTGATGGGATGCAACCCCAGTTCAAACAAACTCCACCCAACTTGTCACGGTCTACACAAGCAACCTTAAGACCCAATTGAGCGGCGCGAATTGCACCTACATAGCCCCCTGGTCCAGATCCAATGACAATCAAATCAAAATGACGCTGCTCAGACAAATTTCTATCCTTCCTCGTTTCGGTGAGATCACCATAAAAGGGGGTATTCTATCGTGGTAAACAGCATTGCTGTAATCCACTATAAGCATTTGCCAATACTGCATTTATAAACTATCCGAACGCACTCTTCCATACAACGGTCACTGTGTCCTTCGTGTATCTTCGACTAAGAGTATCATTCGCGGTTTCACCGCACCGAGTCCACCATGCGAACAGCGATCATCAGTGACATCCACGGCAACCTCGAAGCCCTCATCAAAGTGCTTGAAGACATCGACAAGCGAGATGTTGGGCGAATTATCTGCTTGGGTGATATCCTCGGATACGGTCCAGATCCAACTGAATGTGTCGATCTGGTCGCCGACCGTTGCGAGTGGTCTCTTCTTGGGAACCATGACTACGGTGCTCTTTACGAACCAACAAATTTCAATTCCGCTGCTGAAAAAGCAGCCCACTGGACACGTGCACAATTTGAAGCGGAGACCGACAAAGAAATCAAGGCGAGACGCTGGGAGTTCCTTGGAGGGTTACGGGTTCGCGCCCTCATGGACGACTTTCTATGTGTTCATGGCTCACCTCGTCGTCCGATCAATGAATACTTGTTCCCACACGACGTGATCGATTCCCCCGTAAAAATGAAACAGATTTTCGAGCGTATCACAACGCACTCAATGTGTGGTCATACGCATATACCTGGAATCTTTACGAGTGAACCAGATTTTTATCCCCCAGAGGATGTTGAAAACTCGTTCAAATACGCAAATGAAGAACAAATCATCATCAATCCAGGTTCGGTTGGACAACCTCGAGACGAAGATCATAGAAGTAGTTACGCGATTCTGGATTGCGATACATGCACCGTTGATTTTTTCCGAATTGAATATGACATCGACGCCGTGTGTGAAAAAATTTATGCTGTGCCAGAACTCAGCAACTGGTTGGGCGATCGGCTTCGTGAAGGCAAGTAATTCCTTGTAGAGAAAGATCCCATGACACCAAAGACCCGTCGACTGTTCATCCCACTCTTTGTATTTCTCGCTGCCACGGGCGTGTTGCTTGCTGTCATTCTTGGTCCGAAGCGGCCAAATAATCAAGAGACCATCCCGTCCAATGATACTGTCGCCGCAGTGTCAACAGAGCAGGATGCAACACCGAACGACGTGACTACTGTTGTTGAACCGACACCAGGCACTTCAGTAGATGTTCCACCAATAATTCCTGTGCCTACCGCGCCAGCTGCAAATGCTGCTCAATTTGACACTCTTGGGCTTGCCACGTTTGGCGGGGATTTAGAACATATAACTCTTGGTTCACTCGATGATGTTGAGCATTGGAAAATGCAAGCAGTGTTCACCAGAGCGGGAGCAGGAATTGATTCCATTCGTTTTTCAGACATCTTTGAAACAGTGAATGGAAAGTTGCGATGGCAACAATATCGCACGTTAGGTGGCGAAAAACCCAATATAGATGACCTATATCTCCTTGCTTCATCAACAGATCTTGAGTATCGAACGTCCTCTGGAGAATTGGGATTTGCAACCGCTTCGATTCTTGGAGCAAACCAAATCAACGTAAACGGACACACACTACACCTCACATCGCCATCTTTTTGGAATGTTTCAAATTCGTCTGAAGGCAGTGTCACCTTCGAGGCCACCGTCATTGATGAAAACAATAATGATGTCGCTCGGATAGTTCGGACATGGACACTACGTGATCAGTTTGGAATTCAACTTGATCAATCGGTTGAGAATTTGTCGACCGAAGACATCGACATACAGTGGCTGCAATATGGTCCAGCAAGTTTAACCGTTGATCGTTCACGTTATATGGATCGACGTCGATTCCGATTTGGTTGGGAACTCAGTGATGAATTCGATCCGAACAAAGCTGCTCCCATCCAATCCAACGACATTTTGTTTGAATACGCAAGCGCCAAAAAACTAGATGATAAAAACTTGTGGCCCACCGAAGAGACGATTGACGATGGTCTCAAACTTTCTTGGTTTGCTTCAACCAACAGGTACTTCGCGCTAGCGGTGTTTCCAAATATTGATCCTGAAAGTTCTACGGGTCGTCTACTCACTAGCAAGGTACAAAGAATTACAAGTCAAGTGTATGGCGCGGGTGATGATGAAATTATTTTGACTGCCCTCTGGAGTCCAACCAAATCCATCAAGAGTGGTGATTCCATCGATCTTGCGCTAGGCATTTATGCGGGACCACTCAAACGATCAATCCTTGACACGCAAGAGCCATATGTTTCTTTCAACATGCGTGACCTTGTGCTGTATCAGATGTCAAGCATGTGTGCATTTTGCACCTTCCAGTGGCTCGCCGATTTTCTTGCCTTGGTGCTGACATCGCTCGATCAATATGTTGTTTTCGATTGGGGAATCGCCATCATTTTCTTGGTGCTGGTAGTTCGCGGGTTACTCCATCCACTGACCAAGCGCTCTCAATTGAACATGCAACGGTTTGGCAAGGTGATGCAAAAAATCAAACCTGAAATTGATCTCATCAAAGCAAAATATCCCAAGGACCCCAAGAAGGTTCAATCTGAACAAATGGTGTTAATGAAAAAGTATGGTGTTAACCCATTCCAAATGCTTGGGTGTTTGCCAATGTTCTTGCAGATGCCTATTTGGGTCGCACTGTACGCCTTGCTCTACTTTATGTTCGATATTCGCCAAGAACCGGCGTTTTTTGGCATATTCCAACAATTCGGCGGGTGGTCATTCTTGGCAGATCTCAGTGCATCAGACCACTTTTTTGGGCAATTCGATGAGCCGACACACTTCTTGCTGTGGAACATCACCGGCATCAACATACTTCCAATTCTGATGGGTGGCATCTTCTTTGTGCAACAAAAATACATGTCACCGCAGGGCATGGCAACGACTCCAGAACAAGCCTCTCAGCAAAAGATGATGCGAATCATGATGGTCGTCATGTTCCCGTTGATGTTGTACTCCGCACCATCTGGGCTTACGTTGTACATTTTGACTTCTAGTTCTATTGGCATTCTTGAAAGCAGGCACATTCGTAAACAGCTCGACAATATTTCTATTGAACCAGTTCCAGTCACACAAACTACTGGAAAGGGTCGAAAGCCGAAAGACAAACAAGGACGTGCTTGGGCTGATGCGATGGAAGCCAAGCGAAAGAAAGTTCAGAACAAAGCAGCCAAGCGAAACTATAAGAAGCGAAGCTGATCTTTTCTCAAGATGGATCTCGACACAACAATCGTTGCAGTCAGTTCTCCAGTTGGGCGATCTACAAAATCGTTGGTGCGGGCAAGTGGATCAAATGCGGTTGCGGGTGCTGAAAAACTTGGGCTTTCGCTGGTGCCACAACAGATGTGTGCTGGTCGCCTGATGATAGGTGACAACGAACTGCCGGTCATGGTGTGTATGTTCGCTGCTGGATCTTCGTACACGGGGCAAGACACCGTCGAAATCCAACTTCCGAATAACCAACAGTTGGTTGATTGTGTAATCCAACAATTGATCGAAGCAACAAATGGAAGACATGCTGAAGCGGGCGAATTCACAGCAAGAGCATTCTTCAATGGAAGAATCTCACTTACTGCTGCCGAGGGTGTATGTGCAACTATTTCTGCAAACAATGATGCGGAGTTGCGCGGAGCCTCGTTGCTTCGCAATGGTGCATTGGCGAAGATTGTTGAAACCGTTGCAACTGACATTGCCACGACGCTTGCGAAAGTTGAAGCAGGCATTGATTTTGTTGATGAAGAGGATGTTGTTACCATCGACCCTGAAGTATTACAGAAGCGAATTCAAGAGTGCATCAAGACAATGCGAGCAACGCTAGATGGTCGCATTTCAATGGAAACGTTACGACATCTACCTCAAGTAGTCCTCGCAGGTGCCCCAAACGCGGGAAAATCAACGATTTTTAACGCATTGCTAGGTCATAGAAGGGTCGTCGTATCAAGTGCAGCTGGTACAACAAGGGACGCTATTTCTGAACCAGTTCTGTTCGATGACAAAGAAGCCATGCTGATTGATGTTGCTGGGATTGAAGACTCAACAGATTCGCTTTCGGCGTCTGCACAAGGATCAGCATTGAACATGATTGAATCGTGCGATGTAGTTTTATGGTGCGTCGAACCCGGAGGTACTCCTCCGCCAATGTCGGATGCCATTGTAATACACACAAAAGCAGATTTACCTCGTGCGAACAATGATGCAATTTGTGCAACAACGGGTTTGGGAATCGCTGCGCTGCGAACACGAGTTTCAACACATTTAAGATCAATGCCAGCGCCTCGCGAAGGTGCGCTTGCTCTATTGCCAAGGCACGAGCAATATCTTTATGATTGTATATCGTGTCTCGAAGAATCGCTCGCGAATCTACGTACACCTGAACTTGTCGCGACATCACTACGTCTTGCACTCGATGCAACTGGAGCAATCTCAGGTTCGATTACACCAGATGAAGTTCTTGGGCAGGTGTTCGCATCATTCTGCATTGGGAAATAATGACATAACAAAGTTTGCTCTTTGTCTTTAGATTACGGGAAGCACTAGTTGTCGTTTTTTGTTGGTGTCTTAGAACGCGACACTGGTTGATTTCTTTTACGCGACACTGGTTGATTTCTTTTACGCGACACTGGTTGATGTCTTATAACGCGACACTATTTTGCAACGCGTACTCTGATTTGTTTTAATGTGCCGCTACATCGCTGTTGCAATTCCCGAAGTAAGCCTGCACGAATCAACCTGTTCAGTTGGTATGCGGTTGGCGAGCCATCGGCAAACACTTCTAAAACACCACCTTGAAAAGAAGTAGGATTCGCACTTTGATGGATCTGTTTAGGAACAAGTTCATCCCACGCTTCAATAATTTGCGTTAGTTGTTTGTTGCTTTTCTTTAACGACCGTTGCAATTCATGAAT
>Ga0066376_10003890_pt1 | contig 13170 bp, 10 predicted proteins | sample Knorr_S15_td_Bot_FD_77009 | JGI IMG/M metagenome (GOLD analysis project Ga0066376, IMG submission 77009) | Marine microbial communities from Southern Atlantic Ocean transect - Knorr_S15_td_Bottom_ad_5009_LV_A | ecosystem: Environmental > Aquatic > Marine > Oceanic | place: Southern Atlantic... | reverse complement strand
TTCAGGTCGATAGGGACTTCAGGTCGATAGGGACTTCAGGTAGTCCTTGACCGGTCTGCGGGTGGCTTTCTGCAGGCAGGTATTGCCTTTTCTGTTCTCGAGTGTCACGTCGGCGCCCTGGGCGACAAGGAATCTCACCACCGCCAGCATGTCACGGTCCGGGAAATCCTCCCGTCTGTCTCCGACACACCTGAAGATCGGGGACTCTCGGTTAGTGTCCAGCGCGTCTATTTCGGCTCCCCGGGACAGCAGGGCGCGGGTGTTGGTGAGGCTTCCCCGGCGACAGGCGTTGTGGAGCGGCGTCACCCTTCGCCAGTTCCTGGCGTTCACGTCCGCGCGTTGTTTGACGAGCAGTAGGATGAGACTTCGCCCTCTGGATCCGTTCGCTACTTCGTGAAGGGGGGTGTTCTTTCGAGGGTCCCTTCCCTTCACATCGGCACCGGACTCGATCAGCAGTCTGGCCATCTCAAGCTGATGACAGGCGTAGTGGAGAACCGTATGCCCGAACTCGTCCGCTGCGTTCGCCAGTTCAGGGCTGTTCACGAGAGCTCTCTTCACTTCGTCCAGCTCCCCTGACGCTATCAGGAAGAAGATATTCTTAGCTGCGCCTTTGCTCAGCAGGAACTGGGTCACCTCCGGGTTTCCAACCGACATGACGAGGGGTGTCATTCCGGGAACATAGCCCTCGATCTTCGCCCCCCGCGAATGGAGGTGTCTTACTATCTGCAGTGACGCCCCCGCGCATGCATTCGAGAACCGGGTCAGGAAGCCGTAGTTCTTGTAGTGCTTTGGGTCGAGGCTGCCATGATGGTTGGGATCGGCGCCATGCTCAACGAGAACTTTCACCAGCTCCAGATTGTTCCTCGCAATGGCGAGTCCCAGGTATCTCTCGCTCAATTCTGATGCCGGCGGACGCGGATTACCTCGCAGCCACTCATCGACACCTTCGATGTCTCCAGCAAAGACCAGTGATTTCAGATCACTCGCGCTCATCTATCGCGCTCATCTTTGGGGGGTGCACATTTATTGAGGATCGCAGGCGGCGAAGGTGCGCGAGCGGCATCTCAATAGAGCGGTGCATCAGGGCACCAAAAAAACACAGGGGCGGTGCGTTATATTCATCACTCCCCGAGCATTCTTAAGGCGAGGGCACTCAAAATAGGGAATATCGTGAACGACGCCCATCTGGTGGAGGCGTGCCTCGAAGGCGACTACCGGGCCTACGCGGCACTGGTGGACCGCTACCGTTACCCCGTCTTCGGCCTGTGCCTGAGCTACGTCAAAGACTTCGACGCGGCTGAAGACGCGGCGCAGGAAGCGCTCATCAACGCCTATCTGAAGCTCGAAAGCCTGCCTGAGCCCCAGAGCTTCGGCCCCTGGCTGCGGACCATCGCCGCCAACTACTGCCGTATGTGGCTCAGACGCCAACGGCGTCAGGTGTGCTTCGACGAAGAGCGGGCCCCCGCGGATCCAGCTCTTTCGCCGGCAGCCCAAGTGCTCGTGCGCGAGCGTCGCCAACAGGTTCTGGCCGCGGTGGCGCGCCTGAGCGGAGTGCAACAACAAGCGGTGGTTCTCTTTTATCTGGAGGACCTCTCGCTCGCCCAGATAGCCGCCTTCCTCGAGGTCTCCGTAGCGACCGTCGAGCAGCGGCTCTACAGGGCCCGTCGCCGCCTAAAAGAGGAGATGCTGAATATGGTCGAGGAGAATCTGCAGGACCACCACTTGCCCGCTGACTTCACCCGCGAGATCATGGCCGAAGCCCTATCGCGCGGCGAGCAGCTGCTCACCGAGCGCAGCTGGTCCCAGGCGAGAAAGGCATTCAACCGCGTCGCCGCCGGCGCGCGCGACCGCCGCGAAGCCCACCGCGGCCTGGCCCTGGCCTTCGACGGCGAAACCCGCGAAGCCCTGAAGAGCGAGAACGGGCACTTTGCCGACGACCGACTGCTCGACGACACCTTTGCCGCCCTGCACAAGGCCTACGAGTTGGGTGCCGACGACGAAATGATAATCCGCTCCATCGGTCGGCTCTACTCGCATTGGGGGCGCCACCGCGAAGGAGGTGAATTCCTCGAAGCAGCCGCCTCCCGGATCGATGACTGGCAGCAGAGCGTGCCCCTCTACGGGATGGCGATCGCCGTCTACTATCACGCCCACTACACCGACCGTGGCGACAACATGGAAGCCTGCGTGCGCTGCCACCGCCGCAGACGCGAGCTGGTCCCGGCGGACTGGCCGGCCCGCCGTCGCTTCAACGTCTGGCAGCCGGGCGACATGTCGCTGGCCTACGCGCATCTGGGGTTGAGTCAGGAGGTCTTCGACGAGCTCGGTGCGCTGAGGGGGGAGATCGAGCCCGAGTGGTCGGTGGAGGAGTACTTCCAGTACACCGGCATCTGCTCCAACCAACACCGGGAAGTGGGACAATGGGAAGAAGTCGAACAGTACAGCCGCGAGTTCGTCGACTGGGCCAAAGCCCTGTCCGCTGACGACCCGCGCATCGAGATCAAACCGGTGTCGCTTACCGAGGAGGGGGACGCGCGCGAAGGCCTGCACGCCGGGGACGCTTTCCGCTGGTGGACCGTATGCCACGCGCTGAGCAGCCGGATCCTCCGAGCCCGGAGCGAAATGCGTGGTGACAGCGCCGCGATCCTCGCCGAGCTCGACTGGGTCTTAGCCCAGCACGAGGCGCACTGCCGGCCCATCGGAGAGCGGGCAGCAGAGAATCCACAGGATCCGGATCTTTGGCCATGGCTGCCCGGCTCCTACGCCATCGCCGGGGAATCTGCCTGCGAAACGGAACACTATGAGGAAGCCGTGCGCTACCTCAGCCGCGAGGAGGAGCTGAGCGGACAGAACGTCGGCCGCGGCGAGCTCTATCTGGCCGGCGCGCTGGTCGCGTTGGGCCAGGTAGACGAGGGCAAGGAGCGCTTGCGCACTATCTACGGACGCAATTTGGCGTGCGCGCCAGCGGATTCCCCGAAATATCCCAGGGCACCCGAGTGATGGTCGAGCATCAGGGCGTCAGGAGAATGCCGGCGCTGGCTCTACACGGTTATATCGGATGGCAAGGGAAATAAGACCCCACTCAGCTCCCGTTCGTAAGTAACCCTTTCACGAGCGGAAAACCTGCTCCAGCAACGCTGCGGGCGACAGCGCTTGCACACCCGTGAAATGAGCGATCTGTTGGCGGCACGAAAAGCCGGTCGCCACTACCGTGCCTTCTGCGCCGAGTTCGCGCACAGCCGGCAACAGGCGGCGCTCGCCGATGGTGCGGGAGATGTCGTAGTGGCTGCGCTCGTAACCGAAGGATCCAGCCATGCCGCAGCAGCCGCTGTCGAGGGTTTCGACCTCGCAACCGGGAAGTCCGGACAGCAGTGCGGTGGCGGCCGCGGCCCCACCAAGTGCTTTCTGATGACAGTGCGTGTGAAGGAGGATCCGTCGCGGGACGCTGGTCGATGGTGGATTCTCCACAGCAGCGATGCTGTGCTTCAGAAGGTCGCCGCTCCATTCTTCGAACATCGCGCACGCGGCAATCACTTCGGCGGCCTCGTCCCTGGCGGCGTCTCGCAGGAGGTGCGGATGATCGTCGACGACGGCGGAGTAACAGCTGGGCTCGCAGAACACGATGGGCAGGCCCCGTCGGACCAGCGGCAACAGCGCCCGCACGGTCTGTTCCGCCTGGCCGACGGCGCGCTCGAGAAATCCCTTTGAGATCGCCGGGCGGCCGCAACAGACACGGGGTGCCACCTCAACGGTCTGGTCCAGCCGCTCGGCGAAGCGTACCGCGGCCATCAGTTGATCGGGTTCGAAGTAGTTGGAGAAGGTGTCGGCGAAGAGGACGACGTCGGTATTGGCTGACGTCCTGGTGGCGTGACGAGCGCCATCATGGCGCGACCACCAATCGAGAAAAGTGCGTCGCGAGAAAGCCGGAGGCGGGCGGCGACGATCGATGCCGAGAGCCCACTCGTTCAGTCTGCGCACGGCCGTGCTGTTCGCCAGCCAGTTGGAGAGGGGTGCCAGACGGCTTCCCCAGCGAGCCATCTGGTCGGCGCGCGACAACCAGATGGCCCCTCTGGGAGCGCCGTGTCGCGCCCAGTATTGATGCAGAAACTCGCTTTTGATCCGCGCCATGTCGACGCCCGTCGGACACTCGCTCTTGCACGCTTTGCACTCGAGGCACAGGTCGAGCACCGGCAGCAGGGCCTCGTCGGTGAGGCCACTCGGACCCAGTTGCCCCGCCAGGGCCAGGCGTAGGGCGTTGGCGCGGCCCCGGGTAGTAGCGGTTTCATCACCCGTCGCCATGTACGATGGGCACATGGTGCCGGACAGTCGCTTGCGGCAGGCGCCAATCCCACCACACTGCTCCGTCGCAGCAGCCAGACCACCGAAGTCGTCGAAGTCGAAAATCGTCTGGGGCTCATCGGGGCGATGCTGGACGGGTGGGAAAAACTTGAGGTTAGCGGTAAGCGGCGGGGCGTGGACGATCTTGCCGGGGTTCAGCAGGCCGGACGGGTCGAAGGTCGATTTTATCTGACAGAAGGCCCGGTACAAGACAGGGCCGAACATCCTCTCCTGAAAGGGCGCTCGCACCAGACCGTCGCCGTGTTCGCCGGAGAGGGCACCGCCGAATTCCAGCACGAGGTCGGCGACTTCGCTGGCGATGCTCTCGAACGCGGCCACGCCCCTGGCCGTCTTCATGTTGACCACCGGTCGGATATGCAACAGGCCGACCGAGGCGTGAGCGTAGATACCGGCGGGCACGTCGTGTTTGGCGAGAATGCGCTGGAACTTTTCTATGTAGTCGCGCAGGCGCTCGGGCGCCACAGCGGTGTCTTCGACGAAGGAGATCGACTTGGCGTCTCCCTTCTGTGACATCGACAGACCGAGGCCGGCGCGACGCAGCTCCCAGATGCGAGACTGGGCCGCCGGTTCCAGCGCCCGATGCAGGTGGTGACCGAGGCCGGCCTGGCGCAGCGAGGTGGCGAGGTTGTCGATGCGAGCGGGCAACTCCTCCTGACGGTCGCCGAAGAATTCGACGACAAGCACAGCCCCGGGATCGCCTTCGATAAAATCTCTCAGCGGTTCGAACTGGCTGCGCCCTTTGGTGGTGTCGAGGATGAAGCGGTCGATGAGCTCCAGCGCCGAGGGTGAGTGCTCGAGGATCAGCGAGATGGCCGACAACGCCTCCAGCACGTCTTCGAACTGCACCGTGCAGAGCACCTTGGCGCCGGGCAGCGGTTCCAGCCGCAACGTCGCCGCCACGGTCAGCCCCAGCGTGCCTTCGGATCCGACCAGCATACGGGCGAGATTGAACGATTCAGGCGAGACGAACTCGTCCAGGTTGTAGCCCCCGACTCGCCGCAGGATCCGCGGATAGCGGCGCTGAATCTCGTCGCGGTGCTTGGCGGCGAGCTGTCGGACGACGCGGTAGCAGGCGCCTTCCAGATCCTTCTGAGCGCAACGCGCTTCTACTCCGGCCTCCGCCAACGGGAGCATGTCGACAACACTGCCGTCCGCCATTACGACGGTCAGCTCCTCGACGAAATCGATGGTCTTGCCGTAGATGATCGATCGCGTGCCCGCGGAATTGTTGGCCAGCATGCCCCCGATGGTCGCCCGGTTCGAGGTCGACAGGTCGAGCGGCAGCTGCAGTCCGTGCGGTTTCAGCTGGTCGTTGAGCTCGTCGAGCACGATCCCGGGCTCAACGCGAACCCTCCGGTTGTCGAGGTCGAGCTCGAGCACGCGGTTCATGTGTCTGGAGAAGTCGAGTTGAACGCCGGCGCCGATGGCTTGCCCGGCCTGTGAAGTGCCGCCGCCACGCGCCGTAATCGAGGCGCCGTACTGGTGGCATAACTGCACGGTGCGCACGACGTCCTGGCAAGTCTTGGGCATGACAACGCCCAGCGGCATGATCTGGTAGACGCTGGCATCGGTGGCATGCATGCCGCGATAGACCGCGTCGAAGCGCACATCACCTTCGACTTGTGCCTCCAGCTGATGGCGCAGTGTATCTGTGTCCGCGTTCGAGAGCTGGTCTCGCGCGCCTTTCGCGCCGGCGACAGCCGCCTGCTTCAAGGTCTCGCTCTCACTCATTCACCATCGCCTCTGGCCAGGTAGTCGAGCGCGGCCATGACGCCCCCGGCCCGGTGCGGCACCTGGGCCAGCCCCAGTCCCATCTCCACGCCGCACAGCGTGCCCGCCAGGGTCAGTTCGTTGAGGTCGCCGAGGTGGCCGATGCGGAACGCCGCGCCCTTCAGCTTTCCCAGTCCCGTGCCCAGCGACATGTCGAAGCGCTCCAGGATTGTCTGGCGCAGGGCGTCGGCGTCGCTTCCGTCGGGTATCATCACCGCCGTGAGCGTAGGAGAATACTCGCCCGGGTTCTGAGCTACCAGTTCGAGGTCCCAGCCCGCGACGGCGCGCCGCGTCGCCTCGGCGAATCGTCGGTGTCGGGAGAATACCGCTTCCAGACCCTCTTCCTCCACCAGCATGGTCAGGACTTCGTCGAGGCCGAACAGCAGATTGGTCGCCGGCGTATAGGGGAAGAAGCCGCTTTCATTGGCACTCAGGATGGGCTGCCAGTCCCAGTAGGAGCGCGGCAGCTGAGCGGTTGCCATGGCCGCACGGGCGCGTTCGCTGACCGCATTGAACCCCAGACCCGGCGGCAACATCAGGCCTTTCTGGGAACCGGCTACGGTGACGTCCACACCCCATTCGTCGTGGTGGTACTCCATTGCTCCCAGGGAGGAGATCGCGTCCACCAGCAGCAGGGCGGGATGTTCGGCACGGTCGAGGGCACGCCGCACAGCGCCGATGTCGCTGGCGACCCCCGTCGAAGTCTCGTTGTGGACGACGGCGACGGCGCGGATTCGGTGGTCGCGATCGGCGTCCAGCCGCGATTCGATCGCGGCCGCATCGACGCCTGTGCGCCAGTCGCCGCGCAGGAGCTCGACTTCCAGACCCAGCTTGCGGGCCACAGCGCTCCACATGACGGCGAAGTGGCCGGTCTCGAACATCAGCACTCCATCTCCCGGGGAGAGAGTGTTGACCAACGCCGCTTCCCAACCGCCGGTCCCGGAGGAGGGGAAGAGGACGACGGGAGAACTTGTGGCAAACACCTCAGACAAGCGTTCGAGGATGGAGAGCGTCAGTCGCGGGAACGCCGGGCCCCGGTGATCGATGACGGGCCGCGCCATGGCGCGTAGGACGCGATCGGGCACATTGGTCGGGCCCGGAATCTGCAGGAAGTGGCGACCGGGTCTCGGGCGTTCGGTCACTAGAATACCTGTCCTATTCTCGCACGAAGCAATAGAGGTAATCGAACGCCCGCAGATACATCCGGTCCTTCTCGAATACCGGCGAGGAGCGAAACCCCTCCACGTTGTTGCGGGCGATTTCCCTGTAGGCGCGGCCTGTCTCCAACACCACCATGGTACCATTCTCGGCGCCGATAAAGAGTTTGTCTCCGGCCAATGTGATCGAGGCGTAGGCGCTGTTCGACCCCGCGCGCTCGCCGAGGTCCAGGGCCCGCTGGTAGACAACGTCGCCGGTGGCGGCGTCGAGGATGGTGAACTTCTCCTCGCGCGAGAGGGCGTAGACCAGGCCGTGGTGAATAATGGAGGAGGCGTAGTGTCGCGATCCCTCGATGCGCGCGACCCACAGCTCCTGGCTGTTGAACGATTCACCGATCGCTGTCGGCAATTTCACGGCGGTGGCCTTCTTCTCGATAAAGTAGACAACGCCGTCCTGGACGACCGGCGTGGCGAACTCCAGCTTGCCGATCCCACCGGCCAGTCTGTGCCCGTCCACTGCTCGGAAGACATCGCCGTTTTCCAGGCCACGTTGTGGGCGGTGGACCAACTCGTCGGCGGGACGGCGCGGAGATAACGGCCGTCACCGTCACTGCGCCAACCGACCGAGTCCGAGGCGGCGAGGCCATGGGTTGCGACGATATAGAACACCGCAAAGACGGTAATTCGATACATGTTAGGGGTCCTCTGGCAGCATCGGGTGAGGGTTGAGTGCTGTCGCTGCAGATTCAAAACGATCGGCTATACAAATATAAGGCTGGTTTGGCGGTATCCATTTAACCGGAGTTGATGTCTTGTGAGGCAGGATCATCCACGCGCTGGGGCACACTACCCTAGTCTCGTCAGATCTGTCGGTGAGGTCCAGTTCTGGTTCGTGGAACACATCGGTGCCCTCAGTGGGTCGCGTGACGTTCCGTCCCCCGGCACGGGATCTTGAGTACACCATCCTCGGGGCACAGCACCTTTTCGAGATTCGACAGCTTGATCTTTCGCTTGCCCACCTGGGTCATCTGCCAGGTGCGAGGCATCCGTTGGTGTAAGGACGGATCCCCTCGGGCCTGAGGCACAGCCCCAGCACGGAGGCGGTGACGCCGCGCATGCAAGTGGAAAAGGTCGCCGGTTTTCTCCTTCAAGGTTAAAGGCGCGTCCTGATATCAGCACTATCGCATCGAGAGGCCGGAGGCTATCTTCTTGCCCCCACTCGGGCGATGCCGGCATGGCGCTGGTTTCGTGAGAGGAGGAGTCGAGACACGCATGCTCATCCACCTTATCGACGGCACCTACGAGCTCTTCCGCCACTTCTTCGGACGGCGCCGTTTTAGTAAGGGTGACGATCCGGCCTTTGGCGCCGTGATCGGCGTGCTGGGTACTGTGTTGCAGATGGTCGAGGACGGGGCGACCCACGTAGGAGTGGCCACCGATCACGTCGTCGAGTCCTTTCGCAACGATCTCTGGCCCGATTACAAGACGGGGGAGGGCATCGACGCCGCCATCCTGGCGCAGTTCCAGCCGCTGGAGGAGGCCCTTGTCGCCATGGGGGTGGTTGTCTGGCCTATGATCGAACTGGAGGCAGACGACGCTCTGGCCTCTGTCGCAGCGGTCACGGCCGCGGACTCGCGGGTAGAGAAAGTCTGCATCTGGTCACCCGACAAGGACTTGGCGCAGTGCGTTCGCGGTGATCGCGTGGTACAGATAGACAGGCGGGGGCAGACGATTCGAGACGCGGCGGGCGTGGTCGAGAAGTTCGGGGTTGAGCCGGTCCTTATTCCCGACTATCTCGCCCTCGTTGGTGACGCCGCGGACGGGTATCCGGGGATTCGCGGGATTGGCGCCGTCACCGCCGCCCGACTCCTGAACCAACACGGCGCGATTGAAGATTTTCCAGCCGATATACTGGGAGAAGACCAACGCGTCCTGGCGCTGCTTTTCAAGGACCTGGCAACCCTCAGGACTGACGCGGACCTCGTGGGCGACCCCGACGAACTCCAATGGGGCGGCCCGACCACGAGCTTCGCCGATTGCGCCCGGCAGCTCGGCGACGCTGGTCTGGCGGAGCGTTGCCGCAAGGCATACGACTCATCCGCGTGACAACAGCACTTGCGCACACTTTCCGGGCCCGCCTATCCGGTCCTGCCTATTCGGGCCCGCCTAATCGACATCGAGGATGTAGCAGGCCAGCGGGTTGAGGCGGGCCGCAGTGTCCGGCTGCAGATACTCCCGCTGGTTGGTCTGTTGCTTGTGCTCACGGGCGATGAAGGCACAGTGCAGGATCCGGCGCATTGACTGGCTGCGGTTGGCCGTACAGCTGTGCCACGCACTGCCGTTGAACACACCTACCGAGCCGGCTGGGGCGGTCAGCAGGCGCTCCCGCGGATGGCGGGCGAGTCGGTCGTCCATGATCTCTGCCAGATTTTCGGGGTTTCGATGGCTGCCCGGCACGATGCGGGTCGCGCCGCTGTGGGCGGTGACATCGTCGAGCAGCCACATGGAGTTGACCACGTGATACTTCCCCGGTCCCCGCTCGCCGCCCCAGTCCGCGTGCAGAACCTGCTGCCCGTGACCGGGCAGGGGGTCGTGGGCATTCAGAGAGTGCAACTTGAAAGGCCGGCGCAGGACATACCAGACCGCCGCCAGTAGCTGAGGCTGCAGATAGACCTTGTCGAAGACCTCCCCCTTGTTGACCAGGTCCGCGAGTCGCCGAACGCCCTCCATCTGGGCCACTTCCTTGCCCGCGGCCTCCCCTTCGGCGGCAAAGACCTCCTCGAACGCCTGGCGTAGACGGTTCAGCCACTCCGGGTCGATGACGCTCTCGAAGATGAGAAAGCCAAGCTCGTCGAGCTGCTGGCGCTGGTCGGGATTGAGCTGGAAAGGAGCCAGCCCCCGCTGCTTGAGGATTTCCATTCTGCTGGTCGTTTTATGAGTTGAGACTCTGGATACGCCTACCAGAAGATAGGCAACTTTTCTCGCAATCTCGCGCTCGAAGTACCGAACTCGTTCGATCAGGACGAAGCGGCGGCCTCTTCCACGCAGGTCTGGAGCAACTCGAGTGCCGCGGCGGCGAAAGCGGCCATATTGTCGACGCGCTCGGACTGGCCGGTCTCCAGGGTTGCGGTTCGACACACCGGTCCCGACACACCGATACAGGTGTGCCCCGGTGGGTCGCCGTAGCGATTGCCAGTAGGCCCCGCCGCTCCAGTCTCGCCAATTCCCCAGTCCGCCCCCAGCCGAGTGCGGGCTGCGTCGGCCAGATGCCGGGCGTGGGTCTGGGTCGCGGCCCGGTTGGCGGCCATGGCTTGGGCAGATACGTCCATCAACACCTCCTTGGCGGCGCCCGTATACACGGCGCCGCCGCCCTTGAAGTAGGCGGAGGCGCCGGGCACAGCCAGCAGAGCGGCGCAGATCAGTCCTCCCGACGACGACTCGGCGACCGCCACGGTCTGGCCGTGTCGCTTCAGCAGCGCGCCGACCGAGGCGCCCATGTCGGCGATGTCTACCATTATCTATCCCCCTCTGTGTAAACGGACATCTCAGGAGGGCTTTCCTTCTCCGTCCCAGGTTATGCCCCGGGGGCCCCGTTTGAAGTCCACTCGCTCCAGGTCATTCTTCAGTTTGATCGACTGGTCGCCAATCGTGACTTCCGTCTCGGCATGGATGAACTCACTGATGCGGACGGTCGCGTCCCGCAGCAGGGCGTCCTGCCGGTCCTTCAGCAATGGGAAAGGCGCTGCTGATCACCCCGATTCGGTGAAGCCGCCGCCTGTTGTACCAGCCGTGTTAACACCGCGCTTTCGATGCCCGTCCTGATACCGTAATCCTCTTCCAGACAACGGCGCACATCGTCCTCTCCCAGCGATTTGTCGCCGCCGAAGCTGAGCACCTGCAGGGTGGCCCGGTCACCGCTCTCAGCGACCTCCAACTTCATCCAGCCGGTCTTTTTGGGGCCGAAGTTGCGGCGACGCTGCATGTCGCTCCGCGCCCCTTTGGGTCGCACCAGCTTCATGAATTCCGGCAGGCCGTCTACCTCGGGCACCTCGGCGCTGTCATCGCTCTCGTCGGCGCTGTCATCGCTCCCGTCGGCGCTGTCATCGCTCTCGTCGTCGGCAAAGGCTTCATCGGGGACAACGTCGCAACGACTGGTGTCGACGACCACCTCCGATACGCCGATTTCGCGCAAGGCGTCGATCTGCTTGCGCGAGGTCATCATCATACCTCCGACCATGCGCAGCGCCTGTTCGCCGCCGTCGGCGGTGCGCACTTCGACCCCGATGCGCTGCAGCAGCTGGCGCAATATATCCCGATTCGTGTCGATGTCGTCGACCACCAGCGCCGTGACCATCGTCCCGGCCGCCAGGCGCTCGACATCGTGCCAATCCTCGCTTTCCCGGCGACGGGGCTCCTCTTCGACTGGCGGCAATTCCAGCGTGAAGTAGAAGCGTGCCCCTTTGCCCAGGGCCGAGTCCGTGCGCAGGTGGCCACCCAATGAGCTCGACACCGCGGCGCGCAATGGCCAGACCCAGACCGCTACCGCCGAGAGCGGCCGTCCTGCTGAAACGGCTCGAAGATGGTCTCGTGGTACTCTGATGCGATCCCAGGCCCGGTGTCCTGCACTTCGAAGGAGTACTGATCGCCGTCTTCGGATTTGACGCGCAGGGTCACTTCGCCGTGCTGGGTGAACTTGACGGCATTGCCGAGCAGGTTCACCCAGCACTTGACGCAGCTTGCCTTCGTCCCCCCAGATCAAACCCTCGGGCAGGTCCTGGGCGTCTACCAGCCAGTCCAGGTGTTTGTGCTGACAGCGCTCCTCAAACATCAAGTTCAGCGTGCGGGTCATGCGCTGCAGCTCGAAGCAGGTCGGATTCAGCTCCTGGCGTCCGGCCTCGATCTTGGAGATATCGAGAACGTCGTTGATCAGTGACAGCAGGTGGCCGCCGCTTTCCTGTATCGTCTCCACGGCGTGGCGCTGCCCGTCACTCAACGTCGATTCCTGTCGCAGGATCTGGGCGTATCCCAGGATGGCGTTCATCGGCGTGCGGATTTCGTGGCTCATGTTGGCCAGAAACGTGCTCTTGGCCAGGTTGGCCTGCTCGGCGTCTTCTTTCGCTCCGAGCAGCTCGGTGGTGCGCTCCTGGACACGGCGCTCGAGTCCGTCGCGCGCATCGATGAGCGAAGCGTCGCGGTTCTGGATGTGCTCGAGCATCTCGTTGAACGCCCGCGACAGCGCCCCCAGCTCATCCTCTCCAGTCTGGGCGACCCGCTGGGTGTAGTCGCCGGTCTCAGAGACCTTCCTGGTGGCTGTCACCAGGGCCATCACCGGGCCCGAAATGGCGCGTTGGAGTAGAAGGGCAAGGATCACCGACAAGGCCATGCCGATCACCAGCACGACGGCCGCATCCTTGACATATTCGCGGATGCGCTCGTCGAGCTGGCGCAGATCGGCTCTCAAGAACACCGTGCCCAGGCGCTCGTCATTGCGCGTGATGGGCTCGAAAAGATGCAGATGCCCATTCTTAAAAATGTGGCCGGCCGCGGCCATCGGACGGGTGCTGAATGCGCCCTCGCCGTCGCGGTCGTAGATGGCAAACACGGCCCCGCCGTGGTCGTATATGCGGGCATTGGCGATATGCGGCTCGACCATCAGAGAGCCCAGCACGTTGGCGGCGGCGCCGTTGTCGAGAAAAATCAGGGTCGAGGCGCTGTTCTCGCCGATCAGCATCGCTGTCGACGACAGGTTGGTCACCATGGCGAGGCGAAACTGCCGGATCTCGTTGAACACAAAGACACCGCTCCCCAGCACGAGCACGACCGAGGCCGTCAGGAGCTGGATGATTATCAGTTTCTTCCTGATGGTCATGGCGACTCAGTCACA
>Ga0066376_10003887_pt1 | contig 13178 bp, 10 predicted proteins | sample Knorr_S15_td_Bot_FD_77009 | JGI IMG/M metagenome (GOLD analysis project Ga0066376, IMG submission 77009) | Marine microbial communities from Southern Atlantic Ocean transect - Knorr_S15_td_Bottom_ad_5009_LV_A | ecosystem: Environmental > Aquatic > Marine > Oceanic | place: Southern Atlantic... | reverse complement strand
CGCCCCGCCGGTGGTCCAGAGTCTCGCGTTCGGGGAACCCGCGCCAGCTGCCGAATCGGCGCGCGTGTATGCGGAAGCCGATCTTCCGGAACTTCTGAGCCACAACGTCACGAGGTTCCGCCGCGAGGCGATCGACATCCGGGTACTGGCGCCACTGCCGTATTTCGTGCTGGGCGTCTACCTGGGCCGGCAACGCCTGCTAGAGAACCTAGGGGGTCCACCGTGTGCAGCTCGCGCGAGCACGATGGTGGCTGCTCGACCTGGGTCTCGGGCTGCAGGCCGCCATCCTGGCGATCCTGGTGGCGGCGCCGGCGATCGTGTCGGCGCCCGTGCGTCCCCTGATCCCGACACTGCTCGAGTTGGGAAGCGCGATGCTGGGGCTGGGCTACGGGTGTGTGATCCTGGTCTTGCTCAACGATACGCGGTGGCGGAGTCGGCTGACCGGCCTGGCGGCCGTCGGCCGGATGGCGCTGACCAACTATCTGCTACAAACGGTTGTGGTGACGACGTTGCTATACAACTATGGGGCCGGGCTGTACGGACGGCTTGGCATTGTCTCGGGGCTGCCGCTGGTGGCCCTCATCTTCACGGGACAGGTCCTGCTGAGTCGCTGGTGGATGGTCCGTTTCCGTTTCGGCCCGGTCAAGTGGCTTTGGCGCTCGGTCGCCTATGGCCGCCTGCAGCCGCTCCGCGTTGAAGTGCACATCGCGTCGTCCATGCGATGATGAGGGTCAATCTGGCTGCCAGACCGGGCCCGGTCTGGTCGGAATGGAGGCGTTGCAATGAAGCGGTTCTCACTGGCGTTGTGTACTTGTCTCTTGATATCAGTCCCCGCGCAGGCCCAGTCGCACGCGGAGCAGATTGCGCGGGCCACGCTGGCCGCACCACCGTCGATGCAGGCCGATGCCATGGTCATCCGCATGGCGGCCGACGGGAGCCATGAGGTGCTGCGGGACGGGTCCAACGGGCTGGTCTGCTGGGACCGCTCGGACGAACCGACCCGCTCGTTCAGCGTGCAGTGCACGAGCATCGAGAACCTGGACCGCATCAAGCAGAATCGGGTTTGGAACATGTCCGGCAAGACGGCGGAAGACATCCGGGCGATGCGAGACGCGGCCGAGAGCGACGGCTCGCGAAAAGTCTCCAAGTTCGGAAGCGTGTACTACACGCTGAACGGGGAGGACGCCGATTCGGCGAACATCCACCTCACCGTGGCGGTGCCGTTCGCGACGGCCGAGTCTCTCGGCTTCCCGGATCAGGGCAGCTACACGCAGACCGGCACGTGGATCATGGAGCCTGGCACCACGTCCGCCCATATCATGCTGCCGGGACGATAAGGACCTGCGCAGGTCCTAAACCCCAGACATCGAGAGAGATGCGCCCATGATCCGTTACACCACCCGTTGGATCATCCAGGCATCCGTCATGGCGATGGCGGCCACCGGGGTCTCCGCCGCCAACGACAACTGGCCGCACTTTCGGGGCCCGACCATGAACGCCACGGTCGCCGACAACCCCAACCTCCCGGACACTTGGAGTCAGACGGAGAACGTCGAGTGGGTTGCCGACATCCCGGGCATTGGATGGTCGAGTCCCGTAGTGTGGGGAAACCGGGTGTTCCTGACCACGGTTACGGCGGTGGGTGACTTCGAGCAGCCGAAGCCCGGACTCTACGCGCCGAATGGCCGTCCGATCCCGCCGCCGCTGGAGCACGACTGGCTCGTCTATTGCCTGGACCTAGAGTCAGGCGATGTGCTGTGGCAACGATCGGTCAAGGCAGGCCGACCCGACTTCCCCCGCCACATGAAGAACAGCTACGCATCGGAGACCGCCACCACGGACGGCGAACGCGTCTATGTGCGGTTTGGCGAGTTGGGGCTGTTCACGTTCGACATGGACGGCAACGAGGTCTGGAGCGTCTTGATTCCGCACCAGCGCACCAAGTCCGACTGGGGCTCTGCCTCCTCGCCGGTGCTGCACGACGACACACTGATCGTGCTGTACGACAACGAAGAAGAGTCGTGGCTCGCCGCGCTCGACAAGCGCACCGGCGCTGAGATCTGGCGCACGGCGCGCGAGGAGGTGTCGACCTGGGCTACCCCCTACATCTGGGAGAACGACCAGCGCACGGAGATCGTCACCTCGGGCGTCAACCGTATCCGTTCCTACGACCTCGATGGCACACTGCTGTGGGAGATGAACGGCGAGATGTCCTGGGCGTCGATCGCGACCCCGTTCTCGAGCCATGGACTCGTGTTCGTCAATTCGGGGTACTTCCGCGACGAACACCGACCGGCCTACGCGATTCGTCCCGGAGCCAGCGGCGACATTTCACTGCGTGATGGGGCCACGTCCAACGAGTATGTCGCCTGGTATCAGCCGAAGGCGGGTAACTACAACACGTCGCCGCTCGTCTACGGCGACATCTACTACAGCTTGCTGGATCGCGGGTTCTTCGAAAGCTATGACGTCATGACGGGAGAACCGATCTACCGTCATCGGGTCCGCGTCGGGGCGAGTTTCACGTCGTCGCCATGGGCTTACAACGGGAAAATCTTCGCGCTGAGCGAACAGGGCGACACCTACATCATCAGGGCGGGTCGTGAGTTCGAGGTCATGGGCGTCAATAGCCTCGACGAAATGGCGATGGCATCGCCGGCGATTGTCGGAGACCGGCTGCTTATCCGGACCCGGTCAAAGGTCTACAGCATCAAGAAATAGCTCAACGCCCCGGCTGCGCACGAAGACCCCGATGGCATCGCAACAGCTGGGCCGCGGTTCTCAGCGACAAAAGCGCGCCGTGTCTTGAGCGCCTTGGAGAGGTGGACCACGATCCGGCCGAGAAACTCGTCGGCCACGAACGCGCTGGTGCCCTCCTGCGAGCGTCTGCAGGAGACACAGGGTTCGTCGGCCGGTTTCATGCGATGCCGTGGGACGTGCTCTTCTTGGAGGCTCCAACGGAGTTGACGAGCGTACTGTCGAGCTGAGGGCACGCCTTGTGTTTGGGCCGTCGCCAGGCCACGATGCTGGTACCTATGTCCATCCTAGTGACCCGCTCCGATCTCGTGGTCGCCTCGGCCCTCCTTTCATCGTTCGTCGTGTCGTGTACGACGGTCCCCGACCGCGCGGATCGCTTCGACGTGGTCGAAGCGACCATCCCCGACATGCAGCGGGCGATGGAGGAAGGGCGAGTGACCTCACGAGGCCTCGTCGAGGCGCACTTGTTACGCATCGCCCTCTACGAAGAGCGCGTGAACGCCGCCATCGCGGTCAACGCCAGCGCGCTACAAGACGCCGACAGACTCGACCGAGAGCGTGCCGACGGCAGGGTGCGCGGACCGCTCCACGGCATTCCCGTCGCACTCAAGGACAACATCCACACGACCGACCTGGCCACCACCGGCGGGGCACTAGCGTTCGACGGTCTCGTGCCACCCTACGAAGCCACGCTCACGACGAACCTGCGCGATGCCGGTGCAATCATCCTCGCCAAGACGGTCATGACCGAGTTGGCGAACTTCATGGGCACCGGGATGCCTGGGAACTACAGCACCGTTGGGGGCTTTGGCCTGAATCCGTACGATCCGCGCCGTGACCCACGGGAGGACCGGAACGACGGTCGTCCCGTCATCGGGACGGGTGGCTCGAGCTCCGGGATCGGCACGGCGAGCAGTTTCTGGGCCGGCAACGTCGGCACCGAAACGTCGGGGTCCATCCTGTCCCCGTCGAATGCGACCATGCTGGCGGCGATCAAGCCGACCGTGGGACGCGTGAGTCGCTGGGGCGTGATCCCAATCACCGCGGACCAGGACACGGCCGGCCCCATGGCGCGCACCGTCACCGACGCCGCAATCCTGTTCGGGGCGCTCGAGGGCATGACGCCGGACCCCAACGACCCCGCCACGTCACGATGCGAGCCTCCGCCGAGTGGAGACTACACGGCGTTTCTCGACACCGGTGGGCTTCGGGGCGCGCGCATCGGTATTCCACGGGCGCTCTATTACGACCCGGTCGCCGTCCCTGGGTCTGACACGCCACGGAGCCGGACGTCGGACGAGGGCAGGGCCGTGATGGCCGAGGCCATTGAGGTCCTCAGACAACAAGGAGCCGTCATCGTGGATCCGGCGGACATTCCGAGCGTCATCGACCCCGACCCGGCGAACAACCTGCTCGTGAGTGACAACCCCAGCAGCGTGCTCTCCTACGGCATGAAGCGGGACTTCAACGCCTGGCTCGAGACGCTCGGCGAGTCGGCGCCCGTCAAGACGCTGACGGAGCTGCGCGAGTGGAACCTGGCTCACGAACCGTCTGGGACGCTCAAGTACGGGCAGGCCCGCCTCGACGGGGCCGACGAGCTCGACCTGGAGACAGCCCGGGCCGAGTACGAGGCAGACCGTGCGCGCGACCTCCGTCTGAACGGCGAGCACGGGATTGACGAGGTCATGACGAACCTCGAACTGGACGCCCTCCTTTTTCCCGCATCGAGCGGTGCTGGCATCTCGGCTCGCCCCGGCTATCCGACGGTTATCGTGCCGTTCGGCTTCACCCAGGCCGAGCCGGACCCGCCACTGCCGGATGGCTTCGACGTGCGGCCGCGCCCATTCGGTGTGAGCTTCGCGGGAATGGCGTGCAGTGAGCCACGGCTGCTCGAGCTGGCGTACGCCTTCGAGCAAGCGACGATGCGGCGAGTTCCCCCCCCGGGAATGCCGTAGCAGCACCCCTCTGGCCGGGTGGCCTTCTCGGTCACAGGCTATGTGCTGCCTCGCTGCCCGACCAGCCGGACGCCGCGCACCGCGGGCCGCTCGGTTCAAACCTCGTCCAGCTCCGCCCACATGCGAACTTCGCCTCCGCGGAACAGCTCGACCTGAGAGCGCTCACACGGACGCCTGCGGTTGGGCGGCGCACTGTGCCGGCGGTTTCGCTCGGCGCCTGCGTGACCGGAACGTCTCGAAGTGGTCGCGGCAGGGTGGCCTTCGATTGATAATAATACAAATGTATTATATAATTTAGAACATGCGCTACGCACCGCGCGGAGCGACCCGTGAGCGGGTCTTCCACTTCGTTCGCGAACGTCTCCTTGCCGGCGACCCGCCAACCGTGCGTGACGTGCAGGACGTCTTCGGTTTCCGCACCCCTCAGACCGCGCGGTATCACCTTGAAAAGCTGGTGGCCGAAGGGCGCCTGCTCGCCGCTCGCGGAAAGGCACGGGGCTATCGTCTGCTGGAACAGATCGACGTCCCGAGTCCTGTTCAGTGGGTGCCCGTGCTGGGCCGGGTGCAAGCGGGGCACCTGACCACCGCCACGGAAGAACTTGACGGCTTCGTCCCGATGCCGGCCGGTAGCGGCAGTCGCGACCGGCGTGACCAACGTAATAACGACGAGCTGTTCGCGCTACGTGTCCAGGGTAAAAGCATGACCGGGGCCGGTATCTTGCCGGGTGATGTGGTCATCGTGCGCCGTCAGCCAACCGCTGACTCCGGCGCCCTGGTGGTAGCCCTGGTCGACGACGAAGCGACCGTCAAGCGGTTACGCCTCCGCGACGGTCAGGTAGAGCTGCACCCTGAGAACCCCGACTTCGACCCGATTCTCACCGACCGAGAGGTCACCCTGCTGGGCAAGGTCATCGAAGTGCGTCGCACGCTGGAATGAGGACCACGCACCAATGTCTTCCGTCGCCCATCAGCGTGTGGACCAGCGCCACGCGAGTGGCCGAGTGGCCATGCCCCAGTTTGACGCCGTCGTCGGAGCTGGCTCTACCTCCCCTGACGGGGCACGGCGGACCTGGGCCCTCGCCACCCTGGCCGGCCGACTGACCGAGCTGTCGAGCGTCGGCAGCACGGCCGTCCTGACCTTGGCCTTCGCGATAGTGCTGGAGGCGCAACGCGTGGGAGAACCGGTGGGCTGGCTCTCCGATGAATCCAGCGTCTTCTTCCCCCCTGATGTCGCCAACGGCGGGATCGACCTGAACGCGCTGGTAGTCGTTCGACTCGCGATGGCCAGTCAGATACCTCGGGCCGCCGAACATCTGGTGCGTTCCGGCGCATTCGGTCTGCTGGTGCTCGACCTCGGCGAGGCGGCGCAGGTTCCCCTGCCGATGCAGATGCGTCTACAGGGACTGGCCAAGAAGCACGAGTCGGCCATCCTCTTTTTGACACGGAAGCGAAGCGACGCCCCGTCGCTCGGCGCCCTGGTGTCGCTCAGGGCGGAGGCACGGCGCGAGCCGGTCGAGTGCCTCGACCCGCAGGACCGCGACGTCCGGGAAACCGGCGTCAGTACCTTTGCCTGTACGGCGCAGATTCTCAAAGACAAACGCTGCGGCCCAGGGTGGAGACACGTCGAGGTGTGTCGTGGACCGGATGGCCTGTGTTGACGTGCCCGCCCTGCCTCTCCAGCTGTTGATACGCGGCCACCCTGATTTGGTCGATCAACCGGCCGCGGTGCTCGCGTGAGACACACCGCAAGGCGAGATTCTGTGGATCAACGCGCCGGCGCAGCGGTGTGGTGTGCTGACTGGGATGTCCTACGCCACCGGGTTGGCGCTGGCGCACGACTTGCGCGGGGTCGAGGTCACGGCCGACGAGATTGCCGAGGGTGTCGTGGCCATCACCAGACGGCTCCGACGCTTCGCCCCACACATCGAGCCGTCCCAGGATCACCCTGGTGTGTTCTGGCTTGATGCCTCCGGCCTGCAACCGCTCTTTGCCTCACTCGAGAGCTGGGCTCACAACGTGCAACGTTACCTCAGGCGGTCTGACTTTCACGGCCGCGTCGTGGTCGGGTTCACCCGATTCGGCACCTATGCCACGACCAAAGCCGGCCAAGGCCGCCGACACCCCGAACACGTCACGGTGTTCCGGAATGCCGCCGCCGAGCAGCAGGCGGCCCGCGCGGTGCCGCTCGGGCGGCTGGACATCGACCCGGAGCTGCGCGATGTCCTGGACAAGCTGGGGGTGCGCACCGTGGGCGCGTTTGTCGACCTACCCGCGGCGGGCATCCGGAAACGGTTTGGACGGGACGCGCACCGCTTACACCGACACGCGGCCGGCGACCTGTTGCTGCCGCTGCAACCGCTGCCCCCCGTCGAACCGCTGACACGGCACACCGACCTGGACACATCCGAGACCGATGTTCATCGGCTGCTTTTTTTGATCAAGCACGATCTCGACCCGTTGGTGAGCAAGCTCGCGACCCGTCAGGAGGCACTCGCCGCGCTCGAGATCCGCTTACGACTAGACACGAACGCCACCGCACCGCGCACCGAGCGGGTCGAACAGATTCGTCCGGCTGAACCAACGCTCGATGCGCGGCAGATCCTGAATTTGGTGCTGCTCCGTCTCGAGGGCCACGCCCTTCCCGCCGGGGTGACGGAGATCACCCTGAGGGTCACCCCGGCCCACGCATCGCGCGAGCAGTTGCGGCTGTTCCAGCAGCACTCCACCCGAGACCTCCGGGCCGCGGATAGAGCCGTGGCCCGTATACGCGCGGAGTTCGGTGACGGCACCGTGGTGCGCGCCTGTCTGACCGACGGTCATCTGCCGGAAGCCACGTTCGGCTGGCAACCGCTGGCCCACGTGGTGCGACCCACGCCGACCCCGGTCTCTCCCCGACCGCTGGTGCGCCGGTTCTTCAGGCATCCACGCCGCCTGCCGGCTCGGCTGCGACACGAACCGGACGGATGGATGTTGCGCGGCGCCCAGCATGGGCACGTGGTCCATCTCCACGGCCCGTATGTCGTGTCTGGCGGGTGGTGGCGCACACCCGTGCTGCGCGAGTACTACTTCGCGCGGACCCGAGACGACGCGTGGAGCTGGATCTACTACGACCGGCACCGGCGAGCCTGGTTTCTGCACGGCGAGGTGGAATGAGCACGTTCACCACGGGCAGCTACACCCCGGTCTGGTGCAAGAGCAACTACTCCTTTCTGGAGGGCGCCTCCCATCCGGAAGAGCTGGTCGAACAGGCACAGACCCTCGGACTGCGGTCGCTCGCCTTGACTGACCGTGACGGGGTGTATGGCGTGGTCCGCGCCCATGTCCGAGCGCGCGAGCTCGGCGTGCATCTCATCCATGGCGCCCAGATGACCTTGACCACCGATTCTCAGGTGGTCCTGCTCGCCACGGACCGCGGTGGCTACGCGAACCTCTGCCGCCTGATCACCACCGGACGGCTCCGCCATGACAAGGGCACCTGCAGCGTCACCCCGGATGAAGTCTGCGAGCATGCCGGTGGTCTGATCGCCGTCTGGAGCGGAACCGCCGGCTGGACCGGGGAAGCGGACGCGAACCGCGACGCCTCACTGCTCGTCTCGCTACGCGAGGCGTTCGACGACCGCCTCTATGCGATGCTCGCCCGACACCGACAGGCCGAAGACGTGCCACGCGAAGGCTGGCTCCGCACCCGGGCGCGGCAGGCAGGCATCTCCCTGGTGGCCGGCACCGAAGTGCTTTATCACACCCCGGCTCGACGCGACCTGCAAGACGTCCTGACCTGTATTCGCCACGGGGTCAGTCTGTATCGCGCCGGACGCCGCACCCGCACCAACGCCGAGCATGATCTGAAGGCGCCCTTTGCCTTCACCCAGCTGTATCGTGACGACCCGGCCGCGGTCGAGCACACCAACGAGATCGCGTCCCGCTGCACGTTCTCGCTGAACGAAATCCGCTACCGCTACCCCTCCGAACAGTTGCCGGACGGCGCAACCTCGTCCAGTTGGCTCCGCCAGCTCACCGAGGAGGGCGCGCGGACACGCTACGACGGCACGATTCCCGCCACCGTACGTGAGCAAATTGCCAAAGAGCTCGCCCTGATCGACGAATTGGACTACTGCGGCTACTTCCTCACCATGTGGGAAATCGTCGCGTTCTGCCGACGTCACGGCATCCTGTGCCAGGGCCGCGGGTCCGCCGCCAATTCGGCGGTGTGCTACTGCCTGGGCATCACGGCGGTCGACCCCACGCGCGTGGATCTGCTATTCGAACGCTTTCTCTCCCGTGAGCGCGCCGAGCCACCCGACATCGACCTTGACATCATGCACGAGCGACGGGAAGAGGTGATCCAGTTCGTGTATGCGAAGTACGGGCGGAACCATGCTGCCATGGTCGCCAACGTCGTTCGCTATCGCGCGCGTTCGGCGGTACGGGAGGTGGGGAAGGCGCTTGGGCTCCCGGAAACCGCGGTCGACCGGCTGGCCAAGCGGCTCTTTTACTACGACGCGCTCGACCAACACTCCGTCGGGCAGGTGGGGCTCGACACCGACAGCGCGGTCCACGTCCACCTGCTCCGTCTGGTGGAGGAGATCAAAGACTTCCCCCGCCATCTCTCCATCCATCCGGGCGGCTTCCTGCTGGGACACGAACCGGTGCACGACCTGGTCCCCATCGAGAACGCCACGATGGAGAACCGAACCGTCATCCAGTGGGACAAGGAAGACATCGAGGATCTCGGGCTGTTCAAGGTGGACCTGCTCGGCCTCGGCGCCCTGACCCAGCTCGACCTCTCGTTCCAACTGCTGGAGCAGCACTATGATCGCCGGCTCTCGATGGCCCAGATTCCGGAGGGCGACACCCCGACCTACGACATGATTTGCCGAGGCGATACCGTGGGGGTGTTCCAGATCGAGAGCCGGGCCCAGATGGCCATGCTGCCACGGTTGAAGCCGCGTCACTATTACGACCTGGTGATCGAGGTCTCGATTGTCCGACCGGGCCCGATCACCGGCGGTATGGTGCATTCGTATCTCAAGCGCCGTAACGGCGAAGAGGAAGTCATCTATCCCCACGACTGTCTCAAGCCGGTGCTCGAGAAGACCAAGGGTGTCCCGCTCTTCCAGGAACAGGTCATGCAGCTGGCGGTGGTGGCGGCCGACTACACCCCGGGGGAGGCAGACCAGCTTCGGCGCGACATGGCGGCCTGGCGACGGAGCGGCCGTATCGAACGGCATCGCGACCGGCTCATCAGCCGGATGATGGCCAAAGGCATCGAACGCGCGTTTGCCGAACGGGTGTTCGACCAGATTCGCGGCTTCGGCGAATACGGCTTCCCGGAGAGCCACGCCGCCAGCTTTGCGTTGATTGCATACGCCACCTCCTGGATCCGGTGCCATTACCCCGACGTGTTCACGTGTTCCTTACTCAATGCGCAGCCGATGGGGTTCTATTCGCCGGCCACGATCGTGGACGACGCCAAACGACACGGCGTCGAGATCCATCCGGTCGACATCATCTACAGCGACTGGCACTGCACGCTTGAACGACACGACCAGCACCCCACACCGTTCGCCGTGCGTATGGGACTGCGGTATGTCAAAGGCCTCTCCCATGCGCGTGACTGGACGCGTATCGACACCGCCCGCCGGGAAGCGCCGTTCGACTCCGTCGACGATCTCGTCTCGAGAACCACGCTCGATGAACGCACGTTGAGCCGTCTGGCGGAAGCGGGTGCGCTGACCGGTCTCCAGCCGCACCGCCGCGAGGCGCTCTGGCAGGTCCGTGGGCTGGCCCGCACCCCAACCTCGGCGTTGCTCGGCAAGGCGACGCCAGACGCAACCCCGGCCTTCGCCACGCTGGGTGTCGGCGACAGCATCGCGTGGGACTATCGCGCCAGCAGCCACAGCTCACGCGGACACCCCCTGGCCGCGATACGAGCGGAGCTCACCGCCCAGGGTCTTCCAGACGCCCGCGCCATCTCGTTGATGCGCGATAAGCGGAAGGCTCGCTACGCCGGTCTCGTCATCTGCCGTCAGCGCCCCGGCACCGCCGCCGGCGTCGTCTTCATGACCCTGGAAGACGAGACCGGGTTCGTCAACCTGGTGATCTGGAAGACCGTCTTCGACCAGCACATGCTGATCGCCAAGACCGCATCGTTCCTCGGGGTCACCGGGAAGATCCAGAACGCGGACGGTGTCGTACATCTGGTGGTGGACACCTTGTGGCATCCGGAGCTACCGCAACGACCAGATACGGTGGGCAGTCGGGATTTTCACTGAGGACCTTCTATAATCGGCCTTTCTGTTCTACGCGAATCGCCCCGCCAGGTGAGGGGCCGAGGGCAGCACATGTCACGTTGGTCTACATTCGCCGTCTGGACGGTTCTCGCAATGGCCATGCTGTCGGCGCACCCCGCCGGCGTGCTGGCGCAGACCCCGACGACAGACGCCGTCGTGCCGGTCACCGACGCGATGCTCCAGAATCCATCCCCGGACGACTGGCTCATGTGGCGGCGGGGGCAACAACATCTTCGTCTTCGCCCTGCCGGACCGCGATTGACGGACGACTTCCCACCCGAAACCTGATAGCTACGGCCTGGCGAGCAGGCGATACCCAAGATCTCGGGTGGACAAAAAGTGCAGTAAATCGTGCACGTCGTATGGGTGCGTGCCTCCGGAGAACTTGTGTTTGATGAGATCGCCGATATGTCCCGCCAGGTCCCCGTGCTCGTCGATGTCCGTATCCAGGAGCCACACCTTGTTGCCGGTGTCGGGATCGGTGCCTCGGCCGAGTGTCAGCTGGAGGTTGGCTAGATCCTCACCGCTCTTGACGCTGAACAGCAGATTACCCTTCTTCACGTCGAATGACTTCGGGAAGTTCCGGTGGTGATTCTTCGCAGGCGTCCGCTTGTAGTCGTGGAAGCGGCCAATCCCTTTCCTGATGCGCCTCACGTGGTCGGCCATCACGGGGTCCACCTCGGCGATAAATCGCTCGCGCCCTATCTTGATGAGCCGTCGGATGTAGCGGAACCAAGGGGTGTCGTCAGTCAGCGGGTCGTGCAACTCGGTCAGCTTGGCGCGCAGGTTCAGGAGGGCCGCCTTGGCGAACACCAGCTTGTCTTTGGATGTGTCGATACCGTCATACGACGCTCCGACGAACGTCTTCAACTGCACGCCCTTCAGCCCAACGACCAGAATGTCGTGTGACGCTTCCAGGACGTGCTTGTAGGGTGTGAAGCTCGCCGGGAGGTCGGCCCAGGCGTCGAAGCGCGGGGTCCATTCGTCCGGTCGCCTGAACAGATGGAATAGTTTGGTTTCGTCGCCAGCCAGCACGAAGGGCTCCAGGTTCGTGTCGTGAAAGCGTGTGGGTCTGACGCGCACGTAGAGATTCTGGTGCGGGTGGGGAATGGCGGGCACCGCGAACGTCGGAGACGGCGGCACCGGGCCCTCACGAAGCGCGCCGACGAGTTGGTTGTTCTTGACCGCTCGCACCTCGATCCGCATCGCTGGATCGCGAAGCGGCTTCTTGTCGGCCGTCAGAAACTTCAAACGAAGGGTCGCCTGGGCCATCGGCTGCTCTCCAATCTGGCGCCTCGCGAGGCTACCAACCCCGCTCCGGTTGCCTCTTCTTCGACACCGAATTCTCTCGCGGCGATCGATTCTCGACGATTCTACATGGAAGATCCGCTCTTCTTCTGTCACCCCGGCGACGTGCACCACAGCGACCCGAACACGGCCTGGATCAGTGGCGAGCTCACTCGCGCAGCACGACCATGGGGTCGACTCGCATCACGCGGCGGGCCGGGAGATAGGCCGCGATGCCGCCGGCCAGGAGTACGACCACCACGGCGCCGGTCCAGATAAGCGGGTCCGTCGGCGCCACGCCGAACATCCACGCGGTCAGCCCCCGAGTCGCCGCGGCCGCGCCGACGAGCCCGGCCACCACACCCACGAGCGTCGCCCGCAGAGCCGGCCGCATGACGGCCACGGCGATGCGGGCCGCGCCGGCACCGAGGGCCGACCGGATCGCCACCTCGCGGCGACGGTAGGCGGCCACCTGCGCCACCACGCTGGAGACCCCCGCGGCGACCAGGGTCACGGCGAGCGCTCCGTACATCGCCAGCAGCAGTGTCGACGAGCGGCGCGGCGCCTGAGAGCGGCCGATCACGTCGCGCATCGGCAGCACATCGGTGAGGAAGGCGTCGGCGTCGACCGACCGCACGCGCTCTCGCACGCCGGCCACCACCCCGGCCAGATCCCGCTCGGTTCGTACCAAGAGCGTGATGGCGGCCTGAGGAAAGAGACCCGCCGGGTAGTAGACGTCGACCCCCGGCGCCGCCTCCAGGCCCGCATAGCGGACATCGCCCACGACCCCGATTACCTCGACCCACGGCTCATACCGAATCGGCCGCAGCCGCCTCCCAACCGCCGCCCCGCCCGGCCAGACGCGCCGCGCCAGCCGCTGACTCACGAT
>Ga0066376_10003886_pt1 | contig 13179 bp, 11 predicted proteins | sample Knorr_S15_td_Bot_FD_77009 | JGI IMG/M metagenome (GOLD analysis project Ga0066376, IMG submission 77009) | Marine microbial communities from Southern Atlantic Ocean transect - Knorr_S15_td_Bottom_ad_5009_LV_A | ecosystem: Environmental > Aquatic > Marine > Oceanic | place: Southern Atlantic... | reverse complement strand
GGAAATACACCACGAGGTTTCTCCGGAATGGGGGCAGGGTTGTTCGCTGGGGACAATCTAAACCCGAGTTTTCCTAACGGTGACGAGGTACAGTTTTTTTTGACCTTTGATTTAAACGCCGTGCCATCCGGGAAAGTAGTGTCCGCTTTGCTCAGTCCAGAGCATGCCTCTGTTCGTGGAATGCCGTTGAAAGATTTGGGTCCATTACGGGCGGAGGAAGTACGCTATTCAGAATTCTCTAGGTCTCTATGAAATCTAGAGCCCCTGGCTAGAGACGCCAACTGTGAATTTGCCACCTCAGCAGATGGTCCTTACCGATGCGAACTTGCCGAGGCCGTCCAGCGGTCCTTTAGCGATTCATATCCATTGGCCCAATTCCGTTTACTTCTAGACCGGACTGGTGATCGTGACGGAGAGCAGGATTTGATTACATTCTTCATCACCGACTCCAATACCAACCAGCCAGGACTGAACACAACAATAGAGCCGGAAGGTTGAAGCGTGTGTCCGCATGTGCTGGCAAATAGACATTTTTGATGCGAAGTGGGGCAGCGGTCGTCGCCCCACTTCGGGGCGTGCATCAAAGTATCGGTGGAGTAGGTACTACAGTCCCGTGTGCTTCTTTATGAACTGGCCGATGCGCTCAATCGCCTGGCGGGCTTCAGGCAAGATTGGGGCGAAGTGATGCCACACGTGAGGCATGTCATCCCACACGTCAACCTCCACCTCTACGCCGGCGGCCTTGGCCCGTTGGGCCAACACGTTGGTATCATCCAGCAGCGTTTCGATCGATCCAACCTGCAACAACAGAGGGGGCAATCCGGTCAAATCAGCGTGGATGGGTGACGCCAACGGCGCGCTGTGGTCCTTATCGGCCATGTAGAGTTTGGCAATGGTGAGAATTCGGTCCCGGTTGACCGACGGGTCAACCTCAGCGTTGGTCACGAAAGACTGGCCCGTGGCCTCCATGTCGGTCCAGCTTGAGATGCCCACTCCCGCCGCCGGCATTGGCTCCCCCAGGTATTTCAGCGCCACCAGCACCGCCACCATCAGTCCACCGCCAGCCGAGTCGCCGCCGATGACGATTTTCTTGGGGTTCACCCCCTGACTGAGCAACCACCGATAGGCAGCCACGGAGTCGTCGATGGGAGCCGGAAAGGGGAATTCCGGGGCCAAACGGTAGTCCAAGCCCAACACCCTGGCTTCCGCCGCCCTGGAAACGTGGGCCAGCATGACCCGGTGGGTCCGCATGGAGCCGAACGCATAACCGCCACCGTGTAAATACAGAAGCACGGTGTTCTCGTCAGCGTTTGGGGCGTCGATCCACTCGGCGGCTACTCCGCCTGCGGCCAGCCTTTCAGTGGTTATGTCGCCATCAATGGGCAGATCGGCCATGATTCGCTCGTAGGAAAGCCGGTGGTCCTCGATGGTATGGCGCACTTCCGCCGATCGGGCTTGAATCATTTTCATCACTGTATCTAGCTCAGGACTGGCCATTTTTTCTCCTATTTCGTTTTCGATATTCAAAAATCCGACTGTCGGTTGAGACTCAGCATTCGCCCTAGACATCAACTCTGAAAGTTGGGCATGACTTCCGCCGCAAATAAACGCATGGACTCCTCGGCGTCCTCCACCGAAATGGTATTGAAGTTTACCTGGAGCGAGGCACTGTCGAAACCCCCAACGGCTTCTTGGTAACGTTCGATTTGCTCGGTTATCTCCCGAGGGTTGCCGACCCAGGCAGCGCCTCTTTCCTTCTGGGTCTCAAAGGTTTCCTTAGCCAGACCCTCAATCCTCCTCTGATACCCGGGGTAGTCCGTCGAGGAAGCGCCTTGGAGCCAACCAGAAGCTGCTTGGCCCAGCGTTTTTAGGTACCGGTTCAACGGGTCGCGGGCAATTTCCACGGCTTTGGCACTGTCTTGGTGGCAGAACATATGGAAAGCCAGCATCACCTGCCCTTGGCCCGAGTGCCCGGCGGATTTCCAAGCCTCCCTATATTGGCCCAACAGGTCATCCATCTGTCCCCCGCTCAAAGGTATGGCCATCATACCGTAACCGGCACGGCCCGCTTTGATGAACGACTCGGGAGAAGCGAGTGAAGCGACCCAGAACGGAGGCCGAGGCTTCTGTGTTGGCCGGGGCAAGGATGTAACATTTTCGAAGGAGTGAAACCGCCCTTGCGAGGTCACATTTTCCTCTTCGAGGAGCAGCCGCACTTGCTCCATTCCTTCCTCGAAACGGGCTCGGCTCTCATCCAAGCTCACCCCGAAGTGGGAGAATTCGTGGGGAAGGAAAGCTCTGCCGAAGCCAACTTCCAGTCGGCCACCGGCGATGGCATCCAACATGCCCAACTCACCGGCGATTTTCAACGGATGGTTGAACACGGGCAGCAAAGCGCCAGTAATCATCTTTGCTTTGGCCGTCTTCATGGCTGCTGCGGCAAGAAACACAATGGGGCTGGGGCTGTAGCCGCCGTAGGGTTGGAAATAGTGCTCGACAGTGCGCACCGAGGTATAACCCAATTCATCGCAGAGTCCAACAAGATGTAGCGCCTCAGCCCAATAATCGGCCCCGGATTGATCCTCAGGATCTACATCAGGGAAAAATTGGATGCCAAATTCCATTGATTCTCCCTATTGGTATACCGCAGAGAAACAGAGAGCGCAGAGTTTTTATTTTTATCTCTGCGTCTCTGCGGTGAAAATCCCGTCTAGTTGCGGACGAGCATTCCTGGTTGGCAGTGGCGGCAGTAGCTGGTAATCCGCTGGTTGGCGGTTAGCTGAGTGATGTTTCCTCCGCAGTCCGGGCAAGGTTGTCCGCCTTTGTTGTGAACCTTCAGGAAATCACGGATCTTAACGTGGATGTCTCCGCCAACTCGCTCTCTCAGAACGTCCATGGCTTCAAGAACCACCTGGGAGCAAGACTCGTACAAACGGCGCAGTTCGGATTCGCTCAGTGACCTGGATTTTCGAAAAGGAGACAGCCCTGCGGAGAACAGAATCTCGTCCGAGTAGGCATTGCCGACGCCCGAGACGAAAGCTCCCCTTGTGAGCACTCCTTTGATCTCCCCGTGGAACTTTTTCAGACGCTGGACGAAATCGTCAAAAGAAGCGCCGGACAATACGTCGGGGCCCTGCTCGCACAAAACAGGCACCTGTTCCAATTGCTCCTCCGTCAAGTAATAAACTTTCCCCATCTGCTTGTCATCCAGGTACCGGAGTTCTTGTCCTTCCCCGATGTCCAGCACGAAACAGGTCTTCTTCAACTTCCTCTGGTTGTTTTGGCAATACTGTAGCGCCCCGGTGAGCATGGGGTTGATTGCCAGCCACCGGTCTCCCGAGAACTCCAATAACAGGAATTTCCCCCGCCGGTGGACTCTTTCCAAGGTCCGGCCAGGTAAATCTCCGGACAGGTCGTCCGTGAGGGAGCGCATGACGGTGGATTTCAGAATGGAGATGGATGCAACGCTACGCCCCAAGACGTTGGCGTCCAAAAACTCCTTGATTACTTCCAGATCGGGTGCCTCAGGCATGGACTACTCTTTATTTATGATCCGCAAACAGTATAAAAAAGTGCCGACTAAGACTAAGCCAGCAGACCCGCCCGCTCTCCACCAAACTCTCTGCTAAGGCCCCCGGCAGGTTTGAAATCCTTGAGACGGGGCATCACCTTCTCTGCAAACAGGCGCATGTTTGCTTGGGCGTCTTCCGCAGGCATGCCTGCGTAGCTGAAAACTCCAACAAAGGCGTCGTTACCGGTCCATTCGTGAATTGACATGGTTTTTTCGTAGCACTGGTCGGGCGTTCCCCAAACCTGCAGGCTCAGGAAGAAATCGATGACTGCTTCGTCGCCATACTCCGCTATCTTCTCGGAGAACTTGCCGTAGTACTCGTAGCCTTTGACATCCTTGTGGTGATCGGCTTTGAACTCATAATGGTCCATCACCGACTGCCAGTAGCCACCAATGTATCGGCGGGCCATTTCGTGGGCTCGGTCCTCGTCCTCGTCGCAGAAGACCCAGCCAACTACCACTGGGGGCGGAGCTTCCTCACCGTTTACCTGCTGGAACGTTTCTTGGTAAACTTTCAGTTCCTTGGCGGCTTCTTCCCAAGGCTTCTGGGGTATTATCAATGCTCCTACGCCCAACTTGGCGATAATTTGGGACGACTCCGGGGAAACCGCAGCAGCGTAGGTGCGGCCTTTGAAGCTCTTGAAAGGCTCAGGACGGATGTCCCGCCGAGGTTGCTTGATAATCTCCCCGTCATACTCGCAGTACCCCGTCTCCAGTGCGTCCAAGACCATTTCAGCCGCCTCGGTAAAGCGAGCACGGGACTGGGACATGTCCAGCCTAAACCCGTCAAATTCTACCTTAGCGATACCCCGGCCGATTCCCAGTATCGTCCGGCCCTCGCTGATGTTGTCCAACATGGACACTTCCTCGGCCACTCGCACTGGGTCGTGCCAGGGAAGCACCACCACCATGGTGCCGAGCAGAGCCTTCTCGGTGCGCCCTGCCATGTAGGTCAGGAACTGAATCACATCGGGGCACATGGTGTAGTCGGTGAAATGGTGTTCCACGCCCCATATGGATTGAAAACCCAGTGGTTCGGCCATGTCGGCCATGCGGAGCTCGTCGCGATAGACTTCAAAGTCGGCCTTCTTCCGCTGAGGGTTCTGAAAAACCGTGGACATACCTACGTGCATCTGCTTACCTCAGTTGGTTCTGTAGCCAACAAAATGTATTGCCTAAATTCTAAAGCCCCCCTTTGTTCTGCGCCAGCGGTATGCAAAGGGGGGCTTTTTATTGCTTTGGGAACGGGAGTGGCTGAGCTAATCGGCCGCTAAGTGTTCCGCAACGTTGACGCGGAGTTCCTCTTCAAGTCTGCCCTTCATGTTCTCGCTTAGAATGCCGCAGCGGTACAGGTTGTTCACCAAGGTGTGGTGCATATCCCGCTTGAACAGTTGCCGGAACATGGTGAAATCATTGCCTTGAGCTTTCTGTTTGCGCAGGTCCCGGATTTCTTGAATCTCAGTCTTGTTGAAACCCATATCCAAGTAGGCTTCCTTTGGGAAACCACCGGTGAGGGTGTTTCGCAGGAAATAGACGGTGAACTCTTCCACCTCCGCCAATTCTTGGGCGCTCATCTGGGCCACTTGTTCCGGCAGGCTGAGCATGCCGAATCCCATGTGTCGGGCTTCGTCCCTCAAAATGAGCTTGCAACCCTCACGCAGCAGTTCGTCTTTGGCAGTATCCGCCAGCATCTTGAACAGAGCGACTGCGAATGTCTCACCGATGAGTTGCAGGCCGATGGTCTTGATGTACCAGCGGGAATCGGCCAGGATGAAGTCGAATAGTTCCCTGCCGGTGTCTGCTTGGTCGTAGGTCTGGCCCACCCGCTCGGTGAGATAACGTTGGAAGAATTCGTTGTGCCGGGCTTCATCCATCACCTGTGTGGCCATGAAGAACTTGGTGTCGGCATCTGGCAAAACATTGGCCAACTGGCCACAAACCAAGACGGCGCCGTGCTCACCGTGGAGGAGTTGGCTCAAGCGCCAGGCGGAAAACAACCGGTTCATTTCGGCTTTTTCCTTGCTATTCATCTTGTTCCAGAACGACGAAGAGTAAATATCTATGAGTTCATCGGCCACAAACCCTTCGTCCAGGTTGACCGGCTGTTCCCAATCGATGTCCGTGGTTACGTTCCATTGGTCCCGTTTGGCGTTTTCGTAGAGGCGGTGAAGGTCTGGGGCCGCTACGTCATGATAACGAAGGTAAATGCTGTCATCTTCGGTGTGGATGACACGAGAACCATCAGAAGGGCGGTCTACCGTGGTCATATCCGTTCCTCCAACGCTATTTTTAGCGTAAGTACATCTTAGAGGTTGAGGACAATGATGTAAATGGTGGCACCGGCCATCTCTCCATTGCAATCTCAGGCTTGCGTTATATAACGCCCATGTCTTGGAGCCTAGTCACTTCCTGCGGGTCCAAGCCCAACAATCCGTTATAAATGGTCTCGTTATCGTGGCCCAATGGCACAGACCCCCGCCAAATCTCTCCTGGGGTTTTGGAGAACTTGGGAGTGATTCCGTTCCCTTTAACTTTTCGTCCCAGGTTCACGTCGTCCCATTCGATATGGACGTTTCGCGCCTTGTAATGAGGGTCTTCGGCAACGTCTTTTGGCGTCATGATGCGGCAAGAGGCCACCTGCGCAGCGTTCATAATCTCAACCACCTGAGTCACTGTGTGCTCTTCCACCCAACCCCGCAAGATGGCGTCAAATTCTACGCCCTCTACCGAATCCACATCGGTCCGTGCGTTGGCCCATTCCGTGGTATCTAGGCCCAAAACTCCACATACCCGGTCGAAAACGGTACCTACCGCCGCCACGATGACCCAACCATCGCTTGCTTGAAACACGTCGTAGGGTTGGAACAATCCGGCCTTGTTGCCCGAGCGCCCCCTTTCCAAGCCCAACTCATAATAGGCCACCGTTGTCCCGGCCAAGATGTGGTGAACCGCCTCGAATTGGGAAAGGTCGATTACCTGTCCTTCCCCGGTGCGTTGGGCGTTTATGTACCCGGCCAAAGATGACCAAAGGCAGAAAAGGGAGGTAATTCGGTCACCGATCCAAGGCGCTGCCCGCACTGGGGGTTCCGGTTCTTCAAAGCCGGTCAGGTGCATCATGCCGCCAAATGCTTGGCCGATAAAATCGTAGGACGCCCGGCGCAAATAATCAGGGTCCCCATCTTGGCCGTAGCCGGATACGTGAGAAATGACCAACTTTGGGTTGGCCTTGAACACTGTTTCATCATCCAGTCCCCAACCAGCGTAAGCTCCCGGTATGGATGCTTCCATCCAAATGTCGGCATCGGCCACCAAGCGGAGAAACAGTTCTTTACCTTCCGGCTTGCTCAGGTCCAAAGTGATGTGATGAGTGTTGCGCCGGTCTTGGACCCACCCAGCGGCTACGCTCTCATTGCTGCCACCATCCGTGCCGGGGTCTTTGGCGATGGGAAATTCCAGGTCTCGCCAGATGTCCCCAACACCCGGCCTTTCTATCTGAATCACTTCCGCGCCCATTTCGGCAGCCATGGCCGCTGCGAAAGGTTGGGCGATGATTGTTCCGCTGGATATAATCCGCACCCCTTGCAGAGGTCCGAATTGTTTGGACTGGAATGCGGCTCTCTCCGAAGCCATAGATATCCTCCTGAAAAACTTTAAGAAGTTGGTTTCTTAAGCGATGGGCGGCAAGTTGCATAAGTATAGATGCTGACTCGGCGAAAATAAAACAGGATCCGGGTCATATACAGCGACTATGTGATATTCCGCTCGCCCCATGCAAAGAAGCTCAATTCGCGCGCATTTTCGAGAAGTGATGATAGTTGCCAATACGGTAGGTTAATCTCATCGAAAAAGGCGTGTTTATTGCGTTTTCAGGAGTATTTCTTAAACTATGAAAAGTATTATAGAATACCGGGACGAATCGGCCCGCAAGGAGTCTTAAATGGATTGGCGTCAGATGGTGGGCGACAAACTCATGAGCCCTCAGGATGCGGTCAAAGAGGTCAAATCCGGCGATAAAGTGTCGGTGGGGTTTGTAAACGTCACGCCCTTTACGCTATGTCAGGCATTGTATGACAGAGGCAGCCAACTGGAAAACGTCCGCATTGACCATCCGGCTCCTTTATTTCCGTGGATCAAACCCGGCGAAGAGGGCCCGTTTGACCTCTGGGACCTTTACGCCACGGTCATGGACAGGGAGATGGTCAATTCTGGACAGGTGAACTACCTGCCCACGGCACGCTGGCGCAAGGGAGCCATTCCAGACGGCTTCCTCCAAGACCCGGACGTTTATATGCTTCCGGTATCGCCTCCTGACCGTCACGGATTTTGCAGCTTTGGTCCGGGCGTATTCTTCTCGCCAACCTATTGCAAGCGCTCGAAGACCGTCATTGCCGAGGTGCATGAGAATTTCATCCGCACCGGTGGCGAGAATTACGTCCACATCTCCCAAATTGATCGTATGTGCGAGGCCGTTCAAGCTACCGGCACTTTCCCTGTTCAACCAAACACCGAAGAAGAGAACCTGGTGACCGAGGTTATTGGGACCTTGGTGGCCACCGAGTTAGTCAACGACGGAGACACTCTTCAGTTGGGCATAGGCACCGTCGCCTCGGCAATGGGCGCATTCTTGGGGGACAAGACGGACTTGGGCCTGCACACGGAGATTATCACCGGAGGCATCGCCGATCTGGTCGAGCAGGGGGTGTTCACCGGCAAGTATAAAACCTTACATCCTGGCAAGGTCGTCGCCAGCGCCGCTCTGATCCCCATAGAGGAATGGCCGCTAATCGACGGCAACCCGTCTTACGAATTTTATGAATTCGGCTACATAGACGACGTTCGCACGTTGGTTCAGAACGACAACTTGGTTGCCATCAACAACGCCCTGATGGTGGACCTGACGGGACAGGTGGCTTCCGAAACCATTGGCCCACTGGTTTGGACCGGCGTGGGCGGGCAAACTGCGTTTGCCATCGCCGCCAACTACTCAGATGGTGGCCGCTCGGTGACGGTCTTGCCTTCCAGCCACATGATAAACGGCGAACGGGTCTCCAGGATTGTGCCGGCTCTGCCGGAAGCAGCCGTGGTGACCGTTCCCCGAACCTTGGTGGACTACGTGGTGACCGAAAACGGCATCGCAACCCTTAGAGGAAAAACCACCAAACAGCGCATGGGCGAGTTGATAGCCGTGGCCCACCCGGACCTTCAATCGGAACTGCGCAGGGAAGCCAGAAACCTCTACGGTTTCGATGCCTAGGCCATTTTGGCCAACAAAATTCTTTCCCGGTTTCAGGTCTACTAGGAACATTCAGGTCAACTAGTGACAATCGGGTCTACTAGGAACAATCAGGGGCGCCCCGATTAATTTGGGGCGCCCCTGAAAATTGGTTGGTTCATAAAACGGCTAACGTTTTTTGCCTAGAGCAGTCGGTGCCCAAAACTACAGCGAGTCTTCGCCTTTTTCTCCGGTACGGACGCGAATCACCTGTTCTATGTTGCTGATGAAGATTTTTCCGTCTCCAATCTCTCCGGTGCGGGCAGCCTCTATGATGATGTCGCAGACTTTTTCCACGTTCTCATCTCTGACCACCAGTTCCATCTTGGTTTTGGGAAGCATGTCTATCGTTAGGGACCCACCGCCTCTGCCTTGGTGGACGATTCCCTTTTGGGCACCCCGGCCGGTGACCTAAACAGTGTTCAACCCAACGAAACCGGCGTCAGCCAGAGCGTCTTTAACCGCAATTACTCTTTCAGGGCGAATTATCGCTTCCACTTTTTTCATCGGTTCACCTCCTTGATTGGTGGCTTAGCTCCAGAGTTTTATCAACGCGCGAATTCTAGTCCTCCATTCACCGAACGGAAATCAGTTTTATGTGGGCCGGATTAGAGTCTATAAGCTGGCTCACCGTGCTCACTAATGTCCAACCCTGCTTCCTCGGCGTCGTCCGATGGTCTCAAACCGATTGTGAACTTGATTGCGACCAGAATCACTGCGGTGACTCCGAAAGACCAGGCCCAAGTAGCGCCGATGGCTATCAGTTGGTACAAAATCTGCTCGCCTCGGGAAACCCCGTCGGCCAGACCGGAGAAGCCTATGCCAACAAACAGGCCTGTGGCCAAAGCACCCCATGTACCGCCTATGCCGTGGACGCCCCATACCGATAACGCATCGTCCACTTTCAATTTTACCAGCAATAGAATGGCACCGTAGCAAAACACGCCAGCTAGCACACCAATCACTATGGAAGGCATGGGCCCGACGAATCCCGCTGCTGGCGTTATTGCCACCAACCCGGCCACTGCTCCCGATGCTGCGCCAACCACACTGGGCTTCTTGCCAAATATCCAGGACATGGCTACCCAGCCCAAGATTCCGGCTGCGGCCGCGGTGTTGGTGACTACGAAGGCGTTGACCGCATCACCACCTGCAGTTAGAGCGCTGCCTGCGTTGAAGCCAAACCACCCGAACCACAGCAATCCTGCTCCCAGGACAATCAAGGGTATGTTGTGAGGCTCCATTGACTGTCGCCCCAGTCCTAGTCGGGGGCCGATGATTATGGCTGCGGCCAAGGCTGCGATACCGGAGTTTATGTGAACCACCGTGCCACCGGCGAAGTCCAATGCTCCCAAGTCCAGCAACCAACCGCCCTCGGCCCAGACCCAGTGGGCTACGGGGGTGTAAACGATGGTGACCCACAGGACTGTGAATATAGCGAATGCGCTAAACTTCATCCGCTCGGCGAAGGCTCCCGTAATCAGCGCCGGGGTGATGATGGCGAACATGCCTTGGAATATCATGAAAGTCTGATGGGTGATGGTGTCGTCGGGTTTGGCGCCCTCAGAGGCGCTGACGCCGTTAAGGCCGAAGAACTCGAAGTTCCCAATGAACCCGCCGATGTCCGTGCCGAAGGCCAATGTATAGCCCCAAAGGACCCAGACTACTCCCACAATTCCGATTGTGGCGAAGCTGTACATGATGGTCGACCCGGCATTCTTCCCTCGGGCCAGACCACCGTAAAAAAGTGCCAGCCCCGGAGTCATTAGCAGAACTAATGCCGACGCCAGCAACATGAAAGCTGTATCCCCAGTATCAATCATCAGAAAAGCCCCCCGTTTTTTCTCAGATTAAATTTCCCTGGATTTTTTTGGTGTTCGGATTTATTTGGTTTTCGGTTGTATTTGATTATCCCTGGACCAGCGGCCCTTGGCGCACCAGCGCCGCCACTAGAAGATATTAGGTTTGGCTCGTCCGGGTTTAAATCATCAACGAAAACAGTCCATGCCATCAGAGTTGATAAGCATATACCGATTCAAAATTTATGATATTGAAACTGTTAGACCTACTTGCGAAGGAACTTCCTCGGCAACACCACCCATAATCCAAACAATCCTACGAAAGCGGCGCCTGCGATGATGATTTCCATTTCAACCCTCCAGTTGTGTTCCTTGTGACTACTTTCACATATATGTGTTACATGGAGTTTTCGAAATTGTTAAATCTTTGTTACATTTTTCAATTTCCGGGTTTCCGGTTTCAATTCACGGGTTCCCGTTTGCGAAAATACGGACGGCCACCCGCGGGGGGCGAGCGGCCATCTGTAACTTGGAGCATTACTAAGCTAAGCCATGATTAACTCAAAGGCTCAGCTCAGTCGTCGGCTCCACTGGGCTCAGGCAAATTGATTTCACCGTAGGCCGGTATATTGTGCTCGGACAGGTCCAATCCTTCCAATTCTTCTTCCCTGCTTGCCCGCACACCCATGGTGAACTTGAGTGTAAGGAACAAAGCAAAGCCGGTAACCAATGCCCATGCCAAGACCACGGCCATGCTAATCAACTGGGAGAGTATCTGTAGCCCTTCTCCCACTACCAGCCCTTCCACGCCTCCATTGCCGTTGGCAAATATTCCCACGGCCAGTAAGCCCCAGAGGCCAGTGGTGCCGTGCACCGAGATGGCGCTCACTGGGTCATCTATCTTTAGCACACGGTCCACGAATACGACCGATGCCATCATGATTGGCGCAGCTATAGCTCCTATCGCCACGGCGGACCAAGGCTCTACGAAGGCCGCCCCTGCGGTGATTCCCACCAGACCGGCCAGTGCGCCGTTACATGCCATGAGGATGTCCATCCTACCGGTGCGCATCATCTGGATGTACAGAGCCACTACTGAGCCGGTGGCTCCGGCCATCAAGGTATTGATGGCATTTAGCCCGATCGAGTCCCCGGTGTTGATGTTGAAACCAAACCATCCGAAGAACAGGATGAACGTCCCAATCACAACGTAGGGCACGTTGTGGCCCGACAGTATGTTTGAAGACCCGTCAGCGTTGTACTTGCCGATGCGCGGCCCAACCACTGCGGCTCCGGCCAAGGCGATGAAACCGCCCACCGCATGCACCACGCCGGAACCCGCATAATCCGCCGCCGCCGGCAGGTCGATTTTGTCCAATGCGCCCAACCATCCGCCTCCCCAGACCCAGTGCCCGTAGAGGGGGTAGATGATTGCTCCGATGATGAAGCTATACGCCAAGTAAGACTGGGTTTTTGTCCGTTCCGCCACCGCTCCGGCAACTATCGTTGCGGCGGTACCGGCAAATACCATCTGGAACACGAAGTCAACGTAGGTCTGACCGCCGCCATCATCAGTTAAGAAGAAGTTGGTATGGCCAGCGACTCCCAAGGCTGAAGTTCCCCACATCAAGGCGAACCCAAAGGCCCAGAATGACAGGGAAGCGATGGCAAAATCCATGAAGCTCTTGGTCATATAGTTGGTGGTATTTTTCGCCCGTATCAAACCGGCGCCAAGAAAGGCGAACCCGGCCTGCATGAAAAATACCAAGAATGCGCCAAGCATCCAGATGAGGTTGGTGCTTTGGTCCAGATTGACCGCATCCGCAGTGATATCTTGGGCAAAGGCCACGTTGTAGCCAGCCAAGACTCCCGCCGCCACCAACGCAGCAAAGATGATGGTCAAAGTTCTTCGAGACATGAAACTACCTCCGAGGAGTTTTCGAATTGGTTGACAGGACTAATTACGGATAGTTTAAGAGGGGCTTATTACGGAGGTGTTGCCATGTTGTAACGGCGGTGTTGCTAATTTGTAAAGAAGTTGTTACGCGGTTAGAGCTGCCAATCGAACGCTATTAATTAAACAAGTGCGTTAAAAAAGTTCGCTAAACAAGCCCGCTAAACAAGTCCGCATCAGTTAGCCAGTTGAGTTAGCGGGCGAAGGCTGATATTGTTAACCCGAAATCTGGACCTGTCTGGGCTGCCCGTTAATTTGGGCTCGGATAAAAGAAGCCCTGCTTCAGTAACGGAATGGCTACATAAGGAGACAGCATGACGAATAGAATTCGAATCGGAGTGATGGTCCCCTCGACAAACACCACCTGTGAAGCGGATTTCCAATTGGTGGCCTCCAAGAACGTCAGCATCCACGGCTCCCGATTATGGCTGACCAACGATTCCGGCGGGGATACGGATTTCGACCGGATGAACAGCGAGATCGAATCGGCGGCTCAGTATCTTGCGACCGCCAACGTTGACGCAAGCTCTTACGGTTGCACCACCGGCAGCTTCTATAAAGGGCCGGGTTGGGACGAAGAAAT
>Ga0066376_10003885_pt1 | contig 13179 bp, 10 predicted proteins | sample Knorr_S15_td_Bot_FD_77009 | JGI IMG/M metagenome (GOLD analysis project Ga0066376, IMG submission 77009) | Marine microbial communities from Southern Atlantic Ocean transect - Knorr_S15_td_Bottom_ad_5009_LV_A | ecosystem: Environmental > Aquatic > Marine > Oceanic | place: Southern Atlantic... | reverse complement strand
AGAGCCTTACTAACCGACGGGTCCTTGATACTGTCTTTTGCTATTGTCTCAATAGCGGTTCAAGGTGTGTTGCTAATCAGTTGGCGCGGTGTATTCATGTTGACCGTCACCAAACTCGTCAGGGAACCGCTCCGTTAATCGTCCGACCCAGATATTCCAGAAATCACCGTCCGTAGTCCCAAGCTGAATTCGATGTTGCCGAAGAAGCCAGCCGCCCAAGGCAAAGGCTTGTCCAGCGACTCAGCAAGTGCCGCTGCCACTGGAACAGTTCCTCTCTATTCAAAATCACTCGGCTGAGGAGCTAGTTTCTCGGCTGTAGGACCTTGCATCCATCTAATTAGGCTAGTTTATGGTTCGCTCAAGTAGGTTTTGGAGGAATCCTCACAGATGTGTCCTTTTCGCAACTCTAGCCCGGGTAAAAACGTCCAATTTACATATCGATTACAAGCCTGTAGCGAGCCTGTCAGGCGTGTGGGTTAATATTGCGAGCTTACCGTGCCTGGAATCCGCCCATTATCACCCCATTTGTGGCCTGTTATCGGGTCATTTACGTACCATCCTCGGACCATTCGCGAGTCATTCGGCATCCCCCCATGGCACGACCCTTCAGTTGGCTCGGTAGGATATATCGGCCCTCCGCCGGAGTCCACTTGCCCCAAACTAACTACCTGAGGCCCGACACAGAAAGCAATCACCACTTGGGCGGCCGTAAAGAGTCATCTTGTCAACTAAGTCCCTGATGTAAAGAGCCGTCTTCTTTACGTCGTAATGAGCGCCATCGATTTTCTCATCCACATCCCTGGCAGGCTTGTTGCTTGGTCTCTTGTTGCGTTGTTTCTTTTGGAAGTCATCCCATTCTTTGGCCCAACGGTCAACCTTTGTCTTCAGGTCGGGTTCATGTTCATACAACGCCACTAGTAGTAGTTGGGACAGCCTTCGTTGTACCGGCTTTTCTCCTTTTGAATCGAAGGTGATGAGATGGTCTGGAACCCAACTAGAGTCGAATCTCCCTGATTCGGAACGGAAAGGAGTGCCCCGTTCGACAAGCCAATCATTGTTAGCTAGCAGTTGTTGTTCTAGATAGTGATTCAACATGAATCGCCAATCAAGTTGGTCCGAGAGTTTGGGATGTGCGGGGTCTACCATGACGCATTGCGCGACAGCCTCCGCACCATCTGAGTCAGTTCTTCCACGAACAGAGGAACCCCGTCACTCTTGGCAGCTATCTGGCTGACCACCTCCTCGGGCAGTTCTTTGCCGTTGGTCAGCCGGGTCATCATGTCGCTGGCCAACCTCTGGGGCAGGCGGTTTAGCGTTACATGGGTAAGGTGACCCCGGCTCCCCCAAGGCTGGCTGAATTCTGGGCGAAATGTGAACATCGCCATGACTTTTGAAGTAGCAATCTGGTCAACCAATAACCCAAGAAACTCCAGCGTTGTCGGGTCCGCCCAATGCAGGTCTTCATACACAGCCAAAACCGGTTGCTGATTAGCGGTCTCCACCAAAAGCTGCGCCAGTAATTCCATTGTCCGCTGCCGTTGTCGTTGGGGGCTCAAGTTCAGCGGTGAATACCGGTCATCCAATGGCACCGACAGCATTCCAGCTAACAACTGAACCGATTCATCAACCTGGACCGCGTAGTCTCCCAGCCTTTGCTCCAAGGAACGTAGCCGCTCTCCCGAAGAATCCTCCTTGCGGAAGCCGAGCCAATGCTCAATAGAATCGATGATGGGGAACAAAGGGCTATTCTGGTGCTAGGGGGAACAACGGTGTACCAGGAGCGAATGGGGCCGTCCTTCCAGATGGTCGTAAATCCCTTGAAGCAACCGAGACTTGCCAATCCCGGCCTCTCCACTGATTAACACGACTTGGCCCAATCCCTCCTCCACTTGCTCCCAACAATCTATGAGCAAACCCACTTCCTGTTCCCGCCCGACTAATGGAGTCAGTTGAGCGGCTACTGCCACATCGAAGCGGCTCTGGGCGCCGCTTTCAGATAGAACCCGGAAGAGATTCATGGGCTCGGAAATCCCTTTGAGTTCATGCGTTCCCATGGATTCGCAGACGAAGAACCCTTTGACTAGGTTGGCAGTGATGTCGCTGATTGCTACTGTGTTGGGTTCGGCAGCCCCTTCTAGTCGAGCAGCGATGTTGGGCGTCTCCCCGACAATGGCCAGTTCTTCTACGGTATCGCCGCCTCCCATCTCTCCCGCCACTACTAAGCCCGTGTGGACGCCTATGCGGACGACAAGCTCCAAGTCCTTGTCAGCTTTTAGCTGGGCGTTAAGGCCGCCCATGTCTGCCAGAATTGCCAGGCCGGCACGAACCGCTCGTTGAGGGTCATCTTCGTGAGCCTGGGGATAGCCGAAGTAGATAAGGAGCCCATCACCTAGATATTTGGCTATGTGCCCTTCAAATCGACCAACAGCACCCGCACAAACTTCTTGGTAGCCGCGGATAACTTCTCTGAGGTCTTCCGGGTCAAGCTGCTGGGAGAGGGCAGTGGAACCTTGGAGGTCGCAGAACATGACCGTTAGCTGCCGCCGTTCGGCTTCGGGGGCGCTAGCAGCCGGACTTGGCGGGTGTGTAGGGGACGTTTCTGGCTGGGGAGCCTTTGGAGCCGAGTCGGGCGTTAATGCGAGTCCTCGTTCGGCGGCGGCCCGGAACTTCGCGGCATCGGAGTTATCGGGATCCAGCACGAGGACGTCATCAGCAAGTTGGCGAGCAATTTGCCAGTCACGTTGGTCTACCGCTTCCTCGATTTGGTCCAAGAGGTTATCTAAACGACGTTGAAATCGGTCATTGGCCATGATGGAGGAGTAGTAGTCTTAGGCCACTGGTTTTGTCCACACTTAAACGGCTGAGCCATGCGTTCCATGGGTTCTAGAATGTTATCTCATGTTGCCCTTGTCTCTTCCCGCTCTTACAATGCAATTCAGACAACGGCACCTCAGATAGCGCACGCCAAGCAATAGTTGAGTTGATTGGCTGTTTGATAGGGCAAGACGCCGGATACTTGAGGTAGAGGTGAGATGCAAACCCTGGTAAAACTGACCGCCAGACAAGCGGTCGAATTGTTGAAGAAGCGCGAGGTTTCGCCGCTGGAATTCATTGATGCGGCAATCCAGCGAATTGAGGAGACCGACGGAAGCTTGAACGCGCTTCCCACGCTGTGCATCGAACGCGCCCGGGCTCATGCCGAGAAGATTATGGCCAACAGAATTGCAGATGCGCCCCGAGGTTATCTGTACGGTTTGCCAATCGCCGTAAAGGACCTAAAAGACGTGGCAGGGGTGCGATCAACCAAAGGTTCTCCGATTTTCGCGGACTACATTCCCGCTCGATCTGACTACATAGTGGAAACCATAGAGGAAAAGGGCGGGATTGTCCTTGCTAAATCCAACACACCCGAGTTCGGCGCCGGGGCCAATACCTTCAATGAGGTGTTCGGCAAAACCCGCAACCCTTGGAATACCGGCATGACCTGTGGTGGTTCATCGGGAGGATCGGCGGTGGCTTTGGCGGCGGGCCAGGTATGGCTTGCCACAGGAACTGATTTGGGGGGCAGCTTACGCCAGCCGGCCAGCTTTTGCTCTGTGGTGGGACTCAGACCTTCCCCTGGTCGAGTTGCCAGCGGCCCCAGGGCTTTGCCATTCGCCACCTTATCCGTTGATGGCCCCATGGGCCGGAATGTCGGGGATGTGGCTCTATTTTTGGATACGCAGGCTGGACAGCATCAGAACGACCCGATCAGTTTGCCAGCTCCGACGCTCCCTTACGTATCGGCTGTGGACCAGGCTAGTCCTCCTCGGCGAATCGCCTTTTCTCCGGACTTGGGTATAGCCAGCATCGATTCCGAAGTGAGTGAGCTGTGCGCAAAGGCAATGAGTATATTCGAGGGCATGGGCGCGACTGTCGTTGAGGACACCATAGACCTGCACGATGCCGAGGAAACGTTCCAGACCCTGCGGGCAGCCCAGTTCGTCGGTTCCTATGCGTCTCTCCTTGAGAATCACCGAGACCAGCTCAAACCTGAGGTCATCTGGAACATAGAAAAGGGTCTTCAGCTCAAGGCAGGTGATATTGCCCAAGCGGAACTAGCCCGCGGTGCAATTGCCCATCGAGCAGCCGAGTTTTTCCAACGTTACGACTTGTTGGTATGTCCCACGGCGGCGGTGCCTCCCTTTGACGTGGATAAGCGCTATGTCACCGAAATCAACGGGATTGAGTTGGACAATTATGTGACCTGGCTGTTGATTACCTTTGCCATAACACTAACGGCCTGCCCATCGATTTCGGTTCCTTGCGGATTCACCAAATCGGGACTCCCGGTGGGGCTGCAAATCATAGGGCCACGCACCAATGAATTTTCAGTGTTATCGGCCGCAGCCATATTTGAGCGAGAGGCCGGGTTGTCCCTCCAGTTACCGGTGGACCCGCGGTCCCAGCCGACTGATTGATTGCTGGGGGTTAGGTTTTGCCACCGGGAGGTGGAGAGGCCCCAGACCGCGTATTTGGTACTTGGATACGGGTGATAGAAACTCTACAAATTAGGAAACCTGGCGGTTTGTGTTAGCGCGATAAATCGATATTCGATAAAAAGAGGTGGGAACAACATGGTTACAGTCCTAACGGAGACAAGCGCGACTGAAGTGGCGGCGCAATCAGGCGAATCACATTCTAAAGACGAACTATGGCTCAGTGGCATTGAAACCACCGAGATTACGGGTTGGTCGATGAAACCTGAAGGCTTCTGCAAAGATGATGTTTGTGTGCCCACGCCCTCGGGTAGAGCAGATTCTTTTGTGTGGGGGGATACCGTCAATGTATCCGCTTTTTGGGATTTGATGGGTAAGCCTGTGGTTCGCAACGCGAATGCAGATGTGTGGCTCCTCGGCGAAGGCGCTAGCAATCGCAACGATGCATTGCTTAGTCTTGAGGCACCCAACTTCACTCTGCCCGATCTCGATGGTAATTTACATTCTTTGACTGACTTTCGAGGGAAACGCGTCTTGTTGATTACCTGGGCTTCTTGGTGAGGATGCCGACTTGATCTGCCAGGTTGGCAGACTATGTTTGACAGCGTAAAGAACGAGAACTTTGTGATTGTATCGGTGGCGATGGATGGGGATGTCGAAGCTGCGCGACCTTGGATCGAGGCCGCTTCTCCCGGGTTTATCACGCTGATCGATCAGAATCACCTACTTTCTTCTTTGTACAACATGTTCAATGTGCCCCAAGCCGTTTGGATTGACGAATCAGGCACAATCGTTCGCCCTGTTGAGACGGGCGGCTCCCTGGATATCTTAAAGGAATATGATCCAGTGGCAGGAGCATTTAAGCCGGAGGCGGTGGAACGTTCTAAACGCGCGAAATCAACCTACATCGATGCCGTGAAAGACTGGGCAATGAATGGCAGCGCCAGTTCGTTCCTGTTTGACCCCGACGAAGCGAGAGATCGTGTGCCGTCGATGAGCAACGAAATTGCCCAGGCCCACGCTAAATTTCAGCTGGGGCAATACCTCAAACGAAACGGTCGAAATGATGAAGCCGAAACTGCTTTTGACGAGAGTCGGCGGTTGCACCCGGACTCCTGGAATATCTACCGGGAAACCGCCGAACGAACCCCTTCAGGGCTCGCCGCAGGAGAAGAATTTTGGCAGAAAGTCAGGTCCCTCGGCGATAAACAGTACTACGCCACCATCGATATGGAAGGCATGCCGGACTAAAGCTGCAGTCGGATAAATTGAATAGAATGGCGCCCTTGAAACATTCAAGGGCGCCATTCTTATACCCTTTGATAACCCCACTTTGCTCTCTATAGCTCCAATACTTTGGCCGCCACGGTGGTGTGCTCCAATGTTTGCGGCCAAGCAACTAAGGCGCGCTGAGGGCCGCGGTTTTTGGCGAGACTCGGCTTGATTCAGTTGCCGCAGGACTTTCTTCCTCTGCCGATAGCCCATCCTTCCTTCGCGTCATATTTCTCGTCATAACCTCGATTGGCTATTACTAGATTACCTTCGGTGCCGTTTTGGCGCAGGTGTAGTCCACTAGCACTGGCCAAGCATATTCCTCAGAAACTTCAGGTCCATGAGTTGCTCCAAAACGGATTCTAGCTTCCACGTGATTGCTGGGTGTTTGCCCATTACTGCCTGGGTGTATTCCCCATATATGTGAGCTTGGAGAGATGATATTTTAATTTTAGTAAGCGTTCATATACCGGTTATGTGGTTAGGCAGGCCTGTTGCTCAGGATATGAAATTCCCCTCGCACTGATATCTGAATCCGTTCCAACTAATCCAGGTTGATAACGATTCCCAGATTGGGACTCGCTCGTTAACCAATGTCGAACGGGTTTAGGTTCTTGATATCGTTGGTGGATGAATGATGACTACAACGCTTCGAACAAGAAGCTTATCCATCGGCGGAAATCGCTTGGTAGTGTTGATTGTATTGGTTCTGTTATTGCAATTGGCGCTGACCGCCGTTTTCTTCAACTTTCTACAAAACCAACATAAAGCCAGCAGCCAGTCTGATTTTCAAACGCAGGCTGATACATTCGGGGACGCCATCCAAAAGGGGATAGACCGGAACCTGAATGTCGTCCAATCCGTTAGCGGCCTGTTTGCCACCTCTGACGAAGTCCGGCGGAGTGATTTCCGAGCGTTTGCGCAATGGCCTTTATCCCGCTATCCGGATATCCACGCATTGGAATGGATACCTAGAATCAAAAACTCGGATAGGGTCTCGTATGAGGGAGACTGGCGAGAAACACTACCCGGATTTCAAATCACCGAGCGGAATAATCAGGGTCGTATGGTCGGGTCCAGACAGCGGGCGGAATACTATCCGGTCCATTACGTTGAGCCCCTCATGAGAAATGACACAGCAATAGGCTACGATCTTGGATCGGAGCCTGTGCGCCTGGCGGCGTTAGAGAGAGCGCGGGATACCAGAGAAGCTGTCACAACGGGGGAAATCGCGTTGGTGCAAGAATCCGGGCAACAATCCGGTTTCTTGGTCATTCAACCCATTTACCAGAACAACGCTCCTCACGAAACCATAGAAGAGCGTGGGCAGAGTTTAGTGGGCTTCGCTATTGGGGCATTCCACGTCGCTGACATGGTTGAGGCTGCGATAGAAGAATTACCTCAAGCGTCGGTCAATATACAGATTATTGATGAATCTCCTTCTGAAAGCGAAGTCGTTCTTTACTCGGGCCAAGGGGCGGAAAGTGAAATCCTTGCCGGTGCGGATTCCTTAAAGAATTCGGGTGACTTGTACTTGCGAAAGCCGTTGGATATTCCCGGACGCGAGTGGTCGCTGTTCATTACTCCCACGCCGGAATACTCGGTAAGACTAGCGTGGGAAGCATGGGGTGTTTTAGCCGCCGGCCTGATAATCACCGCAATGTTGATAGCCTACCTCGCTACGTTGATTAATTACGGCTCAAAGACACGAAAGCTCGTGGCTGAGTTGATGACCGTCAACGACGGGCTGAGAACCGAAGTCGCTGAGCGCAAGCTGGTGGAAGATGAAATCCAAAGCTTTGCCAAATTCCCTTCGGAAGATCCCAACCCAATCATAAGACTGGGTAACGACGGAACCGTTCTATACGCCAATCCGTCAGCTATTCCCTTGTTGGCCGAGAGAGGCCTGGAAGTAGGGCACACAGCGGCCAAGGAAGCGATGGCGTGGATCGAAGAAGCCCTTGCCAAAAGCTCGAGAGCGGAAATCGAAATTGAATTCCAAGACGGCGTTTTCAGCTTCGAAGTGGAGCCGGTACCGAACGCCGGGTACGTCAACGTATATGGACGAAACGTTACCGCCAAAAGGCGAGCCGAAGAAGCTCTGAAAGAAAGCGAAACCAGGCTAATGTCGATGATTGCTTCGGCGGCCGCTGGCTTCTTGCTCATCGACAGCGACGGCACTATCGAATCATTCAACCCTGCTGCGGAGAGGCTCTTGGGATATTCCGCCGACGAGATGATTGGTCAGAACGTAAAAATCATTATCCCTAAGCCCTACCACGGTAGGCATGACGGCTACATTGCCAACTACCGGCGTACCGGCGAAGCAAAAATCATCGGAGCAGGGCGGGAGGTCTTCGCCCGGCGAAAAGATGGCGTTGAAATCCCGATTGACTTGACTGTGAGCGAAATACGTTTATCCAACCGCACGTTGTTCACCGGACTCATCAGAGATATCTCAGATTGGAAGCGGGCCGAGGAAGGACTAAGATCGTTAGCAGCTAACCTGGAACGTAGCAATCAAGAACTACAAGAATTCGCCTCGGTGGCTTCCCATGACTTGCAAGAACCCCTTCGGAAAGTCCGTGCATTTGGTGATCTTCTAAAGTCTGGATATGCAGAAGTTCTTGAGGAAGAAGGGCAAGACTACCTTGAGCGAATGTTAAAGGCCGCCGAGCGTATGCAGACATTGATCGACGATCTGTTGTCCCTGTCGCGAGTAACAACCCAAGGCCAGTCTTTTGTGCCAGTTGATCTCAATGCCGTGGTTCAAGAAGTAAGTGAAGATTTGGAGATAGCCCTAGATTCTGTGGGCGGTAGGGTAATTGTAAGCCCGCTGCCCGTTATAGAAGGTGACTCGGCACAACTTCGCCGGCTTCTACAAAATCTAATCAGCAATTCGCTCAAGTTTCACAGCATCGATGAACCTCCAATCATAAATATTTATAGCGAATATATAACCACTTCCAATGGGCACAACGGCCAGGACGCCAGTCACGCTGATTTTGCTCGACTGATAGTAGAGGACAACGGAATCGGATTTGACCCAAAATACGCGGACAGGATCTTCAATATCTTCCAGAGGCTCCACAGCCGTAACAAATATGAGGGGACTGGTATCGGCTTGGCCGTATGCCGCAAGATCGTCGAGCGCCATGGAGGGGAGATAGTCGCTACCAGTAAATCCGGTGAGGGCGCTGCATTTGTAATCACCTTGCCGGTAAATCAGAACGCAGGAGGAAAATCAAAATGGAAGGAAACGGTAAACGCAAACCCATAACGATCCTGATGGCCGACGACGACGATGAAGACCGGATGATGACCAAGAAGGCTTGGGACAACAGCCGACTGGCAAACGACCTCCGCTTCGTAGAAGACGGTGAAGAGCTAATGGAGTATCTTGGACGCCGTGGTGAATATGCAGACCCGGCATCATCACCTCGCCCCGGTTTGATACTTCTTGATCTAAATATGCCGAAGATGGACGGTCGAGAGGCCCTACGGGAGATCAAGTCCACGCCGGAACTACGGCGAATCCCTATCGTGGTGCTGACCACATCCAAAGCCGAAGAGGATATATTTCGAAGCTATGATTTGGGAGCCAACTCATTTATCAGCAAGCCGGTTACCTTCGACAGGCTCGTCGCGATAATTCAGCAGATTGGAACATATTGGTTTGAGTTGGTAGAGACACCCTAGTCAACTTATTTGATTTCTAATGAGCAATACCAAAGTAAACATACTACTCGTTGAAGATGATCCGGACGATCATAAATTGATTGAACGACTGCTTTCCCAGGAGTCGCCCCAGGCCTTTAGCCTCGAGTGGATGGACAATTACGATGATGCCCTGGAGTTGATTCAATCTCATAGGCATGATGTTTGTCTCCTAGACTACCGTCTCGGTCACCGAGACGGTCTAGACTTCTTGCGCGAAGCTCTGGAGCTTGGGTGCAAGATTCCAATCATTCTGCTCACTGGGCAAAGTGATTACAGCATCGACATGGAGGCGATGAATGCTGGGGCTTCAGATTTCCTTGAGAAAGGGAAAATCGATTCTAGGCTACTGGAGCGGTCGATTCGCTATGCGGTGACCCGTAAACGCTTGGAAGATCAAATCCGTGAGACGAGCCGTATGGCCTCGATCGGGCAATTGGCTGCTGGCGTGGCCCACGAAATTAACAACCCGCTCACCACCGTTATTGGGTACTCCCATTTATTATTGACCAGAAACTTGGAGGACCCCGCAGCCACCGAAGACCTTCAGATGATTCATAGGGAGGCGAAGCGCGCAGCTAAAATCGTTCAGAATCTTTCGTTTTACGCTCGACGGACGGAAGCCAAGAGAAAACAGGTCGCGATCTCACTATTGGTGGAACGTGCTCTGGAGCTTAAATCCCATGCATTTAGGACCAACAACATAACTGTCGTGAGCGAAATTCTGCCTGATCTACCTTGGATATTGGCTGATGAGCACCAACTCCTCCAAGTATTCCTAAACATACTGACCAACGCAGAGCAGGCTTGTTTGGCTGCCAGCGGCGAAGGACAATTGTCGATTCGCCTCACGTCGATGGATGACCAGGTGGTAATCAGCATCAGCGATAACGGACCTGGCATACCTCAAGACAACATAAACAAGGTATTTGATCCATTTTTTACAACAAAAGGGGTCGGAGAGGGAACAGGACTAGGGTTGAGTATTTGTCATGGGATTATTCAACAGCACAACGGTGAATTATGGGTGGAGAGCCCCGATGGGTCCGGCGCCACTTTCAATATAAAACTTCCTTGTGTGAGCACAGTTCCTGATGTTCCGGGTCCACTCATTGAACCGAAACCGGATATGTCGGCAACGGGCCATTTACTTGTTGTAGATGATGAACCTCTGATTCGAGACATTCTGTACAAGTTTCTGGAAACACGGCAATTCGAGGTGGATCTAGCGGAGGAAGGCGGAGAGGCTTGGCGGAGAATCCAAGCATGCTCCTATGACTGTATCCTGCTAGATCTAAGAATGCCTGGAATCAACGGTAGACAACTTTACCTACAGCTTGTCGAGTCGGGCCTAGGCGTCGCAGATAAGGTAATTTTCATGACCGGAGATACGGTGAATTCGGACACTTGGGAATTTATTGAGTCTACCGGGAATGCGGTCATGACAAAACCGCTGGATTTTGAAAAGCTGAACCAAGCGGTATTGGAACTTGTTGGTAGTCCAAATTAATTGGTCAGGGGGCGTATTCTCCCGGTACATGCTGGGAGTGGTTGAAGGAGTGAATGCTTAGACGTTGGCCAACAGAACCGGTTTCTAAAGATTGGGCATGCCCAAGTTTTCACGTAGAGTGCCGGAAACGTAATCCTTGCGGAACAGCCCTCGGTGTTGCAATTCGGGAACTACCATCTCGACAAAATCAACATAGGTGCCCGGCATGTGAGTAGCGGCAAGCACAAAGCCATCGCAGGACTCGGTCAGGAACCAACTCTCCATCTGATCTGCTATCTGCTGAGGGGTGCCGGTAAAGACAGGAAGTTCGCTTAGCGTTCCCCGGCCGGAACATCGTATAAAATCATCCACGCTGGGGTTCTTGGTGCCGCTCAGTTCAATCACTCGGTCTAGAAAACCTCTGAGGCCGGTCATGGACTCTAGGATTTCGTCGGACAACGGTTCATGAGTGGGGTGCTGGGCGAAATCATAGTTAAAAACTTCCGACAAGAGTACCAAAGAGTCGGTCTGGTTGGCCAAACTGTTTATGAAAGCCAACTTTTCCTGGGCAATCTCTTCAGATTCGCCCACCACCACGTAGACCGCCGGGGCTACTTTCACAGAGTCCGGGTCGCGACCTAACTCTTCATTTTGTTGACGCAAATTTTGCCTGTAGGCTCGGCAACCATCGGCTGTGGGGTAAATCACAAAGAGAAGTTCGCCCCAACGGGCTGCGAACTTCCTTCCTCTCTCGCTCTGGCCTGCTTGGATAATCACCGGATGCCCTTGGGGCGTATGGGGGACGGTAAATGCGCCTTGCGACTGAAAATAAGGACCCGAATGGTCGATTCTATGCACCTTGGTTGAGTCGGCGAATTGCCCGGAATCCTTGTCCGCCACCATAGCCCCGTGTTCCCACGAGTCCCATAGGCTGCATACCACGCTCATGAATTCGTCCGCCGAATCGTACCTGGCGTCGTGAGCTAGGTGCTCGGACACCCCGAAATTCTGCGCCTCAGAGTCGTTCAAAGAGGTCACCACGTTCCACGCCGACCGGCCTTGGGTGAAATGATCTATGGAGGCGAAAAGGCGAGCCACATGAAAAGGGGAATAATAAGTCGTGGAATAGGTTGCCCCCAAACCTAAGTTACTTGTAGCCAGGCCCATTGCGGTAATTATTGGCACCAAGTCTAGTTTGACGGCACGTATCCCAAGTTCGACAGCGTCCTTGTGAGTGTTGCCGAAGCGACTAGGCATGGCCAAACGGTCATCGATAAATGCTAGATGGAACTTGCCCCGTTCCAAGGTTGTGGCGATATTCTGGTAGAAAGCCAAATCCAGAAAATTGGAATCGGTTTCTGGGTGTCGCCAAGACCCGGTGTAATTTGAGCAGTTGGATGCCTGGAGAAAGCCTACCAAGAGCATCTCTTTCTTGTTTTCGCTGGACATACCTGTCAGAAATCCCCAGATAGCACGAGGCAATCTAAATTTAGGATAAGTTTATCTTGGTGCCAGCTATGGTATCACCACTCCGGGCGTCTAACCGACTCGATGATTGCCAAGCTCACCCAAGATAAATTTTGCGCCACTAAAGGTATTGCCTTTTGTTTCGATTCTGGTCATTGCACTCCAATACACCATCTCCATCACTGGCCTAATCGGCGGTGGGCGGTGGAGATTGTGATCGGACCGTAATAGGTCAAAGGCAAGTTTTTCCTGAATCCATAATTATTCTCTCAGTACTCTTGTATGGCACCTCTACTCCCGTTGACCACCATCAAAAAATCCGTTGCTGAGTGTGTCGCCCGATAATCACCGTGCGTTTAACCATTCTGTTGGAGGACAATGGCGATGACCTCCGCAGTGGACAGTTGGGAAAGATCTTTTGCTCAATCAACAACTGCCTGTTTTGAACGCCTCCCTTCCTCAGAGCTAAGCTTCCCTCCCCACGAAACCCATAATTTAATGTCGGTATTTTTATTTCGAACGCTTGAGCTAGAAGATATCTATAGAAGTTAAACAGTCTAGACGCCGCGTTAATCGACCGCCATAATATCTCTTTTATTGTTAACCATTAAGGCCTGGATGTCTGTTGGCAACCAGCAAAAGTGGGACACTTTTGTTAAGGAGAGATCAGGGGGGAATGGCCGTGTTCTGGGACTCCCGGAGCAGGCGGTTGTAGCGTTTGCGTTGGGCTAAGGTCTGAGCTTTCACCTCCTTTCT
>Ga0066376_10003881_pt1 | contig 13188 bp, 13 predicted proteins | sample Knorr_S15_td_Bot_FD_77009 | JGI IMG/M metagenome (GOLD analysis project Ga0066376, IMG submission 77009) | Marine microbial communities from Southern Atlantic Ocean transect - Knorr_S15_td_Bottom_ad_5009_LV_A | ecosystem: Environmental > Aquatic > Marine > Oceanic | place: Southern Atlantic... | reverse complement strand
GGTAGTTTTCGATCATCACATCGGCAGCTTCGACCAGCGCCAACAGCATTTCCCTGGCCGCCTCGTCGCGCAGATTGAGCGACACGCTTTTCTTGTTGCGGGCATAGACTTTCCAGCTGACCGCGACGCCGTCGGTCATCCATTGGCGCAGCGGGTCGCCCTTGCCGGCCGGTTCGATCTTGATGACCTCGGCACCGTAATCGGCCAGTTGCAGGCTGACCAAATTGCCGGCCACCAGCCGCGACAGATCGAGCACAATCTTGCCGGCCAGCGGCCCCTTGAAGTTCTCATCGAAACGCAGCACGGATTCCCCCCTGGTCATCGCCAAGCCCATCAAGGGGTTCCGCGCCGTGCGCCGCAAGGATAAAATTACGGTACCGCCGCGAGGGGCGGGCAAAATGGATCCATGCGCAACGCCCGGCTAGCGCAGCTTGCGCACCGCGTCATACAATCCGTAGACCACGACACCCGCGATCGCGCCGAGCGCGGCATAGGCGATCCCGGACGCCATCGTCGGCTCGGCGTTAAGGTAGCCCATACGGTATAATGTTGCCGCTGCGACAATCCCGATCACGGCGCAGATTGGCCGCCCGGCGCTTTTGCGCTTGCCGGTAAAAATCCAGGATTTGAAATCAATGCGGTGCCGATCCTGTTTCATCGTGCGACTATATCATGGGAAAAATATTTCAGGAATCGCGGCGGTTGATCGGGTAGGTGCCGGCGGCGCCGCGAACCGGCTGCGTCAACATCCGGTCGAGCCGCTGTTCGCGCGGGTCGCGGAATTCCTCGATGCCAATCGTCATGCCCACATGCCCGGCGCCGGGCTGGTCGCGGTAGGTGCCGAACAGCCGGTCCCACCAGGGCAGGCAGAAGCCGAAATTGCTGTTGGTTTCGAATGGCACGATGGAATGGTGAACCCGGTGCATGTCCGGCGTCACGACGATCCAGCGCAGGCACCGGTCGAGCGCGCCGGGCAGGCGCAGATTGGCGTGGTTGAACATCGACGATCCATTTAACGCCACCTCGAAGATCAGCACGGCGATGGCCGGCGGCCCCAGCGCCGCCACCAAAGCCAGCTTGATCGCCATCGAAAGCAGGATTTCGACCGGGTGGAAGCGCGCGCCCGTGGTGACGTCGAAATCGAGGTCGCTGTGATGCATCCGGTGCAACCGCCACAATGCCGGCACCGCATGCACCATCACATGCTGTAGATAGATCGCCAGATCGAACAGCACCACCGCGATGACAACCGCGAGCCACCCCGGCAAAGCCAGTATGTTCAGCAATCCCCAGCCCTGCGCTTGCGCCAGCACCGCCAGGCCCAGCGGCACGGCCGGAAAGACCACCCGCAACAACACCGAGTTGAGCGCCACGATGCCCAGATTGCTTGGCCAGCGCCGCCACCGCGACACCATCCGCGCCCGGCCCGGCCGCCACGCCTCCAACAGCGCCATGAGCGCGAAAAGACCGATGAAAAACCCCAGCCGGATTTCCGGTTCGCTCGCCAAAATTGCTTCCGTCATGCACGGGCTCCTCGTTACAATGGAGTTTAGCATTATTCGTGAATGAAGGAATCCAGCGCGATGAACATTATCGACGCCATTGCCGATTTCCACGACGACCTGGTCGCCTGGCGGCGCGATATCCACGCCCATCCCGAACTCGGTTTCGAGGAAATGCGGACCTCCGATCTGGTCGCGCAGAAGCTGGAATCCTTCGGGCTCGAAGTTCATCGCGGTCTCGCCAAGACCGGGATCGTGGCCAGTTTGCGGGTCGGCAACAGCCCGCGCGCGATCGGGCTGCGCGCCGATATGGACGCGCTGCCGATTCTGGAAGCCAATGTTTTCGACCATCGTTCGCGCGAAAACGGCAAGATGCACGCTTGCGGTCATGACGGGCACACGGCGATGCTGCTGGGGGCGGCGCGCTATCTGGCCGAACACCGCGATTTCGACGGCTGCGTCCATTTCATCTTCCAGCCGGCCGAAGAAGGCCTGGGCGGGGCCAAGGCGATGGTCGACGAGGGACTGTTCGATCTGTTCCCGATGGAAGCGGTGTATGGCATGCATAACAGCCCGGGCTATCCGGTTGGCACCTTCCTGATCCGGCCGGGCGCGATGATGGCCGGCGGCGCGTTTTTCGATATCGCCATCACCGGAACCGGGGCGCATGGCGCGCGGCCCGAATCCGGCATCGACCCGGTGATTGTCGCCGCCCAGATCACGATGGCGCTGCAAACCATCATATCGCGCAATACCGCCCCGCTCGACACCGCCGTTGTGTCGATCACCCAGATCCATGGCGGCGACGCCTACAACGTGATTCCCGAAACCGCCCGGCTAAGCGGCACGGTGCGGGCGTTCAGCCGCGAGGTGATGGCCATGATCGAGGAAAAAATGGGCCAGATCGCCAGCGGCGTGGCGCAGGGCTTCGGCGCCACCGCGACGCTGGATTTCCGCGAGATATTCGCGCCGCTGGTCAACACGGCCGAAGAAACCGAACTGGTCGCCGATGTCGCCGCCGGCATTGTCGGCGAGGCCAATATCGACCGCCGCCGCCCGCCGATCATGGCCTCGGAAGATTTCAGCACCATGCTCGAAGCCTGCCCCGGCGCCTATATCAATATCGGCAACGGCAATCAGGAAGGCTATTGCCAGGTCCACAACCACCACTACGATTTCAACGACGAAATCCTGACACTCGGCGCGAGTTACTGGGCCAGGCTGGTGGAAAAGAAACTGGCGAAGGAACCGCTGTAGCGCCGGCGACACGCCTATCGCGGCGCCGCCAGGGGCGGACATGAATTAGCGAATAAATTACGCCCGAACGCACCGGCTGCTGGGCATGGCGCACCGGCACGGTTTATGATGGCGGCGCCATGAGTGACCTTGCCACTATCGATCCACCACCGGGCGCGTTTGCGCGGCCACTCACCGAAGGCGGCGTGCGGCTGGACCTGCAATCCACCTACCAGCCGGCGGGGGATCAGCCCGAAGCGATCGCCGGGCTGGTAGCCGGGCTGACCGCCGGCGAACGCGACCAGGTGCTGCTCGGCGTGACCGGCTCGGGCAAGACCTTTACCATTGCCCATGTGATCCAGGAACTGCAACGGCCGACCCTGGTGCTGGCGCCGAACAAGACCCTGGCGGCGCAGCTTTATGGCGAGATGAAGTCGTTTTTCCCGAACAACGCGGTCGAATATTTCGTTTCCTATTACGATTATTACCAGCCCGAAGCCTATGTTCCGCGCACCGACACCTATGTCGAGAAGGAATCGTCGGTCAATGAACAGATCGACCGGATGCGCCATTCGGCGACGCGCTCATTGCTGGAACGCGACGACGTGATCATCGTCGCCTCGGTGTCGTGCATCTACGGCATCGGCGCGGTGGAAACCTATTCCAACATGGTGGTCACGGTGGAAACCGGCACGCGGCTGGACCCCCGCGCGCTGATCAAGCAACTGGTCGAACTGCACTACCAGCGCAACGACACCGCGTTTCAGCGCGGTTCCTTCCGGGTGCGCGGCGACACGATTGAGATATTCCCGGCCCATTACGAGGACCGTGCGTGGCGCATTTCCCTGTTCGGCGACGAGATCGAGGCGATCCATGAATTCGACCCCCTGACTGGCGAGCGCATGGCCGAACTGGACGCCGTGCGGGTTTATGCCAACAGCCATTATGTGACGCCGCGCCCGACCCTGTTGCAGGCGGTCGTCAGTATCCGCGCGGAACTCAAAACCCACCTGGAATTCCTCAACGCCAGGGGCAAGCTGCTGGAAGCGCAGCGGCTCGAACAGCGCACCGTCTTCGACATGGAAATGATCGAAGCGACCGGGTCCTGCGCCGGGATCGAGAATTATTCGCGCTATCTGTCGGGCCGTAAGGCGGGCGAGCCGCCGCCGACCTTGTTCGAGTATCTGCCGGACAACGCGCTGCTGATCGTCGATGAGAGCCACGTCACGGTGCCGCAGCTGGGCGGCATGTACAAGGGCGATTTCGCGCGCAAATCGACCCTGTCGGAATTCGGCTTCCGGCTGCCGAGCTGTATGGATAACCGGCCGCTCAAATTCGAGGAATGGGAGGGCATGCGGCCGCAGACGATTTATGTTTCGGCCACGCCCGGCCCGTGGGAGCTGGAACGGACCGGCGGCGCCATTGTCGAACAGGTGGTGCGCCCGACCGGGCTGATCGACCCGGTCTGCATTGTCCGGCCGACCGAAAATCAGGTCGATGATTTGCTCGCCGAATGCCGCATTTGCGTTGGGTTGGACCAGCGCGTGCTGGTGACGACCCTGACCAAGCGCATGGCCGAGGATCTGACCGAATATATGATCGAAGCCGGCTTGAAGGTGCGCTATATCCATTCCGACGTGGAAACCCTGGAGCGCATCGAGATCATCCGCGACCTGCGGCTCGGCGTGTTCGATATCCTGATCGGCATCAATTTGCTGCGCGAGGGGCTGGACATTCCCGAATGTGCGCTGGTCGCGATCCTGGATGCGGACAAGGAAGGCTATCTGCGCTCGCGGACTTCGCTGATCCAGACGATTGGCCGGGCGGCGCGCAATATCGACGGGCGGGTGCTGCTTTATGCCGACCGGATGACCGGGTCGCTCGACTATGCGCTGGGCGAAACCAACCGCCGGCGCGAACGCCAGCAAGCCTATAATCTAGCCAATGGCATCACCCCGGAATCGATCCGCAAGGATATCGGCGATATCCTGGAATCGGTCTATGAGCGCGACCATCTGACCATCGATATCGGCGACCCGAAGCTGAAGCATCTGGTCGGCATGAATCTGGGCAGCTATATCGATGCGCTCGATACCCGTATGCGCGCCGCCGCCGCCGATCTCGAATTCGAGGACGCGGCGCGCTTTCGCGACGAGATCAAGCGCATTGGCAGCCGCGATCTCGACATGCCGGCGGACGCGGCCCCGATCGACCCGAGGATCGCCGCCACCATCCAGTCCGTGCCCAAAGGCATCATGCCCAGGCGCCGCCCGGCCGGCAAAGCCAAACGTAAACGGCGCGGAATTTGAGCCGCCATGACAATCCCTAAAACAGCCCTGGTGACCGGCGCGGCACAGCGTATCGGGCGGGTGATTGCCGAAGATCTGGCGGCGGCGGGCTGGTCGGTCGTGGTGCATTACAACCGTTCGGCGGAAGCCGCCGACACCGTCGTCGCCGGGATCGAGCGGGCCGGCGGGCAGGCGATCGCGCTCGCCGCCGACTTTGCGGACGAGGCGCAAACCCGCCGCCTGATGGCCCGTGCGATCGACCGGTTCGGCGCCATCGGCTGCCTGGTCAACAATGCGTCCCGGTTCGAACGCGACGCCATCGGCGATGCGACGCGGGCCAGCTGGGACGCCCATATGGAGCCCAATTTGCGCGCGCCCTTCGTGCTGTCCCAGGACATGGCGGCGGCGCTGCCCGGCGGCCGCAACGGGGTGATCGTCAATATCATCGACCAGCGGGTCTGGAACCTCACACCCCATTTCGTGTCCTATACGCTCAGCAAGACCGGGCTGTGGACCCTGACCCAGACCTTGGCCCTGGCGTTGGCGCCCAAGATCCGGGTCAACGGCATCGGGCCCGGCCCGACCTTGCGCAATGCGCGCCAATCCGAGGCGCAGTTCCAGCGCCAGCAGAATTCGGTGCCGTTGCGGCGCGGCCCGTCATCCGGCGAAGTCGCCCGCGCGGTCCGCTTCATCATCGATTCGCCGTCGATGACCGGACAGATGATCGCGCTGGATGGCGGCCAGCATCTTGGCTGGGCGCAGCCGCTTCAGGACGGCGCGGCCGATGAATAAATCCGCCGGTATCTGGCAACCGATTGATCGTAAAGGACTTCTATCGGTGATTCGCGGGGCCGAGTTTTGCACAATGGCCCGATTCCGCCACAATGTGGGCGCCGGACGGAAAATCAACGATACGGTAACTATCTGGTAACGTTATGATTCTTGTTTAGTTATGTTTTTTAATGACTTGAAAACATGCTGTAAATTTAGGCAGTTTGACCAAGGCGCTGCGATAATTGACCGATGGCGTGTCGTGTCGCTCTTATCAACAATGTTATCCACAGCATCGGGGGATATCGGCCGGCCCGGCATGGCGCGGCCAATCGAGCATAGGACCAATGGCTAAAACAGCGCAATCGAGCGTCCGGCAGGGCCTGGCGACAGCGCCGCATCGCGGCATGATGGCGGGTGCGAAGATCATCCAGAATTATCTTAAAACCCTGCCGCTTGCGCCCGGCGTGTACCGGATGATGAACCAGCGCGGCGATGTGCTTTACGTCGGCAAGGCGCACCAGCTGCGCAAGCGGGTCGCGGCCTATACCAAGCCGGCGAAGCTGCCGATCCGCCTGCAACGCATGATCGCCGAGACCCGGAACATGGAGTTCATGACGACCCATACCGAGGTCGAGGCCCTGCTGCTTGAATCCAATCTGATCAAGAAACTGCGGCCGCGCTACAATGTCCTGCTGCGCGACGACAAAAGTTTCTCCCAAATCCTGATTCGCGCCGACCAGGACTTCGCCCAGCTGGTCAAGCATCGCGGGGCGCGCAAACACAAGGGCGCGTATTTCGGTCCCTTCGCGTCCGCCGGCGCGGTCAACCGGACGATCTCGACCCTGCAACGCGCGTTCCTGCTGCGCAACTGCTCCGACGGTATCTTTCGTGGCCGCACCCGGCCCTGCTTGCAGTACCACATGAAACGGTGCAGCGCGCCGTGCGTCGGCCGCATCGGCCGGGTGGAGTACGCCGCCTTGGTCGATGCCGCGCGCGAGTTTCTTGCCGGCCATAGCGGCAAGGTTCAGGCCCGGCTGGCGAAACAGATGGAAGCGGCGAGCGCGGCGCAGGAATACGAGGTTGCCGCCCGAATCCGCGACCAGATCCGGGCGTTGACCCAGGTCCAGGCGCATCAGGACATCAACGTGCCGGGGATCGACGACGCCGATGTGATCGCGCTGCACCGCGAGGGCGGCCAGTCCTGCGTGCAGGTGTTTTTCTTCCGCGCCGGCCGCAACAACGGCAACCGGGCCTATTTTCCCAGCCATGACCGCAATCTGGACGCGGCCGAAATAATGGCCGCCTTCATCGGTCAATTTTACAACGACATGACGCCGCCGCGCGCGGTCCTGCTCAGCCATGCGCCGGCGGAACGCGACCTTATCGCCGAGGCGCTGTCGCTCCGCGCGTCTCACAAGGTCCGGCTGCTGACCCCGATGCGCGGGGCCAAGCGCAAACCGGTCGAACACGCGCTGACCAATGCGCGCGAGGCGCTGGCGCGGCGTCTGGCGGAAAGTGCGTCGCATCGCCGTCTGCTGGAAGCGCTGGCCGAGCGGCTGGATCTGGAGGTGCTGCCGACCCGCATCGAAGTCTACGACAACAGCCATATCCAGGGGTCGCACGCGATCGGCGCCATGATCGTATGCGGCCCCGAGGGGTTGATGAAGAATGCCTATCGAAAATTCAACATTCGAACCGCCGGGGGCGACGGCGAGGCCGCCGCCGGTGACGATTACGCGATGATGCGCGAGGTACTGACGCGGCGCTTCAAGCGCGCCCTGAAGGAAGACCCGGACCGGGGCCAATGGCCGGAACTGGTGATTGTCGATGGCGGCCGCGGCCAGCTTGGCGTCGCCGAAGCGGTGTTCGCCGATCTCGGGATCGACGGTGTAGCACTTCTGGGCGTCGCCAAGGGGCCGGACCGCAACGCCGGACGTGAGAAATTTTACCGCGCCGGCGGCGGCGATTTCACGCTGCCGCCGCGCGACCCGCTGCTGTATTTCATCCAGCGCCTGCGCGATGAAGCGCACCGCTTCGCGATCAGCGCACATCGCGCGCGCCGGTCGCGGGCCATCACGGCGTCGCCGCTGGACGAGGTCGCCGGCGTCGGCGCCAAGCGCAAGAAGGCGCTGCTGCTGCATTTTGGCTCCGCGCGCAATGTCGCCAGGGCCGGGCTCGCCGATCTGGAAGCCGTCGGCGGCATAAGCAAGGCCGTGGCGGCGAAAATATATGGTTATTTCCATGGTGATCGGTAAAATGAAAAACTGTTATCGTGCAGGGAATAAGCGTGGTGATTACCAGTCTTCCCAACCTCCTTACGCTGTCGCGGATCGGTGTAATTCCGGCGATCGTCGCGCTGTTCTGGGTCGATGGCGAATCCGCGCGCTGGGCGATGCTGGCGCTGTTCACGCTCGCCGCCCTGACCGATTTTTTCGATGGCTACGCGGCCCGGTCGATGGGCATGATCTCGAACTTCGGCCGGTTTCTTGACCCGGTCGCCGACAAGCTGCTGGTTTCCGCCGTCCTCTTGATGCTGGTCGCTTTCGACCGGATCGTGGGGCTGGCGATCCTGCCCGCCCTGGTGATTTTGTGCCGGGAAATACTGGTGTCCGGCTTGCGCGAGTTCCTGGCCGAGATCAAGGTCGGCGTCCCGGTCAGCCGGCTGGCAAAATGGAAAACCGGTATTCAGATGCTGATGCTGGGCTTCCTGATCGTGGGCGACGCCGCCCCGGCGGCAATCCCGGCCGTCCTGATCGGCGAAGTCGGGTTGTGGATCGCGGCTGGACTCACCGTCCTCACGGGCTATGACTATCTCAAAACCGGTTTGGTTCATCTGACGGCCAGCTCCAAGGAGCGGTGATGCGACGGGAAGCGATCGAATGAAGATATTCGGACTGGCGGGATGGAAAGGCAGCGGCAAAACAACGCTGGTCGTGCGCCTGCTGCCGGAACTGATTTCGCGCGGTTACAGCGTGTCCACGCTCAAGCACGCTCATCATGATTTCGATATCGACAAGCCGGGCAAGGATTCCTTCGAACACCGTCATGCGGGTGCCACCGAAGTCATGGTCACCTCGGCCCGGCGGTGGGCGTTGATGCATGAAAACCGCGACGCGCCGGAACCGGGCGTCGCCGAAATCACCGCCCATATGAGCCCGGTCGATCTGTTGCTGATCGAAGGCTTCAAGCACCACGCGCACCCGAAACTGGAAATCCACCGCCCGTCCACCGGCCATGCGCTGCTGTGCCGGGACGACCGCCATATCGTCGCCGTGGCCAGCGACGCGCCCTTGCCGGACGTGGCGCTGCCGGTCCTCGATCTGAACGATTTTTGCGCTATCGCCGATTTCATCGCTGCCCATCTGAATCTCGACCAGGGGCGCGCGCATGGCGCAGCTTAGCGACGACTGTTTTGCCTTTGGCGGCGAATTGACGCCACTTGACGTGGCGCTCGACGTCTTGCGCGAACGCACCGTGCCGATCGTCGGCCAGTCGGTCGTCGCATTGAGCGCAGCGGTCGGCCGCTTCCTTGCCGCCGATGTCGTGGCGCCCTGCGACGTGCCGCCGCACGCCAATTCGGCCGTCGATGGCTACGCCGTCCATTTCGACGATCTGTCGAACGACACGACAACCCGCCTGCGCGTAACCGGGCGGGCGGCTGCCGGCCATCCTTTGTTGCGGCCGGCCGGCCGCGGCGAGGCGGTCCGGATTTTCACCGGGGCGCCGATGCCGGCCGGACCCGATACGGTCATGATGCAGGAGGATTGCCGCGTCGACGGCGATTGGGTCAAGATTCCGCCCGGCATCCAGCGCGGCGCCAACCGGCGCGCGGCGGGCGAGGATTTGCGCCGCAATGAGGTCGCGTTGAACGCCGGGCAAATCCTGCGGCCGCAGGAAATCGGCGTCGCGGCGTCGCTGGGCCGCACCAGCCTGGCGGTATTCGATCCGCTGCGCATTGCGGTATTTTCCAGTGGCGATGAATTGCGCGACCCAGGAGCCGGCCTCGATCCGGGCGCGATCTTCGATTCGAACCGCTTCGTCTTGTCGGCGGCGTTGTCGCGGCTGGGTTGCGTGGTCACCGATCTTGGCATCATCCGCGATGATTTCGCCGCCATCAGGGACGCGCTGTATGGCGCCGCCGCGGACCATGATCTATTGCTGACATCGGGCGGCATGTCGGTCGGCGAGGAAGACCACGTCAAGGCGGCGGTCGAGTCGCTGGGGTCGCTGGATTTCTGGCGGCTGGCGATCAAGCCCGGCCGCCCGGTGGCGCTGGGCCGGATCGACGGACCGGACAAGCCGGTGCCGTTTGCCGGTTTGCCGGGCAATCCGGTTGCGGCGCTGGTGACTTTTCTGGTCGTCGTCCGGCCGCTGATCCTGCGGCTTGGCGGCGCCAGCGATCTTGCGCCGCAAATGTTTCGGGTCCGGGCCGGGTTCGATCATGCCAAGAAAATTAACCGCCGGGAATTCGTCCGCGCCCATCTTTGCGCCGATGCGCAGGCCGGCCCCGTTGCGCACAAGCATGGCCGCAGCGGCGCCGGCGTGCTGTCCTCGCTGGTCGGCGCCGACGGGCTGGTTGTCCTGCCGGAGACGATGACCGAATTGAAAGCCGGCGCGTTGGTCGATTTTCTGCCTTTCAGCGAGGTCATGCCATGAAAATTCTGTACTTTGCCGGGCTGCGCCAGCGTATCGGCGTTGGCGAGGAAGAAATCGAACCGCCGCCCGAAATCGTCGATGTTGCGGCTTTGATCGGCTGGCTCAGACGCCGCGGGCCGGACTTCGCCGAAGCCCTGGCCGACACCAGCGCCATTCGCATTGCCGTCGATCAGGAATTCGCCGCGATGGACACCAGCCTCGCCGGGGCCAGGGAAGTCGCCCTGTTCCCGCCGATGACCGGCGGCTGACATGACGATCCGCGTTCAGCGCGAGGATTTCGACGTCGGCGCGGAAATCGCGGCGTTGAGCGCGGGCAATCACCGCATCGGCGGATTGACGAGCTTTACCGGCCTGGTGCGCAATATGGGGGCGTCGCTGGGCGCGATGACCCTGGAACATTATCCCGGCATGACCGAAAAAATGCTGGCCGCGATCGATGCCCAGGCGCATGAACGCTGGCCGCTGGAAGCCAGCCTGATAATCCACCGATATGGCCGGCTCGAACCCGGCGACCGCATCGTGCTGGTTATCACCGCCAGCCCGCATCGCGACGCGGCGTTCGATTCATGCCGGTTTCTCATCGACTGGCTGAAGACCAAGGCGCCGTTCTGGAAGCTGGAGGAAAGCGCCGATGGCGGCGAGCGCTGGGTTGCGGCCAAGGCGAGCGACGATCACGCGGCGGCGCGCTGGGCAAAGAACGAAGGGTAGCCATGGCCGAAATCGTCAATCTGCGCACATTTGCCAAGAAAAAGCGCCGGCAGGCCAAGGCGGCCAAATCCGCGCGCAACCGCGCCGCCTCGGGGCGCAGCAAAGCGGCCCGGGCCGCCCTGGAACGCCAAAACGACGCGCTGGACGGCAAAAAGCGCAATCGGCCGGCCGCGCCGGGCGATGATGAAGGCGGGCGCGGTTAGCAATGGGTCGGCCGGTGTTTTGCGGGTGGACAGAAAGATTCCCTGAATGAAGATCGTAAACGGACTGCGGTTCGACAATATCCGGGGCGATATCTTTGGCGGGCTGACCGCCGCCGTGGTCGCCTTGCCGCTGGCGCTGGCCTTCGGCGTGGTGTCCGGGGCCGGACCTATCGCCGGGATCTATGGCGCGATCGCGGTCGGGTTCTTTGCCGCGCTGTTCGGTGGCACCCCGGCCCAGGTGTCCGGGCCGACCGGGCCGATGACCGTGGTGATGACCATCATTGTCGTGCAATACCAGCATGATCCGGCGATGGCCTTCACCGTGGTCATGATGGGCGGGTTGTTCCAGATCGTTTTCGGCGTCTTGCGGATTGGCCGGTTCATCGATCTGATGCCCTTTCCGGTCGTTTCCGGGTTCATGAGCGGGATCGGCTGCATCATCATCATTCTGCAGATCGCCCCCCTGTTCGGTCACGCCATTCAGCCCGGTGGCACGATCGGCGCGCTTTCCGGGCTGCCCGATATCCTTGCCAGTCCAAATTTTCAGGCCGTGTTCGTTGGTTTGCTGACCTTTGCCATCGCATTGTTCACCCCGGCGCGGATCGGCAAGGTGATACCCGCACCCTTGATCGCGTTGTTCATCGGCACCGGGCTGGTGCTGACTGTGCTGCCGGGCGCGCCGATTCTGGGCGAAGTGCCGACCGGGTTGCCGGAATTCCGCCTGCCGTCATTCGAGGTGGCGGAGCTTCCGCGCATGATCGGTTCGGCCCTGGTGCTGGCAATTTTAGGGTCGCTGGACAGCCTGCTGACCTCGTTGATCGCCGACAGCGTGACGCGGACCCATCATAAATCGAACCGGGAATTGATCGGCCAGGGCATTGGCAACATGGTCTCCGGGCTGATCGGCGGCTTGCCGGGAGCGGGGGCGACGATGCGCACGGTCATCAATGTCCGCGCCGGCGGCCGCACGCCGATATCGGGTGCGTTTCACGCCCTGGTTCTGCTCGCATTGGTGCTGGGGCTGGCGCCGCTGGCTTCTCATATTCCCAATGCAGTGCTGGCCGGAATCCTGTTCAAGGTGGGCGTCGACATCATCGATTGGCGCTATCTGAAGCGCATCCGCCGGGCGCCCAGGGGCGGTGTGTTTTTCATGCTCGCGGTCCTCGGGCTGACGGTTTTCGTCGATCTGATCGTCGCGGTCGCCGCCGGGATGATCATGGCCAGCCTGCTGTTCGTCAAGCGCATGGCGGATATACAGGCGGCCGATATGAAAAGCTCGACTGGACCCGATTCCGACCTGGCGATGACCCCGGCGGAATCCGCCCTGCTGGAACAGGCCGCTGGCCGGCTGCTGTTGTTCGATCTTGGCGGACCGGTCAGTTTTGGTGGCGCCAAGGCGCTGTCGCGGCGGCTTGCCATGGCGGATGGCTATGACGCGCTGGTGCTCGACCTCAGCGCCGTGCCGCTGATCGATTCGAGCGCGTCGCTGGCGCTGGAAGACGCGGTGCTGGACGCGCTGGGCGAGGGCAAGGCGGTCTTTCTTGCCGGCCTCGCGCCGCCGGTCGAGCGGACGCTGGACCGTATCGGCACGCTGGCCCTGCTTCCCGATGACTGCCGCCAGCCGGACCGCCTGACGGCATTGCGGGCCGCCCTGGCCCGCCTTGGTTCTTGAATTACCGCAAATACGTCGTCGCGAACCAAAAAAAGGTTCGCTCGGGATTGAGTTTTCTTTGGCAAATACGTCGTCGCGAACCAAAAGCTGGTTCGCTTGGGATTTGCTTTACGCCGCGTTCTGCGTTGCTGGTATGGCGCGGCGCACTT
>Ga0066376_10003880_pt1 | contig 13189 bp, 12 predicted proteins | sample Knorr_S15_td_Bot_FD_77009 | JGI IMG/M metagenome (GOLD analysis project Ga0066376, IMG submission 77009) | Marine microbial communities from Southern Atlantic Ocean transect - Knorr_S15_td_Bottom_ad_5009_LV_A | ecosystem: Environmental > Aquatic > Marine > Oceanic | place: Southern Atlantic... | reverse complement strand
GTTTCTGCAGTGTTCAGATTAATATTGCGCATCTTTGCTTTTTTGATAAGCGCTTCTGCTACGAGTTCGGGGTGTACCTGTTCTGCTTTGGAGAGCGTCTCCAACCCGTGCATCATCATGCCAAGCTCGTGGGCATTGCGTGTGGAAATGTGAAAATGGAATGCAGCCACCAAGTCGACAATGTTCTCACGCTCTTGGGGGTCCATTGCTTCTGCAAACTCGTAGTGCTCTATACGTTTAAAGCTGGCTAAGATCGGTTCCAAGCTTTCTGGTGACACGATGTAGAACGTGAATCCTTCTTCGTAGTACGAAATCTGTTTGAGTGATTGCACAGCATCTGTCGGAACGACCAAGAACACTGTGGAGTAGATAGACTGATTTCCTTTGATCTTCGCTGCCGTCTTTTTCACGGACTCTTTAATGTAGTTCTGCAGATCTTGTGAGCGTGACACCTTTGCATCAAAAATAATGTACTGCTCTAAAAACTTTATCATGAAGTCTGGTTTTAAGCTCCCGCTGAATCCCTCTGGTAAATTCGTATTACTAAAGGAGGGGAATGCGCAGTGCTCTTTCTTGGTTATTCCATCAAGAAGTGCCACAACACTTTGCTCATGGTCGTTCCACATGCGGTCTCGATCCTCAATCATCTGCTGCTGACGCTCTTCATCTTCTCTTCGGATGCGAACCTTTTCGTCATCCAGTGCACTCTTTGCTTCCTCTAACTTTGTTGCCATGTCTTCATGACGCTTTTGCTTTTGCTCACTCTCTGCTTCGAACTTTGAGACACGAACCGATAAACCATCACGATCTTTCGACATCGCCTTCATATCTGCTTCCAGATTCTTAAAGTTGTCATAGAGTTGCTTTCCTTTACCGGCGAGTTCATCCTTTTCGGACTTCATTTCGATCATCTGATTCTTGAGCTCTCCAATATCCTGGTTCTTCTTTTCGATCTCTGCTTTTAGCCGTGGGTCGCCATCTGTCTGTGATTTCCATTGTTGAAATCCGATAAACGCAACGCCGATGAGTGTGAGTCCGAGGAGTAGTTCTATCATAGTGGGGAACAGTCTACCATTTGGTGAACGGCTGTGCACCCAAATGCAATTGCCAAAAGTCTTTAGATAGCTTGATATCACTATTCCTTAGCTAAATACTTGCATTCAATGTTCGCTTTACTATACTGCTACAGATCTCGCTGATTGGGTGGCTTAGAGACCCCCTCCTTGGCGCGACGCGAACTTCTTCATTTGTATTCACCCTCTACATATGTCCATGAAGCGAAAGTCCAAAAAAACCCTCATAACAAAGCATCAGACGCATAAGAAAGATACTGGATCTCCTCAGGTTCAGGTGGCTATTCTCTCGAAAGAGATCACATTGCTTACAAAGCACCTTCAGGAACACAAAGGTGATAATTCAGCTCGAAAAGGGCTTTTGGGTAAGGTAGCGCGCCGTCGCACATTGCTTAATTACCTCAAAATGCACACTCCAGAGCATTATCAGAGGGTTTTGGATGCAAATAAGCTGAAGAAGTAGGTATAGTCGCTGTATGCCTGTACCGTCGCAACATCTTAAAGATCTTTATAGACTCCTTTCTTCTCCGAAAGATGAGAAAGAGGCGAAGATGCTGGTACATGATTTGTTTACGCCACAGGAAGTAGCCTCTCTTTCCGAGCGTTGGCAACTGATTCGAGAACTGGACAAGGGGACTCCACAGCGCGAAATTGCTAAGAAGCTGGGTGTGAGCATTAGTAAGATCACCAGAGGTTCAAGAATGCTCCAGTTCGGATCTGGAGGATTTAAGCATTTTCTAAAGAAGCTGAAGAAATAGAGGTTTTTACAGAAAAAGCATGCGCTTTGTTGTGCTCTGTATGTAATGATGTAACGGTATATGAATACTATATTCACTTCTCACAGGCAAGATTGGTGGCTAGCAGATTGCTAAGCCCGCTTGCGTTGTGAATCTATAGAAATCGAGATACCCCACGCAATGCGGTGGATATTTTTTATTGTATTCCTATTTTTACCATGAAATTACTTAATGAATCACCAACGGCAACACAAGAAACGTTCTCTCGCGATACGTTACACGAGGCATTCCTCGACATTACTGCATCTACATATAAAGGTGTGCAGGGAGTGAAGAAAATTGATTCGGGAAAACCAGGTCCTACAGTGGGCATCACCGCTTTAACCCATGGAAATGAACCGAGTGGACTAGCGCCTATGGTCAATCCAGATCGAATACAAGAGCGTTTACAGAGTGGTTCTGTACTTCTCATTGTGAATAACATCGAAGCTGCACGTGCATACTTTGCAGCAACATGTGACGATGACCGAAAGAAACTTCGTTCTTTAGACGAGAATATGAATCGTCTTCCAAATGATTGATGTCCAGATACGTCACTATCTGATCTGCAGCACAAAGCCCCGGAACTACGAAAATTTCGTAGGAAAGGGGCTTTTTTAGCACTCAAGAGGGTGTATAGTAGATGTAGATCTTTCCTTCTGACGCCTCCTTACCTTTGCTGGGTTTACGTAAGAATCCTCTTTTAGAGGCTTGCTATGTGAATCCACATCAGTGAAGAATACAGTTATGAGGAAAGAGATATTCTATCTTTTTCTCACCTTACTAATGTTTGGTAAAAAATCAGGCGATAGTGCTATCGCTACCAATAAAGAATACACCGTAGAAGTCGGTGGTCAAAAGCTCGTCTTTAAGACGGGAATGCTTGCTGCGCAAGCAAACGCAACTGTTGTCGCCCAAATAGGCGATACGGTATGCATGAGTAACTGTACCACCAGTCGCACAGCACGCGACGGTGTGACGTTTCTTCCTCTCCAGGTTGTCTACCAGGAGAAGTTTTACGCTGCCGGTAAGGTAGCAGGTTCTCGCTTTCGTAAGCGTGAAGGACGACCGGCAGATCCTTTTGTTCTTACAGCGCGTGTGATAGACCGTGGTCTTCGCCCGATGTTTGCAAAAACAATTCACAACGATATTCAAGTGTTCTGCACGGTGCTTAGTTACGACTTCGACAACGAACACGACATGCTTTCTGCAAATGCAGCATCACTCGCTGTAGCAATTTCTGACTGTCCTGCGGATGGTCCTGTTGGAACAGTGCGTGTAGGACTCCTTGATGGAACACTTGTGCTCAACCCTTCACATGAAGACCGAGAGAAGTGTGAACTGGATATGGTTATTACGACTACGGCAGATCGTGTGATCATGATCGACGCTGCAGCGAATCAAGTTCCAGAAGAGAAGGTATTAGAGGCTATTGAGTTTGGTCAGGAGGCTGCCCAGAAGATTGCAAAAGCATTCGCAGATATCCAAAAAGAAATTGGTTCTGAGAAGTGGGAAGCACCTGCAGTATTCGAGCACGAAGAGGCTCTTGCCTTCCTAAAAGAAGGTGCACTTTCTGGTATTAATGAAGCAATCTTAAATCCTATGGATAAGCTTGCACGTCGTGGATACTTTAACGATCTCGCAGATGGTGCAGCGGCTAAGCTCGAAGAGAAGTATGGCAGCGCAGATGACAACGAAGAACTCGCAGAGTTGTATGCAAATGCAGCTGATATGATGCACAAGGTGGTTACTGGTGAGGTACGTCGTTTGGTTCTGGAGGAAGGAAAGCGTATGAGCGGACGTACTCCGGACGAGATCCGACCTGTCGGATGTATCGTAGATTTTCTTCCTGCACGTGTGCACGGAAGCGCACTTTTCCAGCGTGGTGAAACACAAGGTCTTACCACCTGTACTCTCGGTTCACCTGGAGACAAACTAATGACCGAAGGCATGATGGGAGAAAAGGAAGATCGTTACTTCCACCACTACAACTTCCCACCATTCTCTGTAGGAGAAACCAGCAACCGCCTCTTCACGGGTAATCGCGAAATTGGACACGGGCATCTTGCACAAAAGGCTTTGGAGCCTGTTCTTCCGTCCGAAGAAGATTTCCCTTATACAATCAGAATTGTCACAGAGATTCTCGAAAGCAACGGTTCGTCTTCTATGGCAGCAGCCTGTGGTTCTACCCTCGCGCTTATGGCCGCGGGTGTACCAATTTCATCACCAGTATCTGGTATTGCGATGGGACTTATCTCCGATGCTTCCGGGAAGTTTGTCATTCTGACAGACCTGCAAGACGAAGAAGATTTTGGTGGAGATATGGACTTTAAAGTGACAGGAACAGAAGCAGGAGTAACCGCGATCCAAATGGATATCAAGGTAAAAGGTCTTCCAGATACCGTCTTTAAAGAAGCGCTAGAAAAAGCCAAAATCGGCCGCGCGTCTGTTCTAAAGGATATGCTCTCCGCGATTCCTAAGGTACGTGAAGAAATGAGTAAGTACGCTCCTCGAATCGAAACCATCGTTATTGATCCTGATGATATCCGCCTCGTTATTGGTAAGGGTGGCGAGACCATCCAGGGAATCACCAAAGAGTTTGGTGTGGATATCGATATCGAAGACAGTGGACTCGTGTTTGTCACAGCTCCAGACGGAGAGTCTATGGCAGGTGCTTCTGCTCGCATCCAAAACATTGTGGCAAAGCCAGAGGTTGGTACAACCTACGATTGTAAGATCGTACGTATCATCGATGGTATTGGTGCAATCGCTGAGTTCCTTGGCGGTAAAGACGGTATGATTCACATCTCAGAGCTCCAGTGGAGCCGCACAGAGAATGTTGAGGATATCGTAAAGGTAGGCGATGAGATTAAAGCCTTGTGTGTTGAGTACAATGCATCAGACGGAAAGACACGCCTTTCCCTTAAGCAGCTTCAAGACAAGCCAGAAGGCTACGTCGAGAGGCCGTCACGACCGCACGGTGGTGGTGACCGCAGAGGCCCTCCACGAAGAGGACCACCTCGAAGGTAAGATCCCAAAAGATCTAAAAGGCGGCGTCTGCAAAGGCGCCGTTTTTAATTGAGAGACTTCATGATCTTGAGATGCATGCGCTCTTTCATTTGAATGATATCTTCAAATGCTTCATGTGCTTCGTAGGGGCTGCGTTTTTTCCATAGTGGTGTGATTTCGTTCACGATATGTACGAGTTCATTTATTTCTTTCATAACATCATGATGGGAGACCCAGTCGATGCCCTCTGCACTTAATACATCAAACATCTGATTGATGCGGTGCAGTGTGCGATGGACAGCTTCCAACAGCAATTGTTCGCGTTTCTCATCGAGGTTGTAGTGGTGTACTTCATTTTCGTAGAAGTCGGGAATCTCCTCGAATAGTGTTTGCAACTGCCTGAAGGCTATGATCATATTTTCCCAATGTTCCATATTCAGTTTTTGGTGCTTATGTGCCTCACGAATAATGTGGTCGAAGTCTTTTCGTGCGATGTACATGCCTTCGCGTGTGTTGTGGAACACATCCTCGAATGTGAGTCTGTGTACCTCTGTCAGGGTCATTTCTTGCTGATGGGACACGAGCTTGGTAACGAATATCGCAAACACGAGCAGAGCAGAAATACTCTGCATGCTCGCAAGGACTTTGGAAAATCCTACAGGGGTGATGTCTCCGTATCCGGTAGAGGTTGCAGTAATGATGCTGTAGTAGAGCGCGTTGGCAAATCGCATGAGAGGGTCTGCAATGTCAGCAAGGATGGTGGGAGCATGCTGTATTCCGTCACCAACATAGGTTAATCCGAAATATGCAGCGGCGAAGAACACTGCCATAGAGGACCAAATAGCAAAGAGTGTTGTATACGAAAAGCTGGTAAGGAGTTCAATAATCAGTAACGCTCTTGGGGTTTTCTTATTGCCTTTGGGGGATACGCGAGGGCTCATAGGGGATAGTATAGCGTAGTGTCTAAACAGTTTTTTTAAAGGCGTTCTTTCCGGTGACGACCATTTGCACACCTTTGAAGACAAAGAAGAGTCCTCCCAATAAGAAAGCAGTATTAGCGATTGTTCCTATGATTGAAGGGGCAACTGCTCCCATGTGTGCTGCTTGCGATACAGCACCTGACATAGGTATAGATGCTTTAAGCGTACTTAGCTCTGCAGCTGTAGACATACCTTCGGCACCGGTGGCTAGTGTTTCGAATGACATATGTGTTTTACACTATTATTATACTATAAATAGTAAAATAGGGCAATGAGCCAATTCTCTCTTTAATTAAAGGTTTAAATCAGAGATTTGCACTTTTCAATAATCGTCTTCCAAATCCAATAGCGAGAAGGCTTACTCCAGCAATAACAACTGCTTCTATGGGCGTAAAGCCAAATATCAGTGCTTCTCCTTCCATGGGAATTAAGCGGCTGTGTGATACTGCTCCCCGTGCCGTACTCCTGCCACTCCATCCAGGATATCTGAGGCAGCATCGGGTAAGACGTTGATGAGTCCTCCGACTGCTTTACCAAATTTCCCTCTAAAGATACTAGCTACACTTTTTACATTTTCGACCGTCTTTCCTCCATATCCAAAGATTCCTTCATAGTTTGCTACGCCACCATCTTCTTTTATAGAACCGTCTGCTGTTCCGAGTATTTGTCTGAAAAGAGGATCTGTTCCAGCTCCCGATGATACAATATGTCCTGCACCTGCAAGGGCCTCTAAAGGATTGCTCCATTTATAGTCTTGCGCTGTTCCGACGAAGCGGTCTACGTGTCCTGTATACCGGCGCAGTAGTCGTACCTCTTTCATGCTTGTATTATACTCAAAACGTAATTTTTGTCTCCTATTATTAACAATAACTTGCAATACGTAATATTGCCCTGTAGTCTTTGCCGGCTCCAAATTATTGCGAGCATTCGTTCTTTTCATCACTTGAAACCGCCCTCTACCGGCGGTTTTTTTACGTTTCATGAAAGGAAACCTGCGGTTTCCTCTCATGGGCTCTCCTTCCCTTCAAGGGTATCGCTCCAGACAGGCAAAGCCCGTCTTCGCGATAGTTTTTGTTATATGGGAGTGAGTTTTTCTGTAGAATCTAGCTAATGCTCCCCAAAGCCTACGATCCAAAGGGTACAGAAGACCGCATTTATAAGATGTGGGAGGAGAGTGGGGCGTTTAAGCCCAGTGGAGACGAAAGCAAAGAGACTTTCACCATCAGTATGCCGCCACCCAATGCCACAGGGCAGCTACACCTTGGTCATGCGGTGATGTTGGCGCTTGAGGATATCTTCATTCGCTACGAGCGTATGCAGGGCAAAGATGTGCTCTGGATTCCGGGGACAGACCATGCTTCTATTGCAACAGAGAGTGTGGTTATTCGTAAGCTCATCAAAGAGGATGGTATCAAAAATCCACGGGAGGAGCTTGGTCGAGAAGAACTTCTCAAACGTATTCACTCGTATGTAGAAGAAAGTCGTAGCACCATCCGCAGTCAGGTACGCAAGATGGGGTCGAGTTGCGACTGGAGTCGTGAGAACTACACCATGAATCAAGCGTTGCAGCGCACTACCTACGAAGCGTTTAAAGACATGTACGGCAAAGAGGTGATTTATCGTGGGCATCGCATCGTCAACTGGGACCCAAAGCTCCACACGACCATTTCTGATGATGAAGTGGTGTGGGTCGATAAGACTGCACCGTTTTATACGTTCCAATATGGACCGTTCCAAATAGGAACCGTTCGGCCAGAGACGAAGTTCGGTGATAAATATGTCGTCATGCATCCAGATGATAAGCGCTACGCGCAGTATAAGCATGGAGACACCTTTGAGTGTGAGTGGATCAATGGAACTATTACTGCAACCATTATCAAAGATGAGGCGGTTGATCCGGAGTTTGGTACAGGATGTATGACCATTACGCCGTGGCATACTCAAACCGACTTTGATATTGCGCAGCGACACAACCTTGATAAGCAGCAGATCATCGACTTTGATGGCAAGCTCATGGATATCGCGGGAGAGTTTGCTGGTATGAAGATCGAAGATGCTCGTGAAAAGATCGTGGAGAAACTCGATAAGAAGGGGTTACTTGTAAAAGTAGACGAGAACTACGAGCACACTACTGCTACCAGCAGCCGTGGTGGTGCCATAGTGGAGCCACAGGTGAAAGAGCAGTGGTGGATCGATGTAAACAAGAAGGCGGTGGACTGGAAGGGAAAGAAGATGAGTTTAAAAGAAGTGATGCAGGACGTGGTGCGGTCTGGTGACATCAAGATCATTCCCGAACGCTTCGAGAAAAATTACTTTTACTGGATCGATAACTTACGGGACTGGTGTATCTCCCGTCAGCTGTGGTGGGGACACAGAATCCCTGTGTGGTACAAAGATGGTGAGACGCATGTTGATGTTCGACCTCCAGAAGGGGACGGTTGGGAGCAAGACCCTGATACGCTCGATACGTGGTTTGGTGTTGGACAGTGGACGTGGAGTACGCTCGTAGATCCTAAGCTGACAGAAGACTATTCACTCTCGCTCCAAGATATTTTGGATAAGAGCCCGGACTACCAGAGATATCACCCAACGCAGATCCTCGAGACGGGGTATGACATCATTTTCTTCTGGGTAGCGCGTATGATTTTGATGACGACGTATTCAACAGGTCAGGTGCCATTCGAGACGGTGTACTTGCATGGTATGGTGCGCACGCGTGATGGCAAAAAAATGAGCAAGTCCCATCCAGAAACGATGATCGATCCTCTGGATATCATAGAGAAGTACGGTACGGATGCTTTGCGTATGTCGATGATTGTGGGGCAAAGCCCAGGGAACGATCAAAAGCTCTACGAAGAAAAGATCGCGGGGTACAGGAACTTTGTCAACAAGCTCTGGAATGCCTCAAGGTTTGTACTCATGCAGTGCGAGTCAGCTGGCGTCACGCCAGCTGAAGTGGAAAGTGGAAAGTGGAAAGTGGAAAATTTGAGCTTGGCAGATAAGGCTTTGCTCTCATCACTTCAAGATTTGATTACTGATGTTTCAGAAGGACTCGAGAAGTATCGTTTGAGCGAAGTAGGGGAGAGGCTGTATTCATTCACGTGGGATTACTTCTGTGACTGGTACTTAGAGCTTTCTAAGGGTGAAGTGAACCCTGATGTACTTGTTTCTGCACTCAGAACGATCGTCACATTACTTCATCCCTACTGTCCGTTCGTGACTGAAGAACTCTGGGAATCTATCAAACCAGAGGGTGCCGAAATGTTGATATCCGAGCCTTGGCCAGAGTCAGATACATCACTCAAAGATCAGTCTGCTCAAGAAGAACTTCAATCAGTCATAGATGTGATTTCCGCTATCCGAAGCCTTCGTGCGGATCAAGGCATTGAAACGAACAAGAAGATTATCGTGACATTACTGACGCAGACTAAGGGTGAGCTTTTCGAAGCACAAAATGAACATATCAAGAGCTTAGCAAAAATCGAAAGCCTCACGATCGCTACACACCCCGATGCCCCAAAGCCTGAGAATGCGGCTGCGTCTGTTTTAAATAATGTAGAGGTGTATATGTCACTCGAAGGTTTGATCGATCAAGAAAAAGAGGTTGTGAAACTTAGTGCTGAAAAAGAAAAGCTCGAAGGGTTTATCAAAGGCATTAATGCCAAGCTTGATAATAAAAAGTTTGTCGAAAATGCAAAGAAAGAAGTGGTCATACTTGAAAAAGAGAAGTTGGAGAGTGCAGAGTCGAAGTTGCAGAAGGTGATTGAAAGGCTTACTAGTTTGAATTAATTCTTTTTGTAACTTTTCAGATGAAAATAGTATTTTCTCTTGTCCCTTTTTAGGTGAAATCTTTTTCTTCTCGGGGGACCAGGGAACCTCATTCGGTTCCCTAGCTCCCCCAAACCCCCATTACCCTCCCTCAAGCGAGCGTTTATGAATTGCTTGGTATATAAAGACTATGTACGGATAGCTGAGCGATCTTTGCCCTCAGACAGGGCAGTCTGCCACTGTAGTGCATTTGTGACATAAGCCAGTTTATTCGATGATTCCAAGATGTGGTTTTTTGGCTGAGGTTACCGCCATAGCAGCTCCTCGCTTTATCGACTCTCTGCCATACTTTTTATGGAGGTTATCCATAGCCTCTTGGATATTCTCGGCTTCTTTCATGTTCTCTGGTCTTTCAAATAGGGAGTACTGTGTGCCGCCTTTTGGATTTAATCCATACAGCCCGAGTCCTACCTGTGTGTACTTGCTGCCGTGCTCATATAATCTTTCGAAACACTGATGTATATAGGGCAGCACTTGCTCTTCGGTATCTGCGGCTTGCGGAAGCTTACTTTCTTTTTGGTCGAAGGTGTACGAGTCACTACGCAGCCATACACTTACTATAGTTGTGGCGAGTCCTGCACGTCGCATTTTTAGCATGGTGTAGGTCAAATGATGAAGGAGATGGGCGTACACCATCTCGCGATCGCGGGTGGGCAGGAAGCTTCTGGTACGGGAAATAGATTTTGGAGGCGCTGCCTCTACTTCTACTTTTTCGACCATCTCTCCGAGGAGTTCACGCTGCATAGCTAGCCCCGGGCGGCCGAGCAGCTTCTGTACGGCTTCTTTGTCTGCGTAGGCGATGTCGTATGCGGTCTTCCATCCTTTAGCTGCGGTATGCAACTCTCTACGTTTGCCGATGCCGGGGATGGCGGCTGCAGGTCTATCTTCCAAAAAGACATCAACCGTTAAAAGGGAGGGGCGCCCCTGCAAAGCACCCCTGCCACGTGATGGTGATTGATGTTTGTTTGGCCAGACGATCGTTACCCCCTCCGGTTTTATGTATTCACTTGCCATCTTTGCTAGTAACTTACTTGTACCGATGCCGATAGATACCGTGAGGTTTACGGATTTCTTTACGGTTTCTTGCAACTCGAGTGCCCAGTATTTCAGATTGTCCGGTAAACCTCCTGGCAAACTCTTGAGATCTAAAAACCATTCATCAACACTGTATCTCTGAATAATGGGGCAACGGTTTTGGAGGATCTGTTCTATCTGACGAGAGGCGAGTAACGCTTCGTCAAAATCTGAGGGGAGTGCGATTGCTCCTCTGCATAGTTTGCGAGCTTCGCTAAGGCGCATACCAGTTTTTACGCCCTTAGCCTTTGCTTCATAACTTGCGGCGATGACACAGCCTCCACCCATGCCGAGGGCGAGTAAGGGTTTACCGACAAGGTCGGGGTGTTTGCGTTGGAGTGCGGACGCAAAGAATGCGTCGGCATCGATATGCGCGATCATCAAAAAAGAGAGAAATGTTGAATAAAATTTACAAATATTTCTTAATACTTTCGCATCATGCCTTCCATAACTCCAGCCACTTGTAGTTCTTCTACGGCATACATGTCTGGGTAGTCAGGGTTTTCGGCCTGAAGGTAGTATTTGCCCTTATCACGCTTGAGACGCTTGAGGGTAAACTCTCCATCGAGAGAGCCAACGACGATATCATTGAGTTTCGGTGTCTTCTTACGGTTCACGATCACGACATCCTCTTCGAAGATTCCTGCATCGATCATACTGTCGCCCTTTACACGCAAAAGGAATGTTGACGCTTTATCACTGATCAAATAGGCATCTAGTGAGATCATTTCTTCTGCTTGCTCTTCTACAGGAGCGGCAAATCCTGCAGAGATAGGACCAAAGAGCGGAAGCATCATTGGTTGTGCCATACCTGCATCTGCATCACCCATTTCCATGATTTTAATGCGTCCTTTCGGATCTTTTTCTAGTTCTCCTTCACGTACCAATACGTTTACTACTTTTGCCACAGCGTTTTTACTACTGACACCAAAGGCAAGAGCGAGGTCTGCCAGAGAAGGTGAGTATCCGCGTTTGCGTTGGAACTCTCCGATGTAATTGAGGACGGTGCGCTGGTGTGGTGTGAGGGTCATAAGAGTGTCGGGAACGAACGTACACCATAGTAGGTGTACGGGCGTGCACTGTCAATAACTAGTGGGTAGTTTGTAGTTTGTAGTTGGTAGTTAGCCAAAAGTCGATGTTGCGTTATTGTGGAATCTTGTTCCAAACAAAACTTATGCTCCATAACGCAATTATCAGTAACACTCCTCCGATGCAACCGGTAATTAAAATAGCTTGATTGATTGTTAGTACATCAGCCATGTATCCAAGGAAGGGTGTTGCGACGGTAAACATACTGCGAAATACAAATGATCGTATAGAGAGTACGGTGGCGCGCACATCAGAAGTGGTCATTCGATTTATCATATTGCTGGTGAGTGGGGATAGTGTTCCCCAGGCTACTCGCACGACTCCAAAGAAGACCAATGCCCACATCGACAGAATATTTCCTAGTGCCATGTATGCAATAAACATAGTGGCGGCAATAACCGTCAGCAGTAGGCGATCATCAACGATCGATTCCAACTTATAGGTATATTTTGATGCAAAGGCGCCAAGAAGAACAATAACCGCATGCGTAATACCAAAGTAGACTAATGGCAGTCCTACACTTGTTTGATAGATTTGTGTGAACCAAAACAGTGATATTCCCATAAATGCAATAATGCTATGGAGTATGATAATACTGCGAAGTGGAGCGTTATGTATGATGCTTTCCTTTGTGATATTCCACATCACCTCTAGATGTCTTCCTTCTTGCAATTTATGCCGACGGGGTTCTGTAAGAAAAGGGACAAGAATACAGGCAAGTGCATAAGGAATGAGGGTCATGAGTGCTGGTAATCGTAAGCTATACACCACAAGGAACCCTCCAAGCACACTCATGATTGCTTCTGTTGAAAAGTGGGTGAATGCCAAGTTTCCACTAATACGCTTATAGGAATCGGTATCATCGAGTTCTAGCAATGTGTCATATGCCAAAGCTTCTACAGTACCGGAGTAGAAACTTGTTCCGAAGCCAAGTGCAATAGCGCCGATAAAGAATGTGAGAAAGTCACCTCCTATTGCATAGAAGAAAATACCAATGAATGAAGTGGTACTTGCAAGAATGCAGGTATTTTTTCGACCCCATTTATCGGAAACATATCCCGATGGTATTTCGAGAAGAACGGCACTGAGCATATAGAGTCCTTCTATAATAAATATTTCTTGCATCGTTAACCCCGTATCTAGCATGAATGGGATGATGATAGGGATAAATAATATCGATCCACGCAAAAAATCCAGTGCATACAATTTCCAAATATTCGCCTTCATCTTTTGTAAGTAACCCTCCATGTATGCAGTCTACAGTACGTGTCAATCTATATATTTTCCTTCACATCATCAGAGATGACGTCTAAGTCTTTGAGCTGACTGAGTTCAAGATAGGTAATAGTCCACACCGTCT
>Ga0066376_10003879_pt1 | contig 13192 bp, 14 predicted proteins | sample Knorr_S15_td_Bot_FD_77009 | JGI IMG/M metagenome (GOLD analysis project Ga0066376, IMG submission 77009) | Marine microbial communities from Southern Atlantic Ocean transect - Knorr_S15_td_Bottom_ad_5009_LV_A | ecosystem: Environmental > Aquatic > Marine > Oceanic | place: Southern Atlantic... | reverse complement strand
CTTTGATTAACTCTTGGGCCAACTCATCAGGCGCCACTTCCGTTGACGCTGCTTGGGGCGGTTGTTATGATTGGCCGGGCTTGCCGCCAATGGGAGCAGGCTGGGGTGAGAGGCCTGATAAATTAACAAATACCAACGGTTAGGAGAGGAAAGATGCAAGTGGTCAGAATTTATACCGGCGATGACGGCGAGACTCATTTTGAAGACCTGGAGCTACCCTACGAAGCCATCGCCGACGCTCAGGTTACCGCCATGAGCGGAGCTTCCGGCGTCCAATTTCGCAAGACGGCACCCGGCACATTTATCGACTGGCACCCCGCTCCTCGGCGCCAATACGTAATTACACTGCAAGGACAGACGGAAATAGGCATCGGGGACGGAACCAAGCGGATATTCAATGCCGGAGATGTGGTCTTAGCGGACGACCTCACCGGCAAGGGCCATACCACCGAGGCAGTCGGAACCACGACCAGGGTTTCCGTCGCCATCCCCCTGGTAGATTAGTATTGATTAGCTAAGACTAGTGGAAATTACCTATATTCGGGCTGGCAGTGCCTGACTCCAATTAATTCAGTCCCGCGCGACGCAGGTAAATTATGCAGGTTGCCAGGCTATACACAGGCGAAGATGGTCAGTCCCATTTTGGAAGCCTGGAGCTTTCCTACACCGAGATGGTGGATAGTATCGTACCGAAGGTTGCTGCGGCGACTGGTGTGGAGTTTCGCCGCTCACCGGATGAATCTTTTTTCGATTGGCACTGCTCTCCCAGCCGCATGTATATGGTCTCATTGTCTGGGCAGGTGGAGTTTGCCACCAAAGAGGGTGAGAAGCGCCTGTTCGGCCCTGGAGACGTGCTTCTGGTGGAGGACGTGATCGGTGGCGGCCATACAACCACCTGCGTCGGTGAATGGGTCAGAATCACAGTGGTGATTCCCTGGGAAGAGTAGATACATAGATTAGGTCGGGTCATCCACCGCCGGAACATCATATAGGGAGCGGAAAATGCCTTTCGCCAAACTGGACGACACGCTGGAGATGTACTACGAGGACGACCTTTTCGCCGACCCTTGGCGCCACGCCGAGACCATTGTGATGCACCACGGCAATGCCAAGAACTCGCGTTTGTGGTACGCCTGGGTGCCTCTTCTGGCCCGCCAATACCGGGTGATTCGTCTGGACGCCCGGGGGTTCGGTCGTTCCTCCCTTCCACCGGAAGGCTACGATTGGTCCCTTAGCAATTTCTCCACTGATGTACTGCGGTTGTTGGACCACCTGGAGTTGGACAAGGTGCATCTCATAGGCGAAACGGTGGGAGGCACAATCTCACTTCAGTTTGCCTACGAACACCCGGAACGATTGCATTCGTTGACAGTGTGTTCATCACCCTACAAGTTCACCGGGGTGTCCACCTTCCTCGACTCCCACAAATTGGTGCAAGAGGAGGGCGTCGCCAGTTGGGTGCGCAAGACGGCTGACCACCGGGTTGACCCCAGCGCCAATCCGGGACACCACCAGTGGTACACAGAGCAGATGTCACAAACGTCCCAGCGGGTGATTCTGGAGACTCTGAGCTATCTGTCCAAACAAGACCTTACCACTGTCTTGCCTCAAATCAAGACACCCGCTTTGATTCTGGTGGCCGAAGACAGCGTAGCCAATAACCCTGACCGAACTCAAGGAATCGTCGACCTTATGCCTGACGCCCGGCTATTGGCCATCCCCGGCACCACCGGATATGTGCAGCACTCAGCTCCTGAAAAATGCGTCACCGCTTGGCGGGAGTTCATTGGTCTGCTGAGCCACCGTTAATTTTTGGCCGGCAGTAATCAGCCGGAAGTTATCAGCCGGTAGCATTAGCCTAGAACAACGACTTGGACTGGCCTGCGTCTATGTTGATACAGGTTCCAGTAATCATGTCGGCATTGTCCGAGGCCAAGAAAGCGACCATCTCTCCCACGGGTTTGGGCCAACCAAACTTTCCCGCTGGCAGGTTGCGGGTAATAAATTCCGCCACGACCTCCGGGGTATTGTTCTGCTGGAACCGGTCCCAGCTGCTGCCCGGGAAGTCTATGGACCCTGGAGCTATGCTGTTCACTCGTATATTGCTGGGCGCTAGCTGCACTGCCAAATGCTTGGAGAAAGCAATCATCCCGGCCTTTGCCGTCATGTAATCGATGGAGCCCCCGTGCTCTCTGCCATAGATTGACGCAATGTTGATGATTCTTCCCCAATTCTGCTCTTCCATGTGAGGGAGCACCAGCATCATCAGCCGCACTGCGCTGAAAAGGTTGAACTCCATCCCGTCCCGAAACTGCTCCATGGTGGTCTCTTTTAGCAGGGTGGAACCCCGGCGGCCGCCCACGTTATTCACCAGGATGTCCGGCTGCCCCAAGTTGGCAATCGTCTCGTTGTGAAAGCGGACCGAGTCTGCTTCAACAGTCACATCGGCTTGGGTGGCATGCACCTCATAACCCTTGCCCCGCAATTCCGCCGCCGCCGCATCTAGTTGTTCCTGACCGCGGGCGCAGATTGCTACCTTGCAGCCTTCCCTTGCTAGGCTCTCCGCCGCTTGTTTACCAAGCCCGTGGCTGCCGCCGGTAATCATTGCTACTTTGCCGGTCAATCCCAGATCCATGCTGCACTCCTCTTCAAGTTGATTTACATAAATTGTCGAGATTTACCTAATTATGAGGATAGATACTCGTGCTATCCCCGAAGCAAAGAGATTATAGCCCGTCATAGATGGCGTTGCACCGTGGCTGATAATCAGATTGCCCCGGCATGCTAAATACTGCGGTAATCTCCGCTATAATGTGTTCCAAATTGCCTCGTATCCACGCTCAATCACAAGCTCAATCAATTGATGGTCGAACGAAAAACGTACGAAAGAAAGGCAAGGAGCCTCCCAATGCAAGCTTTAGAGGGTATCAAGGTCCTGGATTTTTGCCGCAACGCCCCTGGGATGTTTTGCACCATGATTCTAGGAGACTTGGGCGCCGATGTTTTGATGCTTGAGCGCCCCATGACCGGGGAACGCGCCGCCTACGAAAAGGTCGTGAGTGGCATCGCAACTCCGGAAGACGAGCGAAAATTCGCTACCTACGACGCCTTGCGCCGCAACAAACGCAGCCTGGCCCTCAACTTAAAGGAGCCGGAAGCCCAGGAAATATTCTATAGCTTGGCCAAAGAGGCCGATGTGATTGTTGAGGGATTTCGACCGGGGGTGATGGACCGGTTGGGCGTTGGCTACGAAAAGGTAAAAGAGATTAACCCAAAGGCGGTTTATTGTTCGGTTTCGGGATACGGGCAGACCGGACCCTACGCCAATATGGCTGGCCATGACCTAAACTACATCTCTTTCTCTGGCGTGTTGAGCATGATTGGCTATTCCGAAGAGGACAAGCCAGCCATTCCTCTGAACCTGTTGGCCGACTATGCCGGTGGCGGCTTGTGCGGTGCGGTTGCAGTCTTAGCAGCTCTGATGGCTCGTCACAACACAGGGAAAGGGCAATACCTGGACATCGCCATGACCGAGGGCGTGATGTACATGCTGGCGGCGGTGGTATCCGGGTTTTACGGAGAAGGCCGGTCTCCTAAAAGAGGCATGAGCCGCCTCAACGGTGGCGCCACCTATTACAACGTTTACCGCACCAAGGACAACAAATATCTGTCTATCGCTGCCATAGAGCCCTGGTTCTGGGTCAACCTGTGCAAGGCATTGGGCCGTGAGGACCTGGCAGACAAGCAAGGGGCGGAAGGACAAGAGCGGGACGACATCGCCAAATTCCTGGAAGAGACATTTGCCACCCGCACCAGGGACGATTGGTTTGAGTTCCTAAAGGACCAGAACATCTCCGTGGGAAAGGTTTACAGCATGGAAGAGGCTCTGAGCGACCCCCATGCTGTCCAGCGGGGCATGGTGGTGGAAGTAGAAGCGCCGGAAGTACCCGGTGGGAAGGTTAACCAGATTGGCATCCCCATTCACATGTCGGACACACCGGGAAAAGTGAGGCACGTCGGTTCCGTCACCGGCCAACACACTCAGGATGTGTTGCTCACCTTAGGTTACAGCCTTGAGCAGATTAATGATTTCAAGCAGCGCGAAGTAACTCAGTAGCCGGATTTGTGACTGGGAACAGGGTTAGTTTGACCTGACTATGGCAAAGCCCATGTTATGATTACGCCGCTTTGCTCTTCCCCGGTAGCACTGGTATCACCGGTATCACGGGCAAGAATCACACAAATATTACATATGATTTGGGAGTTGGCTCACGATGATCAAGAGATTCTCGGTCCTCTACGTCGGTCAGATAGACCTGGATAACGTAGGTCTCGACGGCACTCCGGCCGATGAAAGAAGGTATTCCAACGAGAGAATAATCCAGGCCTACGACAACTCTGTGGCTTTGGCCAAGCATATGGACGGCTTGGGCTTCTATTGCATGTGGACCGCCGAGCATCATTTCCAACATGAGGGCTACGAGTGTCTCCCCAACCTAATCTTGCTGGGTGTGCATCTGGCTGGTATTACCAAAAACCTTAAATTCGGCTCCGGATTCAACGTCGTTCCCATGTGGCACCCTTTACGCTTGGCCGAGGACTTCGCCATGGCCGACATCCTGACCGGCGGGCGGCTTATTTTCGGTGTGGGCCGGGGCTACAACGCCAGGGAGGTCGAAACCTTTGGCGCTCCGGTTATAGATAACGATGCCAATAAAGAATTCTTTGAAGAGCAGATGGAGATTATCTTCAAAGCATTCAACGAAGAGTCGTTCAGCCACAAAGGGAAACACTACACCATTCCCCCGGACGTTCCCTACCGGGGCTACCAGCTCAAGGAGATAACACTGGTGCCCAGGCCGGTAAACCTGCCGGTGGAAATCTGGCAGCCCATAGCCAGCGGCAAAACTCTGGATTACATCGCACAAAGAGGAATCAAGGGGATGATTCACCTGACCGGAGAGAAGCTGACGGACCAGATGTTCCACAGCTACCAAGAGTCAGCGGCCACGGCTGGACGCCAATTGACTCTGGGGCAGGATTTGGCTTTGGGTATGGGGTTTTACATCGCCGATTCCCAGGAAACAGCCATAGAAAAGGCCAGACCCTATCACGACGAGCGGTACAAGTGGTTTGCTCCATTCGGGTTTGTGCGTTATACCGACTCGGAAGGGCGACCCTGGGGCACTCCAGGCGCTCCCGCCCGAGTGCCGAGCCTGGAAGACGGCGTGGAGCAAAAAGTTTGGTCCTGCGGCCCGGCTGAATCATTCATTGAGATGCTTCGAGAGTACGAAGAAAAATACCCAGGCATGGAAGACGTGGTCCTTCACTGGGCCGAGGGGATGCCTTGGCTGGAATTCAAAGAGCAACTAACGCTCTTTGCGGAGCGTGTGATGCCCGCCTTTGCGGGACATGACTAAAGCCGGTATTAAATCTTTTCCGGTTGAGTTAGTTGCGATTCAAGGGCATGCCCTCCTACGCAGACCTGTATACATCCCAAGTTGACCTCTGGCTGAAGATTCGCCCGAGAGATTCTTCGTCGCTGCACTCCCCAGAATGACATGTGAGAATGCGAAAAAGTCATGGGGAGTGAGAGAATGACGTGGGCGGTTTGGCTCATCGTTGGCTCCGCCATTCCTTTCGGCACTTTCCGCATTTAACTGATATCTGACTTTGGCTTTCAATCAATCCTCTATCAGTCCTCTATTAGTCTTCTAATGTTTCTTCCCATGCATTGGTGCTTTTTCATGCTCTTTTCTACGTGCTCCGTGACGGGTGATGCTTGCATGGATACCCATCGGGGCCAGCACACTTGAATATAGATTTGGGTCATTTATGCTGGATGTAGCGTTGCCATTAGGCTTAGGTGGGGTCTCACGCGATTGCCCCAAGGGCGCTAGGAGGTACGGTGAATGCTGGTCGCAGAGAAGACCACATCCTTTGAACAAGTAAGCCTGCTATACGATAGAGCCGCCGACCGTTTGGGAATGCCTCAAGGTATCAGGCAGATGCTCAGGGAACCCTGGCGGGAGCTTCAGGTCCAAGTTCCGGTGCGCATGGATGATGGACGCATCGAGGTGTTTGCCGGGTATCGAGTGCAGCACAACGGGGCGAGTGGGCCTTATAAAGGCGGCGTGCGGTTTCACCCTGATGCGGACTTGGAAGAAGTGAGGGCTTTGGCCGCCCTCATGACCTGGAAGACGGCGCTTTTAGACCTGCCATTTGGAGGCTCAAAAGGCAGTGTGCAGTGCGACCCGTCGTCCCTCAGCAATGGTGAGTTAAACCGGCTCACCCGCCGGTATACGTTAAACATAGTGCATCTTCTGGCTCCCAACCGGGACATTCCGGCGCCGGATTTGGGCACCAACGCTCAGACCATGGCGTGGATGATGGACGCCTACGGCCAACTGCATGGCCACACTCCAGCCATTGTCACCGGAAAACCGGTGGAGATGGGCGGGTCACTTGGCCGGGAAGCAGCCACCGGTCGGGGAGTATCGTTCCTGCTGGAGGAAGCTGCCAAGGCCCTCCGGTTGAGCCACGTGGATGCCACGGTGGTGGTGCAGGGGTGTGGGAACGTTGGTTCTTGGACAGCCCGGCTGGTGGACGAACTGGGATACAAGGTGGTGACCATAAGCAATTTGGAGGGCGGAGTCTACAATGCCAAGGGCTTAAAGCTGTCCCATATGACCAAAAACCGACCGGCTGGGTCGGGGGTTTCGGGATTGCCGAATGGCGATTTCATAACCAACTCTGAGCTGCTGGAACTGGACTGTGATGTGCTAATCCCTGCGGCGATAGACAACGTTATAACCGAGGAGAACGCTCCAAACGTAAGGGCCTCTCTGATTCTTGAAGCCGCCAATCATCCCTTGACCCCGGAAGCGGACGACATCCTGGCCCAGCGCGGCACCGTGGTGCTTCCGGACATCCGGGTCAATGCGGGTGGAGTTGTGGTCTCTTATTTCGAGTGGTCGCAAAACCTACAGGAATTCCGATGGGAAGAGGATAGGGTAAATCAGGAATTGCGCAAGAAGATGTCCACCGCTTTTCAAGCAGTCAACAGGCGGTCGCTGGCGGACAAAACTACTTATCGGGAAGCAGCCTTCGACATTGCCGTGGAGAGGGTGGCTAGAGCCGTCGAATTGCGGGGATTTGTCTAAGCCAACCAGTAGGTGACACTAAACAGCTTCGATTTGAGTCTTAGCATGCGAGCCCTTGCTTCCGACTCCTGACTTCGTTGAGGCGTTGCCTCAAAACTGTCATTCTGAGGAGCGAAGCGACGAAGAATCTCATTGCCCAGACGTAAAGATTCTTCGCTCCACTCAGAATGACATTCTGACGGAGACTTGTTTGGCAAACCCCCTTCGTTGACAGTCAATTAGGCCGCCGGTATCATTTCGTGCATCTATAACGATTTAGATTCGTCTACTAGAGGTGTGAAGTGGCTATTGGACTGCGGAGTTACCGTCCTCTCATTACCGGCACCACCCACATGGTTTCTTCGGGCCATTACCTGGCTACGGCAGCAGGATACAGAATCCTGGAGCAGGGTGGAAACGCCACCGATGCCGGTGTGGCCGCCGGTATCGTAATAAACGTGACGCTTCCTCAATACACCGGCTTTGGGGGAGTCGCGCCAATCATCGTTCACGACGCCCAGCGCCAAGAGACAGCGACCATCGCCGGTTTGGGCCGGTGGCCAAAAGCCGCCAGCATAGAGTATTTTCAGCAGCACGCCGGGGGCGACTTGCCCTCCGGGATATTGCGGACCGTCACACCAGCGGCGGCTGACGCCTGGATTACGGCACTGAAACTTTACGGCACCATGAGCTTCGAGCATGTGGTGACCCCGGCCTTGGAGCTAGCGGAGAAGGGCTTTCCCATTCCCGCCAGCCTACAAAGACCCCTAGCTGGGCTGTTTGCTCAAGCCACGGCCAATGGTTGGACCACCACACTAGAGGCATTCTTTCCCGGCGGCAAACCTCTTGGAATCGGCGACGTTTTGGTGCAATCGGATTTGGCTAGGACTTTCAAGAGAGTAATTCAAGCCGAGCGGGAGAACGCTTCCCAAGGAAGGGAAGAAGCCTTACAGGCTGCCCGGGACTTTTTCTACAAGGGTGAAATCGCAGAAGAGATGGTCCGCTTCAGCCAGGAGCAAGGCGGGCTCCTCACCATGGAAGACTTGGCGGATTTTCAGGCCAAGGTGGAGCCACCGGCCATCGGCAGCTATAACGGTATTGATGTGTATACATGCGGCGCTTGGAGCCAGGGCCCGGTGAGCATTCAGGCGCTGCATATTCTGGAAGACTGTGACCTAAAGGGCATGGGCCACAATAGCCCGGAGTACATTCACACATTCTTGGAGGCCATGAAATTGGCTTTCGCTGACCGCCATGCCTATTACGGCGACCCGGACTTCGTGGGCGTCCCATTGGAGGGGTTGTTGTCCAAAGCCTACGCTGCCCAGCGTCGAAACTCCATAGACTCCAGCCAAGCGTCAGCGGCCATGCCCTACGCCGGAGACCCATATGCCTTCCAGAGCGGTGATTCCAACGGCCACATACCTGCTCACCCCGAGCCGGTCGCTGGCAGATTGGAAGCGGACACCAGCTATATCTGCGTCGTTGATAAATGGGGCAACGCATTCTCAGCCACACCCAGTGACTCAGCGGGCGGCGCGCCGGTGGCCAAGGGCCTGGGATTCGTGATATCTCCGAGAGGCTCCCAGTCCTGGTTGGACTCGGACCATCCTAGCTCGGTTGCCCCAGGCAAACGTCCAAGGTTGACACCCAATCCGGCCTTGGCCTTCAAAGACGGCAAGGCTTGGATGCCATTCGGAACTCCGGGCGGTGACGTCCAGCCCCAATCGATGGTCCAGTTATTCCTGAACGTGGCGGAGTTCGGCATGGACGTCCAACAAGCAGTGGAAGCGCCACGGGTATCCACTTGGAGTTTCCCCAACTCTTTCTGGCCCCATGCCTACTATCCAGGCTTGGTGGGGGTGGAAGGCCGATTACCCGCACATACCATTGCCGAGTTGGAGCGGCGGGGTCATCAGGTTGATATCTGGGACGACTTCACCTCCAAGATGGGCTGCTTGTGCGCCATCCAAGTAGACCGGGAACGGGGCACTCTCAGCGGAGGCGCCGACCCCAGGCGGGACGGGTACGCCATGGGCCGGTAGCCTAAGGCAGTCAGCAATCAGCTTTTTCGTCGTCGCACCGACCGAGGCCGGTGCCCAGTAACTATTGGGGTAAAGACCATTTCTGGATTCCGGCCTGCGCCGGAATGACGTTGTTCCCGTAAATAACCGCTCCGAACTTGCGACGCCCTGACATCTGCTCAACCGGGGGTTACTCGATGAATGCAGATAGCTATTCCGCTGTCCGGCCACCGTCAATCACCAACTCGCTGCCGGTGACGAATGATGCCTCGTCCGACGCCAGATACAGGGCACCGTAGGCCACGTCATCGGCCCGGCCCAAGCGGCGCAAAGGTGTGCGGTTGATTCGGTCCCGACGGCCTTCACCAGACAGCAAATCCGCCGTCATGGGCGTCTCTATGGTCCCCGGATGTATCGAGTTGGCCCTGATGCCTTCCTTGGCGTATTGAATGGCGGTGGACTTGGTCAGCAGCCTCACCGCGCCCTTGGAGGCATTGTAGGCGCCAGAATCGGCGCTGCCCACCAGGCCGGCCACCGACGATAGATTGATGATCGAGCCGCCGCCAGCCTTGCGCATCTCGGGAATCGCCGCCTTGGTGCCTAAGAACACCCCTTTGCCATTGATGGCCAAGACCTGGTCCCACTCCTCGACGCTGGTGTTTTCTATCTTATTTGTGCGGTAGATACCGGCGTTGTTAATCAGTATGTCCAACTTCCCGAACCGGGTTACCGTTGCCGCCACTGCTTGCTGCCACTGGGTTTCGTCGGTGACGTTCAGACGGACGAATAGGCAATTACCGCCGGTCTCGTTGATTGCCGCCTCCACCTGTTTCCCTTCGTCCTCAAGCACATCGCCGATTACCACACTGGCGCCTTCTTGAGCGAACAATTTGGCCATAACCTCGCCCATTCCTCGGCCACCGCCGCTGATGAAAGCCACTTTATTTTCCAAACGCATTGGTATCCCTCCTGATGTTTATTTCACCGAAGAGACGCAGAGGACGCGGAGTCAACACAATTTAACGCTCTGCGCTCTCAGCCCCTCTGCGGTGACGGTTTACTGGGCGGTAAGTCCGCCATCTATCACTAATTCGCTGCCGGTCATGAAAGACGATTCGTCCGATGCCAGGAACAAGACGCCGTTGGCCACGTCCTCCGATTGCCCCAAGCGGCCCAAAGGGGTTCGCTCCATCTGAGCCTCGCGGCTGGCATCGTCGACAAGTATGGTAGGTACGGTCATGGGGGTATCGATAATCCCCGGATGAACCGAATTGGCCCGTATACCCTCTTTGGCATACTGGACCGCTGTGGACTTGGTGAAAATCCGCACCGCCCCCTTTGTCGCGCCATAGGCTGCTGCCCGGGCGCTGCCAATCAACCCGGCCACGGAGGAAAGGTTGATTATCGACCCCCCGCCGACCTTCCGCATCTCGGGGATGACCGCCTTGGTGCCCAGGAATACGCCTTTGCCGTTGATGGCCATCACCCGGTCCCACATCTCTACGGTGGTGTCTTCAACGTTGCCCAAGGTGAAAATCCCGGCGTTGTTCACCAAGATATCCACCTTCCCAAACCTGGCCACCGTGGCTGCGACCGTTTGGTTCCAGTTTTCCTCACTAGTTACATCCAACATGGCGAATAAGCACTGTCCACCAGCTTCGTTAATCTCAGCCTCGGTCTGTTTGCCCTCATCCTCCAGAACATCGCCGATGACGACCTTGGCGCCCTCTCTGGCAAACAGCTTGGCTTCCACCGCTCCCATGCCTCTAGCGCCGCCGCTGATTAGCGCGACCTTATTCTCCAATCGCATTTTCTTTCTCCCTGAATTTTATCTGCGGCCTGAATTGTCTCTGGGGAATGATATGCTCCATTCCAGTGCTATAGCAACCCGTTTTGTCAGTCTCGATTGACCGGCCAGCGGGCCAACTATAAAATGGCGCTAGCCGCCTGACTTCCCAGGCGAGGAACAGATTCTCAGGCAGTTATCGGCGTTTCACTTAATGACCCTTCCACACATCCGCCCTCTCCCAACACCATGGCCGAAGCTACAGAATCGTTGGCTATGGCGCACAGCCATCGGGTTGGCAGTATTAACCTTCCTTGTAGCGGCTTGCGGCGGTGGCAACGAACCAAAAGCCCCGGATTTCCAACTGACCCAGTTCGACGGCAGTGAGTTCCGGCTTGCCAATCAGGCCAGAGAGAACCTTGTTGTGCTCAACTTCTGGTATCCAACTTGCGCCCCTTGCCGGGAGGAGATGCCCGCCTTCGAGTCGGCTTGGAAGCTATTCCAAGGGGAGGAAGCAAATGTGAAGTTCCTGGGTATTTTCGTGCCCCAGGGGTTTGACAGTGAGCAAGACGCCAGGGACTTTGTCTCCGAACTGGGGCTGACCTACGGTTTTGCTACTGACATACGCGCTAGGGTGGCCGAGATGTTCCAAATCCAGGCTTATCCCACCACTGTGTTTATCGACGATTCAGGCCGGGTCTTCAGAACGTTTGTTAGTGCCCTTGATGAGGAAGAACTCGTTGGCATGGTGCTGGAGATGGCCGGAGGTCGGACCGGTGGCTGACACTAAAATTCTGATTTTCGGGTCGCTCCGTCACCCTGAGAAGATATGAACCCTTTAGATTGGATATTGTTGGCGATACGCTGGGGCCACGCCTTAGGCGCCGTGGCCTGGGTTGGCGGCGGGATTTTTTACCTGACGGTGTGGCGTCCGGCCAATCGGCGTGCTCCAGCGGCGGCAGAGACCAGTCGAATCATGGGTATCGAATACCGAGGTCTGGTCAACACTGCCATCAGCGTTTTACTGCTTACCGGCGTTATATTGTCCGTTGCCAGGTTGACGGAAGATAACATAACTTTGGCCTACGTGGCGGTGCTGGTGGTGAAAATCGTCCTGGCCTGCTACATGTTCTACATAGTCAGGTTCCTGAATCCCCGAAGCTACCCTGAAGACCTTCCCTCAGGAAGCGGTTGGTTGGGGAAAGTCAGGTCAAGCTTGACGGGCACTACCTCGGTGTTGATAATCGGTTTGGTGGTATTCGGCTTGGCCGATGTCCTGAGCGCGTTGTTCGAGACTAGTTTGGACTAATAGATGATAACTGAACGCTGATTGCTGAAAGCTAACAAAACAGGTGGCGGATGAAGAAAAACCTCATGGAGATCCTAGCTTGCCCGGTGTGTAAAGGGGAATTGGAGTTAAAGGTTGAAGCAGAGGACGGAGACGAAATAATCACCGGGTCTTTGTTCTGCGCCGAATGCGACGAGACTTACCCCATCGATGACGCAATTCCCAACCTGTTGCCGCCCCAGATGCGGACCTGAGAATGGCTAGCCACAGAGGCATGGAAAACACGAGGTATTTTTAGATTAGCTCTGTGTTGTCTGGGCCTCTGTGGCCTTAGACCGATTGCCTGACTAGCGTTTAAGCTCCTGGAAGTGCGCCCAATTGAGTTAAAAGGGCGAGTAGGTCGATTTCTGACCATAACTCCACGATATTGCCGTCGATCAGCCGGTAGATGTGAATTTCAGTCCAATTTACCTTGTTGCCCGTCGCCGGTATGCCATTGAATTCCCCGGTGTGGGTTGCTGCAACAGAGGTCCGTTCTATAACCTTGTCCCCAACGGCTAGCAATTCCTCAACTGTCGCTTTTACAACAGGAAACCCACCTGCGATGGACTGGCCCAACAGCTTGATAGCTGGTCGGCCAGGCGGCAATCGGGGATCCTTGAGATGGTGTACGAAGTCGTCGGTCAAAAGCTCATCGACGATGTCGTGGTTGGCCTTGTTCTTGAACTCTTCGATGAATCTGCCGACCACTAGTTTGTTTTCATCTGCCTGTGAAGCAACTGTTTCAGAGGAATTTGAATCTCCACAAGCAATCAAGGCAAGCATACTCACGATTATTGTTGCCGCCAGCCAAAATGCCATTCTGCCCGTCAGCTGTTTCTGAAAATTTAGGGCCTGCGTCAAACTCTCCTAAGAAATCGTAAAAATCTGGCTGATTGTCCGTCTGGGTAAT